>Ga0302252_1001374_pt1 | contig 14220 bp, 15 predicted proteins | sample AAG_RA_Leu_MG_FD_193511 | JGI IMG/M metagenome (GOLD analysis project Ga0302252, IMG submission 193511) | Enriched activated sludge microbial communities from anaerobic digester in WTTP, New Holstein, Wisconsin, United States - AAG_RA_Leu | ecosystem: Engineered > Bioreactor > Anaerobic >...
TCGAGAGGCTTGATTTTCAAAGACGAGATATCGACGCGCTGAAGAATCTGGTGGCGGAGAGTCTGGGCCTGTTCGGGTTCGAGACTGATCAGGCGGAGCCTCTCGCTTCGGCACTGGAAAGCATCCTCGGCGTACCGCTCGTGAAGGACGATCAGAGCTTCACGCTCTCTTCCTTATCTTTTTCCAGATGCCTGAGGGAGCTGAGCTTCCACTTCCCCGTGAAAGGCGTGATGGCCGAATCTCTGCTGAAGCTGTTCGGGAGCTGCGACATGAAGCAGTGGCAGAAATGGGCCGAGCGGTTGTCTTTCGACCCTGTCAACGGCTATATCACTGGTGCCATAGATCTGATAGCCGAGCACGGCGGAAAGTTCTACCTGATAGACTGGAAATCCAACCTGCTGGGCAGGAATCCTGAAGCTTACCGCAACGACATGCTGGCACAGGTCATATCGCGCGAGAGTTACTATCTCCAGTATTTCCTCTATGCGGTGGCTCTCCACCTCTACCTGCAGAAAAGGAAGAAAGATTATAAGCACGCGGCGCATTTCGGCGGCGTCCTGTATCTCTTCATACGCGGGCTCGGAGCAAAGCCCGACGGAGAGCACGGCATCTTCTTCGTCAGGCCTGAGCAGGATTCACTGGACAGCTTCATCTCAGAGTTTGTCCGGGGCGGGAGAGGAGGCAGGCCGTGAGCTATAATCCGCTAGTGACAGACAGCGAGCTCGAGGAGCTGAAGGGCTCGTCGTTCTTCAGCCCTGTGGACATTCATCTGGGCAGGCTTATATCCTGGAGATACAGCGGAGGATATGACAGGGAGCTCTTCCTGTCGACAGCGATCCTTTCAAGGCTGCTGCTGCAGGGGCACAGCAGCATGCCCCTGGATGAGCCGCGCCTGATGAGCCTTCTCAGGAGCCACGAAGAAAATCTGCCCGATCAAATAAAGCTCGACGGGATAGAAAACTGGGGAGAGATGCTTGTCAATAAAGGTGCCGCCATCAGATCAGAAGATGCTTCAAACCTGCCGGCGATCATCTGCGGAGATCTAAGCAGTGCAGCAGGGAACGGCAGCGGGAGCCCTGCATCGACGCCTTCTGACTCAGGGACACGCCCCTGCCCGCTCGTCTATGACAGAGATAAAGGGCTTCTATATTTCTACCGCTACTGGAACTATGAGCGCATAGTCAGAGAGACGCTGTCCGGCTTCTCCGCCATGGATTCGGCAATCGGTCTGAGCAGCGCGGCATCCTGCAGCGCTGATTCGGTGAAAAGCACGCTCGAAATGCTCTTCAGCGCATCCGGCGGCACGGACATGCAGAAGATCGCCGCCGCGGCAGCGCTGCTGAGGCCTTTCACGGTGATAACCGGAGGGCCGGGCACAGGCAAGACCACTGTGCTGATCAAGATACTGGCTCTCCTCCTCATCTGCAGCGGCAGACTTGGAATCGCAGTCGCCGCCCCGACAGGGAAAGCCGCGGCCAGGATCCAGGAGGCCATGAACTGCGCCCGCAGCATGCTCAGGGCCTTGCCGGCCTCCCTGCATGTAAGCGGCTTTTCTTCTGTCGATGAGCTTCTGGACGCTATTCCGTCTGAGGCTTCGACGATACACAGGCTCATGGGATACAGGCGGGGAAGCCCGTTTTTCACGCATGGGCGGGACAATCCGCTCCCTTACGACATAATCGCGGTAGATGAGGCGTCTATGGTCGATCTCCCGCTTATGGCCAAGCTCGTCCAGGCGCTCAGGAAAGACGCGCGGCTCATACTGCTGGGAGACAAGAACCAGCTCGCATCAGTCGAGGCAGGCGTCGTATTCGGCGATATCTGCAGCCCTTCCAACGTCGGGGCCGTGACAGGTAGATTCAGATCGGAGCTCCAGGCCCTGACAGGCTGCGATATCGCATCAGATGGAGCCGCGCCTGGAGAGCCAACAGGACCGTGGCTTCCTGACACGATCATAGAGCTCCGCCGCAACTACCGGTTCGGCAGCGAATCGGCTCTCGGGCGCCTGAGCGAGGCTGTCAGAGACGGCAGGGTCGATGAAGCCATGTCACTGCTGAAGGGAGAAGGTGATATCTCGCTGCACGAGCCGCCAGGAGAAAGCGAAGAAGAGCTCAGGGAGCGCCTGCAGCAGGTCGTCGGAAAACACTTAAGGCCGCTCTTCGAAGAAGCCGACCCTGCCATGCGCTTCCGGATTCTGTCTCAGTTCAGGATTCTGTCGTCTCACCGAAAAGGCCCCTGCGGAGTCGAGAGGCTCAACAGGCTCATCGAGGAGATCCTTTTCGATATGGGCCTCATCCGCAGGAGGGTCCGCTATTATGCAGGCAAACCTGTGATGGTGACTGTGAACGACTATAACGTCAAGCTTTACAACGGAGACATGGGAATAGTCGCCGACGGGGCTGTGCCGGGGAGAGACTCCCTGCAGGTATGCTTCGAATCGCAGAGCTCATCATATGGAGGAAAGGCCGGGCTGCGGCGCATCTCCACCGCCAGGCTCCCTGCCTGGGAGAGCTGCTATGCCATGACCGTCCACAAGAGCCAGGGCTCCGAGTTCGGCAGTGTGCTGCTCATTCTTCCGACAGAGCCAACGCCGCTCCACACAAGAGAGCTTTTTTACACTGCCATAACGAGGGCGAGATCTTCCGTGCAGGTGTGGGCTGCAGAGGAAACGGTGAGAGCCTGCCTGGAAAAGAAGACGGAGAGAGTATCAGGGCTCCGGTGAGAGGAGCGATGAATCCATCTGATGAAAAAAGCATCATCTGAACTGTATTATTTCTGACCTGCACATTGTGCCATTATTGGATGAAAGGAGGTGAAAAATGAAAATCCGCTCAGTATTTTTATGCCTGCTCGTGCTCGTGGCGTGTCTGGCGATGACTGCCGCATTCTGCCCTGCTGAAGATACCAAGCCGGACACAAAGTGCGTCGAGCCCGCAAAAGGCCCGTTGACCACTGCGGCTCCAGTCTCTCAGGAAAAGGCGCAGGAACAAGCAGCACACAGGCATGTAACCGCCAGAGTGGGGAAGCCCGCGCCGGACTTCGAAGCAAATGCCTTCGTCAACGGCGGCTTCAAGACCATCAAGCTCTCAAGCTACAAAGGGAAGTGGGTTGTGCTCTGCTTCTATCCAGGCGATTTTACCTTTGTCTGACCCACTGAGTTAACGGCAGTTGCCGTTAAATATAAGGAGATTCAGGACATGGGCGCCGAGATTATAGCAATGAGTACAGACAGCAGATTCTCCCACAAGATATGGCAGGAGGAAGAGCTTTCAAAGATGGTGCCGGGCGGCGTGCCCTACCCGCTTGCTTCCGATCCGGGAGGCAGGATAGGCACCGTATATGGTGTATATGATGAATCTGCAGGAGTTGACATTCGAGGCAGATTCCTGATTGATCCTGACGGTGTCATACAGGCTGCAGAGATGCTGACCCCGCCGGTCGGACGAAACGTCAGTGAACTCATACGCCAGCTTTCCGCCTTCAAGCACGTAAGGGCTACAGGCGAGGTGACGCCTTCAGGATGGCGGCCTGGGAAAAAGACGCTCAAGCCGGAGCCGGGCCTGACAGGAAAAGTCTGGAAGATCTGGAAGCCGCAGGAGGCTTTTGACAAACCCTGAAGCAATTCGATATGACGAAGGGGGCGCAGCCAACATCAATGGCCAGCGCTCCCTTCTCTATTTGCATTGAATCCGGCGCGCGCCCTTTCACGCTGCTGCAGCGTTTCAGACCATTTCACAGAGATTTCACAGAAAAGGTTTAGGATATCTGTATCGGCATTAATCTCTGCCAGAACAATCGAGAGGAGTGAGGATTATGAAGACTCGGGCATGCGCTGCCGCAGTCGTGCTGGCTTTCCTGTTTGTGCTTGCCGCTTCGTCAATGGCTTCAGCCTTCAACTGAACGGCTTGATTCCGGCGGGCAGCAAGGGTCTGAACAGGGAATCGGTAAAACAATATACAGGTGACCTATTTGCCCTGGACTCCGAACTGAGCCTGAGGCGGGCCCTCCGGAAAACCGGGTGATTGTGCCACGTTGTCGGGACCTCTGGGGACATCCGTCGTGCTGTGCAGGGGCGGCCAGTGGGAGTTTGCAGCAAAACGGCCGTCATGGGAACTGCCCGTGCACACGCTGATGGCGAAGAACAGGGTGACAGTATTCTTCCAGGGGCACGACCATCTCTTTGCCGTGCAGAGACTCGACGGCATAGTCTACCAGGAATGCCCGATGCCGGGAAATTCGGGCTGTTACGGCCAGGGCGGCTACACTACAGGAGATATCCTGCCAAGCGCCGGCCATATGAGGGTTAATGTGGCGGCAGACGCCGTTACGGTTGACTATATCAGGGCATATTCAGCCCAGGATGAGAGAGAAGGAAGGAAAAACGGCGCAGTGGACTATTCTTATACAATATCGGCAGATGGATCATTCAAAGTCAACAGCCGGTCATCTCAGGTGGTGCACAGCACGGAGAAGCAGGGGCCGCGCCTTCACCTTTCTCGTCGACGCCGATCCCCACCTGGACGAGAACAGCGACCCTGCGACCTACAGGAATGCGCTGAAAACGATGGGCGCGTGCAAAGCCGATTTCCTGTGCTTTAAAGCCTGGAAATATAAGAAGGCGATGATATCATCCAAACCCTCAAAGGCGTGATTTCGCTCTGCTGATAATGGGGAGCAGAACCTTCCCGGCGTGCTCGATGAAGAGCTGCAGATTCTTCCTGAGAATAATGGCTCCAGGCAGATAAAAGATTATGTGGGGGCCTTCAGCTTCAACTATCCAGTGAGTTCCGGGCATTGTAAAAAAAGCGAATCGCTTGAATTCAACAGCAGGATCACGCCCGAAAATCTCAGTCAGTTCAGGGAGGAAAAAGCTCGTGACAGCTTCCCTGTCAGGGCCGGTCAGATAGAAGCTCTTCGAGAACAGCGGGTAGTCCGCGAAATCGATATCGGGATCATTTCCCGTTAAATCCGTATCCAGCAGTGATTCGCTCCGCAGCAGGAATTTAGGGAAATCCGCTCCTTCGAATTCCACCATCGCAACGGTCTGCTTCTGGTAGGAGGCTTCTACAACCTCCTGGCACTGATCTTCAGTCACAGGTGAGGGCGTGTCGAGCTGCAGCATGGGGACGCAGATAGAGCCGATGATTCTCTTTGTATTGGTCCAGCGAGTCTCGCTGCTGCATTCAAGAAGAAGGCCTGAAAACTCCGGACAGGTGAAAGTGCCCTTTTTTTCAACCTTCTTGAGATTTGACGGGGGATTTGGATATCTGGAAGGGCATCCCGTAAAGTAGAACTTCGAAAGAGCGCTGAGGTAGCCGGCTTTTTCCAGCTTCAGGTTATGTGTGCTTCTATCGTAAAAAGTATCCGGATCCAGGTCGTTCAGCAGCTCGACGATCTCCGTCATAGTCTGGAAGCGCTCTCCCGGATTCAGGGCCAGGCATTTCATAATCATTCCGTCAAAGGAAAGAGGCACATCATTTCTTATATCCACAATCTTCCGGTACTGGAACGAGCATTTCTGCATATCCTGGTTTGTCAGCAGGTAATACAGGGTGGCTCCGTATGAAAAAATATCAGATCTTTGATCAGACTGCCCTCTTCCGTACTGCTCAGGAGGCGAGAAGCCCTGAGTTCCGAGAAACTGAGTGTCTTTCAGTTTGCCAGGATTGAAGTAGCGTGCAATGCCGAAATCAATCAGCATTATCCTTCTGTCAGGGTAGGTGAGCATAATGTTGGAGGGCTTGAGATCCCTGAATATGACAGGCTCAGGGTTCTGTCTGTGAAGATAGTCGATGATCAATGCAAGCTGGATGGCCCAGTCCACGACCTCCTTATATTCAAATATGCCATTCTCCAGCTCTCTCACTACCTCGAGGTTCTCACCGTCTACGTATTCCATTGCCAGGTAGTGCCGATCATTGACGGAGAAGAATTCCCTGATGGAAGGGAGGCCTGGATGACTGAGTCTGGCCAGTATTTCGGCTTCCCGCCTGAACAGTTTGAGCGCGTGCTCCCGATCCTCTTCAGGAATCATCGCTTCTGACATCTCTTTCAGCGCCCATCGCATGTGGGGGCGCTTGTCTTCAACGACAAGGAAGACAGTTCCGTAAGATCCCCTGCCCAGCGTTTCAATGACTCTGTATCTTCCGGCAATCATCCGGGCCTTTTTTTGCTTTGAATGCTTTCCGGACATATTCTCCTGCTCTCCTGAACTGCCTGTTAATGAGAAATGAAGATATTTTCGCTTTTCAACAGCAGATGGCTCTTGGATGGAGGCAGGGCGGGGGATTGTTGCTGAAGCTCTGACTATCGGATGAATGGCGTATGTCTGCCCCGAAAATATTTCTTCCTGATTGGGAGGCCAAAATCCTCCGCGGCGGTTTCTCATGCTGGTTCCATCAGGCGTAGACGGGATCCCTTTCATAACGATGGAGCGCTTCATCGGCACGATATTCGAGAAGTTCAGACAGTTATGCGAAGGCTTCTCCCGCTGTCACGTCTCAGGATAGCCGGAAATGACGCACAGGAAGTCCCAAATGCAGGTTGAATATTCAGCTTATTCAGCCAGGAACGGATTCATATGCACAAACATCTGCTTTCAGCTGCAGAGGACTGGCCTTTTATCACAAGAGCGACTGTGACAGGGTCATAGCTGACTACTCGAAGGCGGCGGAGATGATTCCGCACTCCACAGTGCCGCTCAACAACAGAGGGAACGCCTACTGCAATAAAGGAAAATAAGACAGTGCGATTGCTGATTACAACAAATCCATCAGGATAAATCCGGATGATGTGGATGCATATATAAACAGGGGAAGCGCATATGATGATATGGGCTTTTGCGACAAGGCGGTTTCCGACTTCAACAAGGCCATCGAAATAAACCCGTACGAGCCTGCAGCCTTTTCTGGCAGAGGTCTGGCTTATGAGATATGGAAATACCACGACAGGGTGATAGCCGATTTCTCGACCTCCATTAAGCTCAGCCCCGGCGATGCAGAGCCTTACTACCACAGAGGACTGGCCTACTATCAAAAGGGAGAATATGGAAAAAGCCTCAGCGATTATGTGAAAGCCGAGTCCCTGGGATACAAGGTCGAGCCTCAGCAGCTTGAAGAAGTGAAGAAGGCATTGCAGGGCCACTGAGCATAGCCGACAGCTGTCTGCTATGCCTTATCTATCACATGTGCGGCCATAACCTTGTGCACGAGAAAAGCCCTGAGAATCTGAAGGCCTTGTATAAGTCTGCAGTTTTTGTGCTGCAGGCCGCCCATTACGCAGGCACAGGCAGCTTTATCAAGACAGGAAGGGAGCTGTTACCGGATCTGCCTGAGCGGGAGCGGCAGATTATGCAGGCTTATAAGGATGTGAAAATGTGCAACCAGATCAGTCAATCCGACTTCGAGGCGTGGTCTGAAATACTGTTCACCTGGGCGGGACAGGTGATACGGGAATCTGAAGAGCCGTCGTGAGCAGTCCTGCAGGATGCAACGGGAATCGGAGACAGGGAGCACTTCTTCAGGCACTATCTCGAAGCGCTTCCCTCTCCTGATTATCTTGAGCGGTCTATTCAATCGAAACCCTGAAGCAGAAAACAGCGGTATCGGACAACTGCATAAGGGTTCCAGAATGCTGAAGCTTCCTGAAGGCTCACTTAAAGAGACATGCCATCCATCATAATATTACAACAGAAAAATGGGATAATAAATATTGCCAGAATGGTTCTTTACTGCTAAAATTGATGGGAGTCAGAAATCCAGAATCCTATCTGATTCACTACATCAAAATCTACCACCATATCCAGTCTCTTCGTTCCCGACATTACACCGGTATCCATGCCATCATTCAAGACCCTAGCAACTTCAGAGAGAAGGTTGGCTGTTCGATGATTAAAAAGTCATTTTATATCACTTTGTTTCTCTTGTGCTGCCTGAGCCAGGCTACAGCTTTTTCACAGACATCACAGCAGTGGAATAGAAAAGGCGAGCTCCTTTTCAAGAAAGCACATTACGCGGAAGCGATAAAATGCTTCGACAAAGCGCTGGAGCTGAATTCCAGAGACGCAGATGCGGTCTCCAACAGGAAGAAAGCCTCCCAGGCACTGCAGGATATGAAAGCCGGTAAAGATAAGGAGCAGACTGCGGCAGACTGTGAGATCAATGCTGCGGCAGCTTCCCACGAAAAGGTCAGGATGGATAACACTGACATAATAATCATCGCCGTCATAATCGTATACATCGTTTTAATAATAATTATCAAGGTGCTGCAGAAACCGCCTGAATTTACAATGGTCAAATCCACCAGGTTTCATACCCAAGGCTGCAATGTGCCCAAAGTATGCACCTGCTGTATGGCTTCTGCCGACAAACCCTATGTTGTTTCCAAAAGCTGGAGCTCAAAATCATATGGCACCGCGACAAAAACCACCACCAGTACGACGATATCGAGCCAGTTCTTCATCTGCCCGGAATGCTGGAAGCACAGAAATGATTCCGAAGCGGCTTTTGTATGGATCTTTCTGCTGACCTCCCTGTGCACCGCCATCTATATGTATTTCATGATAAACATCATTGATAAGGCGACCAAGGAGGCAACCTGCAGAATGCTGCCTCAATCGCTTGCGCATGTGGCCAGAATCATTGATGCCAGATACGAGCACATTGCATATCTCCTCGGGATCCATGGGAAAGGCCTGGATCTTCTGCTGTATTTCGTCATAACGACAATGATCGGCATTTTTATCTTCATGAACATTTTCGGATTTATCTTCAGGCTCAAGCCATTGAAGCCAGGGCATACATCTCAGGGCCAACATGTTTTCATTGATATTGGCTCCTTCAAATTTCTGAACAGGCAGTATGCCTCCCGGTTTGCACTGCTCAACGGCGGCTCGGAGATAAAAACCGGTAAAGATGGGATAATGTCGGAAAAGATATCAGGGAGATCTGTGCTGGAGTCGGGCACGGCGAGATTCACCATGTATGGCTGCCTCCCCTTCCTGAGCATTTTCCTCATAATGGTGGTGTATTTCATCTGCTCTCTGGCGGTGCACAAACCTGCAACCCCGTAGTGCCTCCCTCTTTATACCAGTTGTTATGAAATAGAAAAACCGGGTAGATTCCTGCAAGGATGTTTCTTTTCTGCAGAAACTGGTGGGAGGCAGAAATCCGGGATCCTGTATTTAATGTAACGTTTTGTGATTCGAGGCAGGATCGAAAATAAATTGGCTTATGGTGCAGCATTCTCTGAAGCCCAGGCATTTGTACGCTCCAAGACCCATACTTGAAGATATCAGGACAGCTCTGGTGCATCCAGCGCGCTTCGCCTCGCGGAGAGCCTTTGCTGTAACAGCCGTGCCGATCCCTCTCCTGCGGAGCTCCGGCAGAGTGGCCACATTCCAGATAGAGGCAATGCTTCCCTGCAGCATGAGTGATGCTGATGCCGCTGGACGACCTTCAACAGTGGCAATGAAATGTCTCCAGTGTTTCTCCGCACCGTACCCCACTTTATCAGCGATCCCTGTGAAAGCGTCAACTACAAAATCAGGAAGCTCGAAAGCCGTGCCAAGCGGGATTGTAAAATCATCCAAGGCCTTCCTGGATTCGACTTCACGGAGCAGGACGCCAGTTGTTGAATTTTCCTCAACTCTCCAGCCTGCCAGGTCGAGTGACATTCCCGCGCAGTCGCCTCCATGGGAGAGTCCCTTCTTCATGAGGCGGTCTGCCATATCTGCAGGGGAGCCGGGAGGGCTCATCCACCATATGAAGGGCATCTCCCTCTCGAGAAATGGGGCAAGAGCCTCTTCGAAAGCGCCATCTCCTTCGTCACCACCGAGGGCATTTCGGAAGATTCCGTTCATCTGGAAATGTTTTATTCCTGTAATCAGACATGTGCCAGGCGGCCCGTCAATGAGCACGCTCCCTGGATGACCTGCCATTATTCCAAAAAAGCCGCGAATGCTTTGAAATACTGAATTGGTGTGTTCATTATTCATATGATATTCTCCCTGATGATTATACAGATGAATGGAGTAAATCACAATTTTCACAGAGAGAATGAAAATCCTTCGGAGAGCAGAACTCCAATTCGTCAGGAGTCTTGATAGAGCCTGTGTTTAAGCAATCTGTGGATTTTTATTTCTGAACGATGCTGCTGTCAACTATGATGAATTCAGTCTGAAGCCTCTCTGAATCCGGTCCCACAAAGCTTTGCACTTCAAATCTCACTGGGTCGATTACCACACCAAGAGAGAATGGATTATTGAAAAATGCCTTTTGTGTCGCCCGGTCTGTGCTGCTGAAAAAGGCTCCCAGATTGGGATGACTGTGATACCATCCAATTACCGATTTACCTTTGTCGATATGCTCCTGTGCTCTGCTCCACAACTCTGTACCCATATGCAGGGAAACAGATGTGTTTTTAAAGCTCAGGCTTTCTATCGAATCTGTGATGATTGAGAAAAATGGGTAGTTATGCTTCACAGAATAGGAAAATCGATAGATATCACCAAGCAGCAGGCCTCCCAGTTCGTTACTGAGGTCTGAATTGAGGTGAGTTATGATGCGTTCGTGGCATTCGTTCGTAATATAGATATGAGGCTCTTCAAGAGAGTGATATATGAACAGAAATGCCGTTTCCCAGGCTTTTTGTTCAAAGAACAGTGAAATGTCATCAATGATTAGATCGCACTCCAGATTTTTCCATGTATACACATAACACCTCTGGCTGTATCAGATATCTCTCCACGTTCCTGTTGACGCAACATTTTTCCAAACCATTCGGGGCTTCTGCATCTGCTGCTTCAACGCTTCGATCTTCACTGTCGGAAAGAGGCCGGGATTCCTGGCCACCTGCAGTTTGTACCATTGGGAAGCTTCGCTGTTGGCAGGCGAATCAGTATTGATAATCAGCGGATCGAATGCCAGGAGCTTCATAATCCTTTCCACAAGAAGGTCAAGACTTTCTGTGGGTATCCACCTGGTTCCCAGGCATATCTTTCCGCTTGTAAAGACATTGGGATTCCATATTGGAGTGAGGACTTTGGCCAGGGGCTCTTCAAAAGGGTATCTGCCGGGAAGCTCAAAGAATATATCCGAGCTTTGCTGGACCGTGTGCGGATAGGCGCTGTCCCGGGAGGTTGGAATTTTCAGACGGACTTTTATTGATGAGATCGACCTGTTGTATTCCAATACTTCGATTCTTCCCGGATACAGTGATGAAAGAGCTTTCACCTTCCCGAGGTCTTCTTCGCGTCGCCTGTTTATGGCCTCCATAATCTATCTCCTTCCCGCTGTCAGCACCGGCTGGATTTCGAGAATATCACCGTTTCTTATTTCTGAATAGTGGAGTGTGTCCGAGGGATTCAACACTTTATTCGATGTCGCATTGATTATTGTGTAATCGTTGTCTTTTGGAAGTGCCCAGTTATAGATGGCTCCCTCAATAATGTCACTCACCTTGTGCGATGGAGATATGCCGATCTCCGCTTTTCTGGATTTGTCAGCAGTCCTGATGATAATGCTCAACTCTTCCATTTTACGCCTCCATTTCTAATAATACCTGATGATCTCCCCTGTAAAAATAGAGAAACTTCACCGGAAGGACAGCCTCTGAAAATCTGGCGGAAAGCTCCTCGAAAGTCAGAGTGTCCCTGATCACCACATCATTGGAAAAAGCACTGCAGTCGCCGCAGTATGCAAGCGATTCATCGTACCTCTCTGCATTGCCGTTAATCGTTCTTGTTGTTCCGCAGTTCCTGCATGTCACATCGAGGATCACTTTGTCGCTGAGATATACTGGAAAATCCTTTTCAACTTCATTGAATCTGAAGGGTATCCTGACTGGTCTGTTCTTTACTTTGAAATAGAGGCAGTCATAAAACACTGATGAGCAGAAACAGTCCTCCTGATGACCCAGATATGCGATGGTAGAGTTCAGGCTTATGGTGTCGACATACATTCGCAGGGAGCCTTGAGGGCTGTCCTTATGATCTCTCTGGAGAAACAATGAGCTTGCAAGAGCACCGGCGGTGCCGGCAGTTATGACGGTAGTCGGCACTTTCTTCTCCTCAAAAGCTTTCTTCCTGAGCCATCCGCATGAATAGCGCTCCCTGATCCCTTTGTATACTGAGACAGGCAGATTGCACTGATAACATGCGCACCCCCTGTCAGATGAAAAAGGGTATTTTTCAACAGCCACAAACCTGCTGTCAATCGCGAGGTTATAAAAGTCGACCTGAGCCCGGAGGCATAATTCATTAAGCCTTATCCGTGCCTCATGATTATCAACACAGCAGAACACTGCATCAAAGCTCTTAATCTGTCCGATGGACAGAGACTCCCAGAGGCCTCCGGACCTGTGACTCACTTCTATGGAGGGATCTATATACTGGCAGGCTTCAGCCGCCACTTCGGCTTTGTATCTGCCGATGTCCCTTTCATTGAACAGCACGGTTCTCGTCAGATTATGCTCTTCTATGCGATCGAAATCCACGATATGAATGCGGCCGATTCCCAGCAGACTGAGGTTTTTCAGCACTTCATTACCTGTTGCTCCTGCTCCGACAACAATTACAGATGTCTCTCTCATCTTTGCCTGGTCAAACCAGTCGATCATTGAGTGGCGCAGGTACCTTTCATTACTCATTTTTTTGCTTCATGACCTCCTCATATGCGCTGTTTATGAGTTTGAGCATCTCTTCGCTGCTTTTTCTCATAAACACATCTGCTATGTCAGGGTGATACACCTTAATCAACTGCCGGTATGCCAGATGAATCTCCCTGATTGATGCATGCGGCTCTACCCTGAGCACTTCATATGGATCCCGTTCCTGCAGGTCCATACGGTATTTTTGCGTGATTGTACTTATGTTCTTCCACCTCATCGGACCTCCAGTATCATGTCCCGCTGGCTTACCACAATCTGGTAGCCGAATGTGGGATGGTTCGTCAAAAGTCCACGGATCTTTATAGTCTTTCCCTGCAGACTTTTCAGAAATCTGCTGCCGCCACTGTCTCTCACTGTGCCTTTGAACACCGTCATCTTCAGGCCATTGTTCCAGGAGGTATCCTCAAACATCACTGCATAACTTCTGCCATCTCTGCTCACATTTACCCTCGGCACATGGCCCTCAAAGGTGATTGTCCGCCCGATATGGTTTCTGAAGTCCCTGAGTGTCACTATGGCGGGTAATATGTTGATTCCCCTCGTGACATTTAAGAAGCTCCTGACCGGAATGATCTCCTTCGACCTGCAGGAGACGCAGCAGCCATTATTTTCCACTCTCAAAACCTGGATGCTGAGAGATTGATAGTAAACCTTGCATTTCCTGCATTGGAAGATATCTTTCGTTGTATCGAGAAGAGAACCGGTAAATGCATCCTGAATATCCTTCAACTCCACCTCTTTCACTGTGGCAGTATTCCCAGAGCTGAGATCTCTCATTGAAAATCCTGAAACCGCTGCTCCTCTGGGGCGATATGTGAATCCAGGCTCCGGTTTCTGTTTCGGCAGTGATTCAGACTGCCTGTTCCGCTGAGGATCAGCGACAGGTTCTGACTGCCAGACTCCGAATGAGGTTGCATTGTTCTGCGCTGCAGGCCTGTATGTCTGCTGCCTGTCTATCTGTGAGGGCACCTGACCCTGTTGCGACACTGCAGGTTGTGAAGGAGTATTTATCCGTGTCTGCGATAAAGCAGGAGTTCCCTGGGATGAGCCCCCGCCAATGCCGAACAGATTGAAGATAAACTTAATCACTGTCATCATTGCGATTGTGACCCAGATCAGAATTCCCGGAAACAGGAAGATTCCACTTATAACAAAGCCCAGACAAGAGCCGAAAGCAGAGTCGATGTTCCCCTTCCCCAGAGCACTGAACAGTTCAGGTGCAATCGAGGATACTGTCAGAGATATGAATGGCGAAAAACATGCTCTGTGGACAGATATAGGAAATGCTTCCCTGATCGTCGTAAAGAGAACCGCTCTTCGAGCCCTCAATTTATTTTAGCATGGTGCGATGACATGCATATGACACTGTAGATCATTCCGATGTGAATTGGATCCGCTTTCAGCATTTTCCTGGAAATGCTCTTGACTGATTCATGGGCACTGCTCCTAAGGCCCGGTTGCAAGAACCTTTCTGCCGCCGCTGTAGATCATGAACGGTTGGCCTTCAGGGCTTGAATGCGGACCGAAGGTGAAGGTCAGATTGTCAGGAGCCGT
>Ga0302252_1001375_pt1 | contig 14207 bp, 21 predicted proteins | sample AAG_RA_Leu_MG_FD_193511 | JGI IMG/M metagenome (GOLD analysis project Ga0302252, IMG submission 193511) | Enriched activated sludge microbial communities from anaerobic digester in WTTP, New Holstein, Wisconsin, United States - AAG_RA_Leu | ecosystem: Engineered > Bioreactor > Anaerobic >...
TATGTACGTCGCGTTCGCTCGGGCGCTCACGAACTACCTCACGGCCAACATGAACAAGGTCAGCCGTGTGATGGTCGGCATGAGCCCTCTGGCATACAACCTCTTCACCTCCCAGGCGTATTCGGCCAACTACAACCCGAACAGCGCGATGAAGATCTTCAACGACAACTTCATGGCCGGTGAGAAGTCCGACGGAAGTCGCCCCACGATCGAGATCTTCCCCGATCCCCTGCTGTCCGCGAGCACCGTCTTCAACTCTCTGGCGACGGACTATCTCGTGATCACAGCGCCCACCATCGGAACAGGACCCGCTGAGGAACAGCAGCCGCTGGTCACCTTCGGCGCACCCCTGATGGACTTCGTGTACCCTGTCGTCCCTGGGCAGTTCACAACCCAGTACCGCGAGCTCCGGCGTGTGGCGGGCATCTTCGCGCCCTATACCCCGGCGATCAAGGTCTACTCGGGCTTCGGCGTCTAAAAGGTAAGGAGGCACCATGGAAGCGGGAGAGCTTTGTATCCAGAGCTTTGCGCCTCACAGCGTAGAGTTCGTGGACAAAACTCTCGCTTCCGTGGGAGTGGAGAAGGCTTTCTTCACCATTCCCGCGGGAAGCGAGAAAAACAATTACGCTATCGCGAAGCAGGAACTGATCAATGAGCTTATGAAGGACGCCACGTTCAAGAGCATGCTCGAGAACAAAGTCATTCGTATTCTCCCTGAACTGCCTGCAAAATACGAAAACCCTGTGCAGACCCTCAACGCGGTTCGTTCGAACCTCGTTGAAACAACCTCCGCTCTCCGTGAGGAGAAGGAAAAAGTTTCTGCTCTGTCTTCTGAAAACGAGATCTTGAAAGCCCGTATCGCTGAACTCGAGAACGGCGGCAAGATCGAAGATAAGAAGGACGAGGGAGGCGCGTAATGGCTGTCACGCCGCAGAACTTCGCGTATCGCCGATATTTTCTCACAGTGTCTAACGACGACATTCAGGCAGCGATAACAGAGGTTTCTGCGGCGTGGGGTGGAACTCAACAGATGTGGGACTCATACGACGAGCCCACTCGACAGCAGATCAGAGATCAGATCATGAATCTTCTTGTTGCGTGGCACTTAGCTGACTTCTATCCTATTGATCTTGAAGGGATAGCTTCTAACGGCGGTATGCCTCTTGTGATGAAGTCTATGGGAGGCGTAGACACGAAGTTTCTGCCAGTAGAAGTTCAGCCCGCGTTGTATCCTTTGCTTACGAACACTTTCGGCATACGTGCCGCTCAGATGATAATGAGCGCGCCTGACAGATTCGGTGTCAGAGGAAAATCGGGCATATATCTCGGCGGTGTGACGAATCCTTTAGGGGTGTAGTGTGGGCCTGAGTTTCAGAGCGGCCTTCAACAGAGACTACATCGACCCTTCTAAGTACACCGTTCGTGTCGCGGTAGGATATACGGGGCGTATTCACAGAAGCGGATATCCTATGGCCGAGCTGGCAGAGATGCTTACGTTCGGCACAGAGAAGATACCCGCCAGACCGCACATTGAAGAGGGGCTGGAAGCCGGAGAAGCGTGGATTAAGGAACATATCGAGGCGTATCTACGTCAGAACAGGCGTAAGCGTGATGCGTCTGGGATAGGCGAGGCTATGGTTCAAGCGATAAAGGCTTACGTCTATTCAGGCGCTCTCCAGCCCAACGCTCCGTACACGGTTAGAAAGAAAGGGTTTGATCAACCTCTGTTCGAGACAGGCGAACTTATGGATGATCTAGATTACGATATTCTCAGGATGGGGGGCGAACCTTAATGGGAAGCATACACGGGTCAATGACCGTACACTTCACAGAAGAGTTTCGACCTTTCACATATTTTCAAATGGATCCTAGAGTTACGTCTGGCTACGAGAACAAAAGGAATATAACGAAGGCTAGAGGCGTTGTGCATATGTACTCCGCGCCGCCTACAGCAGAAGGCGTGAAGCTGAGAGACGTGGGGCACAATCTTGTTCTGGAGAAGAAACCTTTTCTGTGGTCTAGAACTGTTGTGCCTGTGGGCTGGTTCATAGAATACAACAGTGACGTCTACAGGGTTCTGAGTCACAACGAATGGGATTTTGAAGCGTCTATGACCATACACGGTCTTGAGAAGGTGGTGGGCGACGATGGCTCTGTCACAGTCAACCCTGCGTTCAACCTTGGCAACGATTTTCTCGGTTGATCCGAAGTATATCGTTCCTAAGCAGGGCAACTGGTTCAATCCTCAAGACATGCTTCCTAGCGCCGAAAGACCGCTCACGTGGATAGCTTTCCGAATATCTCGGGCCAAGCCCGCCATGATTCCTGTTCTCATAGAAGACACAGACGGCAAGCGTTCGGTCAACTTTATTGTATCGTCTGTCGATCTTCAGATCGTAGGCACTCGTGCTGAGGAGCTGAGCGAGAGCACAGCTCATTGGCTTAGGCGACAAGATGTGTTGAACGCTTTCGAGCTTATCGATGCGTCTTTGATGGCTGAGAACTTTTCGTACTACGTTCTTGATTTCTATCAGGACGGAGGCAACAACATTCTTTCATACAATGTGAGCTTTAGGGTTATATGGGAGAGCGTCTTGGAACCTGAAGATTCGGGCGATCCTTTGACGACTGCCAACATATCTGGTGTTGTAAAGATTCCCGTCTAGGAGGGGGTTATGGCGAACGATTTTCAGGGAAGTATTGCACAGCAATTCATAACATTCTCTACGAGTGTTGTGACGAATGTCGTGCCTGGAGAAAACTTCTACAAGATCATGCTGTTCATGGGTGATGCCGAAGCGAACGCTTCTCTTGTCACCGCTCCTGCTGTTGGAGACATCATCGAGATCAGCGCCTCCAACTACGCTACGCTGACCAAGGGGCCTCTTCTCGGCTACCTTGGAGGTTTCTACTCTCACAATTCTATCACGACTGTGTATGTTGTCATCTACGACGACGCTCTTGTGACGACAGGAAACTTCCCCGCTGGGGCTGTTACTGCTCTCACGACGCAGTTCAACGCGTACAAGGACAGAGCTTATTTCAAGCTCATGACTTTGCACGACAACATTCCCGCCAATAGCGCTCTTGCCGGCCTGTGCAAGACCGACACTCTTCTTTCTCAGTGTTGGATTTCTGCTAACGATGCTCAGATGATCGTTGACGGGTCGACAACTTCGATGGCTGGAGTCTGTAAGTTGGCTGGACAGGATCCTGTTATCGTTTATCATCCTGATGCCACAAAAGATCCTGCTCTTGTTCAGCTCGGTCTCTCCCTTGCTGTTCTCAACGGAACAGGAACCCCTGTCGGCAACAGCATGGACTACCTTGCGACAGACGCTATCACGCCTTCTGGAACTGCTGGAGCGAATCCCACAGCCTCTATGGTGACAGCTCTCACTAATGCCAACGCCGGTTTCTTCCTAACGGTGGGAGACGGTACAGGTCAGGTCGCCAACAAGGGTGGAAAGACCAATCTCGGGAACATCGCTGGCGCTCAGTGGATCACACAGTATATCAACTATGTGTCTGCTGTCAGGACAGCCAACTACCTCGTTCAGCTCAACAGGTTCAAGACAAACGCTACCTATCAGGGTATCCTCGGTATCGTTCAGTCTTATCTCAGCGGGTTCGAACAGATCGGGCGCCTTAGTGACGTCAAGATTACTGCTCCTGCGTTCAACAAACTTCCTGCTTCTGACGGAGACACGATCACTGTCCCGAACGCATGGGAAGCGTACTATAATGATAACGTTCGTAAGGTTGTTATTCAGGGCACTCTTTATATCACACAGAGCTAAGGAGAGATAGATGGCTAACCACATAATTCAGACTGTCGGTGACTTTACCGCAATTCTGAACCATCCTCTTATCGCCGCAGGAGCTTCTATCTCCATGAAAGGCTTTAAGCTGGACGACACGTTCGTGACAACGGCGCAAGGAATGGAGAATTCTAAGCGTATCGCTCTTGTCGACCAGGGGACCGTAGCGATCACCAATGCCATGAAGATGGGGCAGATCACGTTCAATGCCGTTCGGGTGTCTCAGAACTTCCTAGACGGCGACGTGATTCTCATCGGAACAATGCTACAGGGAATGGCGGACAACGTCGGCGGGCTTATTCGTATCACATACGGCTTTGCCGGTCTTACAGAATCCATCACATTCTTTGGCGTGACTTTGGTTTCTGTTCCTCCTCTGACCCTTGCCGGAAATGATCTTCCGATCTATCCGGTTGTGTTCGGGTATTCTGACTTTGTGAGAGGCACATAATGATCTACGGAGGCGAGTTCTTTACAGATCTAGAGAAAGCTATCGAGTCTGTAGGGGATCTTGGAGCGTTCTCAGTAGACGTAGAAGGCGGATTCAACAAGATTCCGCCTCTCGTCGCTGTTAGAGCGCTGGACAAAGGTATCCAGCAGGACATAGAGACCATGGATTTGGTTTCTCGATACTGCATACTCGGGCGTAAGGTCACCGTTATGTATGATGGAGAGGTCATAGGGTCGCCCTTCGTCATGAACGGTTTGGGAGATGCGTGGGAAGCGTTTGATGCATTCAACGAAAACCCCGTAGCTCTTCAGTATCTCTTCAATCTCTGCATGGCAGATCTGGTAAAAAGGTGCGTGCCGCGTCGGAAAAGTACCCTCGGAGCGGCACCTCAGGGAGCCTCCCGCCAGAGCTAAAAAGATCAGGAATGGGTCCTTGGCTTTTTGACTATTACATATTCCTGAGCAAACTGCACAGAGAGCCTTTGGATATCGACGATCTGATAGACGGGCTTATCGCTATCGGCACTATGTTTGCGATAGATGCTAGAACAGGGGGAGCGTTGTGTCCACGCTAATCGGCGGATTCTTTTCCACTCTAGACATCGTAACCAATGCCGGCTCTTTCCATAAAGCGCAAGCCGCTATCTTTTCTATCACGGAAGAGAGTCAAAGAGCGTCAGAAGCTTTTGAGACTCTTCAAGAGAAAATGAAGAAATCTTGGGGACCGGGAGCTTTTTCTGGCGGAGGCGGACGAGGCCTTCCTCCAGGAAAAGCTCCTTTGGCTCTCCCTGCTCCTGAGCAACCTGGGGCATCTGAACAGAAGGAAGAAGAAAAAAGAAGCAAAAAGAAGGATTATCTGGCCAGACTCGCGGCTCTGTACGCTGTCTACAAGCTCATGAAGATGATGGCAGACATGCTTACGGCTCTCGCAAAGCTGACCTACGCTATGACCCAAGGTAACATGAAAGCTTTTGTGTCTGCCTTGTCTGCAAACATGAGCGCATCGGCTATTCGTGAATGGACGATGGCCGCTAAGATAAACGGACAGAGTTCTGAAGACCTAATATCTGCCTTCAATTCTTTCAACAAAGCCTTCGCTGAACTTAAGATAGGAGAAGGTGAAGCCTTTGGTCAATACGCAAAAGACATTTCTATTCTTTCTAAAGCGAGCGGAGTAGACCTTGATCCTGCAAAGATGATTGGAATGACCAATGATGAAAGGATAAACGCTATCTTCTATGCGGCCAAGAAACTTGCCGCCTCTGATATGCAGACAGCAATTCGTCTTCTTACCAATCTTCTAGGAGAAGGCGCTACTAATATCATGCTAGGCGATCTGAAAGGTGGCGGGGACTCATTGACAAAAGCTCGGGGCTCTATAATGACCAAGCTGAATGCCGATGACATCGCTGTTGCTCAAGATATAGGTTTGTTCTTTGAATCCGTTAAAGAGGCTTTGAATTATCTGGGGCAGACTCTTGGAAGAACATTCCACGACAAGATAAAGAAGTTCAACGAATGGTTCAAAGCTAACAAGGACGCTATAGCCGCTTCATTAGACGCTTTCGCAAAAGGTCTTGAAATGATCTTCGAAACTATAGGAAAAGTTATTGATTTCTTTCGAGCAGTCGATAGTAAAGCGCAACAGATCAATCGCTTTTTAGATTATTATCTTCCTTTCATGAATCTGTTGAGCAAAGAGGAAAGAGAAAGGAACGGGGGGACAGCGTGGGACGCCCCTGCAACATATCCTATGTCTTCTTCCGGATACCCTGGAGGAGTTGCTGAGGCATATGCTGACACAGGAAGATATCCAGGTCAGCCTATCATTATAAACATAAATGGCTCTATAACAAGAGAAACTATCGGCGATTTCGTAAACGGTGTCCAACAGAGTCTTCAGAGATCTAGCGTAAGACCGGTTCGGTGAGGACGACAGATGGCTAATATCGTTCAACTTGTTGCGACAGGAGCTCCTTCTGCTATCTCTTTCATAAAAGGGTTCCTGTCTAAGCCGACTATCGGTGGAGAGCCTTCGGGGTCTAAAGACTCTAAGATCGTACAGAATCTGACAGGAAAGAGACTTTCTGGAGGCATAACAATAGACGCTGAATCTTATAGAGAAACCGACAGAGCTGAAGTGTCTTCTCAGATGATTCTAAGCACAGCAGGAAACAAGAAGTTCGTTTCAGACAATGTGTCGCCTACGCCAAGAACGTGGACTATTTCAGGCTACATATCCGGAGAAATATACGAAATCTCTGCTCTCTTTATACCTTCTCTTAAAAAGAAGAAAGCCAAACTTCGTAAGCTTTATCTGAACAGAGAAATAACATGGTTCAAGACAAGAGAGTGTGATCTTGTCAACGTTGTGATAGAATCTCTAGAGTTCGAACCTCGCCCTGAAGTGTCTAACAAGTTGCCTTTGACGATAGTTCTTAAAGAGGTCGATATCCTGACAGTAGACGTAGACACTTCTAGGAACGTCACACCAGAAATGTTAGACGCTCAAGAAGGTATTCTGTCTAAACCTCCTGCTGGAACAGAGGCTGGATTACCCGCTTCTACGGGTCCTGCACCTTACACTTCTTTCAATGGAGATGTTGTCGGCCCTATTGTTGGATCACCTGTGACAAGCCCTAGCACGGCTCTTATGGAAGCTGGAGTGATAGCGCCATGACAACGCATAGGATAGCGATACCTGAAGTTGAATCGAATATAGATCAGTTTTCATTCAGTGTTCCTCTGAGAACAGCGACCCTTGAGTTCGTCTTCAAATGGATCGATTCTATTTGGAGAGCGTTTTGTTACTTTCCTGATGGATCTGTAAGAGAGGCTGGCGTGTTTCCAAACTCCATGAACTGGGAAGGTTTCAGCGATTACAAATGCGTGTTCATAACAGACTATGAAGCTATAGATAAAGACAACATAGCTTCTGTCTCTATGTTTTTAGTGGAGCTTTGACGTGGAAAGCAAGCTGTTCGACAGAATAATAGACATAGAACTCACAGAAACGTCTGGCCGAGTTCTGACGATAGCTTGCCCAAGAAAAGGCAGAAAACCAGCGATAGAGGTGTCTGGAAACTTCTTCGCCAATACCGTTCAGAACGCTTCTCTTAAGATGACAAACTTCTATCCGGACAAGCCTCTCAACGCTGGAAACGAAGACGGCGCGGTGTACTCTTGGATAAAGATATATGCAGGATATGCGAACGGAGACACAACCGTAATAGAAGGACAAGCTTTTGTGTCGTACACAGAGAGCCCTGGCCCTGATGGTGTCTCTGTAATAACATTCTTTACAGGCCCTCTTGATCCTTTGAAGAATGTTGTCTTGAACGCTAACTGGAAAGAGAACACTTCTATCAATTCTGTTGTTGACGATATATGTTCTAAGCTATCTCAAGGTTCATCTATAAAGATCGAAAGAAAATCGTATATATCCGACAATGTAAAGGTAGGAGAAGGCGGGCTTAGCGTATCTAGCAACTTCGCTGAAATTGCGGCTAAGCTCAGCAAAGTATACAATCTTAAAGTGTACGCTGAAGGAAAGTATATCATCGTTTGTGACGCAGAGCTAGGGAAGACCGATGAGTACACTCTTAACTTTGTAACGTCTATAAAGAAATCCGGTGCAGGATATACGATAATAGCGCCCTGGATTCCTGGCATTCGTCAGAACGACACAGTCATCTTGGACGCTAAATACTATACGGTAGAGAACTACGGGGGTATTGCGGTCAAGTTTGGGAAAAGATTCACTGTGATAACAGCCTCGTTCGAGTTTTCTACTGTTGGGGACAAAAACACCATGACTCTTCTTTGTGTCGGAGAAAGAGCGCAAGAGGATTCTGTTAGGAAAGTAAAACCCTCATGAGTGAATTGAGCACTTCTGACCAAATCTTCGGCACCATAGACGAAACGGAATCGTCTTTCATTCAAGCCGTAGTGTCTTCTATGTACTTTGTAGACTACGGCATTGTCTCTAAAGTCAACAGCGACGGTACAGTAGATGTGAAGCACGCTAAAAAGATACGCCTAGAAAACGGCACAGACGTAGAACCTTTTACTTTGACCCCTTCTGTAGAGGTTCTGACGCTGTCGTCAGCTGAGTTCTCTATAGAGATCCCTGTGACTGTTGGAGACAGAGTCATGCTTTTCGGTCTTAAAAATGGCATGAGATCTGTTGATGTGTCTTCTCCTTCTAAGCAGGAGACTCTTAGCCACTATTCTCAAGAGACATTAAAGGCTCTCCCGTTGTGCCTTCATGACGATTCAGCCAAGGTTGTGCTGGAGATAGACAACGGAAAAGTGGCTTTGAAGAATCAAGTCAATTCTTTGAAGACAATTCTTGACGATCTCTTAGACGCTTTGACTACAGGATGGGTTTCTATAAACTGTGTTTCAGGAGCACCTGTGACACCTAATCCAGCTACGCTTTCTTCTCTAAACGCTGTTAAGACTAAGTTCGCCACGCTTTTTAAGGAGTGACCATGTACGACGCTTCTGTAGATAGCTCAGCCATAGTCTATAATGAGTACCCGACATGGGATCTTAAAGTCGTGGACGGCGTGTGCCCATTGATATCTGGGGACAATGAAGAACAGCAGAGAGCTATGGTTACTGCATTTCTACAGTATGGAACGATACCTCAGCTTCCTGAAGACGGCGTCGATTGGACCGGCTTCTTCACCAAGAAGCTCAACTTTGGTGATCTTGACGTAGCTATTCGACAAGATCTCATATCCGCTGGTCTTGAGGACTTTGACCCGTCTTATGAGATTAACGGCGAAGATTTTGTGACTGTAATAAAGAGGAGCGAGCCATGAGTTTCTCCGTTCCTGGATCTTCTTGGACCCCTAAGTCTGCTCTTCAGCACGCTGACGAAGTTCTTGCCGCGATCAATACGGCTCTCGCTCCTGTGAACATCAGCATAGTTCCTACGAAGTCTAACGTCATATGGCTTTTCTGTCTTGGTATTGGAGCTGTTGCGGCTCTTTTTGACAACAGTCTAGAATCTGCTAAGAACAGTTTCAATCCCGCCCTGTGCGATGACGATCAAATCCTGCATATGCTTCCTATCACCGGCATAGAAAGACGTCCGGCTTCGCCTTCGACTCTTAACGTAAACTTCACAGCGACGCCAGACGGATCTCTAACTGTTCCCGCAGGAACTCATATTGTTATCAGGAATCAGACGTATCGTTTCGTGACAGACGAAGAGGTTGTGATTCCAGCCAACGGGACAGCGGCTGTTGCTTCAACCTGTGACACGACAGGCCCGATTCAAGTGTCTGCTGGACAAGCTGACAGTGTCGTAGAAACTCTTACCAACTTTCTTCTCTGCACGAACTCTGAATCAGCTGTTGCAGGAAGAGACATAGAAACTGTTTCTTCTGTTCGACGAAGGATCATAACAGGCCTGACAATACGGAGCAATCTAAATGGGTTCATACAGGCTTTGCGAGATCTTCCCGGCCTGAATCAGGCGAAAGTGTACTTTAATGAATCGACTTCGGCAAATCTTGTCCTTCCTGGAGCCATAACAATCCCTCCTAGAACACTGTATATTGTTGTGGAAGGGTCGTCAGATCAGATAGCCGAGACCTGGGGCGAACGTATGATGGCGCCCACTTATGGCTCTCAGACTCAGCAGTATGAAACTCTTTCTGGTCAGATGTTTGATGTTCATTACGATAACGCGGCTACGCAAGTCGTCCATGTCAAAGTGTACGTCAGTTCTCTCTATACGAGACAAGAGGGATACGACATCCTTATAAAAGACGCTATCGTATCCTTAGGCGCTGTCTCTGAAATCGGTAAAATGGTCACAGCCGAGTTCATATTAGCGGCGTTTGATCAATTTCCTTACGCTGTCATAAATGGCGCTGAAGTTTCTTTAGACGACATCTCTTTCGGGAGAACGGCTGTTATAGACGGAGATTCTATTCCTTCTTTCATTGAAGCGAATATAGATGTTATAGAGGAACCGTGATGATCAGTCCGTACCTTGCACAGCAGTTCTCAGGTCCTGTTTCTCAAGCTGTTGTCAACTCGGCAAAGGCGCAGTTCGACAAGACACAGTTTGAGTTGGACTATATGAAGAACGCCGATATAGACACTATTCAAACAGATCTTCTGTACTACATAGGGCTCTGGTGCGGTCTTCCTTGGCCTCTTGCTCCTGAAGGAACTTTTAATGAAAATATGTTTTGGCACAGCCAAGCTGTTGACTATCCTGAGACGTCAGCCTTTCACGGATTCAGCGCAGGTCTTTTATCTTCTACAAGTGTTGTAGATATGGTCCAATACCCCAGAGAAGTGTATGTTAAGCTCCTAAAAGCGTGGTGCAAGATTCGAGTGGAAGGCGTTTCTTTAAACACCATAGAACTTCTTGTAGCATCTTTTTCAACAGACTACACTCTGTCTTATGACACAAATAAAGATATTGTTTTCACTTTTCTTCCCAACATAGAAGGTTCTAGTTTATTTGCTTTAAGATGGCTTCTGCCAATCGTGACAACAAGCCCTGGCGTAGTCTTAGCGCAAGGTTAAGGAGAAGATATGCGAACTAATCCGGTGTTCACAGGCTTTGATGAATTCGCGTCTGCCGGAGACAAGACAGAACCGAGTTCCGCGCTCAAGGCTTCAGGATTTCTGCCTCTTGAGATGCTTCCTGCTCAGATATTCAATTGGCTCCTCAACAGGGCGTCTAAAGGCGTTGTAGAGACCGAGACATATGTCGACAACATAAACAAAGAGCTTAACGGTCTTTTGACCGCGGCAAGCCTATCTCCTGACAACTCTACTACTCAGGTTCTAGCGGCTCTGTACGCTTTAGTCAGAGACACCAAAGCTAACGGAACAGCAGATCTTGATAACATTTCTGTTACAGGCGCATATCAGTTTTCTGCGTCTACGACAAACGCGCCTTCTACGTCTGCCGGTCTTCTTCTCCACATTCAGTGGCCTTCTACGACAGCGGCTATTCAGCTTGCTTTTGGTGTCGTGACACCTCACTCTTGGATTCGCGGACAGACAGGCGGAGTCTGGGGATCGTGGAATAAGCTCTGGCAAGCCGCCAATGATGGCACAGGGTCTGGTCTAGATGCAGACACGGTCGACGGCAAACACGCTGATGATATTGTACCTTTTATCGCTAAAACGTTCTACGAGTTGATAGGAGACTTCAGTTCTTTCTCTCTTAACCAATCTGTTCTTGCGACAGACGTAGGAGCGTTTTTTAGAGTCACAAATAACGGTTTGCTTAACAATCTAAACAAGCCTATGCCTAACGACGGAGCAGGATACGCTTTGGGCGGAACGACAGGATCTAATGTGACAACTATATCTCGTTTGCTGTACGATCCCGAAACTATGTCCAACATATCGGCCGTACTAGGCACCGCAAAGAGAGCGTCTGCTGGCGTTAGCGATTCTTTAGCCGGGTTCGTTGCCGGAGGATATACGACGACAGAAACGAACGCGGTAGAAAAGCTTCTTTTCTTGACAGAAGCTAGAACAACCTTGTCTGCAGTTTTAGCTTTGGCTGTGTACAATCCTGCTGGAGTGAATTCTGCTTTTTCAGGATACGTAGCAGGAGGGATGCGAACTGGAGGACCGATATCCGGAATAGAACGTCTCTCTTTCTCGAGTGAGGTTATCAGCACTCTTAGCGCAACGCTTAGTGGAACTATAAGATACGCGTCAGGATCCAACTCTGGTCTTAAAGGGTACGTTTTCGGAGGAGAAAACCCTTCTTTGACAGCAGGCATAGACGTTTTAACCTTCTCTACAGAGACGAGAGGCACTCTTTCTGCAACACTGACTGCGGCCACAAAAGACACTGAATCTGTAAGTTCTCCATTAAAAGCGTATGTAACCGGAGGAAGCGCAAATTCCACCAGAATAGACAGACTAACCTTTTCTACAGAAACTGTTCTTGTTCATTCTTCTTCTTTAACGGCGGCTAGGACATTGCCGGGAGCCGGGTTGAGTTCTGTCATAAAAGGTTTTATCGCTGGAGGAAACACCGCGCTCACTGTTATAGATAAGATCGTATATTCTAGCGAGGCCGTTTCTGCGATCTCTGCGACTCTTTCTGCAGGACGGTATTATGTGGCAGGTGTGACAAATTCGTCTTACTGATTCTACATATCTTTAGGAGGAGAAAATGACTGTTTCGGATATGCTTAAAGACATAAGAGAAGCTTCTAAAGAAGTTCCTTTTGAAAACAGTTTCTTTCAAACAGACAATTTCATAGTAAAAGGTCAATATACGCCGGCAAGAGCGTATCGCGCTATTCTTCTTAGACTCAATGATAGAATTCAGGCTCTTAATGAGGCTAAGTATAACTATGCTGTTGAAGAGGTTGATATAGAAGAACTCGAAGCTAAAATAGAAGATGAGAATAAGAAGGCGTGTAAAGATTGTTTTTCTATAAGGAGATGGTCTTTAGATGTCGCAAGGAGAAAAGAAAGAAGAGAATACACAATGAAACTTGTTGTGGACGCTATAAACGAAGTAAATCATCTTTACTCTCTATTTAAGAGATTTCCTAGAATAACGAGAAAACAGTTTGAGGAAGAAGAAAAGAAGCACTTCTCTGTTCGTCTAGGTCGTCAACTCGCAGGATTTTCTGGTGCTGCTGACGATTTAGCTACTGTGCTTTCTGATGAAAGCGTGCCTCTCGCTCTCAGGGTTGATAGTCTTATCGACAGTATTCTAGAATCTGACGCATCAGAGTCTGATGCTGTGCTGAGTCTCGAAGGGATATCCACCTCTTCTTTGGACTCTTTATGAGTGTGTCCGTTGAACTTTTAACCATCGTAGGCGGATTCGTGCTCACTCTCGCCGCCTTCCTCTACACAAGATTTCATGAAGCTGAGAACAGGGGCAGACTTATGCAACGAGTGGATGAGCTAGAAAAAGCCTTTAACGACATGAGAGAAAGAACCAAGAAAGTAGAATCCGACGTTTCCTGCCACGACGCTGATCTGTCTACGATCAACGTCAAGCTTGAAACAATCGAAGCCCTCGTCGAGAAGATCGACGCGAAGCTCGACAGGCTTGCGGAGAGAAGGGAACACGAAAGAAGGGGAGGCGAATGATGAGGTCTGGTATTCAGACTATTCTTGCTGAGGCAGGAGAGGCCGCGTGCTACGCTCTGTGTCTGATAAAGATCGCAGAGCGTTATCTGAAGAAAGAGATCGGAGCCTGTGACGGGATTCTCCTGGCCATCGACGCGGGCTTCCTGCACTACAACTTCAGCGACCCTAACGACAACGACAATTTCTTCGTTAAGAAGCCTACAGAATTCCTAGAAGCCATGACCGGAGTCAAGTGGACCGTGGAGCGCACAGAGCCCGGCTACACGCCGCTCCCTGGACGCTACATTGTGCAGAGATGGGAACGCGTCAAGACAGGCAACATCATAGCCCATTTCCGCTTGCCTGACTGGGACCCTCTCTACAGTTCGATGACCGTGAAGTACGGAAAGGTCGCCAGTCTTCGGGTCTTCACTCCTCATCCACAGGAGCCGTGACATGAGGCTAGGATTCTTTCACGATTCATTAGGCGACCTATCAATGGGTCGCCTGATAGCTTTTATGGCGACTGTGCAGTCCATTGTTATCACGACAACCGGTCTGGGCCTTGCTGTCTATGAGACTTTGCTACAAACAAAATCCTCTACGGGCATAGCACTCGTGACACTCGGCCTGGGCCTCTTTACTTCTGGTGCTCTTCTCAAAGGCACATCTAAGCAGATCGAGACAAAGGAGAAATGATGTGGCCGATGTCAGAAAAGCGGTTCTTGCTTACATTTGCGTTCTTGCTCTGGGGTCTGTTCTCGGCGGTTGGACAGTCTACACAATCGCCGAAGGCCATTATTCTGGAGAAATTAACAAGCTATCAGCAGGTCTTGCAAGAAGCGA
>Ga0302252_1001376_pt1 | contig 14195 bp, 11 predicted proteins | sample AAG_RA_Leu_MG_FD_193511 | JGI IMG/M metagenome (GOLD analysis project Ga0302252, IMG submission 193511) | Enriched activated sludge microbial communities from anaerobic digester in WTTP, New Holstein, Wisconsin, United States - AAG_RA_Leu | ecosystem: Engineered > Bioreactor > Anaerobic >...
GAGTCCGAGCCCCCTGTGCGTCGTGCGAGCGAGTCACTGAGCGTCTACGTTTTCGCATCAACAGCGACGAACACGATGCGGAGCATGGTGTGAGGAGCGGGCCGGGGCAGCCGCTGGCGCCGGAGCTACGCGACAAGCCAGGGGCGTCATCCTACCAACAGAAAACTCCGGAAAACAGCGAGGTGATGTGAGCGGAACGGGCGATAAGCCCGTGGAGACGAACATGACCGAGCGTCTGCGTACCAACCGAGCAGCGGAAGATCGCCGCCCGCGTCGCACACTTCGCACGACTTCGCCGTGCTCGCCCCGCTCCGCGACCGGCTCTAAGCATTCTCTCTTTTCTCCAATTCGACCAGAATGGCTTTAATGTTATAATAAAAAGCAAATTGAAGCAACTCGAAAACGGAGTGACCAATGTTAACGAAAACAATTCAGTTGTTCACCGAGAAAGAGGAAGAATTTGTCAACCTCCTCATCGAGATTGGCATGCGTAGGACTGTCGCAAAGGTCTTGGTATTTCTGGCAAATGTAGACGAGGCAACATCACGTGATATCGAGCGGGGAACGGACCTCCGCCAGCCCGAAGTCAGCATCGCGATGAATTACATGTTTGAGCGCGAATGGCTCAAGAACCGGGAAAGTAAGGCGATGAGCAAAGGCCGTCCGGTCAAGATCTATTCCCTGTCGAAACCGGTTGATAAGATATTTGATAGCATCGAGCGAGAGAAAAATCAGGAAGTCAAGAACCAGCTGGCTCTCATTAAAAAAATGGGTAGTTACGTCTGAAGAGGATCCCGGGAAACACTAGGTTTCCTGCCATAACCTGATTTTTCCCATTTTTTGAAACCTCCGTCGGAGAAAATGACCTTCATATTCGCATTCCGGCAGCCTTTCCGGTGTTCGGATGGAGTAAAATACGTTCCAAAAAAGGGGCCGTAGAAGGGGCTCCGGTGGCCATTTAATGACATGCATTCCTGCCGTATTTTGCCAAACGGGGCGATTTTAGAGCATATTCTCCACAGGAAAGAAAAAGGAGTGTTTTACGGGATTTTCCGGTATTGGCCCGGGCATAGGAGGAGTAAAAGGAGCCCGTATAGGGCTTATTTTTCCTTATCTTTGATAAGGGGTGTTTTAAGGGATTAAGTCGGATCCCTTCTTTTCACCTGTTTATGGCGTTTGTTGTACCGGGGTAAAATCCTCAAACACTCGATAACTTCCATGTCAGAAGTTACACCATAAACACGATCATCCGGAATATCGGGATAGCGGGTTCGCGAGTCAATTTTCTGATCGGCAAGTTTTCCGCTCCATCCATCAACCCGACAAGCAATAATAAGCCGATTCAAAGCCCAGGCATTTGCCATCTCCGCCAGAGTACCGGCCCCCCCGCCAATGGCGATAACCGCATCTGCATTTGCAACAATGAGATTTCGTGCGAGATCCAGACCGGTAGGAATACAAATATCGACATAAGCATTGGCTTCAGTAGGATCATTGCCGGGAAGAATTCCGACAATATCGCCATGCTTGTAACAGGAGGAACTTCGTGCTCCTTTTGATGCTGCTTCCATTACACCACCGAGACCTCCTGTAATCAACCGGTACCCATTGTCAATAAGACTCCGGCCAATCTTTTCGGCGAGAAGATATTTTTCAGAATCCTCCCGAATGTTTGCATCCCCGATAACTGCAATTGATTTTTGTTCCTTCATGAAATCCTACGCTCCGTTTTAAATGAATACTCCGCATTCCTGAACTGAATTTCAGCGTTGTCAGAATCCGCTGAGATAACAATGCCGTTGAGGAATTCAATGGCCTTGACATTTTTTCCAAATATGCTGAACACCAACGGAAACAGTGTGATGTCGTGAGCAACGACAACAAGCAGGTCTCCATACTGAACATTCGGGTACCTCAGCAATTTACCCAATAACTCGTCCGTATATTTCCGGGGATTCCAGATAGTATCCTCCGGAAGTTCGGATTCAAGCCACTGCTGAATAAGACCCTGCCACCCGAATTGATTTCTCAGATTTACCAGGTTGTCAAGATTAACAACGGGGCTTCTGATCTCGGGCTGACACCCAAGAACAATTGTCTGGTTGTCAGAAGAGAATCCCTCCTGTATTGAACGGGCCGTCATTTCGCACCGTTTTGCTACGGTGTGCCCGAGAAGCAACCGTTTGTCGGGAACAACCTGCCTGATGGATTCACCAAATTCCCGTGCCATTTGGACACCCTCGGGGTTAATTCCAACGGTATCCCGCAGATGATCGGGAATATCGCCAAATGAATCCCTCTTTGAATGACGAATCAGGATAATTGTTTTTTCATTCCGAGGGGCCGTATCGAGAAGATTAAGAACGTAGCCGCCAGCTTTCATGCCCGGCCTCCAATCGTCACACCATCAGTTTTCCTGAGCGGGACTTTCCTCATAATCTGGCCGATGATATCCTCGCGCATCAAACGGTTTTTGGCGTCTTTTTTCCCGGTAGGCTCATAGAAATACATCTTTTTGTCGATATAGACCGGGTGGTGTGCCATCTCAACCATGGGAACCATAAAGGCCCAGTCCTCCGCATAGGGGATCCAGGTATCCTCGATTTTCAAATATGACTCGGGAATCGCGTCAAACAAGAATTTCCTGAACGATCTCAGGTGCTGCCATACATTCCCGCCACGGGCCCTCCGGGGATCCGCAAACGTTGCTTTGTAGTCACACAATTTATCGGTTCGAACCATTGACCCGACCGTGAGATCAGCTCCTTCATTGTACGCCTTCCTGAGTTGGTCGATAACATCGGCTCCGATCAGGGCATCATCGGCATCTAAAGTAATGATGACACTTTCCGGGTTTGAACAGATTTCCCGGATTGCGATGAGGTTGTTTTCCGTCGATGTTAGGGGATCCCAATTGAAGAATACCCTGGCCCCCGCTCCGAGTGCAGGGATCAGGACTTCAATGAGGTATTCCGGTATAGGATTGGATGATCCAGCATCGATGAAAACAATCCCGAAGCCACGGTCCTGTTGTCGGGCAACTGAATCCATGCACCGTCGCATCTTGGAGACCGGGACATCTTTTCCACGGATAATGAAAATATACTCGGAATCGAGCGGGACAATCCAGTCAGCAAGCCCGCCCTTGAGATCAACGGAGTTGTTTTGGATTTCCGGAATGTGATTTTGTTCAATGCTCCTGACGATATTAAACCAGAAATTAATATCGGATTTTTTATCGTTGGGAACGTGAATGAAGAAGGTTCGGCAGTCCCCTCCGCGATAGGATTGCCATGACGATTGTGCCATTCTGGCATCAAGTGCCCGATGCCAGGGATGCTGCAGGATCCCATCATTGGTCACTCCGTTCGGCAGCGGGAGTACTGCCGCCAGCCGGGATTTCGCAAGAAGCGAGCACCGTACTTCCGTCCTCCACTTTTTCCCCGCCAAGTCCGTGGTGTAAGGTTCATTCCCTTTTTTCGCTATGTTGAATGATACCGTTACAGCCTTGGAATCGGATTGGAGAACATCGATCATCTCCGCAAGGTAATCATGATCGCGATCCTTACGTCCGATGAGGCAATCACTGTCCATCTGGAGAATATAATCGCCGTGGCACTGGTCTACCCCAAACAGGGACATGAAGGTTGGCTGTCCGTTCTCACATCGCGGGTTTGTGCAGGCAATCCCGAACCATTTTTGATACGTTGCCGCAATGATCTCAGGATCGTCCGGGGCAATCACAAAACGATCGATAACCCCTTCGGCGGTAAGGCGCTCCAGCCCAGCTCTGAGTTCTGCCGCATCCGCCATGGCATACTCTCGGGAGAATGGCCCGGTGTGGGTATCAGTTACCACAATTTTCTCGAAAAACCGCTGGGGCCCCTCCAGCTGATTGACAATATGGCGGATCTGGAAATCAATGGATTCCCATTCCATTGCACCCGAACGGATGAGGAGCGACACCTTCTCATCTCTCGGGATTTTGAGCGGTTTCATCGTAACGATGAGGAAATCGCTTGACGGACAAAGATTCGGAATATCAGTCGTCCTGACCTCCTCGATTGTTTCAATTTCAAATCCCTGACGGTGCACCTGGTGCTTGTACCATGAGAATGGCCGGTGGCACTCTGTCCGAATCTTTCCGGTCTCCCTCATTTTTTTCTGATATGCAAAGGGTTCGGGGTAATGAGATTCTTCGGGGATGTCCAGCTTCACATGGGTTTCGGATTCCTTTACAAACGAGGAGAAGGGATTACAGAGTGCGATGATGGCCTCACCGTCATCGGAAATCAGCGACCGGATATCCTGAAGGACCTCCGTTGCTTCAGCATCGTTGCTGATGGTACAGAGAACCAGGCTGCAGATCACCCGGTCAAACTTTGCCCCCTTGTCCTTCAGAACTGCCAGCTCGTTTGAGTCGATGTAGTGTGCCTTGACAGTCTCTTTCCGGTTTCTGGCAAGAACCGTCCGGTCCAGATCATACCCAGTAACCGGAAATCCCTTTTCCGCGAGGGCTTCAGCGATGGAACCCCTGCCGCATCCATAGTCGAAAATGCTGGTGGGGTTTGCCTCCGATACAATTCGGACAATGCGTTCATTGACAAGATTATTCTTGGTTTTCGTCCTGGTCGATTCGAGAAAATACTCAAACCCGCACAGTTCCGGCAGGTCGCCATCGAAGAGCGCGATGGACATGACATCAGAGATGTCTGCCCGGAAATGCCATCGGTACATGAGGTATGCCCTCCGGCACATCTGGAGAAATTCACTGTCATTATACGGGACAATTGAATCACCGATATCGACGAGTTTGAGGAGGCCGTCACTGACAACAAAATTCCTTGGGTGAAAATTCGTGAAGGCAATACCGGCGTCGCGGCATTCCGCAAGAACGGAGAGAATGTCCTGGAGAAGCCCTCCCGAATATTCCACACCCTTTTCATAGGAGAGGACAAAGATCAGCTCCCCCTCATCCTCGATGACATCTTTCAGTCGGCATATATGACACAGGGTAGGGTTGTTCAGGACCCTGTCCCTGATAACGTCAAGGCGTCCATCCTGAAAATTTGCCCGGCCGGCGTAGAAATATTTGTAGGCGTTTGTGCCATCGGTAAAAACTGCTCCCTCGTGACCGTGCCCGATATAGGACAGAGGCGCGGCGTTGTCACCAGCCCTCTGCTGAAGAATTCTTTCGGTGATAATTCTTGCACGCTCAACCTGCGCCGGCGGCACATCTTTTGACAGCTTGGAGCGATAGGTTTTCACATGCCCTTTGAACTGCAGGAGGAACCGTCTCAAGTCCTCCTCGTCCCAGGTCCTTCCCTCACGATACATTCTCCAGATATTCTCATCCGAATACAGTTCTTTGAGAGATTTCAGGAATGAAAGTGTGTTTTCTGTTCCCTGCACGTGGGCAAATGAATCAAACTGCAACACCTTTTCCATCGAGCCGATGAGTCCCTGAACCCGGTAAGCGTTCATCACGAATTGTGTGAGCCGCCCCTCCAGATGGCGATTGAACGAGGCACAGACCCGGTCAATATCCCCCTCTTCCATCGACAGCCTGATCCGGCGCGGGATTGAGCCGGTCTCCCCGATTTTTCTCTCGTAATACTCATCTATGGCACGGACAAATGCACTTCCGTAAAAATCTGCAAGCAGGGAATCAAAGCTCAGGACACCCGCCGCTTCGGCAGTCCGTTCCTGCCGGACCGCAAGGGGAAAAAATCCCACCTTGCTTGCCCGCACCCGGTTATTAAGAATACACCAAAAAGTATCCCCGCGACGGGCATTCAGCCGCCCGATCCTGGGAGAAAGATTCGGGAATTCCCGCAGACATCCCGGATTGAGCACAAGGGTATTGCCCCCTCGCGGGATTATTGAGCGTGAACATAAGAGTGAGTCCCCATAGGTTGCATGATGCGGGGCCGTAACGGGCCGGGTCAGGTTCCTGCCGTAACCGATGGCGGAGATCTTTGGGATTATATTCCCGCCATTTATGGAAAGGAGCGGCAGTTCGAGATGAGCCGTATGGTCACCGGAATAATCATAGTAATAATCGGGAAATGCTCTGCTGAGCTCAGCGACCGAATGCCGTGTTTGATAGACCGGATGGACCGGCACTGTAGCATCCGATGCAATCATCTGCTCCTGCTCTTCCAGCGTGAAGAGGAGATCGAGCAACTGAACCCGCATAGTGCTTTGGACCGGGAGCGGTGCATCCCCGGTAATTTTCCCTACGGCGATGCTGATGCCCTCACTCCGTAGCCGGACGATGGTATTCTGCAAATCCGCAAAAGAGAGTTTCACAATTTCGTTATTTGTCGTTAGGTATTCAAGGCGGATATCATCGTCGAGTATCCAGACCACTGAGCCAGGTACCTGCCGTACCTCTTTGTAGAGGTAATGATGGAGAACAGTTCTCCCCGATGAGATCCCTTTGCGCTGCTGACCATCTTGCAAATAGGACCCGAAGGTTCCCTTGTCGCACTCTTCATCAATGGTTCTGCTGCTGATGCACACGCAGTTCAGGGACCTGTAGCTTTCCGAATCGAGCAGTCGGTCAAGGTCTAGAGTAGAGGGGGTGTTATCACAGATAACAACCCGCCGTTGAACAGAAGAGTTTTTGAAAAGCTCCACCAGATCGTCAAGCAGGTGTTGCGTGGAACTCATCCGTGTTGCAATGAACCCGATGACAACAGAGGCCTGCGATTCAACCGGCGCATCTGTGGATATTTGAGTACAATTCGGCAGACATTCTCCTGACTGCCCGGGGGCCTCCTCAATAGTACATCCAAACAGGTCCCGGGCCCGTTGCCGGAATGCCTCGCGCTCCGGCTCCGTCATCCTCGGAGCATATTTTTGGTAAAACCTTGTGAGTCCCTGTTTTTTCCGGGGGGATTCCGGCTCGGATAACCGGTTTGTTCCGGGGATTGCCCAGTGATGAACCAGATGTTTATTCACAAATCCGATGTAGCAGGTATCGAGATCGAGGAGCCGTATGCAGACATCCCGGTCGGTTGTGCTCTCCAGTGATTCGTCAAATCCCCCGGCCCGAAGAAGGGTCGAAAACCTCACGAAGAGATTGGAGCCCTGGACATGCGGATTCCGTATGAGAAAATCATGCGTCGTCAGGGTATCTGGAATCAGAAGAGGGTTGCCGTCATCTCCGATTCTTTCGTGACGGATGAGCCCGGATACAACAACATCACAGCGTTGTGATTCAGCTGTCTTCAGGCATTCAGCGAGATACTCAGGGGCCCACTCATCATCATCGTCGAGAATCGCAATCCAGGTCGATTCCGGAACAAGACCTCGCTGTATACTGAGATACAGGCCGGTGTTTATTGCCCCTGAGAGATTATTCGTCCTCTGGTTTTTGAAAAATTGAATATCGGGAAGGACTTTGGACGCTTCCTGAACCGCGTCCCGTGTCTGATTCTCGTGATCGCTATTACAATCACTGATGACGAGGACCGTTTCGGGTTGCCGCGTCTGTTGTACAATTGAGCGAAGTGCTCTCTTCAGTAAAGAGGGCCGGTTCCGCGTTGCAATAATTACCGCAATGTGCGCTATCATGCTCCACACCGGCTTAATGCGACCTGTTCTCAGCTGACTGTAGAACAGCGGATTTTACACTCACAGCCAATCGCGAATCCGGAATGTTCTCATTCACGGTTTCGACGGCCCTGAGCAGGGGTGTGTTATGAGAGGCATTGATCAGTTCGCGGGTATCTTTTGGTACACACTTTCCCCCGTATGCACCAAGACCGGGCTTGAGATGCTCCCGGGATTTGACCCGCCGGTCGGCATGGATTACACTCATGACGCATGAGGGATCCGCCCCGTGTTCGCGGGAGATCCGCTCCATCTCATTCGTGAAACTGACCTTTGTTGCGATGTAGGCGTTATGTGCAAGTTTGCCGATTTCCGCATCCAGGAATGACATTCGTAAAACCGGGACCGTTTCATCCAGTCCGTCAATCCAGGTGAAGAGATTCAGTACTTCATCAACTGCCGGTTCGTCGCCGCTGATAACAATCCTGTCCGGGTTTACAGACCATTGGAAATTGCTCTTTTCCCGTAAGAATTCCGGCATATAGACAAGACGGAGACAAGGAAATTGTGCTTTCGCTGAGTCCATGTATCCGACTCTCACGGTACTCTTGACGACACAAATTCCCTGAAACCGGCTTTCCGTCAGCCGTGACAGGACATCATCGACCGCTGAACAATCAAGCCGGTCATCATGCCCCCCCGGAGTCTGGACGCAGATGAAGACCACCTGCGTTTTCAGGATTTCATTCCAGGAACCCTTGCCCTTGATGTCGTAACCGACACAGGGATGAAAAAAACTCATTGCATGTGCAAATGCAGAACCGACTGCTCCAAGGCCAATAATACCGACCCGGGCTTTAACTTCACTCTCGTAGTTCATTCTATTGACTCCGTTCATTTGGAGCCAATAACAAAATGGATTGGCAAACTTTGTCGTTTGCTTTGTATCTTTCGATGGGTTTAGCATCCAGGATACCGTGAAACAATTTTTGCTTCACGCATAACATCCATCGATGTTATCGGCAAATTCCCTTTGAAAGTATTATTATTAAAGACTGTTGTTATGAGAAAAGGTGAGAGAATTATCTGAATTTTCTCTCCATCTCCTTCAATTCAGGAGCAAATATCTTCGAAATGCAGGTTTTTGCCTCGGGCAGTGAATGACCGGTATCTATGAATATTGCCCCGATTAATGCCTCAACGGTATCTGAACGGAGTTTTTTAGTTCCTTTCTCTAGCTGCGCTCCTTCACCCATTCTATGCCGAATCAAATTATCTTCAAGAAGACGGAGTCGTTCACCTACTTCGGCCAGTTTCAGATTTTTTTCCAAACTTGTTTTGAAAATTGTGATATCCCCTTTCGTATTCACTCCTTTTTCCATGAGCAACATAATAAAACCGGCTTTCAAAATGGCATCCCCCAATGTCGCATAAGTTGCCTGATGAGGATAATTTCTTGCCCCGACTTTTTTATCATTTTCCTCTTTTGAGAACGTAGAATGTGTCAGGGCTCGACACAATTCCTTTTTATTCTGAAATTTGTGACCCAATCTCTCTTCGAGATTTTGAATCTTAACGCGGTCCATAATAGGATGAGAGTCAGACTCGAATAAAAAACAAACTAAAGAGAGATATAAAATTTAGAATTCCTCAAATTTTACACCCCCATCCCCGTAATCAGCCCGACAATCTGCTGAGCTGTCGCAGGGTCCAAGACCTGAGCCAGGACCAGCCCGGCCATCGAGATGAAGAAGGTCCAGAAGACTTTCTTCACCTGCTCATTCTTCCCGAACGCCTCGATCGCCGCATCCGTGTCCGCCTTCATCGCCCGCTGGATAAGCTTCGGCAGGAAAACGAAGAGCGGCAGGAACAGGACCGCAGCACCGATGAATGCCAGGCTCATGTCGGTCCGGCCCGCCATGTAGATCCCGACAGGGGCCGCGAAAGTCCCTGCCAGGAGCGCAGCCATCTCCACCTCGCCGAACCAGAAGTAATGCCGCTTCTCAGCATAGGTCAGCCGCTCTGTATCGGTCAGCGCCGACAGATCAAATATGCCAAGCGTGTTCAGCATCCCGTACCATACCGCGTGCGTCTCTTCAGGGTCGGCAATGATGCCAAGGAAGAGGATGATGACCGGGCCGATGAGCAGGATGATCGGGAGGTGGGCCAGAACCAGGACCAGCCCGAGCAGGATCCCGGTCCCGCAGATAGCGCACCGGGTCTGCACCTCGTTCTCAAACATCGCCGTCCTCCGCAATCCGGATCCGGAAGACCGGGCTCGTGTATCCGCCATTGGCCGGGCTGAAGTCCCGGACCCGGCCCATCTGGGCCCACTTCCGGCGGCCCGTGCGGATCTGGACCGTGTGAATGCCCGGGGCACGGGGATACACACGCCGCCCGTCAATATCGTGCATCTCCATATACGGCGGGATGTCGAACCAGTCGGGCCAGAACCGGACACCGTGCGGGATGTCCGTGCCCCGGTACAGGTCCTGCAGCCGCAGGGGAGACATGTTGTCGTAGATCAAATCAATGATCAGGTTCTCATCATCCTGCTCCGGGTGCAGTTCCAGTTCATAGAAGATTGGGTTGCGCCGCACTTCATCGCGGGTGAGCGGCGTATCTACCGTCAGCGGCTCAAGACCGCCGAACTTCCCGCGATACAGGCCGGTCACGGTTGCAACCGGCTGCACATTCTCAGAATCCATGATATTCCTCCTTGCATTGTTCGTGCTCGTCCCGGAGTTTCTTGAACTCCTCGACGACCTCATCGTATTTCCCGATCTTCTGGTAGATCGCAAACAGCATGGGATAGAGCGGAAGCACCGTGGCAAGCACTATCCCGAGGGTTTCCGTTTCCATAACGGTCCTCCGAAATGACGAGAGAACCAAAAGAGAGGGTGACCGGGGGGCCGCCTTCCCCTCCGGCTCGTATCGTCAGGCGGATCTAGGCGAGAGCTGCCACAGTGTCCGCCCAGGTCTCCACATTCGTGCGGATTGCATCATCCTCGTAGGAGGTGATGGTGACCCGGTCGCGGCTGAAGTTCACCATGTAGATCTCACCGTTCGCGTCGTGGCACCTCAGGCTTGCGCTGAAGGTGTCCGATCCCAGGTCATGGACCACGGTACCGCCGTGAGCCGTGCTGACATCGGCGGCTGCGAGCAGCGCGGTCACACCTGCATTGAACTTGGCCAGCGTGTCGAACTTGTGGCTGCCCGTGCCGACGGTCTTGGCATCGGTGTCCTGGTAGACCAGTTTGACGGTGTAGGCCTCTTTGGTCATCTCGACCGGGCCATGGGTCTCACCTGCAGTCATATACGATACACACTCAAAGGGATTGTCGGTGATGACCGACTGGACGATCGTGTTGAACGTCGCCACATCCACAATGGGGGTTGCAAGAGTGCGGACTGCACTCTTGACGTTTGCACTCTGTATGAAATCTGCCATACTTCACTCCCGCCCTTGGGCCCTTGGGCTGAATAGTACTCTATAGGACGGGGGACTTAGGCGTTGCTGAAGGGAGGGCTCATGACGATTTTTATTCTCTAGATATATATGCAAAAAATGGAAAATTTTCCAATCAAATCATTTTTAACAACATAATCACTAGATTAGTTCTACTAAAAAAATCCCAAAAAATGCAGAACTGGCGATAAAATGGAGTCGAGCGCACAAGTATCTAAAATTTTTTCATATTTACGCGATATCAAAAAACTAGACCAGAAAATTATCCGAAATGTAAGTGAATATGATAAAACACTCTGGCTTGCGGATTTTTTCGAAGCGGAGGGATGTAATTTCCATTTTGACAATGATTTTTTTGAGGATTGGATTGTAATAAGAAAACAGACAATTGAGGCTCCACCACAATTATCTGATAAAGTTCAAAACATATTGGATCCTGCATCAGATATTAAAAATCCTGAAAAAACTCCCAAATATCTTGACACAGTAAAAATTGACCCCGATTTGAAAAATGAGTGGGAGTCGTGGTTAACAAAATGGATGGCTTGGTCCAATAAAGTAGCTAAAAAATACAAAACCCAAAAATTCTACAACGAACTTTTCGATATTTATCAGATTTTAAATAAAGAAATTGGGGTTTTAGACTTAGTTATTGGCCATGGTCTCCTCTCCTGGAAAAAAGATAATTTTCAAATTCTCCATCCTCTGTTTTTAACAAAAATGCAATTAATTTTTGATGCAAAAAATGGAACTTTCCATATCAAGCCCTCATCCGATCAAACCTTTTTAGAATTGGATATGTTTGATAATCTCAATATACCCAATCGAGAAGAAATTGAGAAATTAAAACAAATCATAGCTGAAAATGATATAGATCCGAGAAAGTATGAAGAAATTGTGCCCAAGTTAAAAGAAGTAGTCAATTTTATCAGTCGTGAAGGGACGGTTAAAGAAGAGTTGGGGTCAAATCTCTCAATTCAGTACAAACCATTTCCAACAATATTCAATTCACCTCTTTTAATTTTGAGAAAACAAGATGCCAGATTATGGATTAATGAAATTAATAATATAATCCAAGCGATTAATTTGGGATACCCCATCCCTAAAACCATTGAAGCAATTACCACCGATGAAAAAATCGTACAAGATTATCAAATATCGAATACCTGGCAATCTGTCGGTGAAGAATTACTCTTCCCCTTACCCTCGAATGAAGAGCAAAAAGAAATTGCACGACGTTTATCTAAAAATTATGGAGTCGTCGTTCAAGGTCCGCCAGGCACAGGAAAAAGTCACACTATTGCAAACCTCATTTGCCATCTTTTAGCAAACGGGAAAAAAGTGCTTGTCACAAGTGAAACAGAACGAGCTCTTCGTGTTTTGATGGATAAAATTCCCGATGAAATTCGACCACTCTGCATAAACATTTCGGGTAGTGATATTCACTCGTTCAAGGAACTTGAATATTCGATTAACAAGATTACCTATAATCTTGAACAAGATCCCACGCGACTACAGAAGGAAATTACATCAATAGTCCACGATTTGGATCAACTACGAAGGAAAAAAGCAGAGTTAACCAGTGAATTGCGAGAAATATCTCAACTCGAAACTCAATTTTCCATTGAATATATGAATAAGAAATTTAAATTGGAAGAAATTTCTCGATTTCTTTTAGAAAATGAGTCTAAATCATTCATCATCTATGATAAAATCAATTTAGGACAAAATTGCCCGCTAAATGAAGAGGAATTTCAACGATTGCTCAAATTAATGGATAACGAACATGAAATCCAACGTATCATCAAATTTTATGATTTAATTAATCAGATTCCTTCTTATGAAGATGTTTCATCCGTGATGATGAAATTTTTAGAATATCAATCTAAGATCGACAAAACAATTATTGAATCTTTATCCGAATGGGATCTACCTTCGAGTAGTACTTTTGAACCCCATAAGGCTCTGATACTCATTGATTCAGCACTACAGGATATTTCATACTGTAAAGAGACCTGGTTGCAAAATTTATTAGTACAATGTCAAAAAAACCTGAAATTGAGATCTTTACTATCGCAAACAAAAGAACAAGCAGATTATTGGTGGTATACATTCGACACGCTCCGTGAACAGATTCAATTTAGTAAATTTTCATTCTCTTCTAATTTATCAGATGAAACAACACTTGAAAAATATTACCGGGATTTCTTGCCCCTTTTTGAAGAATTTCAACGAAATGGAAATATTGGTTTCCTGGCAAGAATCAAGTATCGGGATTCACTCTATATCCTCAAGGATTGTTTTATCGATAATACGCCGGTAGATTGTCTCGATAAAGCACAGAAAGTCAAATATTATTTAGAATATGTCGATCATCGGAATAAGCTTGAAAGGCTATGGATAGATTTTTGTGCAGAATTTGGTGGCGAACCTGTTAATCTGACTACGATAGATGGGATAGTCAGGTTTGAACAAAATTTACAGATTATCGATATTATCCTTAATTGGGACAGCAATAATCACCAAAAAATTATCTCCTCATTTGGAGATGTGACTCCACCGCCATCGATTGATATAACGACGATGCAAGGTTTGCAATCGATAAAAAAAGATATCCTCGCCATTCAACAGCTGATGCAATATATGAAAACAAAAGAAAGCATAGAAAATTTCAATAATTTAATTTTTTCGAATCAGGAATTCTTTAAAATTTTTAACAAAGATTTTGATATTGGTCACATTTTTAACGCCATAGAAGAAATGGACTATTCCAAGGTTTCTGCATACCTGAGTTTCATTTACTCCTCGCTTAGTAAAATAAGTGATTCTCAAAAAGAGTCGATCGAGTTACTACGCTTAAAAGAAGAATTAGTCAGGATTTGCCCCTTATTTGTTCATCAATTAGAACAGGATTCCGGTAAAGAAATACTTCCAACAAAATATGCTAATTGGACGATTTCTTGGCAATGGAACATATTCAATAATATTTTCAATAATACTCATGTAAAATCCATTGAATCCATTCAGGACGATCTTCAGCAATTAAAAAAGAAAGAAAAGCGATCTATCGGCGAACTGGTTGCTAAAAAAACCTGGCACGAACGCATTCTCAAAACAAAAGACGCCCAGAAGCGAAGCCTGCATGCGTGGCTTACTGCGATTAAAA
>Ga0302252_1001377_pt1 | contig 14190 bp, 9 predicted proteins | sample AAG_RA_Leu_MG_FD_193511 | JGI IMG/M metagenome (GOLD analysis project Ga0302252, IMG submission 193511) | Enriched activated sludge microbial communities from anaerobic digester in WTTP, New Holstein, Wisconsin, United States - AAG_RA_Leu | ecosystem: Engineered > Bioreactor > Anaerobic >...
TCTTTCAGCAGTTTCAGCAGGTTTCAGCAGTTTTTCAGCAACTGCTGAAAATGAGAACGGAACTTCCAGCGTTCCCGGTTCCAGCAAAGAAGGTGATTGTACAAATAATTCTGTACTAAGAGAAGGGTGTTTTCAGCAAAACCGGAATTATGGAGGTGCCCCGGAACCAGAAATGAATTCTGCTCAGTGTCTGCATAATTCGCGATCTGCTGAAAACGAAAAACGATCTTCACCCGGAACCGCCCAATCTGGCAAAAGAGATTCAGATTCGGCCCCGGGCTCTTTCAGCACCCGTACGAAAGATGCTGAAAGTGTGCTGAAAACAGGATCCGGTGCTGAAAGACCGGACCAGCCCCGGACAATCAAAGCCAGAGATTACAAAAAACTCGAGCCTCCGGAATCGAAAACTCCGTGTTATGCCTGCGGGAAGAAAGGCTCCTGGTATGTGGAGAAGCTGACAGCTGATCGGCGGGCCCGGCCAAAGGACCGGCAGGATGCCAGGCGGATCTGCCGCTCGTGTTATAATGAGGCGGTGAAAGCGGAACAAACTGCAGCGGTCCCGCTACCGGGAATGGTGGATATTTCCCGGTGCAGCCGCGTGGGGGCGGATATCGGGAAGTGCTCGGTCTGCGGTATTGCAAAGGCGGTGTGGCTCGATCGCGAGGCGGGCGTGAAGCTCTGCGAGCATTGTTACGGGAGAGGTGTACGAGAGGAAAAGAAGCAATTGAGCGGGTGCATATAGTTATCTGAGATTTTTGATCGAAAGCTATATTGGTGGAAAATCTGCAATTAACTAAGGAATTTTACCGCAAGTTTTATTTAAGGCATCCGTATATAGAAACAATTGTAGATTTGCGGCAGTAGTTGTATATATTATGTCCAGTTCTGATGATAGATTAATTAATTCACTGCTGTATGCTATTGACGAATTTCCAGAAATTGGAAAAACCAGATTAATGAAATTTGTTTTTTTTGTGGATTTGATTTCATATAACGAGACAAATAATACGCTTCTTGAAACGAAGTATAAGCGAATGGATTGGGGACCTGTTCCAGACAAACCATTCAGCTTAACCGGATTTTCAAACAAATTTTTTGATGTTGAAGAGGTACAGCTAACCCCAGAAAAAAAGAGATTTATTTTTCCTTTAAAAGTCAGGCCAAATCGAAGTGTTTTTTCAGAGGGGGAGATTGATTTATTTAACAAAATTATCAGGTTGTTTAAAAAAATGAGTGCCGAAGAAATTAGCGATTTCACTCATCAGCTTTCCCTTTGGAAAAATATCGAAGATCAAGATGTAATTCCACTTGAGATGTTCAAACTTAATGAATCTGAGCATTTTCAATTAATGTCCATTTTTGCATATGACGAGGCAGTGGAGTTAGCCAGAGAATTTACCCCACTTTTTAAAGATAGTGAAATACGGATAGATTGTGGATAAAATGCCTCCTAGATCTACTCACTTTTCTGGTGACGTTCATTGGATTGATCATTCTATCCATTCAGGTCCAAATTCAATAAAAACTATGAAATTTCCTCATTATGCTCTGATCTTAACAAGTAATAATTTATTGAAAATGAATAATTATCCGTTTGTCGCATATGTTCCAATGACATCATTTAAACCCGAAAAACATTGGAATTCCGCTGAAAACAAAGTGAGATACGCCCAAGATGTTCTAATTAAAGCCTCTCAATACCCGGCCCTCGCAAAAGATACAATTATTGATTGTGGACAGGTATTCACTTGCGATTATGAGTGTTTTAACGATTATAAATTCAGAATAAATGGAAATGATTTAAAAGCAGTCAGAGGGCGTGTTGCCGTAACACTAGGCTATTATTAAATTTTCACCCTTTTTGTGCTATCTCCATTCCTTTCAGTAAAACCTTAATCAACGGTTTTTCAATATTTTTTTACAACATGACCGTTCCACCGGCCCTGCTCTCGCACGACAGTACAGAACATTATACGCCGCAGTACATCCTCGATGCAGTGATTGCGTGCATGGGTGCAATTGACCTAGACCCGGCCAGCAACAGCCAGGAGATCCCGACCGTGTCGGCAGCGAGGCGTTACACATCTCAGGATAACGGGCTTGTGCAGCCTTGGCCGGGGCGGGTGTTTCTCAATCCCCCATTCGGACCCGGTGTCGAGCAATGGTTTTCAAAGTTATATCAGGAGCGGTCCGCAGGCCGGACCACGGAGGCGATTGTGTTGTGGAAGTCAGCAACCGAGACCGCAGCGTGGAAGACGCTGACGGCGATATCGTGCCGGGTGTGCTTTCCTTCGGCGAGGATCCGGTTTGCCGGTCCTTCCGGGGATAGCGGTCCCGGGCCGACATTTTCACCAGCGCTGTTCTACGTTGGTTCGCAACCCGAGCGGTTCGAGATTGCGTTTGCCGGGATTGGGACGGTGTGGGATGTACCAAGGATTGCACTTTCGCATTCTTTTAGAAAACTACAATTAATATGATGAAATATACTACCAAATAGAGAACAACACGATGCGTGGTGATGTCAGTGACGTTCCTCAACATTAGGGACAAAAATTTTTTAGACATATCAGAGTTTGTGGAATATCTGAGTAAACTTCAGTCAGATGGAACCAATCTCTGGAATATTCAATTAGTTCCAACTGTATCAACGCACGAGACATATGGACAGTTTGTCGACAGTCTGACGAATTATGGATTTAAAATAGAGGAAGATGCCGGGAAATTATTACGCGTTTCCAAAGTTCACGGAAAAGATGTGGTTAATTTTTACGTTTTTTTTGATGATAGAAATCATATTCCCTTGTTTTTAACGGATGCGAAAAAATCAGATGAAATCCCTGATATTTTATTTAATTATTTACGGAAAACCAGGGATCTTTCAAATTTGTGGATTTCCCCACATATCATGAAGGAAATAAAGGATGACTTGATCACGCAGCATGAAGATCTAATCATAACTTATTTTTCTGCTAAGAGGAGCCCTAATACAAGAATATCCTCACATTACAGGCCAAATATTGAACGAAGCATAATTTACCGGGGGATTGACGGCAAACAAACACTTGACGAAATGGAATTTTATTACGGGGTTTTACCCAAAATCCTCGAAATCAGGATACCAAATGAACTGTCTTTCAGGATTGATAACAAGGGGATTATCACAATTAAGGAAGGGGACATTACATGTGTTTTCGATATTATCGAAAGGCTTGTCGAGCATATTCGCCCGCTCAAAAACGCGATCGGAACCTCTGGATATTCCCACACAAAGGTAGGTAAAAAGCAATTTGAACGGACCATCCAAACTCCATGGTCAGTTGCATTTTCGAGTTCATTCAATGAATCAGCAATCCCCAATATCCAACAAGACATTGAGCAGGATGAATGGGATTTTACTTTACTTGAACACTCTGAAATATCGACGGAATCGCCTTTTTCAGCAAGAGTAATCGACAATATGTCCGGTTCACTGTTCGATATTTCCATTCATGGGAGTGGCATTCGGATTTATCCCGTGGAAAGAACCGATATCAGCACTTACATGCGTTTTTTTGAATTTGTACTTGAATCGGTTGATTCGATGGCAGTAGTAGGGTGATTAAGTTCATTGTGAGGACTATGGAGACACCAACCCCTTTTGTTCAGAAATTGTCTCCTGAAGAGAAGGAAGTTTTTTCCCAGTCTGTTGATAAGTGGACCAAGTACAATATTCCTGCGTTTAAAGAGAGAATAAACAATGATATTCTAACGGATCAAGCCCACCAGGATATTGTTAGGTTATGTGCGAAGTCATTTGCAAATACTGAAATTACGAAAATAACAGGGTACGAATTTTACTTTGCAGAGCCTCTTATTGAATTCGGAAGTGAAGAAAAAGGGAACTGTAGTTTTGATTTACTCCTGTACAATGAAACATCACACCAAGCAATTCTTATCAGCTGCAAATCCTCGATATCCGAAGCAAAAAAAGCCCTGATCGAGATTCAAGACGCAAAAAAATTAGTCGCGGAAAAAATTTGCTATTTATCTGAGTGCATCGGTGATAGCCTCGGCATTGAAGATATTGAATATGTGCTTTGTGTTTATGACAAAGATTCAGCAAAAATACTCGATACTCTAAAAGGCCAATCGAAAAAGCCCAAAAAATCTCAAAAATACGATCCAGACGAAATTATTTTATGGATTTATCGACCGCGATCAGACATCATCCAGCTTTTTCATGAACACACCCATAAAAACCCTCAACTGACGGAGTTGCTACTATCCGGTGCAGGTCAGAGTGATCACGGCAATCGGTTTGATCTTCCGTGTTGTTACTCATCACATCCCTATAGAATTTTGAAAATGGTTATCGTCGGTGATTGTTACGCAAAACAATTTTCGACTGGTGACAATGGAGATCCAAAAATCATCAAACATTCGACAATCCTTTCTACGCTGATGCGATATGTATCGTTGGGTGCTCCTGATGAGGTTAAGAGACAGCTCATTGAACGTAAAATGCACGAAGTTATACAATACGGGAAAAAATATGATGTTTTGACCACTGTAGACGAAAATTCTTCGAGATTAAATTGTAGAGGAGATTACATAAAAACCGTAGCAAAATCATTGGAAGAGAAACTTATCTCGGAATGGTCTTTTCTAAAGGCCAAAGAGGAGGCGACAAAGAAAGTTATCGAAGAGACAAGCAAAAAACAATATCCAAAAACTCTTTTCGATTATTATTCCCCGAAAAAATAATTTTGTTTCTTGAACGTCTAATTCGCTCACACAGTCAAGCAATGGTTGTTTAAAATGGGTCAGGTCATAACCGCATTCAACAATCCGGAATAATCCGTAACAACCTCGTACTTCACCGAATCAGAACTGATCTTCCTGAAATGCTCCCGTGCACACTGAATCTTGAGCAATTCTATCGGGCGAAGCTGGAGGGTAGAGAGATCCCCTTTGGTTTCGGCAACAAAGTAGATGTGTTTCACCGATCCCTCGTAGAACGCAATTGCCCAGTCGGGATTATATTTCCCAACCGGCGTGTCGATATAGAATCCGCCAGGTAATTTGACGTATACCGCAACCTTGTTGTCGTTGTCGATATCTGCCGCAAATTTTCTCTCGGTATCAGAGTCGGTAATGATATAATTGTACAGGCTCTTCCTTGCCGGAATTGCATTCTTCCCGACTGTCCCTTTTTTCAGAGAAGGTTCAGTAAAAATACTGGTATCATACGTTTTTTCGAGCAGGTTGTAGGAGATGTGTTCTACAATGACCGTTGCCTTCTGTTCATCGATCAGTTTTGATGCCTTGATGATGAATTCTTCCGGGTTGTTCCCGAACTGATCAAAGGCACTCTTTTGTATCCCTTTGAGGATCTCGGCAACATCCCTCCGGGTGAGGTTGGTGGATTCGGCAATTTTTCCAATCAGATCGTATTTAACACCGGCGTTCGCTTTTGCCTCAGCCCGGATGTCATCCCTTTCTTTCTTCTCGAAGGACTCTCCCCTGACGATAGTGTCCTTATCAGTGATCGTGGTCTTCTGCTCACCGGTCTCCACCTTGTAGAAGATCTTCTGGACTTTCAGATGTTCATCAAGAGATTCAATGGATTTCCTGATGAGTTGCCGGGAATCGAAGTCAACGACATAGGCTGTGCGGGAATTGATCTTTTCCCAGAGCGCTTTGAACTCCTTTGACTGTAATTTTTCATCAACAACCTGCAGGGTGACATTCCTGCTCCGTGCATCTTCCGGTCTGAACGCTTCCGGATTATAGACATCGTTGAGTATGCCGGCAACAGACTCGGAAAATGCATTGATCTCGTCTGCAAGAACGAATGCTCCTGCTTTTACATCCTCGTAATATTTGTCAGTAAGGGCGCCCTTCTCATCGATGTAATCCCGTTTTATCAGGCTGAACTGGATCTTCCCTGCCAGTGCCGGATCAACAACCTGCTCATTTCCACTTTTATCGGTTATGACCATGCCCTCAAACAATGCGGCGTTAACTGTCCGTGGCCTGTCTGCAACCGCTTCTGCCATCTCGTCCTGAAGGCCTCGTGCAAATTTATCATAACTCTCGTTCGCAACAACGGTCAGGACATTGATGGTATGGACATCCCCAGCAAGAACATTGGTGTCCATCCGTTCGCCTTTGTTGTTGACACAGAGCCGGAGCCCCCGGCCAACCTCCTGCCGCTTCCGGACTTCCGAACCGCTCATCTTCAGGGTACAGATCTGGAATACGTTCGGGTTGTCCCACCCTTCTTTCAGTGCAGAGTGGGAGAAGATGAACCGGACCGGCTCGCGGAGGTCGAGCAACTGCTCCTTGTTCTTCATGATGAGGTCATAGGCATCGACATCATCCGAGACTTCCTCTTTTCCCTTCGTTGAGCTGTTGACGAATTTTCCCTTTTTGTCAATAGAGAAGTATCCCTGGTGTGTTTGCTCGGCTGTGATCCCTTTCAGGTATCGCAGATATGCATCATCCCCGAAGGAAAGTTCAAGGTTTTTTACTTCCTCCCGGTATTCCTCTTCGAAGATGTCTGCATACTCCCCGTTCTCCTGATTTCCTGCATCATTGTATATCCGGTACTTCGCAACCTCGTCAATAAAGAAGAGCGACAATACCTTGATCCCCTTATGGAAGAGGGATCGTTCCCGTTCAAGATGGGATTTGATCGTCTCGCGGATCTGAATCCGGCGGATCTGGTTTTCATCAGTCAGGCCACGAACTTCGCCGGCATAGATGGTAACCCCGTTCGTAAATGAGACTGAATTGGTGATCCCGTTGATCTCCGCAACGGTGAATCCCTTGTACTGGTTCAGCTCCCCGGATAGTTCATAAAGATTGAATCCTTCGGTAACCTTGCGGGAGAGCTTCCGGAGCCCGGTCTTCCCCTTCATTTCGAATTCAAGCGTTGCCGTCGGAGCGGATGTTGTGGAGAAATTGAGCCCTTCGAGATAGAGGTACCCCTCCGTCCCGGTCGAGCCGGTGATCGAGATCCCTTTGACGGCGATCTTCTTCACGAGTCGTTTATTGTATGCCTCCAGTGCATCGAGCCGGTAAATGAGGTTGTACGTCTCCCCTTTCCGGAGGGTCGCGGAATACCGCAGCGTGATTAACGGGCTGAAACTCTTTAGCGCCTCCTTCGTTGCCGGCCCCTCAACCGATTGCGGTTCATCAATGATCAGGATCGGGTTTGTCTGGGCGATAACATCGATAGGTTTGCGGCTCCTGAAGGAGTCAAGCTCCATGGAGATACGGCGGGCATCCTTCCCCCGGGCCGTGAATGCCTGGGAGTTGATGATCATCACGTTGATCCCGCTGTCGTTTGCGAACTGGTCGATCTTGTGGAGCTGTTTTGAATTGTAGATGAAGTACCGGATTTTTTTACCGTAATCCTCGGCAAAGTGATCCTCGGTCAACTGGAAGGATTTGTACACTCCTTCACGGATTGCGATGGATGGGATCACAACGATGAATTTGGTAAATCCGAACCGTTTGTTGAGTTCGTACATGGTCTTGATGTAGGTGTAGGTCTTGCCGACACCGGTCTCCATCTCAACTGAAAGGTTGTAGGCTCCCATGAGTTCCCGTGAGGGTTCGATCTGCAGGCCCCGCTGGATCATCTGGAGATTTTTGAGGATGTCATCGTCAGTTATCCGGATCCTGCTGTTTTTGTACCCGGTAAAATCAAATTCTTCCTCATTGACCCACCTATCACTATCAAATTTACTCTGCCGGCCTTTTTTATCGGACACCCCTCTGTCAATATCGAATTGTGGGGTTACTTTTGGCTGGCCGGAGAAGACATCGCATACGGCCTGAGCTGCATCGGCCTGGAACTTCTGGTGTTTGAATTGCAGTTTCATCCGGAAGACCCGCCTTTTTTAGATCACTCTCAGCGTCGTACCCGGTGCAATCATTTTAAAGATCCCTTCGATATTCAGCTTCCCGGGACTGCTCCTGAACGATCCATCCCGGAAGACTGCACGGAGTGGCTTCTTCGCAGCAATCTTCCGCATCACGTCCTCGGGGATGTTAGCGTCGAAACATGCGACAAGGGCATTGCCGTCAACGATATGAATGTGGAAGCCGTCAATCTCCGCGATCTCGTGCGGGAGATCCAGCGGCAGGCCCCAGTCGATGACGATCTGGTAGAGCAGGTCAAGGTCCGTCCGGTCCGGCCTGATATTGTCAACCAGGCCTTCGATGGTCTCTTGAGAGTACTCGGCAGCGGAGTAAAATACATCCTTCATGTTGGTGTCATCGATTTTAAAGACACGGAAGCCGATGTCGGGGATGGTTTTTTGTTCGCCATCAATCGTTGCCTGCTGGTTGTTTTCTTCAATCTCTGCTTTTATTTGCTCGCCGGCACGGCGGATTCTTTCTTTGCCGATCTCTGAGATATTCTTGAAGCCGGCTTTGAATGCTTCACTATCTTCCTCACAGACTTCGGGAAGTTGGACCATTATAAACCTGCGATTCCCATTGTCTTCGATATTTAACTTAAAAATTGCATGAGCCGTTGTTGCGGAACCTGCAAAAAAGTCAAGGATAACATCATTATCTTGATATTCTATCATACCCATGAGGTATTTTATCAACCCAATCGGTTTAGCGAAATCAAAAGGTATGTTTAAATCTTTTAATTCTTTAGCCGAGTGTCTGTTTTCGAATTTGCTGATAAAATCATTCGGAACTTGCCCATCTTCTTGGCGATCTTTAAGCCATATTTTTGTATTCACATTCCATAAAGACGGCTTCCCATCAGAATTAATCAAGACTTTATTTTGAGTTTTCTTAAACTCAATATTACCTGCAACTTTTTCAGCGAGATATCTCTCATAAGTCCAACGCCAAACACCTTCGCTTCGATTTTTTGGAGTTACTTTCTGACCTTCTGCCTTTATCTTCGGAATCGATTCCCCAGGAGGGATTACCAACTCTCCGTCCGGAGATTCAATAAAATATCTTTGATTCGGTCGGGCATCAAGAGACGATTGGTATAATCCCATTGAACGATATCTCTCGCCTTTCCTTGCGCCATCAGTTTCGACTTGAGTATATACTTTATCAACGAGATCTTTCTCTAGATTTATTCGGAATTCTTTTGTATTTTGAATATTTTTTGCATAAACAAGGACATATTCAACATTCGGTGAGAAAAAACGTCCTTTATTCCCACCTGTCTTCATGAGTCTGGCGCAGATGGCTATTCGGTTTTCTTCACCAAATACTTCATTACTCATTTTTATTAGAGAATCTAATTCGTCACTACCAATACTTATGAAGATGACACCTTCATCACTGAGTAAATTTTTACATAATTTTAATCTGGGGAATAACATTGAACACCAATCAGAATGATACCAACCCCGTTCTTTGGTATTTCTAAACATTCGATGACCAAATTCATCGACCGCTTGTGTCTCTTCATCATACACGGTAGCGTCCATTTCAAAACTATCATCATAAATGAAGTCATTCCCCGTGTTATACGGCGGATCGATGTAGATCATCTTGATCTTATTGAGGTAACTCTCCTGGAGGAGTTTCAGGGCTTCGAGGTTGTCGCCTTCGATATAGATATTTTTTGTGCGTTCCCAGACCTTGCTCTCGTCCATGCATGGCCGCAGGGTCTTCTGAATCGGGATGTTTCCTTCGACAATGGACTGCTTCTTCCCGACCCAGGTGAACTCGTACCGTTCCTCCCGGCCCTCACAAACAATGCCGGATAACTCCTGCTTCAGAAGATCGAAATCAATCCCCTTCCGGACCTCCCCGTTCTCGTCCCTGATCTCTGTAACCACGTTCGGGAAGATGCGGGCGATCGTCTCAACATTCTCAAGCGCCATATCCGGTGATTTCATCTTAAGTTTTTCCGGCCCTGATTTGCTCATGTGAATCATCTCAAATAATTAAAAATTCTCAAACCGAACCTTCAGGAGTTTTTTCAGACTTCAGGTTTTCGAGTCTGATCTTCGCTTCACGCAGTTCGCGGTTGAGGACAACCTGCACGTTGAACTGCTTTTCGCTTCTCATCTTCCGTTCAAGGGCTTCGCAGAGTGCGGCCTGCTTCTCGATCTCTTTCTGGAGGGCAACCGTGTCCTTCAGATCCCGGTGCCGGGGTATCTCTGTGGGAAGGAACTGGCGCAGGAAATTCTCATAAACCCGATCCAGGTTAAGTCCCCGGAGATCGAAGACCAGGGCATCGGTCGCAGCCCATTCAGAAAAGTAATATCGCTCTACCCGATATTTATCATCCTTCTTTTTGATCCTCTCTTTGTAACCGATACCAATCTGTCCCTTGCCTTCAACTGTGAGGACAAATACGATATGATAGGGAATGCCCCGGTCGATGATCTCCAGAATGTTCCTGCTGATGCCCTTCTGGTGAAGCTGGATCTCGATGACCTCGATCTCGGTGACTTCTTCACCTGCTGCAATGGTGATAGTATCGGGAGCGATCTTGTTCTGCCAGATGATCGTATCAATCTCATCAATGAACTGTTGCCGTACTTTATTCGGAAGATTCAGGTTCTGGTAAAATTTTGTCTTCGGGATCTTTTTCCCGTATTCCGTACTCTTCGGCAGGTGAAGCATTTCCTCTCCTTTTCTCTTACTTCACAACAAGGAAACAGATGAGTTCGAAATCATCCATGCCGGCAATCCTGGACTGCAACGCTGAGGTACCGCCCGATTTGAAGAGGCTGTCAACATCCGATGCATCCGTGACGTCGATGATTGATGTAATTGCACGCTCCAGGAGTGCCGAATACTTCCCCATCTTTCGTCCGTCCTTTGTCTCGCGATTGAAGTCCCGGCAGAGAAGGTTATCCGGCTCGGTCGCGTCCTTACAGATATACCGGATCATATCCAGCGTCTTCTTGGGTGAGAGATGGTTGAAAAATGCATCCCCGTCTTCATTCACGTACACGATATAGAACGGGTGCAGGAGATTGGAATTGGTGGTGTTCACTTCCTTGTGAATATTTTTCAGAACAAAGATTACCCCGGGGGGATTATCGTCGCCGATCCCGCGGACAACCGCGTGCATCCCGGAGGGTGTCCGCTCAAGATCGGGATTCTCCCGGATGTAATTCAGAAGATCAATCCTGAACTCGTTCAGGCCGAGATCCATAATCGAGATCCCGCCGGTCATATCCTCAATATCCACGACCTCATTCTGGAGCCGCTCAAGTTGTTTTTTCCGGTACTCAAGATCCCCTTTCTCCTCATTGATGGGATTATCATCACCGGTTGAGGTCATGACGGATATTCGCATACGGCTCTCGACACGCGCCTTGAGTTTGATATAATCGTCAAGGGAGATATCGGGCCAGAAGTTCACCAGCTGGATGACTTTGTTTTTACTCCCGATACGATCGATACGCCCGAACCTCTGGATGATACGGACCGGGTTCCAGTGAATATCGTAATTGATCAGGTAATCGCAGTCCTGCAGGTTCTGGCCTTCCGAGATACAGTCCGTTGCAATCAGGATATCGATATCGGCCTGCTCTTTCGTTGAAAGAAGATGCCGCTCTTTGGATAACGGTGAGAAACAGGTAAGGACCAGGTTGAAATCCGATTTAAGCCCCTTGACCGTGGTTCTCCCGTTCACATCACCCGTTATCATCGCGGTATCAAGGCGGAATTCAGATTTTACCATCTGGCTGACATGCTCGTAGAGATACTCAACGGTATCGGCAAACGCAGAAAAGATCAGGATTTTCTTATTCCCATCATTGATCGGGTTGTTCAATTTTCTGCGGATTTCGTCACATAATACCCGCAATTTTTCATCCGCATCAGGTGTAATCACTGACACAGAATCCAGAAGTTCTTCCAGGATCTGTTTATCGCACTTCAGGTCATCGAGCCAGCTCTTATGATCCATATCCCGGAATTCGATACGGATCTTGCCGGTTGTAAGAAAGAGGTCCCGGTTCTGATCATCAAGATCAAAATCCTCGGAGATGGTCCTGTTCGTAAACTCGACAGATCCTTTTTTCTTAAACTCCTCGATCTGATCGATGGTCTGGTCGATGTTTTTCAGGATTCTTCCGACCGTAAGCCGGAATGCAAACACTGAACTTTCAAGCCGCTTTAAGAGGTTCGTCCTCATCAGTTGCCGGAGGCTGTTCTCACGGTCCCGCTGTTTGAATGACGTATGCCGAACTCTGGTATCGTATTTCTGGTCGTATTTGACAATTTTACTCTCGTGAATAAACGCCGAAGGCGCATAGATACTGAGATTCAGCAGGGACAACCTCTCATAAATATCATCATAATCTGGTGCTTTTTTGATTCTTGTCAGGGGGCACTGAATAGAAATGGGTTTGCTCCGTTCGGGAAATTTCCCAATCTCTTTGGTATTGTAATACCGTTCGATATGCTTCCTTGACCGGGCGATGGTGACCTGATCCAGTACCTCAAAGAATTCGTAGTCAAGCATCCCGAGAAGGCGTTCCGTTGTCCGTTCGTCAGTGTCCAGTCTGCTCCAGGTGTTGAATGCGAGCTGCGCCATCCGGAAAATATCTTCAATGCTCAGTTTTGTTTTCAGTTTTTTATTGATGAGATCCGTGTTGCCCTCGTACGCAAGGGCAAGCTGGTTCTTGAGATCGGAAAACCTGTTGTTGACCGGGGTTGCCGACAGCATCAGGACCTTAGTCCTGACCCCCTTTCTGATCACCTTATTCATCAGGCGTTCGTACCGGCTCTCTTTCGCCTCATCTTCTTCGTCAGCGATCTCCTCACTCACATCCCCGCCATTGCGGAAATTGTGCGATTCGTCAATGACAACAAGATCGTAATTGCTCCAGTTTATCCGGTCGAGGGGAATCCCGTTAGAATACCCGCTGGTGCGCGAAAGATCGGTGTGGTACAGAACATCGTACCTCAGCCGGTCCTTTGCAATCGGGTTGTTCAGGAGATTCATTTTGAAGGTATTCCAGTTGTCCGAGAGCTTTTTTGGGCATAATACTAGAATGGATTTGTTACGGTTTTCGTAATATTTGATGACCGCGAGCGCGGTGTAGGTTTTTCCAAGACCTACACTATCGGCAAGGATGCAACCATTATAGGTTTCGAGTTTATTGATGATCGAGAGTGCTGCATCCTTCTGAAAATCATAGAGTTTGTTCCAGATCTGGCTGTCCTTGAATCCTGTTGCCTCGTTGGGAAGGACATCTTCGGAAATATCATCCAGAAATTCGTTGAAGATGTTGTAGAGAATGACGAAATAGATGAATTTTGCAGAATTCTCTTTGTAGACTGTTGAAATATTTTCAATTACCTCTTCGGTAACATCTTGCAATTTGTTTTTGTCAGTCCAGATCTCGTTGAAGATTTTAATGTATTCTTTGCTGAAAGGGGCGTCCAGTCGGTTGACAATATTGTAAGCATTGTTTCCTCGCTCACAGCCAAGATCGACCGTGGTAAAACCATTCAATGGTAAATAGGTGAAAGATTCCTTCTCATCATCAACATTGAGAAAACCGCCCATGTTTTCAGTTGTGACATTGGATTTGAATGTCGCTTTTTGCCGGACCCATTCAGCACATTCCTTTGCAATTGCTTTCTGGGTTAACTCATTCCGGAGTTTAATCTCATATTCCGTTCCGTAGAGACTCTTCTCACGCTCTAACTGAGGAATGAAAAATTCCCGTCTCTCCTTCTTTGCTTTTTCCGTTAAAAATGTTGGAGACGTGAAGATAAAACGCAGTTCGGAAATTTCTGATAATTGATCCTTCAATTCCTGAAAGGCGAAAATGGAAAAATACGAGGCAGCTATTGCGACCCTTGAATTTTTTTTAATTGTGGCAGTCAGATCGTCTTTGAGGGTTTGATTAATGTTATCGAGTATTTTCAATCTGCTGCCTCCATGGTATCAAAATTATTGTTTTTGCCGTGAATAATAAGTCAATGATTCAGATGTTCAATTTTTCCTATTTTCTTCTATTGGAGAAAGGCTCTTACTTTTCTCTATTGACTGGAAATTTCTCCCTTCAGTAAAACCTAAGCCCCCCGTCCAATAGAGTATTATTCAGCCCAAGGGCCCAAGGGCGGGAGTGAAGAATGGCAGATTTCGTACAGAGTGCAAATGTCAAGAGTGCAACCCGCACCCTTGCCGAACCCATTGCGGACATTGCGACGTTCAACACGATCGTCCAGTCGGTCATCACC
>Ga0302252_1001379_pt1 | contig 14181 bp, 6 predicted proteins | sample AAG_RA_Leu_MG_FD_193511 | JGI IMG/M metagenome (GOLD analysis project Ga0302252, IMG submission 193511) | Enriched activated sludge microbial communities from anaerobic digester in WTTP, New Holstein, Wisconsin, United States - AAG_RA_Leu | ecosystem: Engineered > Bioreactor > Anaerobic >...
GGCATCGTCCGGCCCGAACCCCGCCCTGAGCGCGATAATGTACGTTATGTAATAATGGAACTCTATGTCCACGGCCCACCCCACCACGGCCTGCCGGAAGCACGGCAGCACCCTGCCCTCCTCCCGGCAAGATCAAGGATATAGATTCGATCCCGCTATTCCTTTATGCCCACAAACAACGATGCTTGTCAATGCCTGCTTCTGGCGCCTTTTTTATCTAAAGTTTATCTAAAGTTTATCTAAAGTTTATCTAATCCGCACCCACTTTGGGTGTCTGTTAGTTCCCCGATTTATAATGGTTTTATCTCTTTTGGACATGGCATAAATCAAGTTACGAATCTTATTTTTACGTTGTTGTTCATCTAAAACACCGGGAAGTATATCCAACAAAAGCTTGTCTATATCTTCTTTGGATGCCTTTTTATATTTATCCAAATACTCGAGAATTAGTTTCTTAAAATGATCGTCCTTAAGCCCGCGCGTTTTAATGTAGTCGGCTTTCAAGTTAGTTTTTTCTGCAACATCAGAAGATATGTGGAAATTCGGTTTTCTCCCCTCTATAAGTTTTTTTGCTTTCAGGTGCTCAACCTCGGCCTTAGACAGGACTTTCTTTTTCTGAACTTTGTCGAGCATAATGATCTCGTAAAGATCCAGATCACGCTTTTTTGCTAAGACACGCGCATACTCGGCGTCCAGCACCTTCCCGGTTATAGTCACTTTTACCTTTCCGCCTGAAAGATCATATTCAGGCATAGGGAAGAACCGCGCACGTTGGTAATTGAACATCTTCCTGATACCACCTCCGGCAGTATCAACCATTTTTAAGTTGAACATGGCGGTTGCAAGAAATCTGTTGCGATAATGTTCTTCGGGAGCATTTTCCATTACCACCTTTTCCACCGAACCGGGAATGAAACTGCCTAAATTTGTGAATACAAGCTGATCGTCCGTTTCCACCACATTAATTCGTCCGCTCTTGGTGTAATCCTGGTGAGCTATGCAGTTGTTGATGGCTTCACGAATTACAAAAGGTTCGTACTGATCAACCTCGTCAGGGAAAAGAGTGCCGTCTTTAATATAACGATATTTCAGATTACGGATATTGGCGTATATCTTATCTACCGCCAGAAACAGAGGGCAACTTTCAATTAGGTAGTCTTTGTCGTTTCCCTTTGAGTCTTTTAACAGCCATCTGATTTTAGCTTCCGAAGGACTTATGAAATGCTCCGATTCCTCTTTGCCGAGCAGAATAATTGCAGTTCGTGTTATTTTCCCTTTAATGGCAATCCTGGCCTTGTTTAAAAAAGTGATATCATCCCAGCTATCCAATTCGGCAGCCTTTTCAGGAAATTTACTCCTATAATTTTTGCGTGCCTTTGTGATAGCAATCGGATCAAGGTCTTTGATAGTGGCGTCACGAACAATGGCAGCGCTCCAATCGTCAGCAATTGCCTGGTTTCTTATCCTTTCAATTTCCTCCAGATTCAGCGGAGATAATTCCTCCCCATCCCTCCCATAATAGTGGCCTTCCCATGCAACAGGAATGCCTTTAGAGGCAGGAGGGATCTGGAACATCAAGACCCTGCCTTCGGGGAGGTTTAACTCGTGAATCTCGACAAAGGTGATCCTGTTGCTGGTTTTATTGGCTATCTCTCCCTTCAAACTATCCAGATCGGCACGGCGTGGGCGATACTGAGAACCGACAATGGTATGGCCTTTATCCTTTATGCCAAAAATAAGCCAGGCAAAATCCATATTTTTGAGATTCGCCTCATTGCAGAGAGCGGAAAAATATTTACCAAGTCTATTAAAATCGTAGGTTTTCTTTGCTTCTTTGAACTCAACTACCTCAGTCTCCACTGGCAACGATCGCAGCTTATGCAATTTATCTATCAGTTCTTGTTCTGTCATGTCATAACCTCGCTTCGGTCATTGATTATCCCGTCCACCTTCTTCCTGAACTACCGAGCATTCCTCTGTATTTCAGGTTTTCGTTATATAGTTTACAAACAAGTTGAGCTATTTCGGCTTCGAGGCGAGGGATGGCTATTTTCCTTGTTTTACTTCGAAGCATCATTTCCCCTCCCCTCTGTCAACGCCCAACTCTTCTGTTCCCTCTGTTCGTATCTGGCCCCGTTGCTTTTTCTATTTCATTTAATCTCATTTAAAAGTTTTTTCACTATTCCCCAAGCCAATTCGACATTTGAATCATTTACTTGTATAGTCCCCTGTCTTTGCTCTACGCCAGGGTGGATTAAGTTTCTATAACCACGAACACCATGCGCTAAGTGTGCCATTGTTGAATCAATTATCTTTTCCTTTTCGGCAACTACTAAAAGCTCGTTTAAATCCATATTAAGAACCGACTTGGTGTCATTGCCTATTTTATATATAGTTATGCCTCTTGCGGTAATTCTATCAGTCAATAAAGCTTCAACAATACTTCCGCTTAATACTAACGCTGATTTGTACTGTTTTAATATAACTGAAAGAGCATTCTCTTTTAGGTCGCGTTGCAACATCGACTTCAACTCGTCAGACGATATTTTTGCAACATTTTTTAATAAGTCATCATTATAACCTATTAGATTAAGGCCTTCAATATTAAGCCTTTCACACATGGTTAATAGCTCATCTTCGTTTTTCAATGATTCTTCAATTTTTGCCAACTCAGGTTCCAGATAGGGGTTTAATCTATATACATTGCTCTGTGTTTCATATTTGTGTTCGGCAGCTTTAATGAAAAACTTCTTAGAGAGAAAATCATTAAGAAAGTCAGTAGCTTTTATTCCAGACATCTTTAAAAACTGTGGAGCTTGTCGATATGAGCATATTATCAGTCCGTCCTCATTTTTATGACTATAAAAATCAAGCATTTTCTTATGTACGTAAGGGGACTCATTTCGATATTTTTCTACCGCAGCTTGCATCTCGTACTCAAATTTACCTTTCTTCTTAAGTTCATCCTCAATTCTTTTTAAATTTCTACCGCAAATCTCATCATCATTGTTAAGCTGAACTGCTTTCTGATATAATTCCTTTGCTTTTAACGGATTGCCTGTCTTTTCAAATATGAGTCCTAAATTATTTAAAACTGCATTACTTTCTCCTTTTTTAACAATGTATAGTTCATAATATTTTTTTGATGCTGTTAGGTTGTTTACTTCATAATATGAATATGCCGTTTCGAACAATACGTCACTTTCTAAAAGCTGTGAATCATTGAAATTATTTGTAGTGATTAAAATGTCCTTATACCTTTTATCTTTAAATAACCTATTAACAATTGGCCCCAATAAAGGCTTAGATAACTTCTGTAAAATATAATAATCGCTTAATTTCTTTTGAAACTCATTTATAAAGCTTTCAAATAACTGAGCATCGACGCCCTCAATAAGATCTTCAGCTTCAGAAACATCTTCACCGCCGTTTAAAATATATTGAACTAAATATTGCCATGCTTTGGATGGATTGCTTTCATTAAAAATCCGAAATAGACATTTTGCTATTTCCTTATTTTGCGGAAATTGATTGATTGCGAACACCAAGTCTTTTCTAACAGCAGGTTGCAATTTCTTCTCTGCTGGCTCCGAGTCAAATGCTTCGCCATAGAGGAATAACCCTCTTAAGCCTCTCATAATTCCCACTATGTTCTTATTTTTGGATTTTTGAACTATTAAATTTATTGCCCGCAAAAAATAATCTTTAGCGTCTAAATAACTCTCTCCCCAAGGACCAGGTTCCAGGATAGGATAAGCTCCTTCATAGATTTCTCTATCAAGAGGAATCTCCTCTATTAATTGCTCTGCCTTAGACAACTTATCTTGACTCAATAGGATAAGAATTAATCCAAGGTGAGGTATATAATTAAGCTTATGGTTAATGTCTTCCTCGATTAACGTAGAAAATATCTTGATTGCTTCATCAGATTTATTTATCTCATATGAAGAGAAACCTTTAATGAGAGCTAAAATATTGCGATCCCATTCCACTTCGGCAGCAAAACTTGATATAATTGTAGTCGTTTTTTCATATTCTTTAAGATCAAAATAGGTCAAAGCCATATTAATTTTTATTCGTTCAGATTCGCATTCTTTTTCAACAATTTCTTTGTAAATATCCTCTCTCTCGGAAGGTTCAGTATAAATAAGCAGTTGATAATATATAGCTTCGCTTCTTGGAAAAGCGTGCAATCCCTTTCTCAATATCCTTATTGAATGAGTTTTGTTCTTTTCATTTCTTGATAGTCTGATAAAGGCACTTGCCACTGGATTAGCGGATTCAGCAGCGAGGGTAAAATACCTTCTTGCCTTTTCTTCATCTTTATTAGGATTAGCCCATGCATCATATATATGGCCTAAATAATAGTAGATCCTTGAATCGCCTGTTTTGGACAGTTTTATTAATATTTTTTCTGCTTCTTCCCATTTTTTGTTATCAATGAGACCTGATATATCTTGTAGTAGTTGTTCGGTAATCTGATTCACTTTTACTCCTACACAATGGCTATTTCTTCTGGGGTGAGGTTGTAGAGTTGGTAGATGAGAAGATCGATTTCGGCTTCTAGGCGTGGGACATCGGGGCCGCCAGAATCAACTAGGGTGGTTTGTGCCGTTTCATTTCGCAGCATCATCATTACTCTTCCCGTGGTCAGTGTCTAACCCCTCGGTCTTACTACTGCCATTCAAACCCTCTGGCCTTTTGACTTCCCCGTGGTCATTGGTACTATCCTTAAGGGTTAAATCAACCGACACTGCATCGACTCTTATTGGGTTGTCCGAAATCCACTTAATAGCTTCTTGTCGAGCAAACAAAACACGCTGCCTTTCTTTTTCCTCAAATTGACTGGCATTAACCTCGGAAAGCAACACCATCACGTCTCTTTCTCTTTCTTGGAAAAAATATCGGCATGACTCCTGTGACCAAATTAAGGCTGAGTCTGGTACCATGACTTCCCGGGTAACGACGATCCCCAAAATTTGTCGGATGACAACAGAACCATGTGTCTTTGCTGTGTTCAGTAGCAATTCGCTAAGCCATTTCCATTCATCTGGTTTAAAATCTCCTGTGCCACCATATTTCGAATTGTCTAACATCTTAATGAATCCCAGAACCGTATTGCCCTCAGCGGATTTGATGGCATTAATGAAAGTACTTCTATCAGAGTAACATGACTTGGCACTTTCAAGCACAGCATTACGAACCCGTTGAGCCTCTTCCGTATCAAAGAACATCGGCCCAGACCAGTACCCGTATACGTCCATAGCAACCGAAAGGTTAAGAGAGAAAAGCTTGCTCACCTCTTGTATTACCCAGTCTCCATGTCCGGAAAAAGACTTCTCTAACGCAAGCTGGTGCAATTCGTTTCTCCCCGGAAAGTCCCTGTCTGTTACGCACTTTGTCTGAAAAACAATCTCGAATAGTTGCTGGGTCAGCATACGTATCTCTTGTCCATCAAGCAATTGTCCAAACTGTTTCACCTTCTCGGGGAATCTAGGAATCTCGCTCACAGCCCGAACCAGCTGCAGGCCCTTGTAAACAGACAAATTATTGTCCTTTTTCCATTTGATGATTGCCCTTGCCGTTTCTTGATCGCTTATCTCCCAATCGTCCAGCTTTTCCCTTATCAACCGATCCCAGTAGTCGGTCGGATCAGATTCCGAAACACCCTGAATCATACCGCTTCGTGACAACGTGGAGGCCACCCAATATGGGAACAAGATGTGAATCAATTCCTTTGTTGCCTGCAGCTTTAAATCTGTGACAGAAGAGACATGTACAAGCTTTTCGTGAAGAAGCTCCCTTTCTTTATCTTTCTCCTCTTTCTTTTTTTCTTGCTGAAGCCAGCGTATGTCCGCAAGGTTGTCGTGAACAAAAACAAATGCTTCTGGTGCGGAGACACGGAGAACGTTGGCAATAAAAAGATCATCAAAATCAATTTCTCCATGAAGAGAGGACCAAGTTCTGCGGGTTCGACGAAGGATGTGTTTAAGATTTCTCGGATTCTCGATGAGAGCAGTAATTGCATCAATCTCCTCGTTCGTACGAACGTTCATGAGTCTCCCTAATCGATTCCGTTCTCTCAAGTCCCCAGTGTTGATCCTCTGACCATATTGGCTTTCGTTTTCGGAAAAGCGGATGTCGTTATATCCTTGCAGACAATAATCTCTAAAGGTCCGATAGATCGCTGTGACGTGTTCAACGGATAGCCTCGGGATAACCTCGACGTGATCTGAAATGCGGTTGACTACGTCCCCCATCTTGCTTGTCTCCGTTATGGCCAATACAAAGGATACCCGTTCAAGGCTTTTGAGCCGGTCAAGTAAGGAGATTATTTCAACCCAGAAGTCGTTTCCCTGCCAGTTTCGGTCGAGGTCCTCGAAAAATATGACAACCCTTTTGTCTATAGCCAGAAGGATCCGGTCTATTCTTTTCAGCGTTGCCATGGGATCATACGACAAAGACAGCAGACCGGACAGAGCCTTACTCCATGCAGAGACTGATCCGATTGACGCGCTATATTGTGCCGGAAGATTGGATAATCCAAAACAGTCGACATGCTGCGCGCATCTCTCAATTACCTTCCTGAGTATGGTTTCGGCTGCACTTCCTCTCTGTAATCCCCAACCGCAAACTTCGACCGGAATGACTGAGCGGTTCCACATCATCTTTTTCTCGGCCCCGCTCAACCCTGCACTTTCTCCATCGCTATCGCGTAGGTAGTGTTGCACCATATTCAGGATACTGGTCTTGCCTGCACCGTAACCGCCGACCACGGTAATGGTGAGTAACCGAGACCCACTCAACACTTCTGCAATCCTGCTTGCAAACAGTCTGGTGTTAAGAATGTCCTCGTCCGGTGTTACAATTGGAGCTTCTTCTTCAATCCATTGGAGCAACGCCTCAATATCTTCGGCAATAGGTTTAGCCTGTGATGCGATATGGTTCTTCTGAGGCCTTTCGGAAGACAATGTGAGCCGCTCAAGCAACTTATGACATCCCGCTGTCACTACGGCAACTATTGCTGCAGCTCCGAGAGCAAAAGACACAGCCGCTGGCGTCTCCAGAACTACCCCTCCGTTCAGAAGGGCTGGGGTGTGCGACTGGATAAACCAAACCACCCATATACCAAAAATACAGGCAAACCAGAATGGCGGGTATTCAAAAACAGCCCTTGTTAGAAAACTCTTTGCCGAAGAACCACCACATCGAACAACAAACCACCACAACGCTGCAAATATCAGAGAATAGACTGACCACTGCACATATAGAGGAAGTAATCCTATAATAACTACGGCTTTGGAAGCATGGGGCCCGAAAACAAACCTCAGGAGGAAGTAAACCAAGCAGGCAACAACGGCCAAAAGAACAATGTCGAACCATCGGGTAAGAACAACGGCCCAGCGAGAGGCTCTTTTCGGATAATCTTTCAAATATCCCTTAATTTCTTTGTTAGATTCCATTGCATGTTCCCTGCTTGTTTGTCTTCTCTATCAATGTGATTTCTTCTGCGGTCAGCCCGTAGAGGTTGTAGGCAAGGGCGTCGATTTCAGTTTCGAGGCGGGGAACAGTTGGGCTGTCGGGGTCGGCGAGGATTTTGTTGACGAGGGCGCTGATGGGGGCTTGCTGGGCAGGGGTGGCTGAAGGGACGGGAAAATCCTTCATGAATATAGCGCTTGGTTCAAAAAAGCTACCACGTAATAAGGGCAATGCCTTGGTGAACCATTGTAAGCCTGCTTTTGAGTTAAGAACAGCAAGCAGATAAAGATCATCAGTTGGGATTATGAAACATTTCTGGTTTGTGAGCCACCCGGTGGTATCAAAGGCGAATATGTTCGTCTTTGTAATGTTTGGATAGACAATTTTCGGCCTGTTAAATTCCTCATAATATGCGATGTTGTCCTGTATTTCAAACCATTGATATGACCCTGGCTTTCGACCACGTTTGTCTCTTTCCGTTTTTTTTGGTTCCAAGTCGGCGCGGAACTGTTCGAGGTGCCGTTTTATTGCCGGATACCTTTCTATATCTGTCCCTCGGCGCGTAAAGATCACATACAACCCTGCCCACTGTGCCTTCCATTTTTTTATATCCCGGCCTCTGAGCCAAGGCTTGATGAGTTCGGCGCTTTTTGGGTCTTCGGCGTTGAGACGGTCTTTTGTTGCCTCATCGATAACGAATGCCTCGTTGAAGCCGGTCAATATCCCACGATAGAACCTACCCTTCACATATTCCCCCAGAGGCGTGCCTGTCTTCCTGAGCTTCTCCATCAGGGCAAGGACTTGAGGCTGTTCAAGGGCCCAGCCGTCTTTCCTCAGGGCAGCAACGGGCATAGAGAAGCTCACTTCGATGAGCGTTTCCTCGATGCGTTCCAGTTGTAAGGCATCGGTGAAGGTTGCCGCAAGGGTCGTCTGCTCCTTCTCCGGACGGCGTTTCTCCACGAGCATGATCGCCGGGTACGTGGTAGCATCAAAGATAGGGAGATCACAGAAGTCGATGATTGTCTTCGGCGTCACCTTTTCTGCCAAGAGTTCGCGGGTATTCTTCCCATACCCTGCCCGCATGAATTTGTTGGGGGCGATGAAACAGAGGTGACCCCCTTCTTTCAGAATGTCTGTTCCCCGCTTGTAAAAATAGGTGTAGAGGTCAGCGGTGCCGCAAAAGAATTTACCGAATTCATTCTTCAGTACAGGCTTCAGATCTTTGATGCCCTCCTGCCTCACATAGGGCGGATTGGCCATCACCACATCAAAACCGTCAGAGTGGTCAAAGACCTCATTGAAGAAGATATGGTAATCAAATCGGCTGTCGTTATGAGTCAATGTTGCAATCAGATCATCTATACGCTCCTTCTCCTCCTTCTTGCGTCCGGGGCTTGTTTCATCAAAGAAACGTGTTTTCAACAAATCTAATTCGGCGAAAAGGTGGTTGTTCAGCACGTCCCGTTTGACGCTCCCCAGTGAATTACCACAGACAACTTTGTAATCGAGATTCGGCAGGGGTTTGATCTCGCGGATGTCCTCCTCATCCACGACAAGGGATAACCATAGGCGCAACTTTGCGATCTCAGTCGCTCCCGGGTCTATATCGACGCCATAAAGGGATTTTTCAATACATTCTCGTTTGAAGCGATAGAGCGAACGGTCCGGTTCCTTGATGAATACGGAAAGGACATTTCTCGTCTTCACGATCTCGCTCATCATGCCCACCAGAAAGGCACCGCTTCCTACAGCTGGATCACAGACCCTGATGGCCGCAAGCTTGTCGTCTATAAGATTTGCGTTATGCCGGATGCTTTCCGGGAGAACAGGTTTCTTTGTGGAGGTTTTTTGTTTTCCTTCAATGATCCTTTGCTCCTTTTCTATGGCGATCGCCTCGTTCTCACCGAGATGCTCGCCTATCCGGATGAGCATCGCTATATCGTTTTTTGGGATATCGGCGTTCGATGTGCGTTCTATCGTCAGATCCAACTGGCCTCTTTTTACCTTGTTTCCGAACATGTCGAGCTGCTCTTCGCCGATCTTTTCATATACAGAGGTTTTTCCGTTCAGTTCCTCATAGAGGTAGTTGATAAGGCTCTGTCTGCACATATAATGGACGATCTCACGGGGTGTATAATAGGTACCCTTTGATTTACGATCTTTTACCTCTAAGAGGTTCTCAAAGACTTTTCCGAGCATCTCAGGATCAACAGCAACCTCTTTTTCAAGGGGTTCATCCTCCTTGACGGTAAAGTTGTATCGGTCAAAGATGTCAAGAATGCCGTTGCCTGTGTCGCCTTCTTTTGTTTTGTTGTTGTTAGAGAAAAGATCGTCGGGTAGGAGTATGTCCGTATGCACCCAGTCATACCCTCCGATAGGGTCGAAGAGCCCGCCGTTAAGGAAGGGGATCTTGCAGTTGAAACGGCTGTAAAAATTACCATCCCGCTCACGCGCCAGCGCTTCGTAGAAGAGCGGCTCCAGTATGTCATTGAAGAAGTTTCCGTATGCTCCATGCCTCCCTTCAAAGAGTTCCCGTAGAAAATTCCTTGGACCGGTGCCCCAGTCTGCGTCACGGGCCACGCCGAACCAGCCTTTCTTCTGGAGGAAGTAGAGGAAGACTATTTGGCCGAGAAGCTTTTTGCTAAAATCAACGGCATTGACCCCTTTCGCTGCAAACTCTGTTTTTACCGTCTTGTTCTCTGAGAGAATGCTGTCGAAGGTCTCTTTAGCACGGAGAAAGAGTTCCCGGTATTTCTCGAAGAATTCCTTTGTAACTGTCTCTATGTTGAAGGCTTGTTCAAGCTCTGCAAGGGTTGGGTTATGCTCATCATCGGCAATAACGGGCGCAAGCCGACTCTGCGCAGTATGGCTGTTCTCATTTGCACCGACAAGAAAAGACCAGCGGCGGGCAGGAGTAAACTCCTCTTTTGCCTTTATTCTACCTGTCGCGGTCTGTTCAAACCTGTAATCCATCTTGACGAGCGAAAATCTCCAGTCCGTTTCGTCCGGAGAAACAAATGCGACAAGCGCCGCGTCCTTTTCATTTGAACTACCGTATTTGCCTTGCAAGTATCCCGCGACAAAGTTGCGCTGTCTTGTGCGGGCGCGTTCGATCGAAGTTTCCTTTTTAAGATAGACAATGAGGATATCTATCCTGTTCTCTCCATCGTTGTATTTGCCTATGCGTTCATAAATGCTGACGTAAGGTTTGTACGCATCAGGAATGAATTGTCCCTGGTAGGTAAAGGGTGCATATTCAATTCGATTTAAAATATTTTTTACAAATCTGACATATGATTCTTTATTGAATGGGTTCTCAAAGGTCTGTCGAATGATAGTGTGTGCCTGTTCTCTGTCCATCCTACTTATCACTTAAATACATAGACAGGATCACTTCCCTCTTTCCGAATACCTGCGGATTCTGTTCGGCGTAATGCGCATCAAGAAGTTTTGCAGGTATGTTGGTCTGAAGGACTGCAAGTACCTTGAAGGGGTTTACGATCTCGCCCTTCAGGTCATTGAGCGCTTTCAGCGTCTGTTTTGCCGTCTGTTTGGGAAAGCCGCCTTCCTCAAGCTGAATGAGTACCTTCTTAAGGTACAGTTCCTGATCCTCTGTCAGTTTCTGGGTGTTCTTTATGGTTGCCTTTAAGATCTTAAGGATGTTTGCTGCGCTGTCGCGTCCACCCCTATGTGCTTGTTGAGATATCTCTTCGGTAGTGGCAAAGATGAAGGCCTCCTTGTTTTTATCCAGCAGATCGTAAAACCGTTCAGGCAGCTTTTTCTTCTCCTCGCCAGGCAGACTCTCCATCAGTTTTGCTGCATTGATAAAGTCGAGCTCCTGCGCGTCAGAGCAAGCTTTTGCGATGTAGAATTTCTGGAGCTTTCCCCGTCGAAAATAGGTGATCATCGAATGTGTATTGCTGGAGGAGGATTTTGCCGTCCTTGCCTTTTTCGGCAGGCGCTTGATCTTTTCGAAGAGGTCCGGGTCCTTGTCGCGAATCTCTTTGATGGCGTGGAGATACTTCAATTCGCTCTCTTCGGTCTCACCATCTCCTTCCAATGTCTGTCTGGAGATTAGCCTGTTGAAAAGCTCATGGGAGCCGATGGGTTCGCCTTCGGTTAATAACTCGGCATCACCTCCCAAGAGTGTCAGAAAGGCATTGATTTTGCCCTCGGCTGCCTCTCTCAGCTTGATCTGGTCGTTAGACTGCGTGGTAGGAAAAAAATTGAATGTGTAGATTGTATCGTGTACTGTGTCTACCCGGTTTATACGCCCTACGCGTTGCATCATACGGGTAGGATTCCAGGGAATGTCGTAATTTATTACTGTATCGGAACGGTGTAGGTTGACGCCCTCGGCCAGTACCTCCGTTGAAACCAATATACGGTAGTCATCCTTCTTGTGACGTGCGCGGGCATCAAAATTTTCAATAACCTTATCACGGATCGATTCGCCCGAATCTCCTGTGTAGCACAGCACCTTGTCAGGATATTTCTCATGGAGGTTCTTAAGGAGATAGTTGGCTGTTTCCTTGGATTCTGTAAAGATGATCAGGTGATTCTCCTGCAAAACGGGATCGTTTGATAATTCATACAGAAATTTCAAAAGCTTTGGATCGCGGTGAACGTGTGTCCAGAGTTGTTTGATCTCAAGCAAAACATTATGATCCTGTTCAAGATCATGAAGAAATGCCCCTGTAAATTCTTTACTGTCATAACGTTGCGCCTTCCCTTCATCGATCAGGCGCTGTACCGCTTCATCATCGTCATTCTCCAGCATCTCGAATATCTTGTTTGTGTGCTTCTTGCTCACGTAGACATTGCCGTTTTTGAATTCTTTAATAAACATCTCGTAAGAATGGATGAAACGATCTATCGAGTTTCTGAATGCGTAGAAACTACTCTCAAGACGTTTGACCAGCAGGATCTTCATGAACCGGCCCATATTGCGCTGGGACTGCCGTTCAAGTTGGTCTATGGTCCCCGTATAATAGAGCAAAGGCATATAGCGAGTGTATTTGAACTTTTGAGTGATGAGCTCGATGGTTCTGTTGAATATATCGTCCTCTTTTTCGTTCAGCTCATAAAAGAGCGGGTTGGGTTTCTCGACGAAGGGGAATCTAAGCCCCTGTTTCGTAATATCATCGGAAAAATATTTTTCTATCTCTGCCCTGGTCCGTCGTACCATGAGGTATTTTAGGACCTTTTCACGTATCTCCCGCGCGTTCTCTTTTACGGTATCGATATATTTACTGTAATTCTTCTGTCGGTCCAATTTTTTCAGCTTCTGTTCGAGGCGGCTGAAAAATCCTTCCAGGTCGGACAGATTGGGGATCGTGCTCTTTTTCGCTTTTTGAAAGAGCTTGAGCAGGCTGAGGATGTCCTTTGGAGTGTTGTTGTATGGCGTGGCAGTTACCAAGATTACCCGCTTGCCGCGACAGATCTCTGCAAGCTTTTCATAGGTGATCGTGGTCTCTGTCCGGAAACGGTGTGCTTCGTCTATTATAATGTTGGTATATTTCTCTGTTCCTCTTTCGAGAAGATCATCCAGCTTTCCAAGAGATTCATAGTCTGCTGAGACCCGAAAATCAGAGAATACATTGGGCCATGAACCGGGATTTGACTTTTCCAGAAGTACAGGCGGTGCAATGACCAGCGTCCTGCCCTCAAGCTGACTTGCCAGCATGGCAGAGATATATGTCTTCCCCAAGCCCACAACATCCGAAACAAAGACCCCTCCGTATTCCAGCAGTATCTTCCTGGCGTTCAGAACTGCTTGCTCCTGATATTCAAGTTTCTTGAACTCAGGGGGCAAATACTTCACGAATACCTCATCAGTCATGCTGAGCTCGTCCTTGAAATATTCATAGAGGAACTTCAGATAAAGCTGGTAGGGAGTGACCGTCTGGCTAAGCCAGGTCTTTTCCTGGATCGTCTGGATATATTTTTCACCGACATCGACCGCATCCTGCCATAACTCGTTAAACTTGTTTTGGGCAAACTCATAATCAGCGCTATTCTTCAATTCAACATTGAACTCCAGATTGTCTATGAAGCCAGCCCGGGTGAAATTGCTGGAGCCTGTAATGACCCGACCTACATCGCGATCTCCTTCAGCAAAGGTCATGATGTATACCTTTGCGTGTATCCTGTCTGATGGATACGCCCTGACCTGGAGTTTGCTGTTTCGTATCCAATCGATGAACAGTTCTACCCCTGTCTCAATCTTCTTATCATCATCGGAATATTCAAATTCTTTTTCAATTTCATTCTCCAATTCCTTTTTCACTTCAGCATGGGAGAATTGGAGTTCTGCTTGGCCAGCAGTTTTTGCTTGATCCATCAGATCCAGCGTGCGTTTGTCTGTGCTGATGCCAATAAGTATTCTTATTCTCTCGGTATGTTCGAGGGGTTTATAGATATTGAAAAAACCGCTGGTATAAAAGTATCCGACAAGACAGTCAAAAAAGCAGGTGTCTTTAATTAATGTTTCAAAACGGTGTTTAAGGTTTTGACCTTTCTCATTGGTAATGAAGGTTAAATCTGTGTTCAATGTTATCCCCAAAAAGATTCTAACCAATTGAAATCAAAAATACAAATTGTTTTTCAGATATAAGTTTAGCATGGATCAGTGACAACAGTATGTCAGTGGGAAGGTGGTCAAGTCTTGATAGATATTCCTTGGGATGCCGAGAGGTTGTC
>Ga0302252_1001380_pt1 | contig 14178 bp, 10 predicted proteins | sample AAG_RA_Leu_MG_FD_193511 | JGI IMG/M metagenome (GOLD analysis project Ga0302252, IMG submission 193511) | Enriched activated sludge microbial communities from anaerobic digester in WTTP, New Holstein, Wisconsin, United States - AAG_RA_Leu | ecosystem: Engineered > Bioreactor > Anaerobic >...
ACGAATCTTGGATTGTATATCCTGATCAGATCCTATTGAATGACCAACCCTACGCAATCGATGAATCAGGGCATTTTCGCATTCTTACCGACATTCGTTCCGGTGAAAATCATTTCTCTTTTATTCTGGAGGACACAGCCGGCAACCAACGAATCGAAAATAGAACTATCTTTGCGAAATTTATCCCTCCATCCTGTACTATTCTCTATCCAGCAATGTACGACACAGTCACAATCAGTCAGCTTTTGTTGATTGGCAAGTCAGATCCCGGCACGACGGTATCTTTTCAAAACACTCTCTTGCCTGTTTCGAGTAATGGTGATTTTTCTATCCCCTACCAAGTACTCCAATTTGGAAAACAAGATCTAACCTTTACCGTCCAAGATGATTTTGGAAACACCACTACTATCCATCATGTTTTCTGGTTTGGAATCAGCATAGTGCTCACCATTCACCAAAAAAAAGCAATGGTCAACGACAGAGATATTTCTCTATCCTCTCCTCCGTTTATCCAATCCGGAAGAACCTTTGTTCCTTTTCGTTTCCTGGGAGAGCAACTCGGTGCTTCTGTCCGGTATACGGTTGAACCAAAAACGAAACGAGTCGAAACAATCTCCTACGAAAAAGAGGATAAATTGATCACACTTCACCTTACAAAAAAGACGGTTCAAGTCAATGATCAATCCTATCCTTTAGAGCCAATGCCCCTAATCAAGAACGGTACCACCTTTGTACCTGTCAGGTTAATCAGCGAGTATTTAGATTGCTCGGTAAGATGGGATCATCTGAAACAACAGGTAACAATTGGGTATCCGAAATTCACTCCTGAGGCCGAAGAATGAATCCTATCGTTCGTTTGCCTCGGTTCGGAGGATCCTTTGGATTTTACCCTGACAATCCGGACCTGATTCGACGATTCTACGAATCTGTTGATAACCCTCTTCCAAACCAACTATACGGAAAAGGAGCGGTGGTTCCTCACGCAGGTTATCAATACTCTGGCTCAACACTATGTAAAACACTGAAAGCGCTTCAAAGCATCCCCGATCGCTTGATTATTATCGGACCTAACCATACCGATTTTGGGAAGGATGTCTCGATTATGACAGAAGGATCTTGGGAAATCCTAGGTCATACGGTTCCGATCTGTGAATCGCTTGCCTGCACTATTCTACAAGGCACTGACTGTATTCATCAAGATATAAAATCACACCAAACAGAACATTCTATCGAAGTGCTTTTACCAATCATCCTATCCATTAACCCAAAAGTCCGGATTGTTCCCATCTTAATGAGAAACTATCATCCCAGCATCGTTGATGAAGTTGCCAACTCCATCATTCAATCCTATCAAACGGAGCAACCCCCCGCTTTCATTATCGCTTCGAGCGATATGTCTCATTATATATCCCGCACAGAAGCCAAACAAAAAGATGAAATCGCTTTTCAAGCCATTTATCGCCTTGATTCCAGACAGTTACTGACAGTGGTTCATCAGCACCAAATCAGTATGTGCGGAAGTGGTCCCGTAGCGGTAGCCATGAAAGTATCGCAACAGCAAGGAGCCACTATGGCTACATTGATTGACTATTCAGATTCAGCAGAGGAGACAAAGGATACCAGTCATGTGGTTGCTTATGCTGGTTTCATCTTTCATTAATCATGACCAACCTATTAACAGGTTTCCAAGCCGATTCTATACTTGTTTTTAACTTTATACCAGAGTTGACAGTTTTTTTCACAGATGTAATCATCCGATCTGATTATCAAACCCGGGAGGTTGTATGAAAATTGTTATCGCTATCGGAGGGAATTCCCTGATAAAAGAAAACCGCTTGATCTCTTCTGAAGACCAATTGCAACAAGCCATTGCAACTAGCAAACCAATCAGCTCCTTAGTAAAAGAAGGACATCATGTTGTGATTTCTCATGGCAATGGTCCGCAAGTTGGATTTCTATTAAAAATGTCAGAAAATTCTATTCATGAGATTCCGTTATTTCCATTGGACTATTGTGTTGCTAACACCCAAGGATCAATCGGCTACCAGCTACAAAATGCCGTTCATCGCTCTTTACTGGAAAATGGCATTCAAAAGTCAGTGGTGACGATTGTTACTCAAGTGGAAGTCTCTCCGGATGATCCCGCCTTTCATCATCCAACCAAACCGATCGGTTCCTTTATGACAAAAGAAGTGATAGAAGAACATGCCAAAAAACTACATTGGCACTATATCGAAGATTCGGGTCGAGGGTACAGAAGAGTTGTTCCCTCCCCTTTACCATTGGATATTGTCGAAAAAGATATTATCAATACATTACTTGAAAATGACCACATCGTGATTGCAGTGGGTGGAGGCGGAATTCCGGTCGTTAAAAGAGAATTCGGATATGAAGGCATTGAAGCGGTTATCGATAAGGACTTTGCTTCCTCTCTACTGGCTAGGGAGATTAAAGCAGATCTGTTTGTAATCTCTACAGCAGTGGAATATGCCTATATCCATTTTCGCCAACCAAACGAAGAGGCGTTGAAAGAGGTGAAAGTCAGCAAAATGGAAGCGTACTTGAAGGAAGGTTTTTTTGGTAAAGGGAGCATGGAACCAAAAATCAGAGCTTGTATTCAATTTGTCAAAGAAACCAACCATCCTGCGTTGATTACCTGTCCGGGAAAAATATCAGATGCCATACAAGGAAAAAGCGGCACCAGGATTTTACCATAACTTGGAGGAAAACATGAAAACAGACATTGAGATTCAAAACGAGACTGAATTTTGGCCTATCGGAAAAGTAGCAGAAAAATTAGGCCTGCTTTCTGATCAAATCGAGTGTTATGGAAAGTATAAGGCAAAAATTGCTTATGATTTGGTGAAAAATGCGTCACCCAAACCAACCAGCCAATTAATTTTAGTATCTGCCATCTCCCCTACTCCCGCCGGAGTTGGTAAAACCACGAACCTGATCGGAATAGTCGATGCATTGAATCGATTAGGGAAAAAAGCCATTACCGCTTTAAGAGAGCCATCTCTTGGTCCGACACTCGGGATGAAAGGCGGTGCTGCCGGCGGCGGGTATGCGCAAGTAGTGCCTATGGAGGATATCAATCTCCATTTTACGGGAGACTTTCATGCCATTACGTATGCCAATAATTTGCTCTCTTGCCTGATTGACAACCACATTAATTATGGCAATGCGCTAAAAATCGATTACCGAGACATCAAATTTAAACGGACATTTGACCTTGATGATCGATCACTAAGAGAGCTATATATCGGCTTAGGAGATAAAAACGGCTATCCGCGAAAAGAAGGATTTAATATTACCGCTGCTTCGGAAGTCATGGCGATTCTTACTCTGGCAAAGGATTTGATGGACTTGAAGGAAAGATGCGGTAATATTTTAATTGGATACACCTTTGAAGGATCGCCCATCTATGCAAGAAATCTTGACGCTGAAAATGCCATGGCAGTGTTAATGAAAGATGCGATAAAACCAAACCTCGTACAAACCCTGGAACATAGTCCCGCTATCATTCATAGCGGTCCATTCGGCAATATTGCAACCGGTACATCCAGCATCAGCTCCATACGTACCGCCCTGTCGATTGCAGATTATGTGGTCACAGAAGCAGGATTTGGCGCTGATTTAGGAGCGGAGAAATTTCTCGATATCATTTGTAGAGCAGGTTCTTTTGCACCAACTACCATCGTCATCATGGCAAGCATACAAGCATTAAAATACCATGGGGGCGTACCTGTCCCTCAATTAAAAGCAGAGAACATTCAAGCGATTGAGATAGGCATGGAAAATTTGACCACCCATGTAGAAAATATGAGGCTCTATGGGATACCGATCGTTGTCGGTTTAAACCGATTCCCCACCGATACGGATAAAGAGATCAACCACACCTTGCAAATCATGAAAAAAACGGGTATCGATGCCTATTTGACGGAACCATACACCAAGGGCGGTGCGGGATGTGAAGAGATAGCAAAGGCCATACTTGACTTGTCCAAACCAAATGCCCCTAAAACAGTCAAATACCTTTACTCCCTGGACATGCCATTGGAAGAAAAAATAGAGACCATTGCTACGAAAATATATAGAGCCAAAGGGGTAGAATACTCTCGAAAAGCAAAACGTGATCTTCAGAAAATAGCCAGCATCGGATTTGGCAATTTACCGATATGTGTTGCAAAAACACAGTACTCCCTCTCTGATGATCCAAAGATTCTCTCCTTGCAACAACCCTATTACATTAATATTGATGAAGTCAGACTATCTTCTGGCGCTGGTTTCATTATCCCTATTGCCGGGAACATGATGACGATGCCAGGACTACCTATGAAACCGAATTCTCAGAATTTCACCATAGATGAAAATGGTCTGATATCCGGATTGGAGTAATGTTATGCGTAAAGTATTTTTGACTATTTGCATAGTCATATCAATCTGCATATCGTCAAGCTGGTTGCCAAGAAAATCGTTGGCTTTGGAAGAAACAGCTGATTATCTGATTTTCTTTCAGAATTCAACAGATATGCAAAACGCTTTGACTTGGATTAACCAGTTTCAAAGATGGGATCACCACTATGAAACTACGATGTTCCCTCAACTATCTGTTTGTCAATTAAAAGCATCTCCCGATACATTCCGTTTAATCAGAAAACATTTTCCGAGTATTACGATGGTTCCCAACTATCGTTTTAGTGCTGCTCCGGTTTACCGAAAAGAGGTACAGAACACCATCGATTCTACCATACCGTGGAATCTGGAAAGCATACAAGCAAATTGGCTCTGGGAACAGGGATTCACCGGTAAGGGCATTCACCTTGGGATTCTGGATACGGGTGCGGATGGCACCCATAAAGATTTAAAAGATAAGATCAGAAATTTTGTTTTTGTCGATCGATCTGGCTTGGTCATGCGTGAAAATACTGCTTACGACACTGATACCCATGGAACGCATGTCTCTGGTATCATCGCGGGAGGTAGTGCCGAAAAGCCTCTGGGTATCAGCCCGAACTCAACGTTATCCGTAGGAGTTGTCATTCCTGGTGGTGGCGGATCGTTCGTACAGATTCTTGCTGGTTTAGAGTGGATCATGGATCCTGACCAGAATCCTTCTACTGATGACACACCAAGGGCAGTCAATCTTTCACTCGGTGCGCCTGGATACCTGACTATCTGGTCTTCTATTCTCAACAAACTACTAAATAAGAACATCCTACCAGTCTTTTCGGTAGGGAACGACGGGGATGGTATCACATCTACGCCAGGCAACACCCCTCTTTCTTGCAGTGTCGGCGCACTAGACTCTCAAAACAGAGTGGCGACCTTCTCATCCGGAGCAGACCATCTCAATTGGGAAGACGAGGAATGTCAACAATTGGACTATACAAAACCCGATGTCTCTGCCCCAGGTGTGGATGTGGTCTCCTCTGTTCCAGGAAATAAATATGAGGCCATGAGTGGTTCTTCGATGGCAGCCCCTCATTTAACAGGAGCAGTTGGCTTATTATCAGAAGCTTTTCCGGACATCTCCGCGTATGATTTACGTGCTTACATCGAAAACACGTCGACAGATTTAGGAGCAAGCGGTCCTGATTCAAGATATGGCAAAGGCAAGTTAAACCTTAAAAACACTTATTTAAAGCTATCGAACGCGATTAAAGTCACCGGGCAGATCACTCATCAAGACAAAGCCACCTTGCTGTGGCGCGAACTAAACAGGCCTGTTTATGTGGCTCCTACCGGACACTTTGTTAGCTATCTGGAGCCTGGCTCCTACCATCTGGATTACTATATCAACCAGCAACTAGTGTATACCATCCCTGTCATGAACCTTGAAAAAACTATACATCTTACGGCAGAACTACCATTGATTGAAGCTTCTTATACGGAAGGGAGAGTGCTGAACAACAAAGGAAATCCGTTATCCGCAACCATATTCTCCTCTCAAGAATCAGTACAAACTGATGCGGAAGGTTATTTTCGTATACGATCATCCTCATTCGAGTCATTGGAAATCTATGCTTCAGGATACCAGGATAGCATGATGCCTGTTCAAAGATCCAAGTCATTTATCAATGTGCGGTTAAAACCGGCAGGTATATTGTTGATAGAGGGTAATTCCATGATGAATACCGTCAAACACCCTCCTCGAAATATAAAGCGATACTACACTGACACTTTGTCTGACCTAGGTCTTTCTTATGCCTTCTTTCACTCTGGCAAACACACTCTTACCTGGGAATTCATCAAAGACTTTGACGTTGTGATCGCATTCTACCCAAGCGGAACGGTGACCTATGAAGAATCAAAGGTGTTGTCCCGTTACCTGGAAGCCGGTGGAAGGCTGATTTTAAGCGGAAGACTATTATTATATCTGGAACAGTATATCGGCAACGACTTTTTACAATCCTATTACGGCATCACATCCAGATACACTATCGCGAATCCTTCCGTAACGAGCTACCCTGAAAACGGTCCGTTTGCCAACTTTTTCTTTCCGCTTTCCGGTGATGGCGGTGCTAATAATCAGGAATACTGTGAGATACTTCAAAAAAACGAGAGTGGAAAATCGTTCACTCCCCTTTTGCGATATTCCGATACTTCTAAAGACACTTATGCTGCCATCAGCCTATCCAATGGTCATTACAGAAGTATCCTGATGGGATTCGGATTCGAAGGTATTGGGCAACCTTCATCAAGATACGAATGGATGAAAGCGATGTTAACTTGGATTAGAGCCGACCGATTGGTTCATGTCCGATTCAATGAAACAAAATCACCTCATTTCATCAGAATCAAAAAAAATAACCAGAGTATTGTAGAGCAGATCACTCTCCAAAATGATGTCACCTATCGCAACCTGGAACCAGGTGATTATGAGATAATGCTTCACACGTATGGCTATGAGAGTGAAACATTTAAAACCAGCATCCAATCAGGAGATTACCTCTCTATACAATCATTCCCGAAAACTTCAACCAAACAATCGGTTGATCTTCATTTTTCCTTACCAGACGACAATGTGATTTACACTCAGCTGTATTTTTATTCAGAATTGATACAAGAAACAATATTAACTGATCGATCTCTCATCACCGATCTACCAGCGGGAAGCTATACATTATTAGCCTACACCTCGTCGATGACCCCCTTGCGATACAATATCACTGTGAACGATCAACCCATCAAGCTAAACCTAGATTTTTCACCGATGAAAAAAAAAGTGTTATTAATCAACGACAGTGCTACGGGAAATATCTTTCTAGACAATTATATTCGATTGGGTGATTTTTATAATAAATACTTCACATCGATCAGTGTCGGAGTAGATTATTGGGATGTTGTATCAAAAGGATTTCCGACTAAGTTGGACCTTCTTCCCTATCAAGCTATCTATTACTTTACAGGAGTCAATCAGAACGCACTGGTGAATCCTGAACATCTTTCTGTGATTGGTTTTTTTCTTGATCAGGGCGGAAAAGCTATTTTCAATGGTAACTGTCATCATGCCAACTTAAAAAATACATCTTTCCTGAAGCAGTATTTTGGTATCGATATCTACTCTACCAATGTCAGAGAACAAACAGTGATAGGATCCAAAGATACTGTCATGAAAGGCATGACGATTGATTTATTTGATTCCATGATTGATAATGGTATTCTCACTCCCTATCCCAGCCTGACATTATTAGACGAAAAAGTCATTCCTGTTTTTTCTTATGTTAGCGGAAAACCATCTAGCTCCTTTTATGAGAAGGATTCGTTCCGAACTCTTTATATTACATTTGGATTGGACAATCTCACCAAAACTAACACCAGGCTTGAATTGGTTAGTAAATCCATCCAGATGGTCCTTGATGGCAACCATCCCGGTAAATGAACAAAGAGGAGTTTGAGGAGCTAACAGTGCAAGCAATTGATTCTCTTTCTGAAGCATTTCAGGAGAAACTGCATAATGTAACAATCATTGTGGAAGACTCCCCTGAACAAAACAGGAAACAAGCACACCTTCTTGGATTGTATCAGGGGATTCCGAATCCATATAAAGGAGTGAACTACACATTTGTCTTGCCGGATAAAATCACGCTTTTTATGCTAAATATCCTACAATATGCCGCTTTTCAGGGTAAAACACCGAAACAGATGATCCAAGAAGTACTATTCCACGAAATTGGGCATCACTTTGGATTGGGGGAAGATGAGTTAGAAGAACTGTCCGATTAATCAGACAGTTTGAGAAGCAAGCTTCTCTTCCGGTTGTAGTTTCATAAACTGAAAAGCTGCATCCTGAAAATCGATATAAATGGTATCATACTCGGAGAACTCATCTTTCAAAATCGCTTCAGAAAGAGGATCGGAAATAGTTCTTTGGATAGTTCGCCACAAAGGTCTGGCACCAAACTTTTTATCGTAACCGATTCTCGCAAGCTCCTTCTTGGCTGCCAAAGACAGTATGAAAGACATTTTTTTGTCTTCGAGCTCTTCTTCAACTTTTTTGATCAACAAATCCACAATCTTAAGAATATTGTCTTCAGATAAGGAGTTAAACACGATTTGATCGTCTAAACGATTGATGAATTCAGGCTTAAAATGCTTTTTTAATTCTGTTAGGAGGTTTTCCTTCGAATTCGCAACCTCCAGAGTCTCTTCGGTCAGGGAATCCTTTTGAAAACCGAGCATCTTGGCTTTATCCCAAGAGCCACCGATATTGGAAGTCAAAATAATAATCGTATTACTGAAATTAATCGTCCTTCCCTGAGAATCCGTTAGCCTACCGCAATCTAATATCTGAAGCAGAATATTATAGATATCCGGGTGGGCTTTCTCTATTTCATCAAACAGGATAATAGAGTATGGCTGTTTTCGTATGGTGCCTGTTAACTGACCGCCTTCCTCGTACCCAACATAACCTGGAGGGGCTCCGATGAGTCTGGAAACAGAAAATTTCTCCATATACTCGCTCATATCAAAGCGTACTAACATATCCGCCGAACCAAACAGATAATCTGCTAAAACTCTAGCTAATTCTGTTTTACCGACTCCGGTAGGGCCAAGAAATAAAAACGAACCCATCGGTTTGTTCGGGTCTTTTAAGCCGGTTTTACCTCTTCGGATCGCTTTTGAAACAGCAGAAATCGCTTGAGGCTGCCCAATGATTTTCTCAGTCAGTGCTTTTTCCATATTTAACAACTTGGCTTTATCTTCTTGAAGCAGTTTTCCAACTGGAATTTTAGTCCATTGAGATATCACTTCGGCTACATCATCCTCGGTAATCTTATACGTTAGATTCTTATTGTCCTCGATCCATTTCAATTGGGTTTCATGGATTAAAGTCAGCAAATTCTTTTCTTCGATCTGCAGATCATTGACATGAGCGTAGTCTTTTTCCTCCATCGCTTTCTCTTTTTGTTGCTTCACTTCTTCTAATTTAGCGTTATATTCTTTGAGAATAGCAGGAGGAGTCGATGCAGCTAGTCTGACCCGGGAGCAAGCTTCATCAATAACATCAATCGCCTTATCCGGCAAATAGCGTTGAGTAATATACCGAGAAGATAACTTCACGGCAGCTTCAATTGATTCCTCCGTGATGATCACCTTGTGATGCTCCTCATATCTGGTTTTCAATCCATTCAACATCTCTATAGCATCTTCAATGCAAGGTTCGGTAATCAGAATAGATTGGAAACGCCTTTCGAGCGCAGGATCTTTTTCTACATGTTTCCGGTATTCATCAATGGTGGTAGCACCGATACAGTGCAATTCTCCCCTGGATAACGGCGGTTTCATAATATTGGACGCATCAATCGATCCTTCTGCCGATCCGGCTCCAACGACAGTGTGCAATTCATCGATAAAAACTATCACATCGCCACTGGCTTTTTTGACTTCATCCACTACCTTTTTCATTCTTTCTTCGAATTCGCCGCGGTATTTCGTTCCCGCAACCAAACTGCTTAAATCCAAAGAGATAACACGTTTGTTCTGTAGAATATCCGGTACTTGCTGGGAGGCAATCTTTTGAGCCAAACCTTCCACAATGACAGTCTTACCAACACCAGGATCGCCAATCAAGACAGGATTGTTCTTGGTTCGTCTGCACAAGATTTGAATGACCCTCTGTATCTCCTTTTCCCGAGCAATAACAGGATCCAGCTTTCCTATTTTTGCTAAAGCAGTTAAATCGCGGCTGTATTGATCTAACAAAGCTGTTTTAGCTCTGGAGGTAGTTTTAGATTCTTGGTCCGAAGAGGTGTTTTGGGTATTTTTCTCGGTTTGGCTCTGCTTTCTTTCCAGAATCAATTTAAACAACAGCTCTCTGGTTTTGAAGGAATCCAATCCCATTTCCTCCAATATCTTGAAAGCAATGCCATCCCCTTCTCGCATAATACTCAAGAGCAGATGTTCAGTCCCTACCACGGTGGAACCCATCTCTTTTGCTTCCTGACTAGCCATCTCAAACACTCTTTTTGCTCTGGTGGATAGCGTAATTTCATTGTTAGAGTGCTCATAAAAACGAAACTGACGATTATCACGAATTGAATTCTCAATTCTCTGAAAAATATAATTGGAATTGATGCCTGAAAGCGCCAAAGCTTGCCAAGCCATACAATCTTCCACTCGTAACAATCCCAGCAAAAGGTGCTCTGTGCCAAGGTAATCATTACCAAGCCTATGAGCCTCTTCCTGAGATTGAATCACTACCTTTCTTGCGTTTTCAGTCAAATTCTCCCAAATCATCAATGAAAACTCTCCTTGCTGCTATTCACTTTCAATATTCAGCTGTTCTATTAATTGTGATACGATATCATACATTTTATCTTCATATCCCCGCTGGTAATAAGCGATATTACCTTGTTTATCTATCAACAGATAGTAAGGATAACCTTGTACGCCATATTGATTGGAGGAAACAAAGCCATTATCATCGAGTAATATGGGGTAGATATGTTTACCGGAAGGATATTTATTCAGGACAGTTTGCTTATTTTCTTTACAGAAGATGGAAAGGATCTCAAAGGATCGTTTGCGATACTCTTCATATAATTTCTCCAAATGGGGCTCCTGTGTAGTGCACCAGGCGCACCAGGTCGTACTAAAATCCAACAGAACAATCGTGCCTTTCAAGGAAGTAAGCCGAATAGGGTCTCCATCCAAGGTGGGAAGCTGAAAATCTGTTGCTGCTACACGTTGTTCTTTCGGTATCAAGTACTGATCGAGAATGGTAGAAGGTAGTCGGGTATTGTTTTCCGAAATGGCTGGCTGAGTAACCGTCTCTGGTTTTTCAGGGAAAACAGCTTGGGTCGTAGAAGGCAAAGTATCAAGTTGCAGATTTTTACGTTCTTTACTGCAAGAGGATGTGAACAGCAGAACCATAACCAGAAAACTCGCTTCCAAAAAATGTACCCACGCCTTAACCGTCATATCTTTCATACCAGTCACCTCTCAACAATCTCAAACGTATTAATTATACCCTAATCAATTGATTTTAGTTTTTAAAAAAACCAATCTCAAGTACAATGGTAAACGGAGGGATGAATGATGCATAGAATATGGGCTCCCTGGAGAAAACAGTACTTGCAGAATGGTAACAATAACGGCTGCTTTTTATGTGATATATTTCAATCCGATCAGGATCAGCAAAATCTTGTACTATTCCGAACTCCATCCGTGTTTGTTGTGATGAACAAGTACCCCTATACAAACGGTCATTTGATGGTGGTGCCCGCATACCATACAGGTAATTTGGATGAGTTAGCTTCCACTATCAGGCAAGAGTGCTTTGAAACAACCAATCGTGCAATCAAGTGGATATCAAGAGCGTTAAAGCCTCAGGGCTATAATATCGGAATGAACCTTGGAAAAGTAGCAGGGGCTGGGTTAGAGTCTCACTTGCATATCCACATCGTCCCCAGATGGTCCGGTGACGCAAATTTTATGACTACCGTTCATCAAACAAGAGTGATTTCTGAATCCCTGGAAGACACTTACCAACGAATCAAAGAGTCGATCGATAAGGAGTAAAACATGACTACTATTCCCCGTTGGATCACTGTCATCATGCTTAATTTGAGCATGGTATTTTCATTCGTCTCGTGCAGCCGTGGTCCCCAATCGAATAGCTCCATGAAACAGTATTCCAATCATTACTTTTCCATTCGGTATCCTCAAGATTGGAAAGTATCGGATCAGCAAAATCAGCTTTCATTTACCGGACCGGAGGAACTGGGGTATTATGTGAATGTAAAAGTAGATTACAACCCGGAAGTTGATCTGCCTCTCAAAGACTTCCAACAAACTGTAGAGTCCCAAAACAACCTCTCAACACTACCTCAATTTAAAGACATGGGTTTAGTCGACACCTCTATCAATGACCAACCGGCCATTGAGCATTCTATTCTCACTGCCATCATGATGGAAAATATACCGTTATATCTGTCTGTTCGATTGACCTACTTGGTCAAAGACAAATTAGGCGTAGTCATCACAGCAGAGATTCCTCAGGATGTGCTGGGGAAGTATGACAAACAGATAACCAGCATGATTCAATCTATCCAATTGCACTAAACCATGAAAAAAAAATACTTTCCATTAATCATGATCTTTTTCTACCTGTTATCGGTCCTATCTGTCTTCACTCCAATTCCGGTATTGGCTGCCTTTCCTAATTTGCAGATCTGTACGAATGAGAGCGGTTTTTTGGTTTTTGGATCCCCCAACCAAAAAACACTTAAAATGGTTGATTCAACCGGTATTATTTTCAAAGAGATTACCCTTCCTCCCGAGGTCAAGCAAAATAGCCGATTCCAGATTTGTCCTTGTGGTGGTTTTGTCGTCATCTATGATGCCATCCAAGGAAAGTTCTTCTACCTAAATGATACGACCGAAGAGATAGAAGAGTCCTATCCGGTTTCCGGGATTGTCACTGATGTTGCCGTCTCAAAAAACAGGTCACGCTATGTGGGTATCGCTAAAGGTTCTTCTGCAGTAGTGACCCTATACGATGAAAACAGACAATTTATCCGGGATCTTTCGCTGTCGTCTACCATCAAGGAAGCCTCCCTGATACAGTTAGACAGAGATAACAAACTATGGGTGTATGACAAGAAAAACGCTTCTATTTTTCGATTTGATACAAAAGGCTCCTTGCTTTTGACTGTGAAAAAATTTGGTTTTGCTAATATTCCCGAATTGGTCAGTTTCGATTCTGATATCCATAATATGCTCTATGCGATGGACAGAGAAGGCACCACTTATTACATCAATTCCAGAGGAGAGAATTTGACCAAAATCCAGTGGAAACGACCTGGTGCTGGTAGTATGGCGTATGATGCTGTCCATAAACAAACATTTATCGCTACCCAATCCATTTTTTGTGGCAACTCATCAAAACAAAAAGAGTGGGAAATAGCTAAACCATGGCAAACACCAATGAAAAAGATTTTTGAAATGAGAATCGGGTCAAGAATCTTTATACAGTATGGCAGCACAGTTACTACCATGGATGCCGCCCCGTATATCGATGCTTTTTCAAATAGAACTATGGTACCGCTCCGAAATATAGCCGAAGCAGTTGGTTGTCAGGTAAACTGGATTGCAACAGAGCAGAAGATCGAGCTCACAAAATCGGGGTTAACAGTTGTCTTGGTGATTAATCAAAAAACTGCCTTGGTAAACAACAATAAAGTTCAATTAGATACAGTTCCCACTATCAAAAATAGCCGTACTTTTGTACCATTGCGTTTTGTCGGAGAGACATTCTCATTTCAGGTTGAGTGGAAGGAATACGAAAGAAAAATCAGACTTATCGGATAATTATTCGGTTATTTCCGGCGGAACGATAGGATTCTGTACATCATAAGCCGTAAATGTGACCATAGTATACTCTTTCTTCTCACTGTCATTTTGGAGGATATGCTTAACCAGTCCTTTATAAGAACCCTCTTTCACCAAAAAAACCTCGATCACTTTTTTTGTAGCTTTCTCTGTGACAGTAAATGGAACGCACTCTACCTTATCGATCACAACCGATTTGTCAGATCGGGTATAAGAAAAAGCCGGATCTTGATAAAAATGATAAGCTACTTTGATGAGATACGCTTCTTTTGCCGAAATCCTTAATTGAAGATCAGTTGGTACATCATACATATTCCAGAATCCCAACTCATCCTT
>Ga0302252_1001381_pt1 | contig 14176 bp, 26 predicted proteins | sample AAG_RA_Leu_MG_FD_193511 | JGI IMG/M metagenome (GOLD analysis project Ga0302252, IMG submission 193511) | Enriched activated sludge microbial communities from anaerobic digester in WTTP, New Holstein, Wisconsin, United States - AAG_RA_Leu | ecosystem: Engineered > Bioreactor > Anaerobic >...
TGACGGTAGGGTAAGGGACCGCTGTTGGTTCTGGCGTTGCTCCCGTCCCTGTTGGTCCCGGAGTGATCGGCGTTTCTACCGGGGTATGTCCGATCTGCACAAGTTCAATCGTTACATGCTGCGTGCTGTTTGGTATTACCGATACAACCGCGGACCCGCTCTTATACCCCTGCGCGACTACGTCCACCATGGCCATAGTGGACGGGCTGACGTTCATAAACGATGTGACGCCGTCCGCATTGGTCCCCTGCATACCCGGCTGCCATCCGGTAACACCTGTTGACAGGGTGACTGATGCACCGTTTATCGGTTTCTGGTCAAGGTTCCGGATCACCTTTACGATCAGGTTCCAGTTTCCCCCGGTTGCTGCATGGTTCAGGTCCGTGAGGTAGAGTGTTTCGATGTACCCGGAATAGGGGATCGTCACAACTTTGCATTCCGGCGAGTATCCGGTTTTATTTGCGCAAAGCTTCACCGACTGCCCTACTGAAAGGGGAAGCCCCCCGACATCAACGAATATGATCCCGCCGGTATTTGCCGTGGTGTTTCCCCATACCCCGGAGGTCATGTTCTGGATTGAGGCGGTTGCTCCGGTGATGTAGGACGAGGGGTTGTAGGCGTCTTTGATGTCTAGGATGAGTTCGATCCCGGACATATTACCAACCGAAATATATTCTGACATGCTGGTATTTTGCCAGCCGTAACTTACGCTGTATGCATCAAGACGAACAGAATATATACCCTCATTTATATACTCGTGTGATGTTGTTGATTGACTGATATTTGATATATCACCATCCCCAAAATTCCACCTAAAAATTGAGGCTGTAGGTGAAACAGTGGCGTTAAAATTAACAGTTAATGGTTTTGATCCATAAACAGGGGATCCAATAAATGATATTGATGGTACTTCAGTTGGACTTGAAATTTTGGTACCCTCGCATTTGATTTCATTAAGTCCGAACCATGGGGAATCTGTTGTACTGAAAAACATTTTCTGGCTTTTATTCCCGGCCGGTATATTGATTGTTGTCCAGCCGCCTTTTATGGCGATACCATATGTGGTTACTGGATTGGACGAAGAATTAAATCGTATTAAAACCTCCCTGTTCCCATCAGGTCGCCCATGATAAATATCACAACTGGTCCATTCATACATATCGTCCGTAAGAATTTGTACCTGCCCATGCGATTGGTCTAAAGTTAGCCATGTGGCCGTGTTCCCGTCAATTAGATTTTGTGCCGGGCAGCCAGATCCAGACTCACAGTATGGTATGCCATATACAGCCGTTATATTTGTAAAATTGATTTCTATCGCTGCTACTGGTGCAACCACCCCTATTATGATCCCCACAATAAGGATCGATAATAACTCTTTCATTCCGCCTCCACTACTTTCTGCCATGTTTCGACAACCCTCTTCTTCTGTTTTGCAAACCTGAATTCCCCTTCATAGTCAACGAACATCCCCTCCGGCCGCGGGAACTTCTGGAACGTCCACCGGCCGCACCAGTTATGTTCCGGGAATACCATGATCCCCTTCTCGGTTGGGAGCCGGGAAAAGTTGTAATTGAGATCCCAGAGCTCATGAGGATCAAGGCCCGGCTGCCGGCTCAAGAGCAGGAAGGGGAACTGCGTTCGTGCGGCCGGGAAGATATCCCGGTATGACTGATCGTATGCCGTGATCCTGACTTCCGAGGACCGGAGTTTTTTGAGGACCTTTGCGATCTTGCTTGCCGCTTTGCGCTGCTCGTTGTTTTCGATGAGCCGGTTACTCGGACATACCTCGTGGAACTCATCGCATTTGATGAAGGCCGGGGTGTGAATGAACTCCTTGAGATGCCTGCGGCCTTTCATGGTCTCTTCCAGGAGTTTTGCGAAGAAGTCGCCCAGGTATTTCCCGTAATCGGTATCGTTCATGATGAACGCCCGGAACGAGAAGATATTCAGGTATCCGCGCTTTGCGTAGTGCCACGAGCTTTCCGCGGTGGGGGCCTGCACCTGGGTTACTTCTACCGGGCAGTTCTCGGTCATGACCCTGCAGCCTGCCGGGACGATGATGTTGAGCGGGAGTCCCATCATGGCGAGCGGGTTGAGCTCATCGGGTTTTGCACAGTCGAGGATGTACGGGGTTTCGTGTCCTTCGTGAATCAGGCGGGAATCGATGGTATACGATTTCTCTGTTTTGCCGCTGTTGGTCTGGCCGAGGCCGAGGAGGGAGACGCCACGGTCATAGATGAATCGTTTGTTGAATGCCGAACCGAGAGCGGTATTATCGAGGACCTCCATTGATCCATCATCGAGGTCTGCTTTTGTGGTCATTTCTTCTCACCCGTCATATACGGCATGGCGAAGTCCGGCATTGATGCGTCTTTGATGAGGCCCGTGTCCATGGTCAGATCCCAGCAATCACATTCCACATCCGCGAGCTTATCCATGAAGTCATTCCCGGCAACGGCAAAGGCCCCGTCAGTACGCTCGAACTGTTCATAGAGATGAAAAATCGCGTGAAGCTGGGGTTCGATCTTCTTTTTTGCCTCATCGTGTTCTTTTTTGTCTCGGATCTGTCCTCGTAGCGTCCGGTAGATCCCGAACACGGCCCACATGCGATCATAGGTTTTCATGCCCGGGTTGTCATTCAGGGTCTGCCATTGCTGGAAGAGGAGGAGGGCCGGTCCCTTGAGGTTCGACCAGTTGCCTTTCGCCGGCATTATTCGGTCCTCCTTTTGCCCTTGAAGATGCCCTTGATCTTGTCAACCCATCCCTCCGGTTCCTCGTAGGGTGCGGCCGGGGCGATGAACGTGGGCTGCGGTGCCATCATCTTTCCTATTACGTCCAGCTGTCTCCCGTCAATGTCCGTGCTGAACTCACGCATGTTTTCCGCGAAGGCTGTGAGGCCCGGGAGCTCCACGCCTTTTGTTTCGTAGGCGAGTAACCACGATTCGACAAAAGCCCAGTCGTAGAGGATCCGGCTGGGCCGGTGCGTGCCTACGAAGATTTCACGGATGGTTTCAAGCCGAAGGATGCCTTCAACGTAATGGGAGATCTTTTCCCCCTTTCGTCCACCCTTCGACTCCTCTTCCTGGTTGAACATCAGCCCCTCCTTAAACGTGCAGCACCACGCCGATCAGGTTTGCAAGGATGATCAGGACGATGTAGAACAGTTTTTCCCGTCCGAGCATCCTTTGTCGGTACGCCTCCGCAAGGACATGGGCATCAAGGAGCGAGTGCGCCATCTTTGCCGTGACCGTGAGGGAAAGGATTGATTTTGTTTCTTTGGGATCCTTTCCCGGTTCCGGCTCTGCCATCTCCATCTTGATCGGAACTCCCCGGTCCCCATCGACAAGGAACGCATATTCGGGTTTTCCGTGGTTGATGATGGTGAGCGGCCGGGCCGGCAGGTATTGACCCCCGAGGCCACGGGCTGCATCATCATATACTCCCGGGCCGGGGTTCTCAACGTAGTCAAGGACCAGCCGCGTTCCTGCATCTTCCATGGATGCGATGAGGATCCGGCCGGCCCGTGTTGGTCCGGGTATGCCTTTCTTATTGGGTTTCGGGTTTTCAACGATCGCCTGCGAGAGCGGGTCCTTTGCGATGATCTCCGCGACCTTCTCCTCTTCTTCGGAGTTCTCGTTTTTCCTCCGGAAGAATTCCAGGAGCCGGGCCATCGGTTTCATTCAAGACCTCTCTTTTTCTTCTGGTGATCTTGGTATCCTGCATATAGCGAGAGGCCTGCAAACATACCGAGAGCTCCGATGATGATCCCGATTACCAGACCGAGCTCAAGGCTCTGCTGTGCGACCTTGAGTGCACCGTCATGGATAGCGCTGATGAGTTCCGGGGTGAGTGTCTGCTGTGCAGTGCCCGCGATCTGCACTGAATCTGCAGGGAGGACCGTGATGAATCCCATCACGACCGCCTCCATACTGCGAGCAGGATGACGCCCATGATGATCGCAATGCCGATTATCGTTGTGAAGTAGTTCTGGAAGAACACGGACAGGGCCGGGAGGATAAGGTCTGGATGTGAGAAGTAATCCAGCCGGGCCGGCTGGTACATGAAAAGGTATGATTTGTTCTGGTCCTGGGTGAGTACGGAGTTTGATGTATTGAAGTAACCCTCAAATGCCGGGGCGCTGCCGGTGCCGTCAACGGAATAGACGGCAAAGTTCAGGTCAGTGATTTGCCGTGTGGGATCGGAGAACGTGATCGTTGGTGTTGCCTGTACTGGCATCGCTGCCATGAACAGGAGAACCATGCAAAATAGTATTACCTGCGGTAATTTCGTTGTCATTAAAATATACTTAATTCGGACTGGTATTTATTACTGTGGATAATAAAGGTGAAAAAAAGGGGTCCGGTTTAGCGCCGGAACCGCATTGCACTCTTGAGCGAGTCCAGGATCTCGTACAGGAGTTCCGGGAAGAACATCGCAACCGCGATCACCACGATGACAACGACGATAGTGATGATCAGGCTGGTCGATGCTGATACAACCTGGGTGATATCGGGGATCAGGTGCTCCGTGAGACCTGCAAACATTGCATCGATATCGGTCCAGTTGATATCCGCTGCAACCGGTGCAGCGAGAGCCGCGAGTCCTGCGCAGGTTACGAGACCGAACATGGCAACAGCCTTGAGGGGCGACGTGCCATGAACCACCGCTTTCTGCGTGCGGATCTCCGGGTTGCTGTCCTTGCGCTTCTGTTCGACAAACGGGGCCGTGAACATCCCCACAACGAGGACGAAAAACGCGGTCAGCATCATGATGAATCCGCGCTTCTTGGGTTTTGCAGTTTTGGTCTGCATGATGAGTGATATTTGTGCGCGGTATTTATTACTTCTGGTAATAATCTCATATTGTTAAAATGACTCGTAGAGATAAGAAGATAAAACTGGCTGCCCCTTTTCCGGTCAGACTGTTTGCTGATGATAAAGCATTCCTTGATGGAGGGAGTTATGGTGACATTACCGAATTTGTCCGCAATTCGGTACATATGCAAATTCTACAAGTGAGAGGCATATATTACACTCAATTAATCTCATCAACGGAGAAAACCGAGGAGGGGAGGCGCTCCCAAGGCTGCCGCGCGGGGGGAGCGGACACGCGGACCTGCACCTGGAAGCACCTGCCGCACCTGCCTGCCAAGAAGTATCCTCTTTTGAATCCGCCCGAACCTGCATCTATGAATGATGATCCAGATTGAAAGGGCAGGCTCTATACTGATCTGAAAGGAACGGCCGGAAAAAAAGATCAGATAAAAGAGAAGCTGTGCAGCACCAGGGCCGCGAGCATCAGAGTATTCAGGTACGTGATCAGGTCCTGCCGGGTCTCGGTCATGGTATACCACACGCCCATGATGCGCACCGGGCCGGGCAGAGTACCCAGAACCACGCGACAGATGCAACTGCGATACCGGCAAGGAATACCGATCCTAGAATGACAAGGTCATGGATCATCATCCTGCGCTGATACTCTTCAAGAGTCATTACCCGCGGAGTCATTTAGTACAGTCCACCCCCCCCGGAATGATGAGCCCCTTTCCCGGCTGCAGCGGGATCGGGATCGGTTCGTTCGGCTCCATGATCCGGACGGTGTGCATTGAGAGGATGATCCGCTCTATGTCCGGATGTTCCCCCTCCAACATCTTGATGAACGCGTTGATCTTTTTCACGTCCGAGTTGTCATAGACCGGGATGTTGTGCAGGATCATTTCTTTGTGAGGATCGACCAGGAGAATATGCGTCATGGCCCGGGCTTCTGGTGTTTGTCGCCTTCCGGTGATTCTGCGAAGGCCGGAGAGCTGCAGGCAGGATCCGAGCAGGCCGGCACAACCTGCCGCCGCCGCCTCCCCCGGGCCTTGCCGGTCCTGGTGTATGCAGCCTGGTATCTCTCCCGGCTGCCGTCCGTCCATTGACCGCGATCATCATACAGGATCTCGAGATCAGGCATCAGCCGGTACCCCCTCAAAGCTCGAGAGATCGAGCGGTCTTTGTGCCAGCCGGCTTAATGCTGTCCGGTGAGTGTCCGGGTTTATCTCAAAACCCATCCAGCGGAGCCCGAGAAGTTGAGCCGCAAGCAGCCCGGTCCCGCTGCCGGAGAATGGATCCACCAGGAGATCCCCGGGGGCCGCGAACCGGCTTATTAAATGCAGAGCCTCATGGATCGATTGTTCCCAGGTATGATGATCTTTTGATTGCTTGCCGCTTATTACGTCCATGAAAATTTTATTTGTTGGGTTGATCGGTGGTTTTTGGAAGATAAGGATCGGTTTGAATCCAGCAAGTATATTCCGGTGGTGCATCAATGCTTTTGATCCGCTGTTGAGCTGTGCCACGATCCAATAAAATTCAAGACCTTTCCAGCCGTTTGAAGGGATCCCGGATGAATTTCCATAGCGGAGGATATCCAGGACGCCCGGCAGGTAATAATGCCCGCAGTACGTGATCAGGTACCCCGAGGGTTTGAGGATACGGGCCGCCCCGGCTGCCAGAGCCATATATGCCGCCTCCCATTGGTCCTTAATGTATGGTGGATCGGTGAAGATGAGATCCACCGAATTAGCCGGGATCCTTTCCATCCCGTCCCGGCAGTCCATCAGATAAAGGGTATTCTCCGCGAGCGGTTCCGGCTTTTTCCGTTTCATGCCGGCACCCCCGGCCCGGGACTGCCGCCCCATCCATGCGCATCATACCAGGCCCGGAGGACCGGAGCCCCGCGTTGTTGCTTCTTGATCGCCATCGGGATCTGATCCTCATGGAGCGAGGCCAGGAGCTCCCATACCGTCTTACCGTCTGAGTAATCGATCCATCCCCCATCAAGGGACCGGGACCGCGTGAAAAACCGTTTATTCATCGCCCAGTACATACCATGCCCTTCTTTCGTGTACAGCCCTTTGATCAGGTATTTGATCAGGTAATCAACCGGCTGCCGGTTCCGGGAATCTGCCGGAGGTTTCCCGAGCCATTCCCATACCCCGGACGGGCTTTTATTCATCGCGTACGCGTGAGCCATCGCCCCCTGCCCGAGCCGGTCCCAATCGGCTTTTATCTGGTCGATCCTGTCGATCCAGGTGGTCCCGAAGATCGTTATATGGGAATGAAGGAGGCCGTTCTCCATGAACTCATAGACCGCCAGATAAACGGGCCGGTACGATTCTTTGATCACGGTCCCGTCCGGCATGGTCCTGTACTCGAGGTCTGCCCGGATCGTGAACTTTTCTTCATTGGTGAGGCCGAGCCACGGATCCAGCTTCCGCTCGATCCTGAACCTTCGGGCCTGTTGTTCTGCCTTCGGCATCTCTGCGTACCCCTTCCGATCTTCCATCTGCCGGATCTCCCGGGCTACCTTCTCCTGATTTTCCCGGCGTTCCCGGTCCACCCGGATCCACCGATCCGAATCCCGGGTTTTCAGATCCGAGAGCAGGACCGCGATCAGCTCATCCCGCCGCTTTGCTCTGAACCGTTTTGTCAGGAGCTGCAGGTAAGTATTCCATGCCGGTGCAAAATGCCGGTTCACGTCCCATAATGAGGCATTGGAGGCCGGATCCGATGTAAGGGTTAAGAATACCGCCCCATCGTAATTTTTCCCGGCTTCTTTCCAGGTGTCGTGAAATTTCTTTATTTCCTCTTTTGTCCGGCCCTCATCGGTAAACCGGGTTTGATAATCCAGGACCAGCTCAGTACCATCTTTGCAAAGATGTTCCACCTGATCCCGCTTCTCCGTCCACTTTTGCCGGGTTTCCTTTCCGTCAATTCGCCGGAGGATGATCACCCGCTTTTTCACATCATCGAGGTAATTTGTAAAATGGGTTTGAACGGTCCCGAGCCGGGCCGATAATGCCGGCTGTACGATCTTCTTCCCGTCCTTCGTTTCTTTCCGTACAAACATCCAGTGATGTTTTCCCTGCCGGCCATCAATCGCCCGGAGCTTCCAGGCCGCCCGCTTCCGTTCTGCCCGGCTGCAGACTGATAGCCGATAAGGACATTGTTTTTTGTCCGTGGTGCATCGGCCTTCCGTGTTTTTCCAGAAGGTACAGGTTTTGCATGGTCCCGCCTTCTCGTTTATTTTATCGTCCGGCAGGTAGTGATCAACCACCGCCCGCCAGCCGTCCGTGATCTCATGTGCAACGTGGTTGGAATTTTGCATGCGGTTAGTCAAGGTAATAAGTGTACTGCTGGGCTGCACACCGTTCCCGGGTTTTTCCAGCATATCCCCATACGACCAGTTACCCGTTACTTCTACCAGGTTCAGGTCTACGAGGTTATTGAGGAGCCTGCGGACCCTGTGATAGAGTTTCCCGCCCGTCTTTTCTTTTGGATCGATTGAGCTTACAACAGCGGTTAGCTTTGCGCCTTCCCCTATGATCCGGGAAAGATCGTAGTCCTGGGATTGCCAGGGAAAATGTTTGTAGAGCTCCAGGAGCTGGTACTTATCCCGTTTCCGTGAGCTTTGATCAGGTGTCGATACACTTTTGTCCTGTGCTGGACACTGTACAGTAGCCGGCGACGCTTCCATTTCTACCCCCCCTTATGTTTGGCGACGTTAGACGGAGGCGGGAGTGTCCCGGCGCTGTTCGTGCATCTGTGCTTTTTCTTCAAGGTACCGGCAATAGTCCAGGACCTGATCGTCCGGCTTGATCGGGACTTTTTCAGGAGCTGCCATCACGCACCCCCGGCAGCGTGATCGGCTTCTTCTTCTTTGGTAAGTGGACGGATTGAAAGCATCGCGTACCCTTCCGGGATCCCGTATCCGGTTTGAACGTGCGTAACTTTTCGGAAAATATAGTTACCCGTGTATGCCGCCATGAGTGGGTTATATTCTTTGAGGATCAGAGTATGCCCCTCTTTGAAGCCCCTGTCATTGTTGCGGAACTCTGCTTTTTTGAGATCATGAAGCACCAGGATAAACGGTCCTGGGTGGATCTTAAGCTCGTGGTATCGTGCCTTCGTAGAACATTCCTTTTCTGAAGCCATCAGGACCGCCCCCCGAGCGGATACGCCCCGCCCTGGTCTTTTTTCAGCCGCTTGATCTTGGTCCTCTCACATGACAGCATGATGAGCTTCAAGGCTTCAGGATGAGTTGAGAGGTATTCCCGGGCTGCCAGTTCCGCTTTCGATCCATTTGGCACATCAACAAGGATCTCCGCTTTGAGGGTGACAACTGCGAAGATCCCGGATTGACCAGAAGAGATATTCGGCGAAGTCATTCGTTAATCACCGTCGCTTTCCGAACACACCCTTTCGGTCGTTTCTCCTGCTCCTTCAGCATCCAAAGGCGATCACCGGGTTCCGGGTCCCAGTTGTCGGGGCAATTATCTTCACCGATGAATTCGTATCGCATCCACCAGTGTTTCACGGAGTCAATAGTTGCAGGAAGATCTGAATCGATCTCCTCATCGTATTCTTTTGAGAATTGTTCTCTTGCCTCTTCAAGCGAGAGATGTGCCCCGATGATCACAATAATATCGTCGGTGAGTCTCACAAGTTCGGGTTTCATCGTTTTCCTTTTCGCAGAATCATTGTTCCCTGCCATCAGCAACACCCCGCAGCGAGCGATCCCGCGATAGCCCCGGCAAGCTCCGCCGGCATCGCATTAGCGATCATCTGTGCGATCTGCGATTCGTTCCCCTTCCAGACATAGCCCGGCGGGAATCCCTGCAGGGCCGCCGCCTCCGCGAGCGAGATATTACGGATCTCGTCCGGGTGGACCATGTAAATTTTTTTGAGATTGACCACGGCAGGAGCGGGCCGATCCCATGAGAGCCGGATCATACTCCTGAAATTCCCGGTGATCCCGGTCCATTCATCAGGGACGGACCGAGCGAGCCGGGCGAGGGTATCAGGCCGGGACTGCATGAGCCCCCAATTTTCCCGGATACCGGCGAGAGCCTGCCGGACCGTCGCCGGGGATCTCCGGGCCGGGGCGGTCCACTTCCCCCCGCGTACCCCTATAACGATCCACCGCTTCCGGGTTTGTGCCGCGCCATATTCGGCAGCGTTGAGATAAACAGATGATACCGTGAACCCTGCCGCCTCCCCCGCCTGAATAACTGCCGCCTTCCGTTCTGCAGGTACTCCTGGCACGTTCTCCATAACAAAGAACCGGGGCCGGATCTCCGTAACCAGGCGCATAAACTCCCCCATGATCTCATTCCGTGGATCATCAGCGCACCGCCGGGTATTGATGATAGAGGATCCCTGGCATGGCGGGCCGCCGATAACTCCGGTCATGCCGTCAAAATCACCACGGCAGCCGGTAAGGAGCCGGATATCCTGCCGCCTCACATCGGTTTCCGGGTGGTTTGCCGCGTACGTGCTGACCACTTCCGGTTTAATATCGGCAGCGTGGACGATATCGAAGAAAGGAGAGAAGCCGGCAGCCATGCCCCCGGCCCCGCAGCACAATTCACAAACGGTTTGATCTGCCATTCAGATCGCCTCCGAACCGATCAGGCTCGCCCCGATCTTTGTGGCATACTCGACTGTTCCAGATTCTTCAGGGAGGATCCTATATCGGTTCTGCCTCTCGTAAAATGTGATCCGGTAATCCTCAAAGGCCCGGACAACATCCGGGACCGGGGCCGGCAGCCTGCATAACCGGATATACTCTGACCAGAGCCGGGAGAGCTCCGGGTATTTCTTCCAGAGCTGATCCTTTGTCGGTAAATGGTTATTCTGCATGAGGCACCCCCACCGGGATTAGCTCATCCAGTTTTACAAAAATCCAGTCCTGTGTTTTATCCACCGTAATGAAGGATAGGACCCCGGCATCACCATGAACTTCTTTCAAGAAGCCGGTGATCGGAGGTTTGTACGGGAATTTCTGAACGTCCTTCTTTCCTCCGAATATTTTTCCGAGATCCGAAGGATCCCACCGGACAAGAGATCCCGCCTGCATCGGTATAATTCCGGGCATCAGGACCGCCTCTGCTGGTTCTCTACTACAGGAAATACTATGAAGGTGTAGAGGATCATGGCGCCCATAGATGCTTCAAATCCGGAAAGGAAATAAAAACAATATCCGAATAGCAAGGTCATTACAAGACCATCATACCGAGGAGATCCATATTTCTCTCGATAAAAATCCGGTCCGAATTTGATCGGGCTCGTGCTTTTTTCGTTCATGTTGATCGCTCCTTTGCCGGTATGACAAAATCGATAATCCCGGTCTGCATCATGCCTTCGCGCTCCTCTTCGCGTGCATGTGCGGTTTCAAGAGCCACTATGATCCTTTCGATCAGGGAGCGCTCATACGGGTCCAGATAGGGATCGTGCTCGAAAATTGCGGTGAGAAGATTGATCGCTTCGATTCGGATATCAGACCTCATTCTGTACCCGCCTCCATCTGCCGGATCTCTGCGTCGCGCTTCCGGCACATCACCATCTGCCCGTGCATAACCACCGAGTGACTGCACGTGAAATGACGCGGACAGATCCACCGGGCTCCCCACTTGTCCCGGAATATCTTGAGGGAGGTTGTCAGGTCTGCGCCCGGGACGCGTTCTGCATCAGGACAGAAGCCGGGTGGCATTCCACGGCGAACTTCAGTTTCTGGTTGCGTGCGCGGTTGACTACACCCGGGCACCGGACGCGATAATGCAGGCATCTGTGACAAACAGGGCTGCATGAGATTTTGGACGGCACGAAAGGGCACAACCTTTTTCACCTCTGGAGCCGATCTTTTATCAGTGGTTTCTGATTTCGGGGACTCTACCGGCCCCCCGACTTCTCCACGTTCTGTTTTCATGATCTCACGGCCCCTCAATGACGATTGCCGTTCCTGCCTTGATCTTGTCCATCATCCATGGATAGACCGTCTGTGAAAAGTCCTGTCGGAGCCGTTCAAGGTTTGACCGGTAAATGGTCTGAACCTGGGCGGGGGATGTTTCTGCGATCATATTGTTACTCCCGCGATGATGCCAAAGTCAACGAGGGCCTGATGGTACCCGCTGTGCATGCCGGCACAGTACCCGCAGATGAACAGGACACCGCCGCCGATCATGAGCCACGCGATCGTTCTTCCGCGATCTTCGGCATCGAGAAAATCCGTGATCCTCTTTGCGAGGGGCTGGGGGATCTCTTCGGTCATGCTTCTGCCATCCCCTCGGCTACGGTGATCGGATGTCTTTCAAGATATTCAGAAACTGCAATTCTGATACCTTCTGTCAGGTCTGGGAATATCCCCTTTTCCTGCCGTGCCTTCATCTCACGCATCTGGTATGCAGTCAGTGAGATGGTCGTCCGTTCGATTTTTGATTCAGTTTCGGGCATATGGAAAACCCAGATTCTATTTAGAACTAACTGATATTTAAAAGAACCTATTTAGGTTCTAAATTCCACAAACCCTTTTAAAAGGTTCTGAATAGATTCAATATCATGGGACGACCGCTCGGAGATAAAATCCCTGAAAAGACCTCAATACTTTTTACTCCGATAAATCTCCGTGATATTGAAACCTCAATCAAGAGTGGCGAGTTTAAAACCATCACCGATCTTGTGAACCACTGCATCCGATTTTATTTTGATAGCCATAATCGAATCCCGGGCCCGGTCCGCGATGATTTTCTTCGGTGGATGGTTTCAGAAGAGGGAAAAAAATATCTGAAGGATCTGATACGTGAGGTCGAGGAAGAGGAAAGGAAATAAAAAAGAATCATGTGTTTTTTTCTCTGATGAGCTCCCGGATAATTTCTTTCAGGGTTTCCTTAAACTCATCATCGGTAAATCCAGGATTATCTTTTTCAGAATCAGTGAATCGTGTCCCTCCCGTAAAGTGAGATTATTTGTGGGCACCATTAACCCCTGCCATGCATGGTGTGAAAGTATTATCACTCCTGTTCCGTCCTGATATAATCAGACAGTGTCCGTGTCAGGTCCTCGAGCTCTTTGATCCTCCGCTCCCCGGCAAGGCTCCTCTGAACAAGGGTTTCTATGATCTCGGAATGGGCCTGCATCTTTTTATCCGTGGTTGTCCGCAGTTCCCGGATCTCATCGGTCATATGCACGGTTACGTACGCCTCCGCTTTCCGGTAGATCTCCTCTACCTGCTTTTTTGGATACCTCCGGTAAGCATCGGACAGGTAGCCGGAATGACCCATCAGGAGCTCCACGATATCCCGCGGGGCCGCGAGCGCAAGCTGGGAGGAGAAGAACTTCCTGAGGGAGTGAGGCGTGATCTGGAGCCGGTGTGTGACGGGATCCCGTGAGCTGTGGCCGGCTTTTTCAAGAGCATTGCACCACATCGCCGCAATGGTGCTTTTTGATACTGGAAATACCCGCTCATCGTTGCGGATCTTGCTTTGGTTCAGGCCGTGCGCCTTGTTCATTGATGATTCCAGGTATCGATCCCGAACCTTCAACCATTCCGCGACCATGCCGACCGCTTCCGTGCTGCAAAACGTATACCGCTGCTGTCCTCCTTTCACTCCCTCTCCTCGCTGCAGCACCCGGATCGTGATATGCCCGATGCCTTTTGAAAGGTCGATATCTGCTATCTTCAGCTGCAGGACCTCCCCGATGCGCATACCTGATGATGCCATGAGCAGGACCATCGCACGCAGGATTACCGGTGAATGATGCACAATTGACTGAAGGGTTGTCACATCCAGATCCTTTTCAACTGTGATCGCTCCCCCTTTCGGGATTCGTTTCCGTATCGCCCGGATCTGTTTTTCCCGGATCTCGATATCAGAAAAGATGAAAAATTCCTTGATAGCCGTTATCCTTGCCCTTACAGTTTTCGGTGCTGAATCGCCCTGGTTTCCGGCAAACCGGAGAAGATCCCCCTGATAATCACGATCTTCTGAAAAGTAGCGGTCCGCCAGATGTTCCCAATCTGCCGGGTCTGTTGGCTCCCCGTAAACTGATGCAAGAAACCGCCTCACCGCTCCGGTATACCCCTTCCGTGTGTTGCGGTTGCTGTACTGGTCGATAAAATCAGCTATCCTGCCCATGCCGGATTATTATTATCGGGGATAAAAAAAGATGGTGTTTTGTCCGCGTCAACTGAAATACAATAGCGGTTCTTCACCGGTTTACACGGACTTTTTTTAATCATCCCTCGTAAAAAAATTATCTCCGATCCTTTCCTCTTTTCTCATTTCCCGAATAATGCACCAGAAGATGAGGATTACTACCAGGAGGAGGATTGTAAATCCAAGTATCCAGTATAT
>Ga0302252_1001385_pt1 | contig 14162 bp, 13 predicted proteins | sample AAG_RA_Leu_MG_FD_193511 | JGI IMG/M metagenome (GOLD analysis project Ga0302252, IMG submission 193511) | Enriched activated sludge microbial communities from anaerobic digester in WTTP, New Holstein, Wisconsin, United States - AAG_RA_Leu | ecosystem: Engineered > Bioreactor > Anaerobic >...
AATGATATTATATGTAGTTTGCCGCATTTTGCGCAGCAAGAACGAGGAGAGGATTTCCGACAATCTCCCAGGACAGAAGAGAATTCGATGGGCGGATCCCACCGTAGATGCGCCACGAGCGCTCATTGGCCTGAGAGATGCTGCCTCGAGTAGCACCTCGGCTCCAAGCCAGAACATGCCGAAATAGACCAAAGGGATCTGAGATATGCACGCCTTGACCGGCGTAGCAAGCCATAATCGGCGGTAACTGGATCCTCGCAACTGCTCCAGAACGCGGCACAAAGCCCATTAGAGAGCAGACAACAGGTCCGGCATCTGGCGGTGCCTTCGGGCTTCCTTGAAAAGGACGCTGTACCATAGTGCAGTGCTGTGTTTGCCCATCTGTTCGGGCTTTGAGTCGGGCTCGGGGCGGGATCAGGCCATCACTTAGGTGCTTGGCTCCTGCTAACAAGGGCGCTGTGGATCGGTGCTGACCCGCCTGAGGCTCGATTTATCTGTTATTCCCATTACTGCTTCTGCTATTGCATCAGCTTCTGCCCCTTCTCAAGCTGCTCAATCTGCTCTTCGCCTCTAGCAGCCAGCTCCTTGAACTGCTCGATGGTATCCCTCATCTTTGGCAGAGCTTCCTGCTTATAGCTGCTGATGGAATCCAATGCATCCATGACATCGGCAAAGGCGGTCTTCAGCATCTGGACCGAGATGTTGCTCTCCATTGATTCCCTCTGGATCTCCGCCCCTTGTGCCTTAAGCATCTGAGAGGTGCTGCTTATGATATGATTGGTGGTCTCATTGAGAGCTTGAATCTTCTGGAGGACTATCTTCTGGTTATATAGGGCTCCGGCAACCATCACCCCAATGCGCAAAGCAGATATCGTTACCGTCTTGGCCCTTTCTACCCCCCTCATCAGCTCCTTATTATTCCTGATCACAACCTCTGTTGCCATTACACCCTGCTGATTGACGACGATCATCTGCTGCATATCCATAATCCTCTGCCGCAGCGGAAATAGGATCTCTTCAGTGACAAATTTAATTTTTTCCTGGTCTTCGCTCCTGGATCTGGCCGCTTCAATCTGCATGTTGATCGATTCGTCCATCAGAGCACCGAGCTGGACCTCTTTCATCAGCTTTCGAGTCAGATCGCGCAATGCCTGCTGCTCGATTTCCAGAGTGATGTTGTCGTTTTTGAGGCTTATTTTGCCTTTTTCCAAAGAGGCGATGATATCTGCAATTGCAGATTCTGCTTTCTGATATCTGGCAAAATAGGCCCGGATGGGATTGAATACCATGCCCAAGATGCCGGTCTTGGTAAAGTCGATCAGGCTTGGATCCAGGTCCTCTAATTCCCGATGCAGCTCCATCAAGCCTTTTGCCACAACGCCCCCTTCGTCTCCGTTTTTAGAGAGGCTCCCCACTGCCATCTGCAGCATGGAGTTTTTAACTGCAGAACTCTTAATCGAGTCCGCCCCAAAAGACTCGATTGACTGGAGGATGGCCTTTCTCTTGGCAAATTCATCCGCATTTATGGTCAGTATCTCGGCAACATTGCTCTCCGCCAGAGCTTGAAGCTGGGCTACTTCTTCCGGTACCGGCTTGACCTGCTCCAGGACATCGTCCTTTATTGCTTTTTCATCGGGCACTTCCATGTTAAAAGCTATCTTAATCCCTCCTATGCCATCCCGATCCTCCTGCATTTACATTTCAGCGTTGAACAGATTGCGCAGCTCGTAGACAACGTCATCTGTATCGGCGTTTATGCTGGCAGCCTCATTGATTCTGGAGATCTCCCTCAGCGCCTCGATATCAGCGTTATAGCCGATTGTGTATATGGGTATTCCAGATTCCTCTACTATGCCTCTGATTTCATTCAAAGAATGGCCTCTATTGGTCTCTCCGTCGCTGAGAACGAAGATCCTCAGTTTAAGATTGGGATCTTTTTCCTTCTCCTTTTGGAGCATATCCAAGGCCACGGCGATCCCATTAAAGGTTGCTGTGCTCCCACCGGTCTGCAGGTCATGAACTGCCCCGGAGAACAGAGACCTGTTTTTCAGATCGAATTTGGAAATAGGCAGATCGATATGGACATCATCTGAGTAAGATATCAGGCCAACCAGATTGTCATTGCCGATATATTTCTGGCCTTCCATCAATGAGCGCTTCAATTTATTCAGCGGCTCGCCATCCATGCTGCCTGACACATCGGCCACAAATACGGCGCAAATGGGCATGGGATCTTTCTCTTCTTTCCAGATCTTCTGAGCCTGAATGATCACATCGCCGCTGACCGGTCCGGACTCGGGCTGGTATTGGTCAAGGCCGTTAAAGCCATATTCATTGGCCAGCTTCTGGTACTTCTCCTGCTGAGAGAAGTCGATGAACTCGCTTAATATTTTCATTTTCTCCGGAGAAATCTCTCCAATCGCATAAATCGGACTGTCGTGTCTGACCCCAAAAGGAATGAATTCATAGGATCTGATATCTGGAGTATTGACATAGGTCTGATATTCCAGGATGAAACCTTCCAAGATTCCCGATCTGGCAGATTCCCGCATCTGTAGAGTGGTATAGGCGACCACGGGAATATTGTCCTGGAAGCTCTCAAATCCAGATACAGCCCTGTAACTCAATGGATTGCTTCCATCAATAGCCTGCAATGTCGATATCAAAAAGTTCAGTCCGGTTGAACTGGCAAGAGGATTGGTGTAGCCCATCTGTAGCTGGTTTTTTGCGACAGCATTGATAATCGTCGTGATATTAATTTTCCCGTATCTGCCTTCCAGCTCCTCTCTCTTGGCCTTGGTGAGAAGGATTCCGGCCACATTGCCGGCGAGCCTCTTTTGCATCAATTCGGCTTTGATCCCTCGGGATATGATCATCTCCCCCCATAGTTCATTGGATGGAGTATAAGCATCCGGCAAATGCTTTTGGGAAGTAATATAATCGGCGCCTTGGCCAGAAGCGATTCCTCTCAGTCTTACAGATACCTGTTTGCCTTCAAAAATCATCTTAGCCCTATTGAAGTCCCTGGCCACTTCTGTCAGCCAGCCATCGGTGCCGCTCCCAGCTTTTTCCGGAGAGGAGAAAATTTCGATGTAGCTGGTTGTGCTCTTCTCAACCTGAGGCGGATATTTGGAGATATCGGGCAGGATGTCTTTTAGATCTGTGCCATCAATCTCAATCGGTACACCCTTATGCGCGACATTGGTCACATCGATTCCTTTTATGATGGTGGGCAGAGTTAGATCTGTGTTTGTAGTTCCGAATATGTACATCCCTACAAAAGTCAGAAGAAATACTGCAAATGCCAACCCCGCTATCTTTAAAAGCACATTCTTGTTTTTCTCATCTATCATGCCTATTTCCCGTCCTCAATTTTTATAATATTTTGCCTGTTTGATCAGATTATCGATCTCAATCATGCCGGCCATCTCCTCCATCTCGCCGCTTTCAATGCAATTTAATCCCGAGATCTCCAAAAGCAGCTTATCCAGCTTCAGCAATATCTGTTCGTTGTCTTCAATGGCTGCATCTACAAATTTTATATATTCGTCATAAACCTTAAATTTTTCTTCCATGAGTTGCTCCGAAAAACCTCCTGTTTCATGTTTTTTCCTGATAAAAATGTAGTCATCTTCATCAAATGCATTCAGCTTATTGAGGATGCTGCGAATGTTGATAAAGAATATCCTCTCTACCTCGGAGATGACCGCATCAAATTTCTTGTAGGCGATCTCAGAATCGCTGAAGATCTGCAGAAGGATATCCCGGATTGTTCTGTTCTTTTTCTGCAGTCGCTCAATTTGATCCAGCAGCAGTCCAATGCTTTTTTCGAATGTTTTAATCTCCCTGTGCTCATTCAGGCCTCTGATATAATCTTGCACTGAAATCATCTTATTGATCGGAGCAACCTTCTCCGGCTCAGCGAGGAGCTTATAATTGCCATAGATCAGCCCCGCACCGCTCAAGAAGATTACTGTGCTGCCAAAGGCGGTTGCCAATGCACTGGCACCGCCCAATTCCAATCCAATCAATCCCGGGGAGAAGGTGATTATGTTAGCTGCGGCAATGCCTAAATTCAGGCTCAGCAGTCTAATCTGCTTTTCTTTATCCATAAGCTCTTGCCACCCGGATCATTCTGCTCTGGTATTCTCAAGAGGTATTTCATATTACTGTCGATGATTCCAATAACAAATTCACTTATTGTTATTATATAATATAGAATATATATTAATAGTAATAATCTTCAACTGAGTCCGGGAAGGTTTGAACGCATTTCATATATCCATCCGCTTCTGCCCTGATGGCCCAATGGACGCTGCAAGACCATTAAAATGAAATAGATGCGGGCCGTCAATGCGATCTGACAAGAAGAAAACCGTATAAACATAAAATGCACTGTGCTTACCAGTCTTGCTGAGAAGAATCAAATTCTGGGGGTCAAAATGGCAGAGAGATACAGAGAAATCATAAATCGAGCCAAAGATGAGTCAAGGACCTACCTGATGGAGCATGAGAGCAAAGCCATTCTGGAGGACCTGGGAATCACCACCAGCGGGGCAGAGGTGGCGAGGTCTGAGGAGGAGGCTGTGGCCATATTCCAGTCCCTGGCCTCAGCAGCAGCCATTAAGGTGCTCTCGACCGAGGTCGTGCACAAATCCGATGCCGGCGGAGTCAAGCTGAATTTAAATGACGCCGGGGAGGTCAGAGCTGCCTACCGGGAGATGGAGAAGGCATTCTCGGAGCAGAAGATGGAAGGGGTATCGGTGCAGAAGATGGCCCGGCCAGGGGTGGAGGCGATCATTGGCGTGGCCAACGATGCCACCTTCGGGCCGATCTTGATGTTCGGCCTGGGAGGAGTTTTCGTGGAGGTCTTGAAAGATGTCTCCTTCCGCTCCCTGCCCATATCGGCATCTGATGCCCATGAAATAATCCAGGAGATCAAGGGCTATGCCCTGTTGCAGGGTTACCGCGGCTACTCTGCCGATATCCCTGCCCTGGAGAAGCTGCTTCTTTCCATATCCGATTTTGTTGTGAACAACCCCGAGATCTCTGAGATGGACCTAAATCCGGTCTTCCTCTATCCGGATGGCTATTGTGTGGTCGATGCCCGCATCATCCTGGGCCCGCCCCGGCCAGAGCCTCCGGCGGCATCGAGCCTTGACCTGCATGACCTCTTCTACCCCAAGAGCATCGCCGTCATAGGGGCCTCCGGCACGCCCGGAAAGCTGGGCTGGAATGTCTTCACCAATCTGGTCAGCCACAAGTTTGGGGGCAAGCTCTATCCCATCAATCCCCGTGCCGATCAGATCTGCGGCCACAAAACCTATCCCCGCATCAGCGCCGTGCCCGAGCCGGTGGATGTAGCCATAGTACTGGTCTCGGCGGGGGTGACTCCGGATGTGGTGGAGGAGTGCTGCAAGTGCGGGGTGCGCTACATTGTGGTGGAGTCGGCCGGCTTTGCCGAACTGGGAGATGAGGGCAAGAAGATAGAGCTGTCCATGAAGGAGATCGCCGATAGGTACGGCGTCCGTCTGCTGGGGCCCAACTGCTCCGGCATCATCAACACCCACTGCAGCATGGTCCAGTCCATAGGCATAGTGGATGCTCTCTCCATGGGCAATATAGGCCTCGTATCCCAGGCGGGAGTCTGTGCGGCGGGGATGCTCTGGGGGCTGAGGCATATCATGGACTTCGGCATAATCGCCACCATCGGAAACAAGCTGGACATAAATGAGACCGATATTCTGGAGGCGGTGAGCCAAGATGAGAACATCAATGTCATCTGCATGTATCTGGAGTCGGTGAAAGGAGGCCGCCGGTTCATAGATGTGGCCCGGCGGATCACCAGAGACAAGCCCATAATTGTCCTCAAGTCTGGGCGAACCGATGCGGGCAAGAGGGCGGTGGCTTCTCATACCGCCTCTCTGGCCGGGGATGATCAGGTCTTCAGTGCCGCCTTCAGCCAGTCGGGCATCATCCGGGCCCGAGACTATGAACACATGTTCGGCCTGGCCCGGGCCGTATCCAAGCAGCCCCTTCCGGACCGGGAGGGGGTGTTCATCATAACCTATGCCGGTTCTTTGGGTGTCATCGCCGCCGATGCCATCACCGACAACGGCATGAGGCTCTCCGATCTGGAGCCCCATCTTAAGGAGCGGCTGCGGCAGCTCTTGCCCGACTATGTCTGCGGCATGAATCCGGTTGATTACACCTTCAGCCAGGATGCCGAGACGGTAAAGAAGACCATTGAGATCGGCGTGGACAGCGATGATGTAGGAAGCTTCATTGTGGTCTTGCAGGCGGAGATACTGGACAGCTATGTGGAGGCGCTTCGGTCCATAAACTACAAGGGCAAACCTATCATCGCCTGCGTGGCGGGAAAGGAGTTTGCCATGGCCGATGTGATCAAGATGGAGAAGGCCGGCATCCCCGTATTCTCCACACCGGAGGAGGTGGCCGATGCTCTGGCTATCATGTACCGGCACCAGAAGAGGGTAGAGGCTCAGGGATCTGGTGATTGAGAAGCAGGAGTGCATTGGGTGGGAAAGCAGAAGGATATGTTTCGCATCCATCAGGGCTCATTTCGGCTCGGACCCAGTCCCGGCTGAAATAGCTCTTCCCTTGCCAACCTCCCACTAGGCCTGTCTCAGCATCAAAAGGCGCCTTTTCCGGACTACTGCACCAGAATGGAATTAGCATGTCGCATCCGCGGGATCGAAAGGTTTTTTATACACCAGTTCCTTTTCCTGGCTGAATGAGCGAGGGAACTAAGGAAGAGAGGACGGGCTCGGTCAGAGAGAAGCTCGATCTCAAGAATAAGCTGGATGTCAGAGGCAAGCTGGATTTAGAGGATATGGATCTGGGCATTTCCATGCCCTCCACAAAGCTGGAAGAGTACAAGAGGGTCTTGAAGCTGGCCAGAAAGCCGACTCGCGAGGAGTTCAATATGATCGCCAAGATCTCCATGGCCGGCATAGGAATCATAGGCACAATGGGCTTTATCATCTATGCGCTTCTCACCGAGCTGCCTAGGGCCATTTGAAAATCCTAAAAAATATTTTGGATTAAGTAAGCAATAAAGCTTTTCTCTTTCAGCCCAATCCGGATCCGGCTTTGTTAAGGGCCCTTAATGTAGCCCCGAACTCCGACTCCACCAGTTGGGTCACTCCCATGGTCTTGGGATGCAGATCCAGTTCCACCAGCACATGCTGATGGCCCAGGTCCCTGAGCGGCTTCACCTGCCGGGGGCCGTTGGTTATGGAGAAGACCTCCATTCCCTTTAAAGCCTGGGCGGGGATGGCATGGGGAACGCCGGATACAACTGCAAAGTCATAATGCTTTCGAGCCGTCCGCTCCTGTACTGCTTCGCCGGTCACAGGGTATTCGTCCAGACCTCCGATGAGATCATATTTTACATCCCTCTCCTCGAGGTCGCGGGCAATATTCTGAGCATCTCTTCTCACCTTGGGCAGGCCGACGCTGCTATCCAGGTTGGCCAAGCTGTCCACCTGGCTGCCAGCTATCTCGGCTACGGCAGCGGTTATATCCGCAAACATATAAGCCGTCTCCTTTTTGGCATTGAGGATGTTCAAGCCCTTCTTGCCCTCCCGTATCAGATCCAGGAGCCTGGATGCAGCCTCGTACTTGATGTCCCCTCTCTCCGGAGGCAGATACTCGCTGCTGGCTGCGCCATGAAGCTTCTCCACCAGCGTCGCCTTCTCCAGAAGGATCTTCTGCCGGTCCAGCTCGGCCTGGTCGATGATTCCTTTATCCCTGGCCGCCTCAAGAGTCAGGATCACTCCCTTGGTATTGTCTCTGTAGCCGGCGTGAACCTCCACCTCCAGGACCGGTATATCCAGCCCGGCATTGAGCACGGCCTGATGCAGGTCGTCGCCTATGATCATGCTGCTGCACGTCCCGGAGATGGCCATGAGCCTGGGATGGAAGAGCTCTTGGGCCTTTTTGAGAAGAGCTGTGAGCGGGCCCTGCCCTCCAAATACGAATCCGGCCTCGTCCAGAGCGGTGGTGAGAACCCTTACCCCGTCCTCTTCCAGAAGACGGGCGTGCTTGAAGCAGCATCCGCTCGGTCCGTGCAGTATGACCACCTCGGCACCGAGATCGCGCAGAGTGTACAGCGCAGCCACAATGGAGCTTGGTCTGGGATGAAGCACAGTCAAATTTTGCACTTCGCTTGCCATTTTTCAATCACCTAAAGCATTTCACAGATGAGAGCAGCCTCTTCGGGCTGCTCTTTTGGGCTTTCTCCAGCCCCTCTTCCAGATCTGCTGCCCTCTCCGCCCCCAGCTCCTCTGCCAGGGCTTGCAGCCTCTCTCCAACCAGAATCAGTCTGGCCAGCTCGCCTCTGCGACGGCGCAGCAGATCGGCCAGGACAGGGATGTCCATGCCCTCGCACACGGTCTTGGAATCCTCTCCCACCACAGCAACCAGATCCGGGCCTCGAGCTCTGTCCATGGCGCGACTGACATCCCTCACCTTGAGCCCGGAGTTGGAGCAGTCGAATATTATCTGATGCTCCCGCCGCTGGATCTTCATCCGGCCGGCAAAGCCGTCTAAGCCAGAGAGAGCCTGGGCGATATCCCTGCCCTCCACTCCCGCCGCATTCGCCGCCGCAGCAGCAGCGGATATCGCCGTCTGATATCCTGGAAAGTCCAGATCCACTCCTAGCTGCAATTTAAACTCTTCCTTGCCCAAGACCAGTCGATCGGGGCTGGCACAGACACAGCCCCCCGTCCCAAAGGAGCAGTCGGAGGAGATCCGGCAGTCACTATTGGCTATGAATTTCATCCCTCTCTTGGCCAGGGAGAGCATCTGCAGCTTGGCCGTGCTGGCCCACCTGCTCTCGGATGCGATCATGTAGTCTCCGAACAGGCTGGTCAGGACACCATAGTCAGCAAGGCCGGTCCCTCCCAGAGACACCTCACAGATCAGCGATGAAGCGCTGCTGTCTTTTGCCGCCTGCACGGCGCGTATCACATTGGCCGGAGCGATGGAGAGACCTTTTTCCAGGATGAGGGATCTGCCATCCTGCCATATCTCCAAGCCGCGAGTGGTATGAGAGAGCACCCTTCTACTTCGGGAGAGGATGAGAGCCAGCAAGAGGGCGGTGGAGGTCTTGCTGTGTGTGCCCGTGACCTCAAAGATCTCGCCGGACCAAGCGTCCCCCCTAAGCAGATCACCCACAGCCTGGTGATGGGAGATCACTGTCTTTCCCGCCCTCCTGGCCGCCTTCAGAGCGGTATTGTCCGGCGAGAGATGAACCGGGGAGACGATCAGGTCGAAGGAGGACAGCTCCGGTATATGGTGATATACCTCGAAGGCCTCCGCCCGAAGCCCCGACTCGACCATCTTCCGGGAAATGACAGATGCCCCGTGGATGGTATCGAGTACAGCTATCCGAGAGCCTCTTCCGCCCTCTTGCATGCCAGAGCAGCTATGCATTCGTCCACGCCCAGTGGCTCGGCACAGATGACCTCCACATCTCTCCCGCCGACCTTAAGAAGGCCTCTGCGCTTGCTTGGATCTATGCCCATCTCCTGGGGAATATCCTGGCGGGTATGCACGCCGTGGGCCAGAAATAGGGGCAGAGCCACGATCCTGGATACATTGGTATCTGCAAAGCTGTTCAGTCCCTCGGGAATGGTGGGCTGGTTCATATTAAGATATGCCGTCCGCACCGGGCCGGGGTGATTTTTGCCGATCATCTGGGCGAGCGATTCCACCAGCTCTTTGTTATAGGGCAGGCTGGAACCATGCCCGAGCACAAGTATTCCTACGTCCTTCATGAAAACACCAGTATTACATCTTACTGATCCCGTATTAATTGGCGATAGATTCATAAGTACAAAACCCTTTCGAGGCTGGGGGGTTCCGACCATAGGAGATATGGTGGACGATGGGTTGACGTCCGGCATGGGAAAGATCAGAGGAGGCCGATTCGTGGCATTTTCAGCCATCTTTTTGGCTCAGGTCGCATTCGCTTCTCCAGCCTGGGGGCAGGATTTAATTTTATCTGCAGAGGAGAACAGCAGCCTGGGAAATTTTACTCTGCAAATTGTGGATGTTGATGCCGATACGGCAAAGGTCTGGCTGGAGATCTCCGATCCGGGCGGTCCTGTGCTCAGCCAGATACTGAGTGTGAATGATACCCTATCCTGGAAGAATCTGACCCTGAATGTGGCCGGAATTTATGCCGGCGACATCTCCGATCTGGTTTCCCTGAGGATCAACAGCTCAGATTGAGGCGGCGGGCGCGGCTGAGAAATGCTTCTCGAAGATACCGGCGATCTCAGTCGGCTGCTCTATGACAAATACATCCTCCATTTTTCGCAGCCTTTCCACATGCTCAGCATCCTCCTTTCGGATGCGCAGGCGCATCTCGCTGCCGTCGGGGAGGATGGTGGTGATGATTCCGGGCTTATAGTCGCAGGGCATGATATAGGTGGGAACGAATGCCTTTTGGGACATAATGGCGGCATTGGAGAGCAGCGAGTCGGCGAGGCCCAGAGAGATCTTGGCCACGGTATTGGATGTTGCGGGTGCCAAGAGCAATAGCTCATATCGCCTGACCTGGAGCTGGCCCGCCAGGAAGGGAGAATTGGCATTAATCTCCACCCAGACCTTGTCGAAGTGCTTCTCCAGGTCGTTGAAGAGCTTATAGTATTTTATGACCTGCTCCCCGGCCTTGGAGACAAATACCCGGACATCCACTACATCGTCGTATTGCTTCTGCAATTCTATCATGGTTTTAACCGTCTCTTCGATGCGGTCACCACTGCCTGTGATGCCCCAGGCGATCTTCCTTATGCCTGCCTTGCTGGACAATTGATCATTCCTCCACCTTCTATAGCTCATCTGTCTGGCTCATTCATCCTCTTGACCAGGTCAATCGTCTGAGAGAATCTCTTGACCGTCTTTCGCAGAGACCTGAATCCCTCTTCGTCATTCATCGCTCCTTCCAGGCTGTCGCGAGACCAGAAGGTGGCTCCCAGGTTGGCCCCGAAAAATCCTCCGCTCACAGGGATCATGCCATTGAGGATGTAAAAGGTGTGAATCTGCTGCACCGCCTGCTCCTGGCCGCCCATTCGATCTCCGCCTACGGCTATGGCCATGCCGGGCTTGGCCCAGAGGATCTGGGTATCTGCGGCCAAGAGGGCCCGGGTCCTGTCCATCAATATCTTGATCTGGGCGCTTACTCCGCCGTTGTAGACCGGAGTGGCTATGACCAGTCCGCTGGCCTCTCTGAAGAGCGGGTAGAGTTGATACATATCGTCCTTGATGAAGCATTCCTTATTCTTCAGGCAGTAGTCGCAGTGCCGGCAGGGGCTGATCTGCTTGCCACGCACTGAAAACTGAACCGTCTCCAGGCCCCTCTCCTCCAGCATCTTGAGTGCCTCGCCTAAAATATGCTCCGTGGCCATCCTCCTGGGACTGCCGGATATGCCGAGAATCATAATAGCATATGTGAGGTTAAGATATTTCAGATTTTGCCGGGAGAGGGCGTCTGCAGAGATGCTCTTCTTGAAGTCCTCTCCAAGATCATCCTCGGCACAGTAGGCTGAGGAGACTCACCCGTCCGATCCACTGAAGCCACTGGGCAGGCCTTAAGAGCAGTACATCCAGCCGAGTTCAGCTCCACAATACAACTTTGTGCCCCTAAAAGAACTGATGATTATTGAAAACTTAATATATAGGATCTGCCTAATTGTTTATAAAAATTAGATCGGTGGGATCATAATATTATGTCCGAAATGACCGAGGATTACCATCCTCTTAATTTAAAAGATAATCAGCATTTGAAGTTTCCTAAATGGTATGAGGAAGGTGCACCAGAAACAAAATTTGACGGTTTTTGGAAGAGACTATTTGGCAAAAGGACAAGATATGAAGACTATTCCATTGCTCAACTTCGTTCTATTTATATGGATTTGGAAGGGGATCTTCGAACACTTATTCCAGAATACTCTGGCATATCCAATGACGAAGAGCGAAAGAATGCAGAGGAGATTGGAAGATATATAGTCAATCTCTTGAATGCCACCAAGGGGATGCTGGAGAGCCAAAAGCTGGGAAAGAGGCAGATGATTATAGCTTCAAGCCTTCTTCAAGAGATTGAAGAATGCATCGTATGGATAACGCCACCTTCTCTGGCGTTAGCGCATGCAAATGATCTATCCTCAAGGTTGGCTCAATTGGACTCCCCTAATAAAGGTACATATCAAGAGATGCTGAGTAAATGCAAAAAATTTTTAGAGAAATTCAATGATAATTATGGAGGAATGAGCAGGAATGAGACCGAGAATTACCGGGCACGCTTGGAAGAAATTATTAGATTTATTAACACTGAATCATTAAGAGAGAGAATAAACACCGGCCTGCAGATAGAGAGGCTAAGAACACTCAAATTCTGGGGCATTGCTCTATTATCTCTTTTTATACTTGTATTTCCATATATTAGCAACAATAGCCAATGGTTCAAATTTCCAGCCAATATCTTTGTGCACCCAATCTCGGTAGCCTATGTCAGTGCCATCAGCTTTTGCGTAATTGGAGGGATAGGGGGATTTCTTAGCGGCCAATTACAGGTGCGCGGCTCCAAGACGAACCTGGGAGATTATGAGATCAGCGTTCTGCTATTCCAACTCAGACCGATATTCGGAGCATTTGCAGCTCTGGTCTTGATTACGATCATGTCATGGGGCCTTCTGGATGATATAATAACACAAAGCGAGGGATCCTATATCCTGATTGCATTTGTCTCCGGATTCTCTGAGAGATATTTTATTAACTTGCTAAAATTAAATGGTGAAGAGAACGCTTCAGATACCGCCACCAAGCCAGCCAAGAAGAATGAACAAATCCAGCAAGGAGATGGAAGCAAGCCTGATAGGGCGGGAGAATAAATTATCATCAAGGGAGTCCTACTGTCCCCACCACCCTCAGCTTGCCCCCCTCGGGGTAGGTCAGAACGGCTCTCGCTCCCGGTCGATAGACCAGCATCTTGTCCAGCTTCAGCTTTAGGTCTGCCTTGTGCCAGTCACCTTCAGCCGAGACCGCTTCCACCCTGGCCGGAATGTGCTGCATCCAGTGGCCGATATGAAGAACCATTCCCTCTTTCAGAGGAGCCGGCCAGTACTTGACCAGCTTTGCTTTTGCCTGCAAGGCTGAGACCTGCTTTATGGTCTTGTCATTGGTGAGTATGGTCCCTCTATCCAGATCCTCTACCTCAATTCCCTTGAGAGCTATGCCTGTTCTCTCACCCACTCCCGCGGAATCGAAGTCCTGATCGTGCTTCTGTATGGAGCGAACCTGCGCCGTCTTCTCTCCCGGCAGCGCCATGAGCACATCATGTTTTTTGATGCTCCCCTCGGCTAGGGAGCCCAGCACCACGGTGCCTATGCCCCGCACATTGAAGAAATGATCCACCGGCAGCGTTCCCGTTGATGCATCCTGGGGCGAGACGACCTTAGACGCATCTTCCAATAATCTCTCCCTCAGCAGGTTCTTGTCCTCCTCCATGAACTCATAGCCATCGACCACGGTTCCCTTGATCAGTGGCGATATCTGCTCGCGAGATATATAATTCTTCAGGATTACGATGCCCTCCTTGAGGCCGATGCAGTCCAGCATAATCACAATCTCACCAAAGGCGGGATTGATCTGATCGACTATCAGCAGAGCCTTCTGAGCCATGGATACGGCATAAAAGAGAGGCGCAAGCCGCTCCGGAAATCGGGTGGGCTCTATAAAGGTGACCGTCGTCTCTCCCTTTTTGAGGTTGTAAAATGTAAGATCGCTGGCAGTGCCCTTCTTCCCCAGATCCTTGCTGTAATCAGGGGCACCGAGAACTGCCACATTGAGATTTGCCATAGGCATGGGAATTCTGAAGAGGCTAATAGGCTTTGCGGTGGCTGAAAAACCTCGCTCTTTCCAACATATATTTATTTAATATTTTAATCTTTTAAATTTAATTTATTTCCATCCAAATTGCTGCAAGAAGATGATCCGGGGCCACCTATTACCATGAAAGCAATCCGATAAAGGAGGAAGAATCCATCTACCCTCCCTCCTTTTCGGATCTTTTTTGGACCAAGTACCCCGCTCTAACGAGAATTTGAACCGCGTCCTTAATAATCATCTCAGTC
>Ga0302252_1001386_pt1 | contig 14162 bp, 12 predicted proteins | sample AAG_RA_Leu_MG_FD_193511 | JGI IMG/M metagenome (GOLD analysis project Ga0302252, IMG submission 193511) | Enriched activated sludge microbial communities from anaerobic digester in WTTP, New Holstein, Wisconsin, United States - AAG_RA_Leu | ecosystem: Engineered > Bioreactor > Anaerobic >...
AATTATGCCAAAACAAGCCGAACAAATACTGGAAGAACAACTGATTTCAAAACTTCATGAGTTGGGTTATGCATTGGTGCAAATCCGGAATGAAGCCGAACTAATTGCCAACTTGAAGGTACAGTTGGACAAGCATAATAACATCGTTTTCTCCGACAAGGAATTTGAAAAGGTATTAAACATTCTCAGTAAGGGTTCGGTATTCGAAAAAGCAAAAACTCTTCGTGAAAAACAACATATCATCAGGGACAACGGGGACAACTTGTACTTTGAATTTATCAATTCCGAGCAGTGGTGTCAGAATGAGTATCAGGTCACCCATCAGGTTTCGATGGAAGGAAAATACAAGAACCGCTATGATGTAACACTGCTCATCAATGGTCTTCCGTTGGTTCATATTGAACTGAAACGCAGGGGACTGGAACTCAAAGAAGCATTTAATCAAGTAAACAGGTATCAGCGTCATTCCTTCAGTAGTAGTTATGGATTATTCCAGTACATCCAAATATTCGTCATCAGCAATGGTGTAAACACGAAATACTATGCTAATAACCGCTTCCAGTCATTTAAGCAGACATTCTACTGGACGGACAAGGAGAACAAACGACTGACAAACATATTAAATGGTTTTGCAGCAGATTTCTTGGAAAAATGTCACATTTCCAAGATGATATGCAAATACATAGTGCTGAATGAAACATCAAAAATACTGATGGTTCTCCGCCCCTACCAATACTATGCCGTTGAAGCACTTCTTGACAGGGTGATGCACAGCCATAAGGATGGATATATCTGGCATACGACAGGTTCTGGCAAAACACTGACATCATTCAAAGCCAGCCAAATTATGACCCGGCTACCCAAAATAAAGAAAGTGGTATTTGTTGTTGACCGGAAAGATTTGGACTACCAGACAACCAAAGAGTTTAATAGTTTCAGTAAAGGAAGTGTTGATGGCACGGACAATACCAGACAACTTGTAAGGCAGTTTACTGATGACACCAAACTTATTGTAACTACCATCCAGAAATTGAATACTGCTATCAGCAAGAAACACTTTCTTGAGCGGATGCAGAAACTTCAGGATGAAAGAATCGTTTTCATTTTCGATGAGTGCCATAGAAGTCAGTTTGGGGAGACACATCAACGGATTATTTCATTTTTCAGGAACATACAGATGTTCGGATTCACAGGCACACCAATATTTGCAGAAAATGCCGTAAAAAATGAACTCGGTAAGAAAACGACAAAGGAACTTTTTGGTGAATGTTTACACAAATACGTTATTACTGATGCAATCCGGGATGAAAATGTGCTGAAATTCTCAGTTGAGTATGTAGGTAAATATCGAAATAGAGAAAGTGCCAATGAAATTGATATTCAGGTCGAGGACATTGATGTTGAAGAGTTAATGGAATCACCAAAGCGGTTGGAAAAGATTGTTGATTATATCATTGCCAACCATAACAAGAAAACGCATAACAGGGAGTTTACAGCGATGTTCTGCGTTAGTAGTATTCCATCATTGATTAGGTATTATGAGTTGTTACAGCGCAAAAAAATGCTGTCAGAACATGATTTAAAGATTGCCACAATCTTCAGCTATGCTTCAAATGAAGATGATGCTGACGCCAATGGTTTCATCCCCGAAGAAATATCTATTGCAGCAGAACCCGAAATAGCTTCTTGGACTAATCCACACACTCGTGAGAAACTGGATGAATTTATCGGACATTATAACCAAATGTTTGGGTCGGCATATTCAACCAAGGACAACCAGAGTTTCTACAACTATTATAACGACATAAGCAAGAAGGTAAAGGAGCGTAAGATTGACATACTGTTGGTGGTAAATATGTATCTGACCGGATTTGACAGTCCATCGCTCAATACATTATATGTTGATAAGAATTTACGGTATCATGGCTTGATACAGGCATATTCCAGAACTAACCGTATCCTGAATGAATTGAAAAGTCAGGGTAATATTGTGGTTTTCCGCAACCTGAAAGACTCAACCGATGAGGCTATAACCCTGTTTAGCAACAAGGATGCCATTGAAGAAATCATTATGAAGCCGTATGATGAGTACGTGAAAGTTTTTAATGATGGTTTTGTCAAACTGCTTCAAATAACACCCACTGTCGATAGCATAAATAATCTGGTCACGGAAGATGATGAATTGAAATTTATTATCGCTTTCCGGGACTTGATGCGCACTAAAAATGTTCTTACATCTTTTTCCGATTTCAAGTGGAGTGATTTGTCGATGACAGAACAACAGTTCGAAGACTATAAGAGCAAATATCTTGACCTGCATGATAAAGTAAAGAGTGAACATGCTAAGGAGAAGGTAAGCATACTGGAAGATGTTGATTTTGAACTTGAACTAATCCACCGTGATGAAATTAATGTAGCATATATAATCAGGCTGCTCATCAAACTGAAAGCCAATCAGAAAAAAGATGCCGAGCAGATTGAAAGGGAGATAGTTAACCTGCTGAGTACTGAAATCCAATTGAGAAGCAAGAAGGAACTGATTGAAAAATTCATCAGGGAGAACCTACCATTCATTCTGGACACAGATGACATCCCGCAGGAATTTGAAAAGTTCTGGACATCAGAACAGGAAAGAGCATTCCAGCAGATTGTCGCAGAAGAAAAGCTATCAAAGGAACGGACACAAGCATTAATCGAAAGCTATCTGTATTCAGAGCAAGAACCAATGCGTGATGAAATACTGGATTTGCTTATTGATGAAAAGCCGACACTTCTTCAGCGTAAACCAAAGGGTGACAGAATCCTGAAAAGAATTATGAGTTTTATTGAAACTTTTATTAACGGAATATCAGGGTCTTAATTAATACCATATAATGCAACACTTTATATAAATATTGAATCTGTTACGAAAAGGAAAAGGTCCGTCAATGTTGACGGACCTTTTACAAAACGTAACAAAACAGTATGACTATGAGAACTATGTTAAGAAGGGGGCGATGTAAGATGTGTACGAAATGGCTGCCAATTAACCATGAATCATATTTTTGTTCGTCTGAATGTGAAAAACAGTATAATGAAGAGAGCAAATTTTGGGCGAGTTACAAAGAAAAAAATCGACAGGAAGGAATTCAGCATAGAAAAAACAATCGCAGTGAACATAACAAATGCTTAAACTGTGGTGACCCCATTTCACAAACAGCCAAAGGAAGGTTCAGAAGGTATTGTGGTCATGATTGTAAACAGGAAGCATACCGGAAGAGAAGAAAAAGACAAGAGGATGAAAAAGAGAACGATAATAATATCAAACCTATCATAACGACCGGATTTGTATCTTAATCCACTCAGATTCACGACATTATACAAATATGAAACATCATTCCATATCCGCAAAAAACTCTGATAATGGCATCTCCAATGCATCAATCAAGCTGAAAAGAGTTATAACTGATATATTCCTGCTGAAACGGTTTTCGAATTTCTGTATAGAGTTGACATGTAAATTAGCCTTGCCTCCCAGTTTAGATTGTGTGTACCCATCATTAATTCGGCAGTTTTTTATAAATGACCGGATTTCTTCTATTCGTTTTTGTTGATGTTCAGGTATCAGTTTAGCTTGCATAAAGGTGGTTTACGATAAATACATCATAATGTGGATTTCACTGTACGATAATATTCCAGAAATGTACTTTCGGGTACTGGAACTGGTCTTTATATGATGCATTTTGATGCAATTATTGCAGAAGTCGATAGACTTAACAGTAAAATGTATCTGATATTCATAGCTTTAAAAGGAAAACGCAGTCCCGGCATGCAGATGGTCAACTATTATTTGTCAAATTTTTACAGAATCCAAAAGATTTAAAGGTCTTTGAAAATCTTTTCCGGTGTAATATTATGCTTCTGCTTATAGAAAAGTAGTATCTGACAGAGTGATGAAAATTGAAAATCCAATCGACCTGCCTCTATGGCAAAATACGTATTGCGTGGTAAACCCATTTCCTGAGCCAATAATTCATAACTTTTCTTCTGGTCTTTTCTCAGTTGTTTTATCGTTTTTCCCAGACGAACCATAAGTTCTTTCTGCTCAGTGGATATTTTATCTGACTTTTTCACCTGTTTTTTTTGTAAAATTAAAATATTTTTCTGCCCATATGTATGGTGAAATCAATTATTATTATCTTTGCCCCTATATATGGGCAATATTATTAAACGAAAAACAAGATACGTTCATCAGCTTATCTCATTTAGCTTTGAGGAAGACTTTCTTAATTATTATGTTATACTGGTTCAACTCGACCAGAATGATGTCCCGGTTGGGGTTTGGATTTTTCCAATGCCACGGGCAAGTGGTACGACATTGTTGTATCCATACTCCGAAAATTAACTGAAGAATTATGCATATAATGGATACCAAGAACACAATCAAGAATATTCACTTTTGCACAATAGTGTATATGCAACATTCAATTCAATGGACATATAATCAATGTGTTAGAAGGTTAAATAATGAAATCCGGGAAATATCACATTCACTTTCGATAGATAATAAACAAAACTGAAATAAATTATGAGTGCAAAATTTTCAAACACGACTTCCGATTTCCTCGAATGGAGTCAATCAATGAATTTGATAAGAAACCTGTGCCGGGATGGCGATTATCGGATTTCATTGCTTGTTTCCTTCGGTTCATTCTGGGGTCTTAGAATTTCGGACATTCTTTCATTAAAATGGCATCAAGTTTATAACATGGATGAATTCGAATTGGTCGAAAAGAAAACTCAAAAATGCCGGGTGATTAAAATTAACGGGCAGTTAAAAAAGCATATTAATGACTGTTACCAGAAAATCAAACCCTGTTCTGTTGAGGAATCTATTTTTATAAGCAGGAAAGGGTCTGTTTACACAGTTCAGCGAATAAATGTGATACTGAAAGACTTGAAAGTCAGATATAATCTGAAAATTAAAAATTTCAGCAGCCATTCATTACGAAAATGCTTCGGCAGGGAAGTGTTTTGCCGTTCTGATTCGAATGCAGAACTGGCATTAGTTAAGTTGTCACAACTTTTTAATCATTCAAGTCCTTCAATCACAAGGAGATACCTTGGCATAAGTCAAAAGGAACTGATGGAAACTTATGAAATTCTGAGTTTTTGATAAAGATAGAGTTCTGAATCCGGTCGGGATTAGAAACTATATTTGAGTTTAAACATTAGCATATCATAGTCGTTCAAGTTTCCGAAAACTCCACTCCCTTTACCTTCAATAATTGCAGCAGACAGACTCATTTCAATATTGTCGGTTGCCTGATATGCTACTTCAGGTACAAATAAAAGGGTGTAATTATCTTTTATTTTATTCCAGTCTGTCACTATAAAACCGCCACCTATAGGGGCAACTCTTAGTTTTTCATTAAAGAACTTTTTTTCATATCGTACAAAAAAATAGTCGTTAAGGTTTCCTTCCCCCCGTTCATTAATAAAACCGTGCATATACTGGAAATTCAGGTACGAACTGTTTGAGAAATTGTAATCACCACCAATTACAAATCTTACATATGGTTTGGATGATTCCAATAACAATGAGTCCACAGTCACCGGAACAGGTGAGGCAGGATAAAATGCCGAAAAATCATTGGTCATTATAATGTCTTTATCAGGAATAAAAGCTGCCACTTCTGCCCACAATCCAAATCCGCCTATACTTGTTGCCATATCAGCCCCCAGAATGTGAGTTCTTGAAAAGGAAAGCTGAGAGTTTATATTTATACCTCCAAATGCATCGACAGGGATAAATGTGTTTCGTGTTGCGAAAGGTAATCCATCATATCCCCAAACATAGCTCAATGAAAAATCGACTCCCTTGACAAAACCTTTAAACTTCAAGCCAGCAGTCGAACTTTCTGCCAGATTGTACCTTGGCATAAGTATAGTATCTGAAAATTCGTTCAATACCATACCTTGTGGTAAATCCATTTCAGGTGATAATGCATCTGCATAAATACCAATTGGCATGTTTGCAGGTTGGAAAATGGGAATGTAGACACCCTGAAGAGAAAAATCATTGTTTATATAGTAGTTAAGACTTACAGCATCTGAACCCCGATGCCGTCCAAAATCAAGAATGTCCTCCAAATCATAAGGATTCAGATTGTCTGTAGGATTAAGTTTGTCAGCAGTACCCCAGACTATTCTTTGACGACCTATTGTAATGTCTAAGTTTTTTGAAAGGAAGCCGAATATCTGAACATATGCTTCCCTTAATTCAAAATTAATCGGGTCAACTATCCCCTTATTATATAAATCAGCAGATGAAGTAATATTTGGTAAACCAATATTACGAAGCCAGACCTCACTGTAAAATTTTGACCTGTTGCTGATTTTTTTATCCAATTTAAGAGTAAGACGATTTTCATTCCATGCCCAATCCTTTTTATCAGTCAGCAGAAATCGTTCGTCAGTCAATAGCGAACCTGTGATATTCAGCCTGCTTTCAGCTTGTTCCGGTGCGGTAAAGCTACTTTCTTGCGCTCTGACAATATAAGAGTTCGCTAAAAGTATAATTATCACTGAAGTTAGTTTTAATAGTTTCATACGTTATAAGTTATTGATTCTGTTACTAATAATCTTTGTAATTAAGTTTAAATTATTAAAAACTATAAGAGCAATTTGAATTCCCTCAAACAGAAATGCCTTCATTGCTCCTGATAGATTTGTTTTATTAAATTTTGTGGGATGCTTTAATCCTTTTAATTTGACGTGTTTCACTTTTTTGTTTTGAGCCTCATAATAAAGGTTTATAAGGGTCTCTACGCCAAACTTTGATGTTTTCATATCTTCAACGATTGGCAGTACATCACTTCTTAATACTGCTCTCTGACCTGTGAGAACTTTGAAAGGATTGATGTGAAAATTAATCAAGGTTTCAGTTGGTTGACCAAGAACCATTTTTGCATCGCTTCTAATAATTGGTTTAATAAGTTGTAGAAAATGTTCTCTTTTTAAATTGGATAAATCAGCATCACAAAAAACAATCAATTCATTACTCGCATGTTCAATACCTGTTGCCATGGCAAAGCCTTTTCCCTTATTTTCAGGCAGATGGATATCAATAATATCCAATTCATTCTTACAATCAATTATGATTTCTTTGGTGTTATCGGCAGAACCATCATTGACAACAATAATTTCATCAAATATTTTGCAATCAGACACTGAAACCAACACATCTCTGATTGTCTTATCTTCGTTATAAGCACATATCACTACCGAAGATTTCATAATTCATGATTCAAATAGTTTGAAATTGCCTCATTTGCAGCATTCTCTCCAATTTTTATCAATTCCTCTGCTTTATGGAAATCGAATGTATCAGAAGAATCATATGGGATATTAATCAGAATATCAGGTTTGAATAATTCAATGGTTTGTTTTGCAATTTTATGAATCATTTCAGAGGTAGTGGCTTTTAAAAGAGAATAATACCACATACTTTTCTTATCACCAGTATCATTGGCTTTGGTAATAATTTTTAACAAATTATTAGGAATAACTTTATGCTGTTTGTTAACAGTGGATAATGTATCAGGTAAATCATTTTTCTTGTCCCCATATAAATTCACAACCACAAGAATATCTTCAGGCTGACGAGTTACATATTCAATTGGGATAGGACTTAGTACGCCACCATCAACTAAAATTTTATCCCCGGATATTACTGGTGTCATCAAAGTCGGGATTGCTATAGATGCTCTGATAGCTTCATAAAAACTACCTGAATTAAAGACCTCTACTTTTTCATTTAATATATCAACGGCAATTGCAGAAAACGGTATTCCCATCTCTTCGATGTTCATATCAGGGATGAATGTTTTCATTTTTTCGAGTACTCGTGCTCCTTTTAACAACCCGTTAGTTGAAATAGTGAAATCCATTAATCCCCAAACTGTTTTTCTGTCCAATGATTTTACCCATGCAGTAAATTCCGGCAGTTTACCCATTGAATAAGTTCCGCCAATAACAGACCCTATAGAAGAACCCGCAATAGAGGATATTTGAAACCCATGCTTTTCAAGTGCGTAACAAACGCCAATCTGTGCAAGACCCTTTGAACCTCCACTGGATAATACTAATGCAACTGATTTATTCATATTTCAGGTTTCTGATGAAAGGGAAAAATTCTGATGAACTTTGCCTGTAACACCATTATACATCTGATTAATTTGCTTTATTACAGTAACATAATCATTAAGGTCATAGATGACACCTTTGACTTCCATTTCTTTTTTCTTGTAGTCCAGTGATGTAACCACAATAGGTACATTAGCCTTCTGTGCCATATAGTAAAATCCTTTATTCCAATTAGATACCCTATTAATCGACCCTTCGGGAGAAATTACGACATGTAATTCATCATTTTCATTTAAAATCTTAACAACCTTATAAATCGCATTTTCATCTTTTACCCCTCTAACTGCCATTGAACCAAACTTTTTCATAACAATATTCATGGGGAAAAAGAAAAGTTCCTTTTTCGAAAGGAATAAGTATCTGACACCCATTTGAGCTATACCTAATTTCCCATAGAGGGCATCAATGTGCGCTGTATGCGGGGCAAATATTGTGATTGACTTTTTTATGTCTGGAAATTCACCTTTGATTTTCCACCCCAAAACATCCTTGAGTAAATATCCTGATATCGTTTTCAACGTGTGAGGTTTAGTCAATTAACAGTACTTACTGAATTAATTTTCTTACCGTAAAATCATCATCGGTTAGTCCTGTATCATATTTCACGTCTGACATTTGCATTTTTGTCTTATGATTTTTTTTAAAGTCAGTCATTTCAATTTCCTGAGCATTCCAGTAGTTACCTACCTTACTAAACACATATTTTGCAGATTTAATTTTTGTGTTTCCTTTGTCATAATAATCCATCGTCTCCGGGTAGAAGTTTGTTTTATTGATGGTTACAATTATCTTGGAATAATCAGATTGAGCCTGTGGTGTCAGTTCCAGCGTATAAACATTTGCTCCGGTTTCAATTAATTTAGGCGTGTATTTTGCTGAAAAAGGTTTTGACTCCATATCATCATAAGAGAAATCCGTACCTGCAAAATTCTGATTCTTTGCACTGGTGGCAATTCTTCTTTCCTTTCCAAAGGCAGGTAAATACAAATACATGACATCATTTGGCAGAGATAATACTGATATCCCCGCCTGTGACGCTGGTGCTGTAAATCGAAATATTCTTTTATCGTTTCCTTTCTGTTGGATTGTCGCCTCTCTGATTTCTTCTTTTCCATTCTTATCAATAAGAACAATCCTATTCTTACCTGTTAAATCTTTCGGTGAGTACATTACATCATCCATTCTTTTTAGAATTGAAGAAGCATCCTGAGCATTTACAGAGTATATACTAAATGCCAGAACAGTAATGGTAACTGCCGCTGAATAAATAATTGCTTTCATATTTTAATGTTTATTTGTGAATAAATTAATTTGCAACGATTTTACGTTTCCTGTTTACCAAAATCAGTATTACAGGCAAAAGTGTCAATGAGCCAAGTCCAGAACCAATCATGCTTATTGCTACAAGCAGTCCGAAATTCTGTAAGGGAACTAACTGAGAAAATAACAATACCAAGAATCCGGCTGCGACCGATGTGACATTAATTATGATAGCCTTGCCACTTGTCATTAACGTTCTTTCGATAGCTTTTTCAGCATCGCCATTTTCTTTAAGGTGTGAATTAAATCCTGAAATAAAATGTATCGAATAATCTATGCCTATTCCCAATGCAATACTACCAACAAGGACAGTAGCAATGTCAAGAGGAATTCCAGTGAATCCCATAAACCCGAATAAGATAAGTATTGTTGCAATTATCGGAATGGTCGCATAGACTCCCTTTGAAAAGGAACGGAATATTAATCCTACAATCAGTACCACCAGAACCAAGGCTATCAAAAGGCTGCTGAACTGACTTTTAATCAGACTGTCATTTAGTCTGACATAAACAGAAGGCATACCTGTTAATTCAATTTTGCAAGTCTCACTTGTGTTTTCCTCAATGAACAGTTGCATTTTTTTGGTGAATGCTTCTATTTCTTGGTTTTCAACCGAGGCAAATTTTGACTGGATAATTCCCCTGTCCAAATCTTCCGAAACGAGTTGAGTCATAACATCCTGCCCGTCAAGAAGAAACCATAACTGCTCGATTTTAGACTGGTCATCAGGTATCCTTTTACCTTCAAGCATTGCATCATTCATTTGCTCTATCAAGTCGCCAACTGATTGAGTTATGCTGATATTCGGGTCTTGTTTCATGAAGTGTTCGGTCTTTATCATGAGGTTTAAAACCTCCGGACTTTGCACATCACCGTCAAAAACAACAAAAACAGGAAATGAACCCCCAAATTTTTTCTGCATCAAATCCTCTGAAATTCTTGTTGGATTATCCTTCTTGAAATAATCAGCCATGTTTGTACTTGTTTTAATAAGGAACATGCCGACAATGCTTATAACCAGAAAAGTGCCCCAGATTGAAAATATATATTTAGGGTGTTTAAAAAGCAGATTAGAAAGAGGTTGAAGGATAAAATGAGATAAAATGGTTTTCTTTTCAGGTAAATCTACTGTTACCTTGCGGTCATTTTTTGAAAATATGGAAGTAAGAGCCGGAACAAAAAATATTGCAAGAATCAGAGATACAATTACTCCTATAGCTGTAAAAATGCCAAAATCTTTAATCATTGTCAGATACGCACCAAGAACAAATGACACAAATCCAACGGCTGTAGTTAACGCAGCAAGAATCACAGGAATGATTACATATCCAAGTGCCTTTGTTATTGTTTGATTGAAATCTCCTGCTCTGAATAGATTAAAGCTATTTATTACATGAATTGTGTAAGCACTTCCCACTGCAAGCAGAATGACAGGTACAATATTCAGGATAATGGTAAGTTCATGACCCGCAGTAACAATGATTCCTACAGTCCATATAACGGCAATCCCGGCAGTAAGGAGTGGCATCAGTAAGCCTCTGAGAGACCTGAAACTTATGTATAAAATAAGCGCAATAACTATGAAAACTATTGGCAGAAGCCATACTATATCTGAAACAATTAAATCAGAAACATCATTTATCATAAAAGGTAGTCCGCCAAAATAGACTGATTCAGGCAAATCCAGTCCTTCAACCATGTTCTTGATTTCATTGGCAACTGCCTGTTTATCAGCATCAGGAATTAAAGTGAACATTATAACTGTTGCCGTTCCATCCTCTGATACGATTGCACCTTTATACATCTCTTTTGAGTATATATAGGTTTTCAGGCTGTCTAACCGGGACTGCTCAACCGGAAGGTTATACTCGTCAACAAGTTTACCGATTTCAATTCCTTCTTCAGTGCTTTTGATATCAAGTATGTTAGTCAGGCTTGTGACAGTAGAAACGCCATGAGTAATTTTCAGACTGTCTGTAATTTGTTTAACGTGCTGTAGCAAATCAGCTTTAAAAATATTGTCTGATTCAAGAACTATCATGCCCATTTCATTACCGCCAAACTGGTTGCCAATATTTTTAAACATCAAGGCAGCCGGGTCATCATCCGGTAATGAACTGATTATATCAGAATTGATTTTTAAGAATCTGGTCTGAAGACCAAAGAATACTGTTATACCAATTACACTTAGTATAATTATCCATCTGTTTTTGAGGATTTTCTGTGCAAATCGTTCCATATATTAAATATTGACTATTATTGTTTTAAAGTCAGTTCAAAATTAAAAATAGATTTTAACTAAAAATGTTTTTTGTTCAAATTTTAACAAAAAAAATTTACGATTATTTTCTTTGTGTTCTTAAACTATTGACAATCATTGATGATAGCTCATCAATAGTGCTCTCGTATTCTGAATATTTTTCCTGAAGATATAATGGTATTTCAATCCCATTAATGACCATCATGAATATACTTATGGTCGAATTTATGTTTCTGAAATCAAGATAACCCTCTGTTTTCCCCCTTTCAAGTATTATTGTTAATTGCTCCCTTTCAAATTCAGTAAAATCTTCACGAACATCCTTCACAAATAGATATTTTTCGAAAAAATCAGCCTTAAGTGTTTCGTGATAGTTGACAGCTTTATGTAATAACCTTAGCCTTGTCAGGGTGTATTCTTTGAGTGTAATAAGGGAATCATTTTCGGCATCAACAATTTTCTTTAACTCTATCTTAACTGCGTTTAACTCCTGCTTTAGTACTTCATTAAAAAGCTCTTCCTTCCCTTTAAAATAATAATATAATACTCCTTTGGCTTTATGGATGTGTTTGGCAATCTCATCCATTGTGGTTTTATGGAAACCAAATTTTGAAAAGTACTTCGAAGCTGAATTTACAATCAGATTTCTTACGTTAATTTCTGACATTATATTTGACTATTTTGATTTTCAGGTCAAATTTACAAGTTTTTTAATTGTTATCTCAATTAAGCGACAGGATGCTGACAAATAAAGTGTTTAATGCAAAACTATTGGTAATTATAATTCAAAATTTATTACTTCACTTCTGCGTGATACCCAAGATAGTTTCAAAATTACTTAAACTCCATAACCAATAGCTCCCTGCATAATCCAAATTCCATTCCAGTGAATAAGTTTTCTTGCTTTTCAGTTCCTGAACGAATAATATGATAATTCCTTCATTTAATTCGAAATCCAATAACCTGATGGCACTAATGTCATTGCCAGATAATTTACTCTCGGTTTTAAGGTATGGCATATTCAATTTCAATCTTTTATTTTGAGTCAAAATGAACGGTAGGTCAACCGCAATTTCAGATTCAGATATATATTTCAATACCATATTCCCAGAACTGTTGTAAAATGGTTGTGGTAGGTTTGGTTTGTTTTTTAAGGTGTCATTGGTTATCAAAGATTGTCCTTTGGTGTTCTGGCTCAGTTTATTAACCATCCGTGATTCATGAATTCTTAGGTCAGTCATTACGTCCGCCAATTTGGTAATAAAGGCAATTGACATGAATGAAAAGAGACAGTTTTCTGTTGTTAAATCCTGAGTGTAAAGTTGCCATTTAAACTTGTGATAGTTCCATAATTTCAAAAAGAGCACATCCCCTTCCTGCCACAGTTCCAGTAATCTTGCCGGATAAATCAATGGGTCAATGGTATCCGGATATACTATAAGCAACTCTTCCCCAATTTTTACAGTTTTCATAGGGGCAAGCAAGCACTGATGTTGAATCACGTAAGTGTCAGATGATAATTGGATTAGCTTTAAACCAACGGTATTTCTTGCATTTGTTCCCATTCTAATCTTCAATTATTTCAATCAAGTCAATATCGTCTACGTCACTTCTCAAGATATCAGCTAACACCAAGTTCCAGATATCCGTCCAGCGAATGAATATGCAGCTTGGTTGAGCGTTATTAATGTCGATGGAGAATTTAACTGGTTGATTTGTTGATTGTTCGGTTAATGACAGTATGATATTACCATCCTGATAATCAACAGAATCTAACCTGTATAAAGCAAATCCATCATGGCTGACTGCGAGATATTGCTCTCCGAAATCCGGGATACCAGTGTTGCTTTCACGTCTCAGGAAAATTTTAAGATGCTGATATTGATACGGATGCATTTCCATATCATGAACAAGTTCATCAAGGTTTGCTGGGTAATTTGAATCCATTATCTTCATTTAAATTTATTGCTCTATACGGGTATGTACCACCGTAACCCCCGGTAAGGGGCGTTCCCCCCATAGTAGTGCCAATATAAGCCGCTGGTGGGGCGGGTGTTTATCCGCTTAACTTTAATATAAATACAGAAAAAAATGAATTAGGGTCGGGATTCAGGTCTTGAAAAAACTTTTTAATTGAAAAAATCTGGAAAAAATTTTTGAAATCCAGAATGTTACAATGTTTCTTCTTTGTAATGAAGTTGATTTTTTTTCAAAAAAAATTTGGAAAATATACCAGTTGACGAACATAATTTTATATTGCAAATTTTATTGCAAATAAAAAAGGACTCGCAATAGTTAACTTTGCAAGTCCTTATATATGCCTGATTGTCAGGTCTTATTTTGAGCGGGAAAAGGGATTCGAACCCTCGACCCTCAGCTTGGGAAGCATAAAATA
>Ga0302252_1001387_pt1 | contig 14159 bp, 10 predicted proteins | sample AAG_RA_Leu_MG_FD_193511 | JGI IMG/M metagenome (GOLD analysis project Ga0302252, IMG submission 193511) | Enriched activated sludge microbial communities from anaerobic digester in WTTP, New Holstein, Wisconsin, United States - AAG_RA_Leu | ecosystem: Engineered > Bioreactor > Anaerobic >...
AACCGTCGGCGTCTCCGGTGTATTCTCCCACACCTCGACAACGGTCCCGCGGATCCCGCCGGCGGCCTCGACGCGGTCACCCGGTCGCCACACCGGAGACGTCGACGCCGTCTCCGGTGTCCTGGCGGTCTCGGTGAACAGTGTTCGTTCAGTCAGCATGCGCCGATCCGTTCACCGTCGACAGCGGTGTTCAGGGATCACAACGGTCGTAATCCCCTCTGGCGGCGGGTTGTCCCCGTAATCGACCAGGACAACGTTCGTATTCGGGTCGTTCGCGTATTGTACCGACCATTCGAGAAACCGCTCGACTGAATCGGTCGTAATCGTAACGGTCCGAGGTCGGACCAGGTCAACCACACTTTGAGGCAAGTTCATGTCGGTCTCCGTTCGGTCTCTGAGCGTGAAGGGTCTTCGATTTGGGACACCAGGGACGGCAAACACCTATTTTTGTATAACTCCCTTCACATGCGCGCATGAAGGGAGTTTACTCAAAATGGCTTCTAGGTGTCCCTGGTGTCCCTATTCGGTTTCAATCGGCGTCAACCTCAGCGTGGTCGAGCATGTCCGTCGGCCTCAGACCTTGCATGTAGCGTTTCGATCCTGACTTGGTAGGTCGGTAACCCATTTCTGACAGGGTCTTGCCGAAAACGCTCCGTTCAACCGGCGTGGTCCCGACGTCTTCGCAGAACGTCGAATACGCGGCATAGAGTACCGCGGTTGTCGCCTTTTCTCTCGGATCGCTGACGCATGCCTCGGTGACAAACTGACCGACCGAATCCTCGGACTGTGCATATTCGGCCTTCGCGTCTCGCCAGTGTGGCGGGTTAATAAGACCGGTCGAACGACCCGCGGCGATCTCCCTATACCACGCGACCGCACCCTCGACCAACCATGCGGCGATCCCTTCGCGCTCTTTCTCCAGTTTCTCTTTCAGTCGGGGATCGGCCAGGTTGGCGGGGTCGGCCTTTGGGTCTTCGCTCTCCAGGACAAACCGGCGGTCGAACGGGACGTAAACGAGACGGTCGAAAAACGCCTGTTCACGTCCGTCGATCCGCGGTCGGTGATTCGTGGCCAGGATCGGCGTGAACTCCGGTCTGAAGTTGATCGGTTTTCGGTACAGTTCGCGCGCCGAGACGGTGTCACCGCCGGTCAGTGACTTGACCAGGTTGGTGTTCAACCGGCCTTTGGATTGGGTCTCGTCCAGTGTTACCAGTCGGACGGTTCGCAACGCGGCAAGTTCAGGGGTTGCGCTCCCTGGTCGGACGCCGCCGGCCATGAGGACCTCGGCCTTTGTGGCATGGACGTAATCGGGACCTAGAACCTTTACCAACGTTTCGAGAATCGTCCCCTTGCCGTTGCGACCGCCTCCGACAAAGAACGCGATTATACGCTCGCACGTGTCCCCGGTGATCGCGTAACCAAGTAACCGTTGGAGACCGGCAACCGACGCCGCGGGGTCGGGGTCACGCGCGAAAATCCCATGTAGCGCGCCGATCCATTCGGGACATTTCGCCTTTGGGTTGTAGTCACACGGGACCAGTCGGGTGATCCGGTCCCCTCGGTCGTGTGGTCGAAGTTCACCGGCTCGCACGTCGAACGTCCCGTTCGTGAAGTTCACCAAGTAGCGGTCGGCGTCGAGGGTGTCGGCGGTTGTACGCAACGCGGCAAGACCGCGCGCCGTGGTCTCGGATCCGCGGCGACTGTTCGTTTTCTCGAACGTCAGGACCTGGCGAATGAACCGCATCCGGTCTTCGTTCTCTCGCACCTGGTCGTATAGTTCGCGGTTGGTCTCCAGGATCACGTTCAGGATCACTTCATCCGACGTTTGCGAATACCGACACCCGTCCCACACCAACCAACCCGTGGCGTCGGTGTAGAGAACGTTATCGGCATGCCGCGCGGCGAATCGCTCAGCGTTGCCGGCCTCGGAGAGGGTGAACCCGTCGGGCGCCGTGGCCTCTTTCGGTATTCGTGACCCGGTCCCTTTGAGGACCTCTCCGGTGTCGGGGTCGACGCCGTCGGGTGTGTCCTTTTTGCGCCGCGTCTTCGGCGCCGTGTAGAACTCGGTCACGGTGTCGAGCGCCGTCGGGATCGTGAACTTCGGGAGGTAATCGTCACGGTCCCACTTATCCCGCGTCAGTTTTGACCCGCGCATGATCCGTTCGATTTGCGCCGGGTCCCTGGTGTAGAACGCGATCAGACATGCCAGGGCGCCGTCGGCGTCCGACTGTGTCTCGTAACCCGACCAGTCCCCGGCATACAACCGCGTGAACTTGTCTCCGTTCTTCGCCTTTCGCGCCAGGTCGATTACCTCGGCGTCAGTCAGCGGAGGCGGTGACCCGGCCTCGGCGGTTCGGGTTGTCCTGGTCGGTTTCGCCTTTGGGGTTGCCGCCGGCGGTGTGAAATAGCGGTCAACCAGTGTGGCAAGTTCGGCGGTCCGTTCTTCGATCGCGTCGGGTGTCCCGTCGACGTGGTTTCCGGTCACGGTGAAGTAGCGTCCCTTTTGGTACAGTTCGACGCCATGCTCGGTGTTCTTTCGTCCCGTGCCGTTGTAGGATCCGCGCATCAGACAGTGAAGACCGGTCCCCGACGGCGAAACTTCGGTGTAGGTGTTGAGCAACCGTACCACGTCGACCGCCGCGGGTGACAACGTCCCGTCTTCGTTCAGACAGTGGTCGACGTCGACGCCGACCAGGTCGATTGTTTCGGGGTGAAAGACGATCCCGACGCCGTCTCCGTTGTAGCGTTGCGCCGCGATCGCGGCCTTTGTATAGGTCGACCAGTGTAGCGGGTTGATTGTCGACGCCTTGCTTCCGCGGTTCGGGTTGTACGGGACTTTGGTCGGTTTGCCGTCCCGCACCTCGCGTTTCCAGTAGACCCATATCGGCAACGGCGCCAGGTCCTGGAGCGCCTTCGGGAGTTCGTCACCGCCAACGGTCGGGGGTTCGGATCCGTTGGAGCGTGGCGGTTGCGCGTCAGACGCGGTCTGTGCTACAATTGGGGGTGTAGGTTTGGTTTGTTCTGCACCCTCGATCCGGTCCCCGCCGGCGTCGAGGGTGTTTTCGTCTCTGGTCACTGGTCCGACCCTCCGATCCGGTTGATCAGACGTCGTTCACGGCGCGCCGCGCGTTTGTGTGACCACGTCTCAAGGTCATCGGGGTTGATCATGTACGACCGACCGAATCGACTGTACCTCAGTCGACCAGTCAGCGCCAGAAACCGGACATACGTCGGGGTGATCCCCGCCAGTTGCGCCGCCTCCATCGTGGTTAGCCATGACATGGCCTTACCTCCTTTGTGGCGGGTCCCAAAACTGAAACGACCGCCACGGGTCTTGAACCCTGGCGGCCTTTGTGTCTCAAAGTAGGCTCAAAATCTTGAGCGTGCTCTAAGCGTGAGGTTGTGAAAATATTATTGAAAAAGTTAACGTTTTGCTATACACTGAAAACGAAACCCGTCCAACGGTTTCACGTCCCTGTAGCCGCCAAAGTTACTTGGGTCTTGACGTGGTCAGCGTTCGTCGCGCTGACCACGTTGCTATTTCACTAGCATGCTAGTCGTGTGCGAACGGTTGTTTCAACAGAAAAAACACGTTCAAGTAACACGTTCGACTAAGTAATACCCCCCCCACCTCGCGCAAGTCAACCGGTCCCGCCTCTCAGCGTCCCCGGCGGGTGTACGGGACCGCCAACATGGCGGCCGCTCTTTGTTTCGCGTCTTCGCCTCGGCGGTCATACCTCGCCGTGGTCGACACATTCGCATGTCCCGCCAACCTCTGAACCGTGGTAATGTCGGCGCCGGCGTCCAATAGGTCCGACACAAACGACCGTCGAAAGTCGTGACAACCGACGTGGTCGATCCCCGCCTCTTTCGCTCGACGTCCAACCACGGCACCCATGGCATGCGCCGTCAGTCTCCGGCCGGTGATCGCGCCGCTCTTGGTCAGTGAGAGAAACATGGCGCCGGGTTCGAGACCTCGAACGCGCAACCAGTCGGTGATCGCGTCCCTGGCGCCGTTTGTGGCATAGGTGACCCGGTCTTTGTTACCCTTGCCGCCTCGGACCGTCAGCGCGCCGGTGTCGGTGTCGAAGTTCGCCACGTCGAGCGCCTCGACCTCCGCACGTCGGAGACCGGCGGCATACATGACGGCGATCAGTGCCGCGTCTCTGGATCCCGCGGGTGTGGTATCCTTCGCGCATGCCTCGAACAGTGCCGAGAGTTCGCGCGGTTTGATCGACCGTCCCGCCGGGAGACGTTCGGACTTGACGGCGGTCACGTCGGCCGCGCGGGTGTAGTCCTCAGCGTTCATCAGACCGAGGCGCCACGCCTCTTTGAGAACGCCTCGGACCGCGGCCAGGATTCTGTTACACGTTGCCGGCGCGCGTCCCGATTCGATCAATGCGGTTCGCAACGCGGCGGTGTGTTGGTAGCGGAGGTTTTGCCACGGGAGGCGGTCGGCCTCGACGGCGCCTCCGGTCAGCATGTCGGAGACCAGGTCGAGCGCGCCGCACATGGACGGCCTCGACCCCGACGCCAACCGCGCAATATAGACCCGCGCGGGGTTCTGGTCGGGTCTCCACACAACGGGTGTGGTCAGTTCGGCGGTGTCAGGGACTGCAACGGCGGTTGTGTTCGGTTTCATGATCGTGTCCTTTCTCTCTCATTGTATCCTAGAAGATACATTCTAGTCAATAATAACAACACAGAAAGAGACATGTTTTTTTCTGAACCTCAGGTTTTCTCAGGTTGCGGTCGGCGGTCCTGGCGGGACACCCAAAGGCTAATTCCGTAACGGTTACGGAATTACAGGACCAGGACCACGGCGGGTGAAGGGTTGCCGGTGATCCCCTCGGCGGTGTGGTCGTAACGTTCTGTTCTGACCGGCCTCGAAAACGGGGGGTGTTAGGACTAGGACCGACGGCCTAAAGTCTGAGGTTGGGCATCCTGGCGCGATTCTGACGCCGATCGGGACGGTGTCGGTCGACCTCGACGCTCGAAGGGTTGACAGCATGGGGGTTTACAGTTCACACCCCGATCAGCGGGAACCATTCCCGTTGATTCCTTCACCGCGGGCGGCCGGTGTCACCCCCACATGCGCGGGGGCAGTGTGAATGGCGACACGGTGTCGCCATTTACCGAAGAGTCACCCCCACATGCGCGGGGCCAGTGTGGATCAGCAACTGCAGATTGTGCAGTCGCTGAAGTCACCCCCACATGCGCGGGGGCAGTGTGGCTAATTGGCTAACGGTTAGCCAATTACATAGGGTCCCGGGTTTCATAGGGTATCCCGGCCGGCGCGGATCGGTGCCCCATGCGTGAATCTTCTCTAGGGAACATCCGCGATCCAGGGCGGCGCTGATAATCGGGTAACGGTTACCCAATTGGCCCGCGGCTCCGATAAGTCGGCACAATCTGCCGACTTTTTCCCATGCTTCGCTCGCGGCGCTCATTCGCTTCGCCGGCCAGGCGGGGGGTGTTCCGATACCCGATTCCGGGTAGGGGCGGCGTGTGGGGCATCCTGGGGCCATTGTGCACGGATTCCGGGGCGGTACTGAACACATGAAGATTGACCACGGAACACCGGCGGCCCTAAGCGGGGGGGGGTATTATTTCGGTGCCTATAAAAGGGCGGGCGCGGCCGGAATTATGAGGCCCCATGAAAAAGGCGGTGTCAGTCTGTCACCCATACCCGCGGCCGCGGCCAGGTCAACGGCGGCATGTTGAGCAGTTCGGCGGTGTCGAGGGTCTCCCGGTCGACCAGGACAACGACCTCGGTCTCGCAAATGTCCCCCGTGGTTTCGTCTTCACCGGCAAGGCAAACCATGACGATCGGCGCCGTCGGATCGCTGAGGATCACGTAAACGCCGGGGTCGACGCCGGCGGCTCCAGGTCCGAATCGGACCACGTGACCGGGTTCAAGTTCTGTCACCGTGTCACCTCCGGTGTTATTGTGGTTCACACCTCAACCCGCCGGCCGATCGCGCCGACATGTCCCGTTGGAGGTGTCGCATGGACCACGCAAACGAACAGGTCACGGGACGCGCGACCGGTAACGGGACGGGTTACACCGTTGCCGAGACCGCGTACAGGTTGGGGATCAGTGAACGCGCCGTTCGCGCTCGAATCCGACGCGGGACGCTACACGCGGCGAAGACCGCGGGACGTCACGGCGCCGTGTGGTCCGTAACCTTGCCAGGTAACGGCCAGACAGGGACCGAGGCACGTCCCGACGGAGAGCCCGCACCGGCAACCTGGAGCGTCGAGCGCGCCGCCTTACTGGATCAAGTCGCGTGGTTGAGAAACCAGGTCGACAACCTCACACGGATTGTTGAGGCCGACCGAAACGAACGCGCGGCGCTGAACGCTCGACCCCTTGCCGCGTTGCCGTCGGTCGAATCGAAACGCCGACCGTGGTTTCGGTTCTGGTAGTTTTTGCGCCTCCGGTCCTTTTGCGCCAGAACGGCGAAAGAACCTCCGAGACGTCCCGACACACGTCCCGCGGCGTGACCCCTTCAGGTTGGCCAACCTGGCGCGATTGTGCGGGTTTTGACAGGTAACCCCGACCAGTGAAACGGATACCCCATGGAACCGTTGGATACCCCATGGACGGCATACAAAGTCATGACGTTGTATACACAACCAACCGACGGTGAAGGTTGAGCACATGAAGATTGACCACGGAGAGAACACACGCGCGGGCGGCCAAAGGCTAATTCGCTCACGGTGAGCGAATTACAGAAGAAGGTAGACGGCAAGGGCTACCGACTGATCGCGGGCTACCACCGGCTTGAGGCTTGCAAGGCCATCGGCTGGCTGGAGATCGACGCGACGGTTGTGGACTTGAACGACTTGGAAGCCGAACTCGCGGAGATCGACGAGAATCTTATCCGCAACGAGTTCACGAAACTTGAGCGCGACGAAAACTGGATGCGCCGCCAGCCGCTCTACAACGAACTCCATCCCGAGGCGCAAGCGCAAAGGCCGCAAGGTGGCGGCAACCGTCCCAATGTGGTGGACACCGTGTCCACCACATTCGCAGAGGACACCGCTGGAAAGTCCGGTGTTTCGGCGCGAACGGTAAGGCGCGGTATCCAGATAGCGCGGGACATCCCTCAAGACGTGCGGGACGTATTACGCGACACGCCCGTTGCCGATTCCACAACGGACTTGCTCACAATCGCACGGCAACCCGCGTTTTTTCGTGCTGAATTTGACGTAATTCGACATGGTCGACGCTCAAATGTCCAGAAATTCAATATGGTTGACGCTCAGAATGTCAAAGACGTCAAACGGTTGACGCTCAGAATGTGGCCAGGTGTTAGCAGTTGTCGGGTGTTTCGGGTTTCGCGCCGGCGTGGTACCTCCCGAACGCGCGCCTCAGTGCGTCGGCAACCCGCAACGTTTCGGTGTCGGCGGCCTCGACCGGTTCAGGTTCGACCGTCTCGCGCCTCAGTTCGGCCGGCTCGCTGATCACGTGGTGCGGCAACCCGTCGACCTCGACCTCGACAAACCCGACGCGATCGGCAACCGTCGGCGTCTCCGGTGTATTCTCCCACACCTCGACAACGGTCCCGCGGATCCCGCCGGCGGCCTCGACGCGGTCACCCGGTCGCCACACCGGAGACGGCGTCGACGCCTCCGGTGTCCTGGCGGTCTCGGTGAACAGTGTTCGTTCAGTCAGCATGCGCCGATCCGTTCACCGTCGAAACCGGGATTCAGGGATCACGACCATGGTGATCCCTTCGGCCGGCGGGTTGTCCCCGTAATCGACCAGGACAACGTTTGTATTCGGTTCGTTCGCGTATTGAACCGACCATTCGAGAAACCGCTCGACTGAATCGGTCAGAATCGTAACGGTCCGAGGTCGGACCAGGTCAACCACACTTTTAGGTAGGTCCATGTCAGTCTCCGTTCGGTCTCTGAGCGTGAAGGGTCTTCGATTTATGACGCATATGACGCATTGCACCCTTTTCGAGTAACTTTCTACATGCGCGCGTCGCGAGAGAAAGTTACACAAAGTACCTGACATGCGTCACATGCGTCACAACCTCGAATCATTCGGGATCCTCTTGAGCGTGGTCGAACAAAAAGTCCAACCGTAACCCGGCAATATAGCGGTGTCTCGCGTCCCGCTCCAGCACATACCCCATTTGATCCAGGGTCTTACTGAACTGACGCCGGCTGACCTCTTTGATCCCGGCATCAGCGCAAAAGACCTTGTACGCGTCGTACAGTTTGCCACTGGTCTCACGCGCGCCGGGTTCCCGCACACAACCCTCGGACACGAATTGACCGACACTGTCTGAAGACCGTTGAAAGTTCTCTTTTTCCCGGCGCCAGTGTGGCGGGATCAGCAAACCGGTCGATCGTCCCGCGGCGATCTCTCTGTACCACGCGACCGCACCCTCGACCAACCATGCGGCGATCCCTTCGCGTTCGGCCTCCAGTTTGTCCTCCAGTAACGGGTCGGCCAGGTCGGACGGGTCCGCGTTCGGATCTTTGGCCTCCAGCATGGTCTTCAGTTCGGCCTCCAAGAGAAACCGACGGTTGAAGGGGATGTAAACGAGACGCGCAAACAGTGCCTGGTCGCGACCGTCGACCACGGGTTCGTTGTTTGTGGCAACGATCGGGGTGAACTCCGGTTCGAAGTTGATCGGTCCCTTGTACAGTTCGCGCGCCGAGACGGGTTCGTTTCCTGTCAGCGCCTTGACCAGGTTTGCGTTCAGTTTTCCTTCGCTCTCGGTCTCCGACAACGTAACCAACCGAACGCCTCTCAGCGCCGCCAGGTCGGGCGTGGCGCCTCGTCCAATCCCGCCGGCCATGAGAACCTCGGTTCGCGCCGCCTTGACGTAATCAGGACCAAGGACCGTCATCAAGGCATTGAGAATCGTGGTTTTTCCGTTTCTGCCTTCGGCTCCGATAAAGAACGCGATTATCCGTTCTTTGGTCACGCCGGTGATCGCGTAACCTAGTAACCGTTGGAGACCGGCAACCGACGCCGCGGGTTCGGGATCACGGTCGAAAATCCCATGTAGCGCGCCGATCCATTCGGGACATTTCGCCTTTGGGTTGTAGTCACACGGGACCAGTCGGGTGATCCGGTCCCCTCGGTCGTGTGGTCGAAGTTCACCGGCTCGCACGTCGAACGTCCCGTTCGTGAAGTTCACCAAGTAGCGGTCGGCGTCGAGGGTGTCGGCGGTTGTACGCAACGCGGCAAGACCGCGCGCCGTGGTCTCGGATCCGCGGCGACTGTTCGTTTTCTCGAACGTCAGGACCTGGCGAATGAACCGCATCCGGTCTTCGTTCTCTCGCACCTGGTCGTATAGTTCGCGGTTGGTCTCCAGGATCACGTTCAGGATCACTTCATCCGACGTTTGCGAATACCGACACCCGTCCCACACCAACCAACCCGTGGCGTCGGTGTAGAGAACGTTATCGGCATGCCGCGCGGCGAATCGCTCAGCGTTGCCGGCCTCGGAGAGGGTGAACCCGTCGGGCGCCGTGGCCTCTTTCGGTATTCGTGACCCGGTCCCTTTGAGGACCTCTCCGGTGTCGGGGTCGACGCCGTCGGGTGTGTCCTTTTTGCGCCGCGTCTTCGGCGCCGTGTAGAACTCGGTCACGGTGTCGAGCGCCGTCGGGATCGTGAACTTCGGGAGGTAATCGTCACGGTCCCACTTATCCCGCGTCAGTTTTGACCCGCGCATGATCCGTTCGATTTGCGCCGGGTCCCTGGTGTAGAACGCGATCAGACATGCCAGGGCGCCGTCGGCGTCCGACTGTGTCTCGTAACCCGACCAGTCCCCGGCATACAACCGCGTGAACTTGTCTCCGTTCTTCGCCTTTCGCGCCAGGTCGATTACCTCGGCGTCAGTCAGCGGAGGCGGTGACCCGGCCTCGGCGGTTCGGGTTGTCCTGGTCGGTTTCGCCTTTGGGGTTGCCGCCGGCGGTGTGAAATAGCGGTCAACCAGTGTGGCAAGTTCGGCGGTCCGTTCTTCGATCGCGTCGGGTGTCCCGTCGACGTGGTTTCCGGTCACGGTGAAGTAGCGTCCCTTTTGGTACAGTTCGACGCCATGCTCGGTGTTCTTTCGTCCCGTGCCGTTGTAGGATCCGCGCATCAGACAGTGAAGACCGGTCCCCGACGGCGAAACTTCGGTGTAGGTGTTGAGCAACCGTACCACGTCGACCGCCGCGGGTGACAACGTCCCGTCTTCGTTCAGACAGTGGTCGACGTCGACGCCGACCAGGTCGATTGTTTCGGGGTGAAAGACGATCCCGACGCCGTCTCCGTTGTAGCGTTGCGCCGCGATCGCGGCCTTTGTATAGGTCGACCAGTGTAGCGGGTTGATTGTCGACGCCTTGCTTCCGCGGTTCGGGTTGTACGGGACTTTGGTCGGTTTGCCGTCCCGCACCTCGCGTTTCCAGTAGACCCATATCGGCAACGGCGCCAGGTCCTGGAGCGCCTTCGGGAGTTCGTCACCGCCAACGGTCGGGGGTTCGGATCCGTTGGAGCGTGGCGGTTGCGCGTCAGACGCGGTCTGTGCTACAATTGGGGGTGTAGGTTTGGTTTGTTCTGCACCCTCGATCCGGTCCCCGCCGGCGTCGAGGGTGTTTTCGTCTCTGGTCACTGGTCCGACCCTCCGATCCGGTTGATCAGACGTCGTTCACGGCGCGCCGCGCGTTTGTGTGACCACGTCTCAAGGTCATCGGGGTTGATCATGTACGACCGACCGAATCGACTGTACCTCAGTCGACCAGTCAGCGCCAGAAACCGGACATACGTCGGGGTGATCCCCGCCAGTTGCGCCGCCTCCATCGTGGTTAGCCATGACATGGCCTTACCTCCTTTGTGGCGGGTCCCAAAACTGAAACGACCGCCACGGGTCTTGAACCCTGGCGGCCTTTGTGTCTCAAAGTAGGCTCAAAATCTTGAGCGTGCTCTAAGCGTGAGGTTGTGAAAATATTATTGAAAAAGTTAACGTTTTGCTATACACTGAAAACGAAACCCGTCCAACGGTTTCACGTCCCTGTAGCCGCCAAAGTTACTTGGGTCTTGACGTGGTCAGCGTTCGTCGCGCTGACCACGTTGCTATTTCACTAGCATGCTAGTCGTGTGCGAACGGTTGTTTCAACAGAAAAAACACGTTCAAGTAACACGTTCGACTAAGTAATACCCCCCCCACCTCGCGCAAGTCAACCGGTCCCGCCTCTCAGCGTCCCCGGCGGGTGTACGGGACCGCCAACATGGCGGCCGCTCTTTGTTTCGCGTCTTCGCCTCGGCGGTCATACCTCGCCGTGGTCGACACATTCGCATGTCCCGCCAACCTCTGAACCGTGGTAATGTCGGCGCCGGCGTCCAATAGGTCCGACACAAACGACCGTCGAAAGTCGTGACAACCGACGTGGTCGATCCCCGCCTCTTTCGCTCGACGTCCAACCACGGCACCCATGGCATGCGCCGTCAGTCTCCGGCCGGTGATCGCGCCGCTCTTGGTCAGTGAGAGAAACATGGCGCCGGGTTCGAGACCTCGAACGCGCAACCAGTCGGTGATCGCGTCCCTGGCGCCGTTTGTGGCATAGGTGACCCGGTCTTTGTTACCCTTGCCGCCTCGGACCGTCAGCGCGCCGGTGTCGGTGTCGAAGTTCGCCACGTCGAGCGCCTCGACCTCCGCACGTCGGAGACCGGCGGCATACATGACGGCGATCAGTGCCGCGTCTCTGGATCCCGCGGGTGTGGTATCCTTCGCGCATGCCTCGAACAGTGCCGAGAGTTCGCGCGGTTTGATCGACCGTCCCGCCGGGAGACGTTCGGACTTGACGGCGGTCACGTCGGCCGCGCGGGTGTAGTCCTCAGCGTTCATCAGACCGAGGCGCCACGCCTCTTTGAGAACGCCTCGGACCGCGGCCAGGATTCTGTTACACGTTGCCGGCGCGCGTCCCGATTCGATCAATGCGGTTCGCAACGCGGCGGTGTGTTGGTAGCGGAGGTTTTGCCACGGGAGGCGGTCGGCCTCGACGGCGCCTCCGGTCAGCATGTCGGAGACCAGGTCGAGCGCGCCGCACATGGACGGCCTCGACCCCGACGCCAACCGCGCAATATAGACCCGCGCGGGGTTCTGGTCGGGTCTCCACACAACGGGTGTGGTCAGTTCGGCGGTGTCAGGGACTGCAACGGCGGTTGTGTTCGGTTTCATGATCGTGTCCTTTCTCTCTCATTGTATCCTAGAAGATACATTCTAGTCAATAATAACAACACAGAAAGAGACATGTTTTTTTCTGAACCTCAGGTTTTCTCAGGTTGCGGTCGGCGGTCCTGGCGGGACACCCAAAGGCTAATTCCGTAACGGTTACGGAATTACAGGACCAGGACCACGGCGGGTGAAGGGTTGCCGGTGATCCCCTCGGCGGTGTGGTCGTAACGTTCTGTTCTGACCGGCCTCGAAAACGGGGGGTGTTAGGACTAGGACCGACGGCCTAAAGTCTGAGGTTGGGCATCCTGGCGCGATTCTGACGCCGATCGGGACGGTGTCGGTCGACCTCGACGCTCGAAGGGTTGACAGCATGGGGGTTTACAGTTCACACCCCGATCAGCGGGAACCATTCCCGTTGATTCCTTCACCGCGGGCGGCCGGTGTCACCCCCACATGCGCGGGGGCAGTGTGAATGGCGACACGGTGTCGCCATTTACCGAAGAGTCACCCCCACATGCGCGGGGCCAGTGTGGATCAGCAACTGCAGATTGTGCAGTCGCTGAAGTCACCCCCACATGCGCGGGGGCAGTGTGGCTAATTGGCTAACGGTTAGCCAATTACATAGGGTCCCGGGTTTCATAGGGTATCCCGGCCGGCGCGGATCGGTGCCCCATGCGTGAATCTTCTCTAGGGAACATCCGCGATCCAGGGCGGCGCTGATAATCGGGTAACGGTTACCCAATTGGCCCGCGGCTCCGATAAGTCGGCACAATCTGCCGACTTTTTCCCATGCTTCGCTCGCGGCGCTCATTCGCTTCGCCGGCCAGGCGGGGGGTGTTCCGATACCCGATTCCGGGTAGGGGCGGCGTGTGGGGCATCCTGGGGCCATTGTGCACGGATTCCGGGGCGGTACTGAACACATGAAGATTGACCACGGAACACCGGCGGCCCTAAGCGGGGGGGGGTATTATTTCGGTGCCTATAAAAGGGCGGGCGCGGCCGGAATTATGAGGCCCCATGAAAAAGGCGGTGTCAGTCTGTCACCCATACCCGCGGCCGCGGCCAGGTCAACGGCGGCATGTTGAGCAGTTCGGCGGTGTCGAGGGTCTCCCGGTCGACCAGGACAACGACCTCGGTCTCGCAAATGTCCCCCGTGGTTTCGTCTTCACCGGCAAGGCAAACCATGACGATCGGCGCCGTCGGATCGCTGAGGATCACGTAAACGCCGGGGTCGACGCCGGCGGCTCCAGGTCCGAATCGGACCACGTGACCGGGTTCAAGTTCTGTCACCGTGTCACCTCCGGTGTTATTGTGGTTCACACCTCAACCCGCCGGCCGATCGCGCCGACATGTCCCGTTGGAGGTGTCGCATGGACCACGCAAACGAACAGGTCACGGGACGCGCGACCGGTAACGGGACGGGTTACACCGTTGCCGAGACCGCGTACAGGTTGGGGATCAGTGAACGCGCCGTTCGCGCTCGAATCCGACGCGGGACGCTACACGCGGCGAAGACCGCGGGACGTCACGGCGCCGTGTGGTCCGTAACCTTGCCAGGTAACGGCCAGACAGGGACCGAGGCACGTCCCGACGGAGAGCCCGCACCGGCAACCTGGAGCGTCGAGCGCGCCGCCTTACTGGATCAAGTCGCGTGGTTGAGAAACCAGGTCGACAACCTCACACGGATTGTTGAGGCCGACCGAAACGAACGCGCGGCGCTGAACGCTCGACCCCTTGCCGCGTTGCCGTCGGTCGAATCGAAACGCCGACCGTGGTTTCGGTTCTGGTAGTTTTTGCGCCTCCGGTCCTTTTGCGCCAGAACGGCGAAAGAACCTCCGAGACGTCCCGACACACGTCCCGCGGCGTGACCCCTTCAGGTTGGCCAACCTGGCGCGATTGTGCGGGTTTTGACAGGTAACCCCGACCAGTGAAACGGATACCCCATGGAACCGTTGGATACCCCATGGAACA
>Ga0302252_1001392_pt1 | contig 14113 bp, 9 predicted proteins | sample AAG_RA_Leu_MG_FD_193511 | JGI IMG/M metagenome (GOLD analysis project Ga0302252, IMG submission 193511) | Enriched activated sludge microbial communities from anaerobic digester in WTTP, New Holstein, Wisconsin, United States - AAG_RA_Leu | ecosystem: Engineered > Bioreactor > Anaerobic >...
TTACCGGGGAAGCGTAGATCTTGATGGTGTCAACGTACTTGGCCGAGAGACCGGCGACCGAGGGATACTGGATCCCCCCGTCCCAGTAGTAGTGCCAGTATTGCTGGGCCAGGGCTTCGTGCATGTTCCATTGCCCTGCAACATGGTCTTCCGGAGTAAAGAAGAGGCGCGGCCCGTCACCATATTGGGGGACATACTGCCCGTCAGCATACCAGGCAATTATCGTCTCACCAAGGTGGGAATAGACATGCGGATTGGTGTAGATGCAGTCGTATGGAAGTGTCGTCTCCCACCCATCGGTGGCGACAAAGGTAACCTCGGTGCCAGGCTCCATTCCGCCCACCAGGTCACAGAGATCCCTGACTTTTGTTCCCTTGATCGCGTTATCGATCTTGGGGGGGTTCATCCCCTTGGTCTCGGTTGGGTCCCAGAGGTCGCCAGGATCAAACGTGACTCCCTGGTACTTGAAATGTGTGACCCCGTCCCCGATGACCGGGAGGTTCGCCTCCATCCAGATATGGTCGAGGGTGGTCTGGTTGATGATTGTTACGCCGTCAGCATCATATTTGATGATGTGGATCTGGGGGATCTCTGTTGGTTCCTGGAAGTCGGCCAGCTCGATCTTGACGACGTTGCCAACGCTGTAATGGACCGAGGGGAGGCCTGCACCCACGAGGCGGAGCGGATACGGCGGATGCGCTCCGTCAGTGGGAAGCGGCTGCCCGTTCATCCTGTTCGCGATGATGAAGCCGTTCGTCGTTCCTATCTCCTGGCTCGTGAACTCCTTGCTGTATCCATCCCCGGCAGTCACGATCACCTTGTATCCGGCAGAAGCGAGCGCATTGTTGAACCCGTTCGGCCCGTGGGGAATCCGGTCGTCAACCCAGCCCATCAGCCGCCAGAGCGGGATGCCTTCGTACACGTTCCCTGTCCCGTCGTCATACGTCGCGGAATGGCAGGCGGCCCAGTCTTCGAACTCGGGTTCCGGAATTGTGTCGCGGATAGCACCGTCGAGAAGCAGGCTCCAGTTGCCGGCAGGGTATGCAGGGAGGCCTTCCAGCCTGATTGTAGCAATGTTCCCGACGCTCTTTCCACCCGTGGCATTTGTGCCCACCAGGCGGAGCGGAGCTTCAGTCCCGACGAGAGGTGCGCCGTTCTTTGTGTTTGCTACCAGGTAGTTGCCGCTTCGTGCCACGTCACCGCTTGCAAAGGTCCTGTTATACCCGTCCCCAGCGATAACCCTGATTGTGTAGCCGGCGGCGGCACGGTCATCATTGAAGGTCCAGTGTGGCGCAGTCTCGATGTCATCGACAGATCCGACAATTTCCCAGAGTGGAATTCCTGTCCAGACATTCCCTGTCCCATCGGTCCAGCTCGCAGGGTGGATGCAGTCCATGGCCTCTTCGAAGTAGGCCTGGCTGATCGCATCAACCACGTCACCCTCCATCGTCAGTGTCCATCCCTCCGGAGGTTTTGGGAGACCAATCAATTCGATAGAGGAGATGTTCCCAATCATCTTCCCTGAAATGATTGCGGGCCCGATCAACTGGAGCGGGAAGCAGGGCTTTGTGCTGTTGGGACGGAGCAGTGGCAACGGTTCGCCGTTCAGGGCGTTTGCCACGATGTAATCATCGCTGCGCGCAATGTCTGCACTCTCAAAGTTGACGGAATACCCGTCATCCGCGGTCACCTTTATCGAGTAACCCTCTGCAGCAAGCGCATCATTGAAGTTGTAATGGTCAGGGCCGGAGTCTGGATCGTCATCGACCATTGCCACGAGGAGCCAGAATGGAACTCCACTCCACTCGTCCCCTTCCGCATCGGTCCAGCTCACCATGTGACCGGACGATGGGCATGCAAGTCCCTGCTCGAAATAAGTCTTTGTAACTGTCTGGTCACGGGCACCAGTGAGAGTGAGTTCCCAGTCCGGTTCCGTGGGTGTGGACCCGCTGATGTCGACTGTAATCTTCACCGCAGCGGTCGCTGCTGCGGTCACTGCGGCATAATCAGTCGGATCGGCCACGGTGCCGTCAACGAAGTAGAACTCGACTGTGTCGCCATCATTCAGCGCTATCAGGTTCAGGGCACCGGCCGGGTTATTGTATCCATCTTTGTATACATCATTGACATAGGCATACCAGGCTTTCCTGGGCGTCTTCTGGTAAATATACGAGCCAATATTATCCAGGAGCAGTGCTCCTGATGAGGCGTAGTTCTTGTCGGTTATGTCGTAGGTGAACCCTGATCCGGCCTTGGATGCGGTCTCGAGGGCACCGAGTGGCGTGGTATAGTCCACTGTATAGTTCCCGCTGGCATTGTTGTAGGTGGTGACGGTGAAGGTCTCACCCTCAATGAGAGTAACGGTGCCATCAAAGAGGGTATCGACAGGGACAGGAGGCGCTTCCTGGCTGTATATCTTGATGTCAGAAATGTATTTTACCGATAAACCTGTTGTCGTGGGGTATTGTTCCGATCCACTTGTGTAATAGTACCAGTATTCGGGTGCTGCCGACTCATGCCAGTCATAATTCCCCATCATGTGGTATCCCCACGGGTTGACAGAGTCATCGGCGAAGAATACGAGTTTTAATCCATCGTTGTAGCCAGTGTCGGGATATGTCCCATCCTTGAACCATGTAATGACCATGGGCCCCTGGCGAATGGGATACGAATAGACATTCTCATACGCAAACCTCTTGGAAAAACCATCAGAAGCCTTGAGTTCGACGGTCTCTCCCGGGGACATTCCTCCGACGAGATCGCAGAGGTCCTTCAGATTGGTCCCTTTGACGGCACCCTGATCCTTTTCATTGGTGTCTTCAGCCGGGTTCCACCTGAGTTGCTCTTCGATATCAGGATCAGGGTCATTGACAAAGACCGGTCCCTGGTGGTAATAATGTGTAGATCCATCACCAAGGACAGGGAGGGCCTCTTCAAGCCACTGGTACGTGACGGTGGTCTCATTGAGAACCGTGGTGTTGTCATTCGCATATCGTATTACATGCAGCTGGGTCGTCGCCGCGCAAGCCGGGACAATGACCAGGGCAATCAAAAGAAAGGAACATAGAGTAAGTGCATACTTGGAACGCATAGTATTCACGCCACCTTGCCTCACCAGGAGTTTTATCGAGTCGCACGACTCCCCGAGCGGGTGAATAACCCGGTCAGGAACAATGTTATCTTAAAACTAAATCTTTATATATTTAACTTGAGGCAATTGTTGATATCAAACGTTATACCAACAGATATACCTGTTGTTAAATGAGAGGGACCTGAGGGATCCCTAAAGAAGATGGACAATGTACCTGTTCGGATTGTCAGGACGGACGATGATATCCCGGGACCGCGTGGTATCTCCTGAGCGGAGTGTCAGTTCGTGGGTCCCGATAGGAATCCCGGTGAATGAGAACGGTGTCTTCTCACCTGTTGCAATCCCGTCGATGAAGATTGCAGCACCAGCGGAAACACTCTCGACCCGGAGAGGGCCGGATGGATATGTTTCCAGGATAAATGAAACAGTCCCTTTGATATATTCCTCCTGTGTCCTGGGAATGCTGATCACTCTGTGCGTCGGCAGGTGACCCGGCAATGATACCATTACGAGGTGTGTCCCCTCAGATAACCCCCTCACGAGAGAAGGAGTGGTGTTCCCGGTCCTTGCCCCGTCCATAAAAATCTCTGCACCGGAAGGGGCGGACTCAATTGAGATGGCATGATAATTTCCGTTATATGTGGGGAGGAGAAGTTCGCTACCGTCTGCAAGGCCGTCCTGGATAGGGATGTTCGTGTAGGTGGATTCGCCGATGAGGGTGATATATGACCCGGTTCCCGGGACTTCAAGGGTAACCGGAGTCCGCAGCAGTGGATATATCCCGTTGAGCGTGAATGCAGTGGAATTTCCTGAAGGGTCCGTGATCCGTATCCTCCGATCCAGTCTGGCAACAACGAAATCCAGTTCACAGATGGCCAGTGCATCGTGATATACCCAAGCCCTTGTAATGAGCGTCTCGCCCTTGCCGGCCGACGCACTCGGCCGGGTTGCCTTCACGGTATGGTATCCCTCTTTCAGTCCATAGAGCATAAGGGGACTTTTTCTCTCCATTTGTTGATTATCCACCGATAATTCCAGATCCCCCGGGTAGGTGACGATCAGGAGGCCGCCATGGCGGGACCTTTCCGGTGCCTCTCCGGGTAGGCTTTCATCTGTTCCTCCTTCCGGGGTCAGGACAAGGGTTATCTCCTGTGGACCGGCGAGACGGACCATTGTCTGGCAGGAGAGATAGCCGTCCATCTCGGCCGCGAGGCGGTATTCGCCCCCTGGCAGTACAAAGGTGGCAGGCGAAATTTGCACATCTGATCCTCCACGAATCGAGACGAGGGCCCCCGGGGGGGTCGTGCTGACCTGGAGAGGGTAACCGGAAGAAGAATCCGGGGCATGGCTGGGAGATTCAACATTCGGCAAGTCCCCTTTTGGGCTGTCCCCGGTAACGTGCGCCTGGCCCTGGTCCCCGTGTCCGGGTATTGGCATCCCAAGTAGCCAGAATAGTACCTCCCATATGCGGGAGAAGAAGGAGTCGTCCCTTATCGCTTCTTCACGTCCATTCCCGATTAAATCGGGAGTAATGGTCGTGACAGCAGAGGTGGACGGAGATGGCGGGGGGCTTTCAGAGACAGGGGAAAGAGTATCGATAGGTCCGATTGCCGAACGATTCTTTGACGTATAATCAGTTGTTGAAAGTCCCGGTGGATACGAAACGGTAAGGATGACTATCCTTGGCCCGATTACAGCCGGATCTCTTCCCGGTGTTGTTTTCCAGAACAATTCATTATGTGTATACTCCGAGACAGTTCCGGTGACATTGTAACGTGAGACCCATATTCCAGCATGGTTGTGCGCGTATTCACCCGGTATGACAACCGAGTTCTGGAATGCCATGGGAGAGGATGCCCCACCATCGTCCGGGATCGTACTGACTGCCTGGAGTTCTGCTCCGGAAAGACCTGTCCGGATATCCGGGAAATCTGAAACAGTGAGGTTCGGGAGGTCCTGATAGGAATACTCCTTCATGGCGTGGACAAGGCCCGCTCCTTCCGAAATCCAGTTCTCGCGATGGACGTCACCATCGTCTCCGGCCACAACAAGAAGAAGGGGAGGATAGAGAGTCCATTCATTCCCGCCGGGGGGATTCCTGGCAGATATCTCCATCGGGGCATCGGTCCTCAGCATGCGTGTAACATTAAAGGCCAGCGTTTCAGTGACTTTGCCGTCAGGGAGGCGAAATGTGGAACGCTCCGGAGTGCCGGGGCTCATCCCGTTGATTCCGACCTCAATCCTCTGTTCGTGGGTATACCCCGCATCAGAGAACAGATAGAGCCTGGCCCATGCGAAAGAACTCGGCGGCAAAGAATCTGGTGGAATGCGGTACGTAATCGACTGTCCGCTCCTGCAGATCTGGCGCTCTCCAGGTGCAACATGGAGGGATATATTGCCGGTTATCGCAGTTGCGACCAAGCCGAATGAGATCTGTTCGGATACATACCCGCCGTCCTGGGTGGATGCCAGATCCCCGGATGACGATGTGACGGAATATTCCCGTTCCAGGTTGAAATGGACCGGAACGACAACCCCGTGAGATACATCGACCCACTCTTCAATGGGATCGAGATAACCATCCTTTTGGACACTCACAGTGTGACTGCCGGCAGGAATGTCGACAAGAGTGAAAGGAGTGATCTCTCCGGTCTCTTCTCCGTCGAGCACTATCTCGGCACCCGCAGGGGTTGATGTGACTTCGATGCTGCCAGCGGGCTCTTCCTGGCTGTATATCAGGATTTCAGAGACGATCTGCCCTGATAAGCCAGTGGTGGTGGGATATCTCTCGTCTCCCGAATGGTAAAAATACCAGTATTCCGAATCAGCCGCTTCGTGCCAATCGTAATTCCCAAAGGCATGGATCCCCCAGGGATTAGTCGAGGTGTCGGCAAACCACACCATCCGCATACCATCCGAGTATCCTGTATCGGGAAACATCCCATTCTTAGACCAACAGATCACGATGGGGCCTTCGCGACTGGAATATTCGTAAACGTTTTTATACGCAAAGAGCATGGACCAGCCGTCAGCGGAACGTATTTTTACCCTGTCTTCAGACCCCATCCCCCCTACCAGGTCACAGAGGTCTTTTACACTCGTTCCTTTGACGGCACCCATGTCCTTCTCCTGGACATTGGTATCTTCATCCGGGTTCCATCTCAGTTCCTCTTCCTTCACAGGGTCCGGATCGTCCACAAAGACTGGTCCCTGGTGGTAGTAATGGGTGAATCCATCTCCGTATACACGGAGGTTTTTCTCCATCCATCGATAGTCAACGGTCTTTTCGGCAAGTATGGTGAACTCGTCGGCTGCATATTTTACTACACGAATCTCGGTTGTCGCAGCAGATGTAACTCCGGATGCACCTACCAGCACGCATGAGATCATAAGTAAGAGCAGGAGCGGATGGAGATTCGCATGGAATGTAATGAGAGAATTTCTCGTCATAGTTTCCTCTCGGGTATATCCCGGGTCTGCAACAGGTGGCCATCCTCTTCTTCGGGGTTGAAGAGGGAAGATATGAGATTCCTGCACTCCTCTGCCCCTGAACATGCCTCTCCCGACCCTGCGAAGAGGGCATCCCTGCAGGTCTGCAGGGTCTGCAGCCTGGCAGGGAACAGTGAACGCTGGTTTTTGTCAACGCTGTCATCATCCGCCCATTCCACCGGTTCAGGAAGAGTGATCTCTTCAATGATACTGGCCCTGGATTCTCCCTTCCCTCCTGCAGGGGAGACGGCCATTACCCTCATGTGCACGAAATCCGAATTGTTTTCTGTCCGCACGACAGTGTATCCGAGAGTATTCTCCGAGCTCACCCGGTATTCGGGTATCTTCTGTTCGGCAAGTGTGTAAAATGGAGCTCCTCCTCTTGCTTCGGTAATATACGTGATTCCATGTGCAACGTCCCTTTCGTAGACGTGAACATGGCTCTGGAAGACGGCAATAACCCCACACGCCCGAAAGACCGGTTCCCATTCTCTCCGGAGGTTCTGAAAGCCCCCCGGGTGTTTCTCTTCAGAACTATAGATTGGATGGTGAAGGACGACGAATTTCCAGGGGACATCCCGCGAGAATGATTCATTCATCCATGCAGACTGTGCAGGCAGGTCATTCCATGCCCAGTCGTTGGAATCGAGGACCACGATCAGGATATTGCCGGCCTCAACGGTGTAATTCGGGGAAGTCCGGAATATTTCAAAATACAGATCGCTGTTCCTCTCATGGTTCCCCATCACCGGGACAAGGGTGACATTCGCAAACATCACCGCACCGGTGGCAAAGAACCGGTCCCAGTCCGACATATTTTCTCCATTGTTCACAAGGTCGCCTGTATGCACGACCAGTGAAACGCCGGGTTCCGCGGCAATAACATCCGCAACCGGACGGTGCCGTTCCTCCTGTGAGATGCGGGGAAGCTCGTCCCTCGTGTCCCCATAGACCACGAACGTGACCGGTCCCGAACACGGATAGGTGAGAAAGTGATAAATACCGTACTCGGTCTCTCCGCTCCAGATGCGGTACTCATAGCGTGTTGCATCAGCGAGATTCTCCAGAAGGAATGTGTGGTGGATATAGCCATCGGTAAAAAACGCTGTGCGATGAGGCTGCAACAAATCGCTCCTGAAACTATCATTTGCGTATTGAATGGTCGGAAGGACAGGGTCAGAGGTCCAGAGATGAATATTCGTGTGATTGGATGTTGTACCAGTGATATAGGGTCCCCATCGTATTACGTCCTGCATGGTGTGATTATTGACCGGGAAAGCGTTATTATGGCCAAAATCTTCAGGAATGGCACCAGAAGTCCATGCAAGAGCCGATAACAGGAATACAGCAAAAATGATTCTCGAAATACGGGAGATCCGCTCAATTTGTCGTCTCCCTGGAGTAATGCGACCTTTTCCTGTGGGTAGAATCATCCACACTCCTCTCTAGGGAAGGGCAGAGGCCCTTGAGATAAAAACAGGAAAAAAACTGCTGCCGCGAGAGATCTCCCTGTAACATGCGCCGCAGCTGGGGTCCCCATTGATCCCTCATATCCCGGCATGCGGGTTGAGATTTCCTCTCCTTTTCTGCCTTGCATCAGAAAATTTCCGGTTATTTCTTGCATAGGTATTATGGAGACAATTGCCTAGAGAGAGGCCGGCCAGCCTCTCTCTCCTATCTTTTCATGACCCAGTACAAATTGCAGGAATTTCTGTCCTTCATCCGGGTGTGTTGCGTCTGATGGAACTGTCATGGCATAGACAATCGGTCTTCCGCCCCGTTCCTGGCCGATTGAGGAGAAGCGGGGAAAGCCAAGTATCACATGGGATTTTGCGTACCAGTCTTCGTAATCAGTGGAGGCAAGGTTGATCTCTGGCGGAAGGTTGACATACGATAAGTTCTGGGCTTCTGCGACACTCCTGTATTCGAATGCATAGTCAATTCCTCCGGCGGCAAGGAGAGACAGGAGAAAGATGCTCCCGTCACGGATGACGATGTGCTGGTCTGATGGATGGGGGACCTCCGGGAGACGGACCGTGTAACCTTGCGCTGAATTTTCCATTACAAGGGGTGGGTCAAAATGATTCCCGATCACCCTCGGGAATATTGTCTGGTCACCGTAATAGTCTCCCGCGAGCATGGTGACCATGAGGGCCCGGTATCCGGCAGCATCGAGCATGGGATTTGAGAAACCAACCCTGACGTCCGGCTTTGCAAGGATTTCCGGCCAGTTTGTCTCATTTATCTCTGTATGATACAGGCTTTTTTCGGTATACGCGATCACCATCTCGTTCCGGGCGAAAGGGACATACCAGTCGGTAAAGTTCTTCCCGGTCTCCCGGGAAGGGCGATACATCAAATCAGGAATGAGTGATTCATCTGCAACTGCGACCACGTCGAATTTCCGGTAGAGGTCCGTGACCTGGCGAATTGCCTGTATGCTTCCGTGACCTTCAACCTGGACGTCAATGTCCGGGTTCAGTGCCTCGTATTGGGATTCCAATTCCGAGAAAGGAACGAGGAGACTTCCCGCAGCAACAACCTTGAGGGGGATCTTTCCGGTGTTCGGGTGCGTACTGCACCCGGAGTAGAGGGTACAGAAAATGAGCATGAGAATCACCGGAACGATCGCCCTGTTCATGCCGTCTTCTCCTTAATCTCGATCCGGTCTACCCATTTCACCCACGCGCTTCCTTCAGTGATTACTCCCGGTTCTTCGGAGATGATGGCAATGCGTGCGGGACCGCCGTCATTGTAGGAGAGTGGCTTTCCATCCTGTTCATACATCAGGATGATGCGAAGAGGCGGCGAAGGGATTTCTGCAAGGCCCTCGTTGAAGGTGACGAAGCCTCTGCCTTCCATCTGGTCCAGGTCAAAAACCCAGAGATATCCGTCCGGAGCTGATATCCAGATGGTGTCACCAGGTTCCATACCCCCAGCCATGGATGCAAGGATACGAAGGTCTACCCCCTTGCAGCGGTAGGGTCCGAACCTGAATCCCGTAGTCGAGACGCAGTATCCATGACCGTTCACCGAAGGCAGATTACGTAATTCATCCAGTGTGAAAACCATCTCACTGGCTCCTTTCAGGGTGAGCCGCCAGTCAGAATAGTCAGGAGCGGCCTCGGCCACCGGGCTCTTTGTGTCGGAACATCCTGCAGCCATCAGGAATCCGACAGCGAGAAATGAGATGAGGAGAACTGGGATAGTGAGTTTCATGATTCACGATCCTTTCTTTTCACAAGCATGAGTGCACAAGCAAGACATACCACGAGGGGAATACCCAAGAGCAACGGGCTCCTGGTGGGTGGAGGAGGGTATGTCTCATCCATCTTCGACTCGTAGGATTTCGGGAGTAATTCGGAGGACCCGTGATATCCTCCACTATAAATCCGCACCTCGTCAACCCACTTGACGGTATAGCCGCTTGTCGAAGGATAGAGATTGTCAAAGAGATGGACCGAATCTGGAGGCATCGTTTCCCTCATGTCCGTGTTCCCAAAGACATTCTTCCCCTCATGATTTGTCGAGTTGTCAGCAAAGAAAACCAGCCGCATACCGACATGGTAGGAAGGCGGGTATCCCGTCCCCTGGCGCTCACCCACCGCGGTCTCCTCACCGTTGATCCAGCAGACAACGACTGACCCCTGGCGGGGAAGTGGGTGGTAGATGTTTTCGTAAGGGAACTCCACGTGATAGCCATCGGAAGCTTTCACCATCACTTCGTCGCCTGGATTCATTCCCCCCACGAGGTCGCAGAGGTCTCTTACCGAAGTGCCTCTGACGGCCCCCATGTCCTTGAAATTCGTAGTCTCGTTCACGTCCCACTGCCCTTCCTTGTCGCTCACAAAGACCGGACCCTGGTGGAAGTAGTGCGTCAGGCCGTCACCATATACCTGGAGATTTGCTTCCATCCACTGGTACGACACCTTCGTCTCGTTCAGAACCGTAGTGCCGTCTGCGGCATATTTCGCGGCACGCACTTCTGTAGTGGGAGCTGCGCACGTGACGTGTATCAGCCCGAAGAGCAGGATCGCGGCGATGATGCACGGGAACAATCCGATCCTGTGATCTCGTTGTGTGTCAAAAATACGAAGGGAAAAAGAACTTAAATCCATCGCTTTTACCTCTTTTTAGTGGCGTATACAAGGAGAACGCCGGCTGTGAGAGCACCCATGATCACATGGAGTGAGAATCCTGCCTGTGTCGGAGCCTCCGGTGCGTTAGGTATTGCCATGCGACGAGGTTCTGCCTGTGCAGCGCTGCCGGGATAGATCAAAATGTCTGAAATATACTGGACCGAGAGGCCTGTCGTGGTCGGGTATTTCTGGTCCCCCTGGCGGTAATAATACCAGTGCTCTTCATCAGCCGACTCGTGCCAGTCCCAGTTTCCAAAGGCATGGATACCCCAGGGATTCGTGCTGGTGTCAGCAAAGAATACGAGCCGCATCCCTTCCCGGTAATCCGGAACGTATCCGGCATCAGCCTTCCACCAGGTCACGACAAGTGGCCCCTGTCTTGGAGGGAAGGAATACACGTTCTGGTATGCAAATTCCCTGGAGAAACCGTCTGCAGCCCTGACCTTCACTGTGTCTCCCGGGGACATCCCTCCCACCAGTTCGCAGAGGTCACGGAGATTGGTCCCCTTCACCGCACCCATGTCCTTTTCCTGGACGTTTTTGTCTTCGGGAGGGTTCCATCGCAGCATTTCCTGGGCCTCTGGATTAGGGTCGTCAAGGAAGACCGGGCCCTGGTGGTAGTAGTGGGTGACACCATCGCCCTGCACCGGGAGATTCTTTTCCATCCACTCATACGAGACAGTTGTCTCTTTCAGAACTGTGACCCCATCATTTCCATATTTGATGATGTGCAGGGATGTGGTGGCGGCGCAGGCTCCAAGGGAGAACGAAAGGATGCAGATGATGCAGATGATGAATCTTGCAGGTGGTATGATGTTCTCTCTCATTTTTCTCTCACAATTCGGGTTAGGTTTCATGTGTTTACAATCCAGTTGATCTCAAAAGTTACGGCCTTCTGCCCGGTAGCCGACCGGGGATTTTACTCCCACCTTTCCCTGTATTTATCCAGTCATGGAAAAAATAGGAATGGTCAGGCAGTCGCAGGCTTCGTGGCAGTTGCCGGGCTCGTGCAGTCGCACTTGAACTGGCTGCATCCCCCTGCCATCGGGGTAAAGAGGTTCTTGCCGTACTTTTCCTTCCCGAATTCGCCAATGGCTGTCTGGATCTCAGGGGAGATGAGGAAATTCACAAAGTTGTTGGCCATCGCAATCTTTTCAGATGGCTGGGTAGGTGTATACACCGTGATGACACTGTAGACGTTCAGGAGGATATCCCCCTGTTCGATGACGGGGACCAGTCCAAGGTTCCCCTTGTAGGCAAGGTAGGTCCCCTCGTCCGTCAGGGTGTAGGCCTGCTTCTCTGATGCAAGCTGCAGCGTCTCTCCCATGCCCCGCCCGGCCTCGATGTACCAGTTCCCGGACTTCTGGATGTCAGTGGTGTAATTATACCCTGCGGCCTTCCAGATATTCTTCTCTGCGGAATGGGTTCCGGAGTTATCCCCGCGGGAGGCAAACGAGACACCGGCAGTCCCAGCCTTCCCCTGGTCTATCAGTTTCTTGAACGCATCCTCGGGCTTCATACCCTTGATGCCTGCTGGATCGCTTGCAGGTCCCACGATTATAAAGTAATTATACGCAAAGCAGCGACGGTTGACCCCATGTCCGCCGTCCATGAATGCCTGCTCCTGGCTCGGAGAATGCACGGCCAGGATGTCGCAGTCACCACGTGTAGCGATCTCGATAGCTTTTCCCGTCCCCTGCGAAGTGATGAGAAGATCGACATTGTATTTCTCATCGAACATGGGCTTTAAGTATTCGAGAAGCCCGGTGTCATAGAGGCTGGTGGTGGTGGCCAGCAGCACTTTTGTCCTTTCAGCCGGCTGGGTCTGAACCGGGGTTGTCTGAGAGGGGGTGGTCGTAGTGCAACCTGCAAAGAATGCCCCGCTGATGATGAGGGCACTGAGTAAAATAAGAATACCTGCTGTCCTTTGATTGAGATGCATAGGTCTCACGGCTAGTCCTTATACAGGATTCCTGATGAATATTTCCATTAACATTGACGTTATTGTTAACCACTTGCATTATCAGCTGTATATATCAGGTGATATGGGCGAAAAAAACCTTTAACATTCCCCCAGTCGAAGTTTTCCCCATGTGGAAGGCCGTAACGCTTGAGGATTGGGCAAAAAACCGGGTCTCGGAACTCTCCTCGGCCAGGCCTGTGGTAGAGGAGATCATCTCACGGGTCAGGAACGGTGGTGACCGGGCACTGCTCGATCTCACCAGGCAGTTCGATGGAGTTGACGTGGATTCTCTCCTGGTCGGGGAGGACGAACGGGAGAAGGCCTTCCAGGAGGTGGATGAGCGGGTCATCGCAAGTCTGATCGAGGCGGACGCACGGATATCCCGTTTCCACGAACTTCAGCAACCGAGGGGATTGTGGCTCGAGGAAGTTGAGCCAGGCGTGGTGCTCGGGGTCAAAACCACCCCCCTCGACCGCATCGGTGCCTACATCCCGGGAGGAAGGGCGGCTTACTCATCCACCGCACTGATGTGCACGATTCCTGCGAGGGTTGCAGGCGTGAGATCCATCTGCTGCTGCAGCCCGCCCCCCATATCCCCCCTGACCCTTGTGGCGATGGACATTGCGGGTGTCGACGAGATCTACGCGGTCGGCGGTGCGCAGGCAATCGCGGCCATGGCGCTCGGGACAGAGAGTATCCGGCCCGTCCAGAAGATTGTTGGGCCCGGGAATATCTACGTGACGATGGCAAAGATGCTTCTCCGGGATCACGCGGAGATCGATTTCCCTGCGGGCCCAAGCGAGATCGTGGTGCTTGCAGACGATTCGGCACGGGCGGAGTTCATTGCCGCCGACATCCTTGCCCAGTCAGAGCATGATCCCCGGGCAGCAAGTCTCCTCGTGACTACCGATCCAGGCCTTCCTGCCCGGGTGGGAACATGCCTCGAATCAGGGATGAAGGATGCAAAGAGGGCCGTCATACTTGAAAAGGCCATGGAGAACGCAGGGTACCTCGTGGCGGCATCCATGGAAGAGGCGGTCGAGATCGTGAACCATGCCGCCGCCGAACACCTCTCCCTCCAGGTCGCCGATCCCATGGGAGTCCTGCACGGCATCAGGTGTGCAGGGGCTGTGTTTCTTGGTAACTATGCCGCGGTCGCTTGCGGTGACTATGCGTCAGGAACCAACCATGTCCTGCCGACCGCGGGATACGCACAGGTCCATTCGGGACTTGATGTGCAGCACTTCTGCAGGCGGTCCACGGTCCAGCTGATCACAAGGGAAGGCCTCGAAGGGATGGGAGACACGGTCGAGACTATTGCGGAGGCAGAAGGCCTCGTAGCCCATGCCCGGTCAGTCAGGATCCGAAGAGAGTTGCATTGAAGGCGGGTCCTCCATTTTTGTAATTTTTTTATGGTAGAGTGACAATCTC
>Ga0302252_1001393_pt1 | contig 14108 bp, 13 predicted proteins | sample AAG_RA_Leu_MG_FD_193511 | JGI IMG/M metagenome (GOLD analysis project Ga0302252, IMG submission 193511) | Enriched activated sludge microbial communities from anaerobic digester in WTTP, New Holstein, Wisconsin, United States - AAG_RA_Leu | ecosystem: Engineered > Bioreactor > Anaerobic >...
GCTTCCCGCTCGTGTTCCTGCTGGTCTCGGCGGTGGTGATCAGCCTCGGCATATCGCCGATATATCAGAACTTCCTTTCACTGGTCGTCAGCGATGTGATCCAGAGCGTGCAGGTCAACGCCTTCGCAGGCGGATTGTGGGTCGAGGGACTCGGACAGGCCGGAATGCCGGCGCCTGGCCTCCTGGGATCATACCCTGTGCTGCTCCTCTTCGTAATCCTGCTTGCGGCGCTTGCAGTGCCGTTCCTGATGATAAACCTCCGGCAGAAGGAGCTCAGGCCCATATATCTGTGCGGCGATCAGGTCGGTGACACTGCAACCGACGAGTATATGACTGCCGGCGATCAAAAGGCGAAGATCCAGCTCGGCGGGTTCTACTATCAGAACGTTCTGGGCGAGGCTGTGATGAACCCCATCGTAAACGGTGTGGCTATAAACCTCTTGGTAATCTTATTCGGAGTAGTACTGGGGGTAGTAATAAAATGACAGATCAGATGACATCGATGGTTTTGATTTGCGGTGCCGTCCTGCTGGCGCCATTCATCGGAGGGCTGCTGGCAGGAATTGACAGGATATTTACGGCCCGCCTGCAGGGAAGGATCGGACCTCCCCTGCTGCAGCCCTTCTATGATTTCTTCAAGCTGATGGGCAAGGAGCAGATCGCGGCGAGCAAGATGCAGCTTGTGTGGATGTATTCGTATCTGATGCTGATGATTGCCTGCCTCGTCTTCCTGTTTCTCGGGCAGGACATCCTGCTCCTCATATTCCTCCTCGGCTTTGCCGGCGTATGCCTGGCCCTCGGAGGCTTCTCAACGAAATCGCCTTATTCGCATTTCGGCGCAAACAGGGAATTGCTGCAGATGCTGGCCTATGAGCCGATCCTGATTCTTCTCGCGCTGGCAGTCTATGTCAAGAACGGAACGTTCATGATCAGCAAGATATGGGAATCCCAGGAGCCGCTGCTGTTCACGCTGTGGCCGATATTCATAGCGCTCGTCGCAATTCTGACGATAAAGTTCAGAAAGTCTCCTTTCGACATCTCCTGCTCGCACCACGCTCACCAGGAGATAGTAAAGGGAGTCATCACCGAGTATTCAGGCCCTTATTATGCGCTTTTCCTGCTGGCCGAGTGGTATGAGACAGTCCTTCTTCTCTGCCTCGTAGGCCTGTTCTGGGCGAATCCCTGGTGGATCGGCGCGATAATTGCCATAGGAATCTTTCTGCTTGAGATGATAATCGACAATATAGCGGCCAGGATGACAGCCGGATGGATGATAAAGTTCAGCTGGGTTCTGGGCCTGGTCCTGTGCGCGTCGAATATAGCCTACCTTTATTTCAAGAAGGGTGTGTTTTAAATGGGAATCATTGAGACCTCTCGAATCAAATCGCCCTGGATTCTGCATTTCGACAACAGCTCGTGCAATGGATGCGACATCGAGGTGCTCGCCTGCCTGACGCCGCTCTATGACATAGAGCGCTTCGGCATGGTCAACATGGGCAACCCCAAGCACGCCGATGTGCTGATAGTCACAGGGCCTGTCAACAAGAGAACGGCCAGAGTGCTTAAGAATCTGTACGATCAGATTCCGGATCCCAAGATAGTGATGGCTGTAGGCACATGCGGAATAAGCGGCGGTGTGTTCCACAACTGCTACAACGTTCAGGGAGGAGTCGACACGGTCATACCGGTGGATGTATATGTGCCGGGATGCGCCGTCAGGCCCGAAGCCATAATTGACGGAGCCGTGATGGCTCTGGCCAAGCTCAAGAAGCTTCAGGATGAGGGGAAGTTCAAGGAGGTGGCCCGTGCTTGATAATATGAAGGAGATCGACAAGAGCGATCTTGTATCAGAGGTTAAAAAATACGCAGAAAAAAAGGCCCGCTTCGTCGTTGCAGTATGCAATGATCTGCTTGACAGATTTGAAATCACGTATTTTTTCAATGACACGCCAGGCATGAACATGAGCACGCTCAGGACGACGATCGGAAAGGAAGAAGTGCTGCCGAGCATCACAGGCGTCTACCTGACTGCGCTGCTGAATGAGAACGAGATCAAGGAGCTCTTCGGAGTCAAGATAAATGACATTGCAATCGACTTTGGCGGTCACATGCTGCTGGCCGGTGACAGCCCGACTCTCCCGATGCTGAAGGCGAGCCCGGAGACTGCCATGAAAGGGAGTGAATGACGATGCCCCGCACAATAGTTCCATTTGGCCCACAGCACCCTGTTTTTCCTGAGCCCATACAGCTCAAGATAACCTATGAAGACGAGAAGGTAGTCGATGTAGTGCCCGCGCTGGGATACGGGCATCGCGGCATTGAGAAGGCATGTGAGCTGAACGACTTCCAGAAGAACATCTATCTCTGCGAGCGCATATGCGGAATATGCAGCTCCATACACGGAATTGCCTATTGCGAGGCTGTCGAGCGGCTCTGGCCGCTCGAGATTCCTCAGAGGGCAAAGTATCTTCGCACGATATTCTCCGAGATGTCGAGAGTGCACAGCCACCTGCTCTGGCTGGGCCTTTTCGCCGATGCGTTCGGATTCGAGAGCCTGTTCATGCAGTTCTGGCGCATCAGGGAGAGAGTGCTCGACATGATCGAGATGACTGCAGGCCACAGGGTAACCCAGTCTGTATCTGTCATAGGCGGTGTACGCCGTGATATCTCAGCCGAGCAGAAGAGCAGGATGCTCGACACCTTCAAGACTGTAAAGGCTGAGACGGAGCGCCTCACGAGCGTGCTGAGGAAGGATTATACAGTCAAGGCCAGGACAGTCGGCGTCGGCGTCATTACTACCGAACAGGCTGTACTGTTCGGCTGCGTGGGGCCTGTGCTGCGAGGCAGCGGCGTCGCTGAAGACGCGAGAATGCAGGACATAATGGCCTATAAGGATCTCGAGTTCGAGCCGATAGTGGAGCAGGACGGAGACAGCTGGGCGCGATGCCTGGTCCGTTTCAGGGAATGCCTGCAGGCGATCGATCTCATCGTGAAGGCGTTGAACAAGTTGCCTGAAGGAGAGCTTGCCGTGAAGTTCAAGGGCAATCCCCCGGCCGGCGAAGTGTCTTTCAGGCACGAGCAGCCCAGGGGCGAGATGTTCTACTACGTGAAGGGAAACGGCACAAAGAATCTGGACCGGGTGAGGGTCAGGACGCCGACTTACTCGAATATCCCTTCGCTGCTGCTGATGCTGCCAGGCTCGAGTCTTCCTGACGTGCCGATTATAGTCCATACGATTGACCCTTGCATAAGCTGTACTGAGCGTTAGAGGAGAGCGGAATTAAGGAGGTGGGCCGGTATGCCCTTTATGCTACCCACGATAATAAGCAATTTTTTCTCTGGACCTGCCACGAGGAAGTATCCCGTCGTTGACAGGGTGCCGCCTGAGCGCGCCAGAGGCCACATAGTCTTTGACGACAACAAGTGCGTATACTGCGGGAACTGCGCCAGGAAATGCCCAGCCGCCGCCATCGAGGTCAAGGTCAAGGAGAAGATGCTGGATTTCCATCCCGATCGCTGCATCGTCTGCGAGGTCTGCGTGGAAGCCTGCCCCAAGAACGCGATCACCCTCGAAAGCAAATGGCGCAAACCCTTCGCCACCAGAGAGGTTGAAGAGCACAGGGGAAAAGTTGTCGAAAAGCCGCCAAAAACCGAAACTCCACAGAAAGAAGATGCGCCGCCCCCCGAAAAAAGTGGGGACAGCTGACCAATATTTTTGCTCACCGGCATAATTAACGGCACCTGTCCTGGGAACCAGGATCAGCTGAAGCTGAGGTAATAGGGACGGAACGGGAAATGAAGCGGCTGGCTGATGCTTTGTAAAGCGTGGGCAGATTCCAATGAGCGCCGGCCATAGAGAGAACGGCTGAAGTCAGTGATTCTACAGACGGATTCATCATAAGCGCCATCAGAGACTTGCCTGATGGCGCTTTATTGTCGGCTGCGGGATTCTGCAGAGGATCTTCAAATCCACGGAGAACTCCCGGTTTTATGACTGGAACATGTGGGCTCTTTCTGCTCCATCCTGTTGAGTCAGCCGGAAAAATGACGATGGGTGCCGCGTGTATGGTCCGCTCTCCGTCATCAGGGCTGTTTTTCCAGGTAGCGCAGCGATTCTGCTATCCTGACAGCTTCTCCTGAAGATATCTTTGAGCCGTATATCAGGAATACAGGCATGCCTGTTTTTGTGTCCGATCTGAGCCATTGAGTGGTAATGCGATCGGGCGAGCTGCCTGCCGCTTTGTTATAATAAAGTTCTCCTTTGCCGAAGACCGGATTGTTGAACTTAATCGTTTCATATTTCCCATCCGGAATAACATCCCCGATACCGCCGCTTGCCGCATTGACTTTGATCTCTGCTCCGCCAGGTCCGTGATATGTGATGCTGTATGAATATCCGAAGCGCCCGTTGTTTTCCGTTTTGACATCATACACTTTGAAGCCTTTTGGGAGATAAGACGGCGTCACGACTTTCATCTTTGTCTGCTCAAGCTTCTTAAGATGCTCGGGCCTGAGCTGCGTGGCAGGGTCAGAAGAGTTCTCTGCCATCATCGCGCCGGCCCGGCACAGTGACAGGATAAAGGCAAGAAAAAGAACGATTCTCAAACGTTTCATGGTTCACCTCGCTGATGGTTGATGATATCTGATTCCCGCGCATGGGGAAAAGTCCTCTTGCAGCCCCGCAATATTGATGCGGCGGCCCCTCTTTTACAGCGCGACTCTTTGTGATATAATCAGATTTACAGTCGTGTTTTTGAGGTGACCTGATATGGAGATAAATCCAAATGTCCCTTTGACTAACTTTCCTGGAGCGTCTGCTCCAACCGGCGGGTTGAGTGTCGCAAAAACCCATTCTGTTCAAGATTCGGTGCAGCTTGGAAATCAGGCATCCTCGAAACCGCTCGATCTCGGGAAGGTGGCAAAATCCTTTTTCGCCAGAGAGACCGTCCATATCCAGTGGAAGTTCAAGGGAGACGACAGCTTTTCAACGCCGCCTGCAGTGTCACATGATGGAAAGAGCATCTTCGCGTCGGACGGCAAGAGCCTTTACGGGCTGGACAGGAAGGGGAACCTCAGGTGGAAGAAAAAGCTCGACTCATGGACCTGCTCGAAGCCGATCTGCGGAACTGACGGCTCTGTATACATGTGGGACAAAGGGCACCAGCTGAAGTCGTTCAAGGAAGACGGCTCGCTCAGATGGCAGAAGAACTTCAAAGACTCAATACAATCATCTCCGGCAGTGGGCCCTGATGGAACAGTGTTCATATGCACGCAGAACAGGAAATTGAACGCCATAGATCCGCTCGACGGGAGCCTGAAATGGAGCGGCGACATGGAGTTTTTCGGCTCCCCGCGCCCGGCGGTGGCAGGAGACGGCTCTGTGTCGCTGACAGACGATCAGGACAGGATATACAGATTCGACAAGGACGGAAAACTGCTCTGGAAGAAGGAATCGCCTGGAAAGCTGAACGGCCCTGTCTCAGTCGGCCGTGATGGCACGACATTCGCCCCTTCAGAAGACGGGAAGCTCTATGCATATGACAGGGACGGGAACGAGAAGTGGTCTCATGAGGCAGGCTCGCCGCTCAGGCAGCCGCCTGTGGAAGGCGACGACGGTACGCTGTACCTGGCCACATGGACAGGCAAATCCATTCAGGCGCTTACTCCCGATGGGAAGCTGAAGTGGGAGTTCCCGATGGAAGACTTCGCAGAGGCGAAGCCTGCTCTCGGCCCTGACGGCACCGTCTACATAAGCGGCTACGATTCCAACTTCTACGCGCTTTCGCCTTCAGGCGGCCTCCTCTGGAAGGAGAAGTTCGGCAGCAGGCTCACCGAGCCTCCCGCCATAGGCCCGGATGGCGGTGTCTATCTCCCGAGCCTCGACAACCACATCTATTCGATGAGAACTGTGGAATCGCAGGCCGACGAGCTGTCCGCAGAGCCCGATCAGGAGCATCCCGGCCAGGCCGATAAAGGCACCGTTGAGGTGCAGAGCAGCGAAGTGGTGATAGACGGAATCCGCCTGAAAAGAAAAAGCGGGGACAGCTGAAAAATGGGGACAGCTTACTAATTTTTCCAGGGTACGGGGTACAGAAGACGGGATACAGAATATAGAATATAGAATATAGGGTGCGGAATACTGGATACAGGGTGCGGGTACGGGGTGCGGGACACTGGATAAGGGGTACGGGGCACTGGATACGGCATACGGGGCACTGGATCGAGGGCAAAAGCGACTGTCTGCAGAAAAAGCCTGCCAGATTTGCCTGAATCATACAGTTGGATATTCGATATCCCTTCCCTTATCACCATTCTCTCCATCTCCCCTGTTTTATACTTGAGAGCATAATTAACGCCACCTGTCCTGGGCACCAGGAGCAGGTAAACCTGTTGTTATCGAAATTTCACGCCATTTCTGACGGCGAAAATATTAAGCGTTAATATATAATCTGCATGAAAATGGAAGTGCTTCCACTGATGAGTATGGCTGTGCCGGCGGGAATGACGCAATTATTGACAGGAAGATAAACAGAAATGAATGATGAAAGACAAGAGCTGAACACCATAAAGGATGATGTGGGACAGGCCGCCCAGGCAGGGAAATCCTCCGGAGGACTTTCAGACGAGGAGATGGCCTCGATTCTCTCAAAGCGCACGGAAGAGCTTGAAAAGGCGCTGAAAGAGCTCGATGCGTTCACATACTCGGTTTCTCACGAGCTGCGGACCCCTCTAAGAAGCATAGCGGGCTATGCGCAGCTTTTGATTGTCAATCACGGCCCTTCGGTCTCCGAAGAAGGGCAGCGTTACCTGAAGCTGATCCAGCAGCTCACGCTCCAGATGGACGATATGGTCAACGCGCTGCTCGAGCTTTCCCGGATCGGGAGCAAGGAGATATCTCCTCACAGAACGAGGCCTTCGGACCTCGTCCGCCAGGCTGTAGAGAGCCTCAAAGCCGACATGGAGGGAAGGGAGATAACCATCGAGACAGCTGACCTGCCTCACTGCAGAGCCGTGCCGTCCCTTCTTCGCCAGGTATACGCCAACCTCATCTCGAACGCCGTCAAATTCACGAAAATGCGGGAAAAGGCCGTCATAGAGATAGGATTCCGCAAAGAGGAAGACCGCACGGTTTACTTCGTGAAGGACAACGGCGTCGGATTCCCGGAAGCATCAAAGGAAAAGCTCTTCATCCTCTTTTCCAGACTCCATAAAAAGGAAGGTTACGAGGGAAACGGCGTGGGGCTTGCGCTGTCGAAGCGCATTATCGAGCGGCTGGAAGGCTCGATCTGGGCTGAAAGCGAGCCGGATAAGGGCTCGACGTTCTTCTTCACGCTCCCTGAGATAGCTGAAACAGGGCAGGGGTAACAAAAGAGCAGCCCCCCTGTGGCTGATATAGTGGACAGATAACGTAAGGGCAGCCCCCTGTGGCTGCCCTCCGTCAACGATATACTGGTACGGGACGTGCAGGCACGGGGCCGGTATGAGAAGGGGCAGGCACGGGGGCCTGCCCCTACGGCCTGTTGGGGATTGTGATGATAAACGATGCGCCTTTTCCGGGGCCTTCGCTCTCGGCTCGGACAGTGCCGCCGTGAGACTCCACCAGTTTCTTTACGATTGCCAGGCCCAGGCCGAAATGCTCTTTGCGGTTCGTCGTGAATGTGCTGTCGAAGATTTTTGTGACTATCTCAGGTGCTATTCCCTTTCCATTGTCGCTCACCGTGATTACAGCATTACCGTCGTTTGTCGCACACCCGACCCTGATTACAGGCTTTGTATCGGGCTTGGCGTGTGCCAGGGAGTTGCCGAAGAGGTTTGAGAAGATCTGCTCGAAGGCTCCGGGATCGCAGTGAACTGAAGGAAACGGCAGATCCATGAGCAGCTCAGCATCTGAATGTGAAGCGGCTGTCATCGAGAAGGCCTTCCTCGCCGCTTCTTCGAGAGATACCATCTGCTTTTTTGATATCACCTTTCCTGCCTGGGCGAGAAAGAGCAGGCGCTCTACGAACTGCTGCAGATGGGCGGTATTGTTCATCAGAAGCTCCTGTGTTTTCTTCCTGTCGTCCTGAGATAAGCTGTCTCTTTCCATGAGCTTCTGCATAACCAGGAGGTTGTTCCTCAGGTCGTGGCTGACCGTGTGGCTGAAGCTTTCGAGCTCGGTGTTCTGCTTTTCCAGCTCTGTCTGCAGGCGGGTCCTCTCGCTGATCTCGTCCTGGAGCTTCGTGTTTGCCTCAGTGAGCTGGTTGTTGGTATCGGCCAGTTGAGTGTTGGCCTCAGCCAGCCGGTTGTTTGCGTCTGTGAGATGGATGTTTGCGTCCGCAAACCGGTTGTTGACCTCGGCCAGCTTCGTGTTTGATTCAGCAAGTTCGGCAGTGCGCTCGGCGACTTTCTGCTCGATGCTCTCGTAGGCTTTACGGAGGTTCTCGTGAGCGATTGTGAGGTCTTCATGGGTCTTTTTGAGTGCCTCTTCTGCTTCCACGCGGGCGGTGATGTCTTCGTGCATATGAACGTATTGTAAAATCTGGCCGCGGGAATTTTTTGTCGAGAACCCAGTGGTTCCCAAACACACTGGGTTGAAGACGGTGCCTATGATAGGGAAAGGTATGTTATACCATATGGGGGGGAATTTTACGACTTCACCTTTTTGCCACGATGGCACAAGCTTCATTGTTTCATCGGCCTTTGCTCCGGAAGCATCATTGAATACCACATAACTATCACATTTTTCCTGCCACTCTTTACGTACAGCCTCTTTAACTTCTTCTGGTATTGGGAGATCTTCGTCGAAGACAACATCTTTGGGAAGTGGAGAGCAGCCGAACAGCTTTGTGTGAGCTTTGTTTGTCCGCACTGTCTTTCCGCCGGAGTCATAAATTATAATCGAATAAGGATTCAGCTCGATAATCCCCTCGAGCATTGCCTGCTTTTCCTCAAGCTCCTCTTCGACGGCCTGCTTCTCAAGAGCCTTCCTGATCGAGTTCACGAGCTTCTCTTTCTGCGCGAAGTCGGAGGCTCTCTTGACGAAGTAGTCTGTGGCGCCCTCCCTGAAGGCCTGCCTGGCTATCTCCTCGTTTCCCTGGCCTGTGTAGAAGATGACTGGCATCGAGGGGTGCTTCTCCTTGATTGCGGCCAGCAGTTCGAGGCCGTTTCTGCCGGGAAGCTCAAAATCGAGCACGAGGGCGTCGGGCATCTCGCGGCTCACAATCTCGGGAACGTCATTGCCTCCGGTGAGGGAGACGATCTCGAACTGGTCGCCGTAGGTATTCCGGAACATCTCCAGGAAGGCCTCGTCGTCGTCGATGTGGAGGACTTTGATCGTCTCAGGATCGGTCATAGTGTATCCTCGATTCTGTGCTGCAGCCACGGGGGGGCTGCAGCTACGTGTCGGGGCAGGCCCCCGTGCATGCCCTAACGTGGGGTCTGCCATACTAGTTCGGAGTGGTGGGTTGTTATACCTCTATTTGCCCCCCCCTGGTTTCGGATGCGATCGGATATGGCGACAGCGCGGGTATAAGAGGCGCAGGTGCCTGTTATTGACCGTGTTTTTTCTTTCTGATAGAATGAAGACATGGAAAGTGAAAAATTCCACGACAGAGGCTATAAATCGCTCTTCTCGCACTCCAGAATGGTGGAGGAGCTTATTCGATCATTCGTGAGGGAAGAGTTTGTCAAGGATATAGACTTCTCAAAGCTCAAAAGAACCTTCAGCTCCTTTGTCACCGAAGAGTTCCGGGAACGCGAGAGCGATATTATCTGGCAGGTTGACATAAAGGATTCAAAAGTATATTTCTACCTGCTCATTGAGTTTCAGTCCACTGTAGATCGCTTCATGGTATTGCGCCTTCTCTCATATATGATGTTTTTCTATCTGGAGCTTATCAAGGATGAGAATGTGAGAAAAAGCGAGTGCCTGCCGGCAGTATTTCCTGTGCTGCTGTACAGTGGTGAGCAGACCTGGACTGCCCCGCAGTCTCTTGACGAGATCATCCGGGTTCCTTCTGGCATGCCGTCTGTTTTCATTCCGTCCTTCCGCTATTTCAAAATAGCCGAGAACGAATGGAACAGCGAGAGCCTTCTGCTGATGGACAATATCGTGGCCCGCCTGTTTCTGATGGAGACTGCAAATGCAGGGAATGCAGGGAAAGTGATAGGCGAGGCGATAGATGTGCTGCATCGTGAAGTGGATAAGGAGCTGCAGAGAAGTTTCGGCCTGTGGCTCCGATGGACTTTGAGGAAGCGCAGGATAGATGTTGAGATAGATATTGAGACTATGACCGGTCAGGAGGTGCGCACAATGCTTGAGGCAAATCTGCGTCGTCACGAAGAGGAGATGCTGGAGAAAGGCCGTGAAGAAGGCCGGCAGGAAGGCCGGCAGGAAGGCCGGCAGGAAGGCTGGCAGGAGGGCCGGCAGGAAGCCAATCTCATCCACGCCAGGGAGATGAAGGCTCTGAACGTTGATCGGGAGATAATAAAAAAGGTTACCGGTATTGATATAGACAATATTGAGTAGGTGCAGGCCCCTGCGGCTGCATCTACAGGGGCCTGTATCTACGACACGATTTCGTGCGGCAATTTGATGATAAACGATGCGCCTTTTCCCGGGCCGCCGCTCTCGGCTCGGACGGTGCCGCCGTGAGCCTCAACCAGCTTCTTGACGATGGCGAGGCCCAGGCCGAAATGCTCTTTCCTGTCTGTCGTGAAGGTACTGTCGAAGATTTTCGGGACAATCTCAGGCACTATTCCCTTTCCATTGTCGCTCACCGTGATTACCACAGTGCAGTTATTTATCGCGCATCCAACCTTGATTACAGGCTTCGTATCAGGGTTTGAGTGCGTGAGCGTGTTGCTGAAGAGGTTTGAGAAGATCTGCTCGAAGGCTCCGGGATCGCAGTGGACAGCGGGAAACGGCAGATCCATGCACAGCTCCGCATCTGAATGTGAAGCGGCTGTCATCGAGAAGGCCTTCCTTGCCGTTTCTTCAAGAGATACAGTCTGTTTATTTGATATCGCTCTTCCTGCCTGGGCGAGAAAGAGCAGGCGCTCTACGAACTGCTGGAGATGGGCGGTATTGTTCATCAGAAGCTCCTGTGTTTTCTTCCTGTCGTCCTGAGCAATATTGTCTCTTTCCATCAGCCTCTGCATGACCAGCAGGTTATTGCGCAGGTCGTGGCTGACAGTGTGGCTGAAGCTCTCGAGCTCCGTGTTCTGCCTTTCCAGCTCTATCTGCAGGCGGCGCCGCTCCTCGATCTCTGCCTGCAGCTTTGCGTTGGTCTCTTCAAGCTCGGCAGTGCGCTCCGCGACTTTCTTCTCAACGTTTTCATAGGCTGTGAGGAGGTCTTCGTGAGCCTTTTTAAGCGCTTCTTCTGCTTCCACGCGGGCGGTGATGTCTTCGTGCATATAGACATATTGTGTAATATTGCCGCGGGAGTCTTTGGTCGAAAAGCCGGTGGTGGCAAGACATTTAGGTTTTATGGGTGTATTATCTATGGAAATTGGAGGCTTATACCACATGGCTGGGAAATTAACAACTTCACCGTTTTGCCATGAAGGCATAAGTTTCTTTATTTCTTCATTCTGCATGGCAGACTCATCGGTAAATATGCTGAAACTGTCACGCTTCGCCAGCCATTCTCGCCTCATTGCCTCCTTTGCACCATCTGGTACAGAAAGAGCATCATCAAATATAAGCCCTTTTCTCAGGGAAGGAGAGACACCAAACAATCTAGTATGAGCTTTATTTACTCGGCCGGTTCTTCCGAGAGGATCATACATTGAAATCGAATAAGGGTTATACTCGATAATACCCTCCAGCATCGCCTGCTTTTCCGCCAGCTCCTCCTCCACCGCCCGCCTTTCAACCGCCTTCCTCACCGAGTTCACGAGCTTCTCCTTCTGCGCGAAGTCGGCAGTCCTCTTGACGAAGTAATCAGTGGCGCCCTCCTTGAAGGCCTGCCGCGCCACCTCTTCGTTTCCCTGGCCGGTGCAGAAGACGACAGGCAGGGAGGGATGCTTTTCCCGTATGGCAGAGAGCAGCTCGAGCCCGTTTCTTCCCGGAAGCTCATAGTCCAGTATGAGAGCCTCCGGCTCCTCCTGTCTCAATGTCTCGAGGACGTCATCACCTCCGGTAAGCGAAACGATGACGAACTCATCACCGTAAGTCTTTTGAAAAAGCTTTAAAAACGCCTCGTCGTCATCTATGTGAAGGACCTTGATCTTCTTTGGGCCGGTCATAGTGTATCCTCTATTCTGTGCAGACACAGGGGGCGTCTGATATACAAGAGTGCAGCCACAGGGGGCTGCACCTACTGTCGGGGCAGGCCCCCGTGCCTGCCCCAACCTGCGGCAACAATCTGTTAACAATTATTACATGTTCTTTTACAACGGGGAAATCTCCTGGCAATGCCTTGTCACTATAATGAAATCATCCCTGCAGGCACAGGGGACTGCAGCGACTTGCACTTACAGGAGGTGCTTTCCCATGAAAAAGACTCGTGGTATAATAAAGAAGAAGACTGTGCACGATGCGGGGTACAAAGCGCTGCTTTCCCATCCGGAGGTTGTGCAGGATCTCATCACCTTCTTTGTGCACGCTGATTTTGTGAAGGACATTGACTTCGAAACCCTGACGCCTTACCGGGAGAACTTCGTTGTCAGAGGGCGCATAAAGCGCAGCCTTGATATTGTCTGGAGCGTAAAGATAAAAGACAGAGGGACGGCGTACTTCTTTATTCTGCTGGAGCCGCAGTCCACAGTCTACAGGTGGATGCCTGTCCGGGTGCTTATCTATATTCTTCTCCTGTATCAGGATCTTATAGCAAAGAAGAAAGTGAAGAAACATGAAAAGCTTCCTCCTGTGCTTCCCATAGTCATCTACCGGGGGAAGCGCAGGTGGAAGGCGCCTCTCTCTGTTGAGACTCTGATAGAGATGCCCGTTGAGGAGTTTGCGCCTTTCGTACCGAAGTTTTCATATCAGGTAATCGAGGCGAGGCAGCCTGAAAAGCTGCTTCTCAGCCTCAGAAGCATAATGGCAAAGGTGTTTCTCTTTGAGACTGTGTCTATTGAGAATCTGAATGAGGTTTTCAGTTCTTTTCTCTGCCTTTACAAGGCGGTTGACCGGGATGAGTTCAAGGATACTCTGAAGCACTGGTATCAGAACAAGATGGATGAGATGGATATGGAATCCGTCGATCTTGACGAATGGGAGGCCGATAGGATGTTTGAGGTAAATGTGCGGAAGTACAAGGCCAAACTGAGGGCCGAGGGCAGGGAAGAAGGCCGGCAGGAAGGCCGGCAGGAAGGCCGGCAGGAGGGCCGGCAGGAGGGCCGGCAGGAAGGCCGGCAGGAGGGCCGGCAGGAGGGCCGGCAGGAGGGCCGGCAGGAAGCCAATCTCATCCATGCCAGGGAGATGAAGGCTCTGAACGTTGATCGGGAGATAATAAAAAAGGTTACCGGTATTGATATAGACAATATTGAGTAGGTGCAGGCCCCTGCGGCTGCATCTACAGGGGCCTGTATCTACGACACGATTTCGTGCGGCAATTTGATGATAAACGATGCGCCTTTCCCCGGGCCGCCGCTCTCGGCTCGGACAGTGCCGCCGTGAGCCTCCACCAGTTTCTTGACGATGGCGAGGCCCAGGCCGAAATGTTCTTTTCTATCTGTGGTGTAGGTGCTGTCGAAGATCCTGGAAATGATCTCAGGATTGATTCCCTTCCCATTGTCGCTCACCGTTATTACCGCAGTGCCGTCGTTTATTGCGCATCCAACCTTGATGACAGGCTTCGTTTCTGGCAGCGCATAGGCCAGGGCGTTGCTGAAGAGGTTCGAGAATATCTGCTCGAAGGCTCCGGGATCGCAGAGAAACTGCGGGAACGGCTGGTCCATCTGAAGCTCGGCGTCGCTGTGTGAAGCGGCTGTCATCGAGAAGGCCTTCCCTGCTGCTTCTTCGAGAGATACAATCTGCTTTTTCGATATCGCCTTTCCAGCCTGGGCGAGAAAGAGCAGGCGCTCTACGAACTGCTGGAGATGGGCGGTATTGTTCATCAGAAGCTCCTGTGTTTTCTTCCTGTCGTCCTGAGCAATATTGTCTCTTTCCATCAGCCTCTGCATGA
>Ga0302252_1001395_pt1 | contig 14097 bp, 10 predicted proteins | sample AAG_RA_Leu_MG_FD_193511 | JGI IMG/M metagenome (GOLD analysis project Ga0302252, IMG submission 193511) | Enriched activated sludge microbial communities from anaerobic digester in WTTP, New Holstein, Wisconsin, United States - AAG_RA_Leu | ecosystem: Engineered > Bioreactor > Anaerobic >...
ACAAAGCCAATGCTTCCATACCGGATTGGCTCTGCTTATCCGACCATACCTCCTTATGGGGCATGAATATCTATTTAGCGGTCGACAAAGAAATTTCCGGTGCAGACAATCTAGCTTTGTCCGGAAAATATCTTAGTAAAGTATATGAAGGAAGCTTTAATAATACCGGGAAGTGGTGTAAAGATTTTGAAGCTTTCGTAAAAAGCAAGAACATGAAAATGGAGAAGCTCTATATGTGGTACACCACCTGCCCCAAATGTGCAAAGAAATTTGGCAAAAACTATGTTGTCATCGTAGGAAAGGTGAACCCTGCGTAACAAGTTGATTTTGGATCCTACGTATTCACTCAATTGTTAGCTGATTTCTTCATATTCATTTATTTCTAAAACATCTAAAAAAGTATTGATCCGCTCAAATGCATCTCTTTTTACTCTTTCGATTTCTTCAGATGATTTGATATTTTCAAATTTAGTTATCCAGACTGGTCCCGGGGAATCAATATTCTTAAATTTTGCCTTTATCTTGCCTAGTCCTTCCATCACGAGCTTATTGGTTTTATAAGGTGTAAAAATCTTGATTAACTCTGAAATGCCTCCTGGGTAGTGCAAGACAGTAAAATAGATATCATAAGCATCTTTTTCTTTCATTCTGTCCCATATTGCCATTCCCTTCATGGTAAGAAAAGAAACAACATTTGCTATTTTTAAATAGATTTCATTGAATGAACCATCCGGCATTTTTCCCGATACTTTTACCTTCTGATAATGATCAAAAACAAGATCGCATCCTCTCGCTTTTCTTGCCTTAATATCCTGTATTCTTTGTGTTCGATGATTTTTACTAGTTCCGCCATACTCGCCAGCCAGCAGATCGACAACCACAATAAAGCTGGTTCCTGTTTTATCGGTTATGGAACGATTAAACTGAAAAGGTTGTTCACCCTCTTCATACCCTCTATTTTTTAGAGCTTTTAGAATAGTCTGATAGGTATCTTCTGATTGATCCTGTAAAGATATAGCAAAATCAATATCTAAACTTCCTACGTGTTCCTCTCGATACTCTTCAATAAGAAAATACGGAATCCATCCACCCACTAAGACGATTCTATCTCGAAATTCTCCGAGGATGGTAAATAATTCTAGTAAGACAGAAAGACATACATCTGTTTCTATTCTGCTGTAGCTTTCCCTGGTTACCATTTTTTACTCAATTTCTGATCCAATAAGTATTGAGCTGCTTCTTTGCCTCGTGATTCCAGTGTTTGAAGATCAAGATATAGCTGAACATTGGAAACTATTTTTGCCCGATTGATTTCTTGCGTTTGGTAAAATATTCCCTCGTCGTAAGGTTCCAAAATCGTAATGTTAGGTCCCGTATCGACTTCTTTCCATCCTAGTTCTTGAATCATTCGCTCGATATCCCCTTCCAGATAAAAATAGATCCTATTATACCGAAGAAAAGGTGCCACTCTGGAAGCGCCAGAAGTTAATGAAAATGCATAGTTACCCTTATTCTTCTGAAAATACTCTATCACATTATTTTCAGATGTTGCTAAATCCTCCAAAGCATAGAAATTTCTTAATTTATTTCGAGTATAGGAATAATTTTCTGACCATTTTTGCAGTAATACACCAGGTTTATTAAGAACATACTTAATTTTTTTCCCCACATGCTTTTCTTCCAACCACTCAAAATCAAGAAGTTGCTCTTTAATGTTTGACGCATGCCCAATGCTAATTTCTGCTTCTTTCGCTAAGTCTTGTACATACCATTCCGTTTTTGGATTACATAGAAGGACTCGTAAAACCCGGGTAGCTTTAGTCGAAAAAATAGATTTAACAGGACGATTGTTTATATGGGGATTGCCTTGACCTTCCTTGCTTAAATAAACACTATCAAAAGAGAAAAGATAGTTCCCTGCCAGATCCATAAACCCAATATTATTCTCTTTGCAGATTTGTTTTGATTCATCGGATATAAAGGGAGCTACCAATACGCCATAAGTGTCTTTGTTCTGGTTGATGATGCTTTTTAACTCCATAGCTGCCAAACGAGCAAATCTTGGTTGTCCTTCTGATTTCACTTCAAACAGGAGTCGTACTTTTTTCTTTTTATTAATCAAAAGCTCTGCTATCAAATCAACCGTAAAGCCGTGTTCAGTTCTCTCGGTTTGAATGGATATAAGCTGAACAAAGCTAACTGGCGCAAAGATACAGCGTAGGTTGCTTTTGACATACTCTATTAATTCAATCTCTTTCACTTTTGTTTCACTCCTAAACTATGTTTCAGCATTTGTTGAAAGTATATAAAATAATGAAACAAAAGCAAATATAAAACCTTACTTTACTCCCAGGGATACTTTTTTCTCAGATTCGGGAATTGGTATCTCTGGATCACTTTCCTGAAATATACCAAAAATTTGGCAAAAACTATGTTGTTATTGTGGGAAAGGTCAATCCTGCCTAGATTCGAAGCAATTTTTGCGCAATCATAAAATACCATATCATCAGTAAAATGCCCCCAAAGATAGAAAGCATCATAGCGTAGAAATAACCGATAGAAATAAAAGTAGACCAGACCAGGAAAATACTCATCAGAAGAAAACCCAAAATTCCGATGGGGGTATATATCTTGATTTCTCTTGCTAAGGCTATTTTCTTTCGATGTATACTCCAACAGAAAGGTATCCTGTTCTTCTAAAACTGGCTCTTTTCAATATTTTCGTTCTTTTCACCAAACAGTATTAATGATTTAAGCTGATAGATACTTTGTGCTTTTTTGCTTTGATTATTTCTAAAGTAGCCTCTAATCTACCCTGTAGCAATGCTGTGGCTTGTCTGGCAACTTGGATTGCTTCCTCGGAAGATCTTCCAAATGAGATGACCAGATTTCCATTTTTGATGATTTCATTCACTGTTGGTGTCATGTAACATTCATCATCAATAAAAACAGACAGTTTTTTACCAATATTGGCTTTTGTCCCTTCAGCAAAAAAGCGAGTTCCTTCTTTATCTAATTGAATTTCCACAACTGGCTCTTCTATACCATTTTCAGATTTTCTCATTTGGAAAGAAACCGTTTTAATATTCTGACTCGTTAGAATGATCTTTGTATTCTCATCGGTGATTTTTAGGTTACCTGATCGCTTGAGCATACTTTTGAGCAAATCCAGATCGTCAAAAAAAAGCATTTTGATTTCTAGCATCTGTTCTTTTTCTTTTATGGTAATCGAATAGGGATTGTCCCCTAATGCTTCGATTCGACGACTAATCATAACCTTGATCTCTTCAAGGTCCTGTAAAGTAAATTTATCTTTTGTTTGTTCAATAGGCTTCGCCAATACTTCAATTTCTAATTGACTAAAAATTCAATACTCCTCCAATCGGTGACAATTTGTCACCTACTGATCCAATCTAAGACCCCGCAGGGGGAAAAACAATCCAATCGGTTACACTTTGTAACCAGTTAAGGTTTTCAATCCACATTACTGCAAGGAAGAATTAACTGTTCAAATTGCGCAACAGGATGTTGCACAATTACTTCAATCATAGTTTAAAAACAGATTTTTAAAAAAACCGAATTCATAATTAAAGATTGATATTCCAACAAAGATACCTGATCACCGCTCCTTGCTTTTAAGAAATTCAACTAATTCGAATACGGTTGAGCATGGGTTGCAATCATAGTAAGATTTCTGGAAACCAGGAGAATGATACCGGTGAAGTCTCTTGGCATTATTCAATGCCGTATCCATTCTATCCTCAAGATATTCATAAATATTCGGATCCGCTTTGTCGTAATCTGGCTTTTTCTCTTTTCTGAACTCTTGAGTTAATTTCTCTCTCAAATCCTGTACAGTAAATTGATGTAAAAAGTATGTAAAATGAAGTAACAACCAAACTTCAAAGGCTTCCACAGAGAAAGCGATCTTGAATTTATATTCTCTTGCTTTTCTATAAGCTAATTCATAATTCATACGACAGCACAGATCCCTGTCAAATACACACCAAACGTAGTCAAATTCAATATCCAATTCATTTTCCCTTTGGTTTTTTAGGGTTTGGGTATATTCAACCAAATTATAGGTGCTCTGACCTTTTCCATATACTTCAATATGCAAAGCAGGAACATGAAAACTCTTAAAGTAATTCTTCTCGGTTTGAGTGCCTTCACAAACGATCAGGATGTAAGGGTTTAACTCCCTTGTTTTATTTCGTTTCATTCTGGTTGGTAATGATATATTCTATTTCCTGGGCCAAATCATAAATAATGGGAACTCCACCATACCGCCCATGGCTATACTCTTTATCCCAGGAATCATCTTTCCGAACCGCAAGGAAACTTCCTAAACTAAATAAGCTGCTCCTGCCATATTTATCTTTTTCCACGAACCAAAATTGGTCTCGTCGCAAAATGCTTTTCTCCTTTAACAAAGCTTGGTTTTGCGTCGTTGTGATAAACTGGGCATTATTCTTGTTGATAGCCGGATTATTAAATAGATTGATCAGCTCTAAAACGAGTTCAGTATGGAAACCTCTGTCTATCTCGTCAATAAAAATAACACCGCCTTCGATCAATGTCTCAATTATGGGACCAGCAAGATTGTAAAATTTCCTGGTGCTAGTCGACTCCTCTTCTAATAAAAAATAGATTAACTCCTTAGTGGTTCTGTCTTTGTTATATTTAAAATGCCCCGTCTTCTCTACTAATAGGTGAAGGTTTTCCTGCTTCTGTACCGATAGCTGGCGCTTCATAACGCATAAACACATCATGAATCAGCTCGATAGCTAAATTTCGATCGTTGAGTGATACTTCTTTATTTCCAATCTTTCATGCTTCATGACAACCTCGTGCTTATTGATATGATGATATCTAGAATTTCAAAACAAACAATCATTTTGTATCGCTCCTGATGAAAACGTGACAACAACCCCGTCCCCTTGTCATATGTAAAAATAGCGTGGAATGAAAGCTTTCGGAAAAATCAGTTACCAAGAGATTTCTCTGTAGCTCAGATGAGTTAGACAGAGAAAATGAGTAAACTATGATGAAATAGCTTTAAGACTTAGTAATGTCAGGCTTGGTTGAAGCGAATAAAATAAGATTCCACCAAGCAATAGACTTAAATTCTATTTCCGAAAACGCTACATAGCGGAGATACTTCATACCCAGCATTGAATAACCTAAGAATTTCATGATACTTAATTATACAAGAACCTCCTTGGAATGTAGTTGCACTTTGGCCGTGTATAGCTACATTCTAAGGAGAATGAGAAAAAGTTTTTACCCTTTCTAGATTTTTTTATCAGGAAAGAACTAACAAAACTAAAGCGCGCGAACATATCACCGTGCGTTCTTTAAGTCAAAATTATTTCTGTAATAGGCTTTTATTATGTAATTCTTCATCGGATTTGCTTTTTTGGTGATAAAAATTGATTACTATCGAGATTAATGCGCCACAAGATAGAGATAATGACCATGGATTATTAGTAAGCAAAGTTGTGATAACGCCGCCTATGATGGCTGATAAATATAAAATAAAGCTTAACCATTGTCCTCTTTTTGTAGATTCGCAATTAGAATTAACAACTTTCGTCTCTAAGTCTCTTCTATGAGCTCCTTGTATAAGAAATTCCTGACATAACTTATCTCCGAAACCAGGAACAGCAGCATTATATTTCACTAACAATTCTGGAGATGGGGTTGGTCCTGAAAAAAATTCTGTTCTTTCAACACTTACGTGCTGTTTTGTATTTAACTGATTTTGATTATTCTGAACGATCTTTTGTTTATTCTTCGCGGACATTTAAGAAATTTGTTGCATTTGCGCTTTATATTCTTCTTTTAAAACCTCAAATGCTTTTTCTAAATCACCAAATACTATCTCCCAATCATGCTTAATCGCAGAGATATCAGCTCCTGCTTGAGTTTGGCTATAATTATAATCGTCATAACTTCCAAATAAATCAGCAACTCTTGCAAAACCAGCATAAAAAGAAGGCATTTTCGCTAAAAACAAACTTTTCATTCTTCCCTCATTTGTAAAATCATTTATTAAATTATCAATAAAACGTAACACTATGTCAAGGTAACTGTCCATTATTGGGGAGCAGTGCACTCTGGAAGCGTATTGGCTTCCACGATCCGAATGAAACACCAGAAACGAATCCAAACCAAATGGCATAGTCTTAATCGATGATTCATCAACCAATAACCATGGGTCAAGACGATGGCTGAAATGGGGTTGGTGTTGGTTATGCTGAATAGCCATATTGAATGCGTCGACAACCAGACTGGTGCGCATGTGTTCCTGCATGGACCATCCGATGATTCTTCTTGTATACAGATCCATCACCGCTGCCAGATACAAAAATCCTTCCACGCTGGATAAATAAGTGATGTCCCCAAGCCATACCTGGTTGGGGTGCGTAGCTTGAAATGTCTGGTCTAGCAGATTGGGGGATACGGGAAGGTGGTGATTCGAGTCGGTGGTTCGGATATATTTTTTTCTTCTTTTAGGGTGTATATTATGCTGTTTCATGATCTTGTAGACTTCTTTTTTTGAGCAAGCGATATGTTCTTCTTCTTTTAACTGTTTATACATCCTTCTGTATCCGTATACATGATGCACTTGTTTATCAATCCTTCTGATATGGGATAGTAGCTGGTCTTTTCTGCTTTGATGAAGATCGATCCGATCTTTTCTGGCAAGCCAGGCATAATAACCGCTTCTGGACACTTGAAGTACCTTACACAGGATAAGTAACGGATAGTCAGGTTCGAGCTTCTGAATTGCCATGTACCTTACGGAAGCTCTTTCGAAAAGATACTCATGGCTTTTTTTAAGATATCACGCTCCATCTCGACTCGTTTGATATCACGCCTGAGTTTGATCAGTTCTTCTCTTTCGCTGGCTGTAATCGCTAAAACAGGCTTACCGCTTTTATCTTGATAAAGCCTGACCCACGCGCTTAACGTTTTGTAGCAGATACCCAATTCTTCCGCTATCTGCTTTCTGGTTCTGCCTGACGTAATAGCTAATTTCACCGCTTGTTCTTTAAACTCTTCAGGATAAATCTTAAGAACTTTCATACGACCACTCTCCTTCTGTAATTACTGTACATAGGAAAAGTCATATGTCCATTATTGGGGAGCAGTGCAGTATTGCCAAAATACCGAGAAAATCCATTGTTTCAATTCCTTATAGGTCAGCTAGAAATATGATATCACCTGTCACCAAGCCATGTCCCACACAAGGTTTCAATTCCTTATAGGTCAGCTAGAAATAGGGATGTAAACCATCCAAGCGATATTGGCATACAGAGTTTCAATTCCTTATAGGTCAGCTAGAAATCCCATGGTATAGCTTTAGCCATACGCACCAATAAAAAGTTTCAATTCCTTATAGGTCAGCTAGAAATAAAATATTGGTGTCAGCTAAAGGTTGTCTAAAAGTGTTTCAATTCCTTATAGGTCAGCTAGAAATTCAGACAGACGCTTATTCTATGCCTTCCCATACCCGGTTTCAATTCCTTATAGGTCAGCTAGAAATCTGCATTTCCTCTGGTTAGAACGCTGCTGGCTGACTAGTTTCAATTCCTTATAGGTCAGCTAGAAATGATATCAATAAGGGACAACGTGTTGGAGAATTACCAAGTTTCAATTCCTTATAGGTCAGCTAGAAATATATCAAACATAGCAGGGGACCTAGAATTCTTTGTGGTTTCAATTCCTTATAGGTCAGCTAGAAATTTTTTGGACTAACCGAGAAAAAAGGGGGGGAAAAAGGTTTCAATTCCTTATAGGTCAGCTAGAAATATGGAGAATTGGGTATCAGCCGAGGGGCAATACTTTGGTTTCAATTCCTTATAGGTCAGCTAGAAATGAAGACGGTACGCTTGTTCTCTTGGATGAATGCGGGTTTCAATTCCTTATAGGTCAGCTAGAAATTTCCTTGTAGCGCTGAAAGAATCGCATCCAATCCAGGTTTCAATTCCTTATAGGTCAGCTAGAAATAATGGTTCCGGTTTTACAAAGAGCTACCGGCAGAATTGTTTCAATTCCTTATAGGTCAGCTAGAAATTCACAAAGCTAAAATCAAGCGAGGCTACATTTAGATGTTTCAATTCCTTATAGGTCAGCTAGAAATCAGATTCGTACACAACGGTTGCATCGTTGGTATCCTTGTTTCAATTCCTTATAGGTCAGCTAGAAATTGGTCAGCAGAATCCCATTCGGGATCGGTAATCATGAGTTTCAATTCCTTATAGGTCAGCTAGAAATTACTCTGTCATAGGGCACAAGATCACACAAGACGTGTTTCAATTCCTTATAGGTCAGCTAGAAATCAGGATGGAATTATTCGGATTGAATTGGAAGAAGCATGTTTCAATTCCTTATAGGTCAGCTAGAAATCCCAACCTGACGTATCTTTTGGCAAGCCTAAATCTCGTTTCAATTCCTTATAGGTCAGCTAGAAATGGGATGATTGTATGAATCTTGACAAAGTGCAGTTGGGTTTCAATTCCTTATAGGTCAGCTAGAAATTATATCCTAAAGTTGGCTGAGAAGATGCCACATTTCCGTTTCAATTCCTTATAGGTCAGCTAGAAATTCGTCGCTATCGCTCCTCAATCATGAAGCCTTAGGAGTTTCAATTCCTTATAGGTCAGCTAGAAATCCTTGGAGCTTTAAGGAAGATACATGCAAGAAGAAAGTTTCAATTCCTTATAGGTCAGCTAGAAATGGGGATGATCTTTATGAGATAGGTTGGAAAATATATGTTTCAATTCCTTATAGGTCAGCTAGAAATTTTGCTTTGCTTGCTCCCGTGATCGTTTTCGATGTAGGTTTCAATTCCTTATAGGTCAGCTAGAAATTAATCAGCTATTTTATTCCTTGGTTCATCAACTTTGTTTCAATTCCTTATAGGTCAGCTAGAAATCATTTGGCAAAATACACATGGCAGAAAGAAACTGGGGAGTTTCAATTCCTTATAGGTCAGCTAGAAATGGCTCTAGGAAATAATCCATACGGTTCCATTATGCGGTTTCAATTCCTTATAGGTCAGCTAGAAATAAGCGGTGAAAAGAGGCAGGAAGAAAATGCAGGGCTGTTTCAATTCCTTATAGGTCAGCTAGAAATTGGCTATGGGAAGTTATTTGTAGCAGAAGGAATAGAGTTTCAATTCCTTATAGGTCAGCTAGAAATAAAAACGCAATAGGCTTAATGTTTATTGCGTTTTAGGGTTTCAATTCCTTATAGGTCAGCTAGAAATGATCGATTTGAAATCAATCAAAATCAAAGGTATTGGGTTTCAATTCCTTATAGGTCAGCTAGAAATTGGCGTGCCTCCAGCAGGATCAGCCGTCAGCAAAGCAGTTTCAATTCCTTATAGGTCAGCTAGAAATCAGCCAATACGATTGTTGTAGAGATCAATCAAGGCGGGTTTCAATTCCTTATAGGTCAGCTAGAAATGTGCCAAGCCTATCACGGAGCATGAATGTTATGATCGTTTCAATTCCTTATAGGTCAGCTAGAAATTTCTGGGATATCCACCACCACCTCTTGGTTTGCAGGGTTTCAATTCCTTATAGGTCAGCTAGAAATTTGGTTATTATAAAGTTTCGGATTCTTCAAGTCAGCGTTTCAATTCCTTATAGGTCAGCTAGAAATCACGGCGTTTATTGGGTAGCAGCTGCAGTCTTAACCAGTTTCAATTCCTTATAGGTCAGCTAGAAATTTTGCAAGCAACGAAACAACAAGATCCAGTATTCATGTTTCAATTCCTTATAGGTCAGCTAGAAATAGCTGGGGAGCATTCAACAAAGAGATGGAAAAACTGTGTTTCAATTCCTTATAGGTCAGCTAGAAATACGATTGCATCATTCATTGGAGACCAACCACGCAGAAGTTTCAATTCCTTATAGGTCAGCTAGAAATTGCCTTACAGTACAAGATGCTGGTTGTGCGGAGGCGGTTTCAATTCCTTATAGGTCAGCTAGAAATCTGGAACAAACAATCCAGCCCGTTAGTTTTTAGGCGTGTTTCAATTCCTTATAGGTCAGCTAGAAATTCGAAGCCATTGGTACAAATATGAACCGATTAGTCATGTTTCAATTCCTTATAGGTCAGCTAGAAATTTTGAATACTGTCTCTGCCTGTAGTGTTTATTAGTGGTGTTTCAATTCCTTATAGGTCAGCTAGAAATGGGATATACCGCGTATCTGCATAGATTCTACCAAGAGTTTCAATTCCTTATAGGTCAGCTAGAAATCCTCCCAAGATATTCCTGTGTTAGGAAAACTCGCTAGGTTTCAATTCCTTATAGGTCAGCTAGAAATCAAAGAGATATGGAATCGTATCACGGACGGGAAACCGTTTCAATTCCTTATAGGTCAGCTAGAAATTAATCGAACCAAAGAAAAAACCAGTACAGGTTATGCGTTTCAATTCCTTATAGGTCAGCTAGAAATACATGGCGGAGATTGACCGCCTCTTTATCAATCAGATGTTTCAATTCCTTATAGGTCAGCTAGAAATGAGGAAGAAAGGGTATTGGTTACTCTGCGTTTTTCAAGTTTCAATTCCTTATAGGTCAGCTAGAAATCATTTTCACGGTGTAGTTTTTCGGTGTTTTTGATCAAGTTTCAATTCCTTATAGGTCAGCTAGAAATTATTCGCACACCGCATTAATTATCGCATTAGTTCGGTTTCAATTCCTTATAGGTCAGCTAGAAATTTTGGCGGGATCACATATTCCTACTCCGTACCCCCACGTTTCAATTCCTTATAGGTCAGCTAGAAATCTTCCAGGAGAAAATATTCCATATACTGCGTCCGAGGTTTCAATTCCTTATAGGTCAGCTAGAAATCAAAACGCAGGTATAATGCTGTTATATTTATTTGTATGTTTCAATTCCTTATAGGTCAGCTAGAAATGGGAAAACCTCAATCTTTTATCTGGTGGTGAAAAAGTGTTTCAATTCCTTATAGGTCAGCTAGAAATTTGAGAAAGATAAAGGAGGAACCAATTGGAAAATAAGTTTCAATTCCTTATAGGTCAGCTAGAAATGGTTTAGCGACTTATACAAAGCAGCACTGGAAGCCAGTTTCAATTCCTTATAGGTCAGCTAGAAATCTCTCATGGAGAAGAGCCTAAGAAGAATTTACAAGTTTGTTTCAATTCCTTATAGGTCAGCTAGAAATTGGGCATCCCCAACAATTTTCTACTTCTATTTCACGTTTCAATTCCTTATAGGTCAGCTAGAAATTATTCATGAGAGACTTGACTTTCATATGTTATGTTAGTTTCAATTCCTTATAGGTCAGCTAGAAATGCAGATGACAACCGAGCGGAGTTATACCCGTACGGAGTTTCAATTCCTTATAGGTCAGCTAGAAATCTTCCGCTGTGCCTGTTTTCCTCAGGTTTAGGAGGTGTTTCAATTCCTTATAGGTCAGCTAGAAATTCTGCTACCGCAGGGGAATTTGTGGCAAACATTTCACGTTTCAATTCCTTATAGGTCAGCTAGAAATTAGGCGTTATTGGCGAGGAGGAGGATTATTAGAGGATGTTTCAATTCCTTATAGGTCAGCTAGAAATTGAGTTATTAGAGCATTTTCACGGGCTTTGTGAAGAGTTTCAATTCCTTATAGGTCAGCTAGAAATTATCTCCCCTTAGACAGTATCCTTGCGTATGCGTGGAGTTTCAATTCCTTATAGGTCAGCTAGAAATTCTATATTATTACTTTATACTATCCTCGCAAAGCCGTTTCAATTCCTTATAGGTCAGCTAGAAATCTGTGCCTACAATAGCGGCAGTATTATTAGAGAGAGGTTTCAATTCCTTATAGGTCAGCTAGAAATTCGTCTAGCAGCAATGTAATCGTATTTTTGCCCATGTTTCAATTCCTTATAGGTCAGCTAGAAATTCGAAACCGTTAACAAGTTATTTGGCTCAAAAAACAGTTTCAATTCCTTATAGGTCAGCTAGAAATCTCAATCGGTGGTAGGATTAAAACCGGTGCAAAGAGGTTTCAATTCCTTATAGGTCAGCTAGAAATTACCTTGTAACCATCTTCTTCCATCTTGTAATAGTCAGTTTCAATTCCTTATAGGTCAGCTAGAAATTATTGCAGCCTCCTTTTGCCCTTCAACGACTAGTAGTTTCAATTCCTTATAGGTCAGCTAGAAATTGAAAAATCAATAATATTTCCCGTACTAGATGCGGAGTTTCAATTCCTTATAGGTCAGCTAGAAATCTCTCATCTCATCTATGTTTTCAGCTATTTTTTTAGGTTTCAATTCCTTATAGGTCAGCTAGAAATAAGCAATGTAAAGAAATTGTTTATGAGATTAATTTGATGTTTCAATTCCTTATAGGTCAGCTAGAAATTTGCGCATCCTGGATAATGCTACAGGGCTGTATTTGGAGTTTCAATTCCTTATAGGTCAGCTAGAAATAAGGTATAGATTTTGTAAGAATTATAGAAGGAAAATGTTTCAATTCCTTATAGGTCAGCTAGAAATTTATCAACCACCACATTTAAGATTGCTTTTAAACCAGTTTCAATTCCTTATAGGTCAGCTAGAAATAACTGAGCGAATACGGCGTATTTTACTGTATTGGCTGTTTCAATTCCTTATAGGTCAGCTAGAAATTCAGTAATTCAGTTGCAAATGGACTTACAGGATACTAGTTTCAATTCCTTATAGGTCAGCTAGAAATTGGGAGCAATATATTCATATGGTTTACAAGAAATAGTGTTTCAATTCCTTATAGGTCAGCTAGAAATAACCGTGATAATCTTCCGGAAAGCTTTTTCAGGCAGAGTTTCAATTCCTTATAGGTCAGCTAGAAATTAAGCAGAGACACAAGCAAAACTCAACAGGACAGATGTTTCAATTCCTTATAGGTCAGCTAGAAATTAAAACTTCTTTTTCTGTTACTTTCCATTTTAAATTGTTTCAATTCCTTATAGGTCAGCTAGAAATGCAATAGACAACTTTGTAAAATCATTTTGCCGATTACGTTTCAATTCCTTATAGGTCAGCTAGAAATGGAAACTAATAATTACTGTCAATCATGCCCTGACTATTGTTTCAATTCCTTATAGGTCAGCTAGAAATATGGGATTAGTTAACGAAGTGAATTACATTATGGAAAAGTTTCAATTCCTTATAGGTCAGCTAGAAATTATGCTCTGGTATATAGTTGGCGACGAAACACTCAAGTTTCAATTCCTTATAGGTCAGCTAGAAATTCGTATTTTCTAATAAAAGCCCATCCGTAGGAACCGGTTTCAATTCCTTATAGGTCAGCTAGAAATAAGGGAATTGGGAATAATACTATAATCCACTAAAACGTTTCAATTCCTTATAGGTCAGCTAGAAATTAGATTGTAGTTATTGCTCAAGGAATCCTAACCATGAGTTTCAATTCCTTATAGGTCAGCTAGAAATACTAACAGGGAGAAGTTCAGAGATACAAGATACATTTGTTTCAATTCCTTATAGGTCAGCTAGAAATTTCATTGCTTCTATTAGTTCCTGTTCTTTTTTACGGTGTTTCAATTCCTTATAGGTCAGCTAGAAATCATATGTGCTTCCAATTTTTAAAGAGAGCAAGGAAGATGTTTCAATTCCTTATAGGTCAGCTAGAAATTTGGATGACAATCTGCGAGAGCGTTTCCTGTTAAATCGTTTCAATTCCTTATAGGTCAGCTAGAAATAAGAGGAACCCACAGCGGAGAAAGAACCCACCACCAGTTTCAATTCCTTATAGGTCAGCTAGAAATACAAGGACTGCATCCTGACCGATACCGGATTCTATGGTTTCAATTCCTTATAGGTCAGCTAGAAATTTGGATAGCAAGGTCCACATATTTCTTTTCGCATCTCTGTTTCAATTCCTTATAGGTCAGCTAGAAATTAGCGACGATGTTTAACTCAGAAGCAGTCTTATTTCGGTTTCAATTCCTTATAGGTCAGCTAGAAATCCGTACAAAACTCGGCTAAATCAAGTTCTTTTAATCAGTTTTCAAAGTAAATAATCACACAATCAACAGAAGAATTATAGCAAAGATATCTGATGA
>Ga0302252_1001397_pt1 | contig 14086 bp, 19 predicted proteins | sample AAG_RA_Leu_MG_FD_193511 | JGI IMG/M metagenome (GOLD analysis project Ga0302252, IMG submission 193511) | Enriched activated sludge microbial communities from anaerobic digester in WTTP, New Holstein, Wisconsin, United States - AAG_RA_Leu | ecosystem: Engineered > Bioreactor > Anaerobic >...
GTCCGGGGGATTCTCCATGCCGGTACTCTTTTTCGAGTACAACGAGAAGGGAATGTCCTCCATCACGTGTATAACAGTAATAGTTCCTGACGCCTTCCGGGAGGGGATGAGGGTACTGCCGTCCATGCAGGATCCAGCCCTCGAGACCCGCCGACCTGATCAGGTGTTCAATGCCCGGCATACCATGACGGTATCATTCTCCTTTCTCTTATAATTGCAGATCCATCCCAGCGCGGTCACCCCATCACGTCAAGCACGAGCGATCCTGCATAGAAGATCATTGAGAGGTGAAAGAGGGGAAGTACTGCGAGAGCCTTCCTCTCAGTAGGATCCCGGATGAGTGAGACCGATGCAAATAGGAGGAGGCAAAGCCCCAGGATGATCCCGATCCTGGAGATTATCCCAAGATGGATTATGAAGAGGCAGGCACATGGCACGTGTATCAGGAAAAACATTACGATCCAGCGAACTGTGCCGGAAATTCCATACAGGAGAGGAATCGTCTGCAAACCCCGTGCACGGTCGTTGGTGACATCCGCGAGATCATTGACGCCGAGATGCGCCATCGCAAACGGGTAGAAGAAGAGGAAATAAAGGAGTGCTGTCAGGTCGGGAAACCCTGCACAGAGATATCCAGCAACGGGAAAGAGCGCAAAGTCTGTCCGTCCCACCAGCTGTGCGATCGGGAACGACTGGTGCCTCTTCTTTATCTGATAAATGGCTTCCACTGCATAACAATAGAGCATGATAAGGGCCACGTAGAGAGAATGGGGATACGGGAGGGTGGCAATCAGAATGAGTGCACTGAACGCAAGGATGAGGAAAAGGAGAAGGGCATTCTTTGGGGAGATGAGGCCTGCCGGGATTGGCCGTGTCCCGAATACACGCCAATATTTTGTGAGCCTGCCGAATTCTGTATCCCTGCGGTCATATTCACGGTCGATATAATCATTCAGTACAAGTCCCCCCTCGAATCCAAGGAGACCAATGAGCAGAACCCTGATAAGATATGACCACGAGAATTGGCCATACGTGGTGGTGGCAAGGAGATACCCTGAACAGAAGAGAAGAGGCCATGCAAAGAAGAAATGGAGCCTCAATAAATCTGCATATGCTTTCAGGGGAGACATTCTCTGAAAAGTAGTCTTACTCTCATGCTACATACAATCTCTTATCACCTTGGGACCAGGATTATGCATTGTATTACAGGTATTTTTCTCATGTGAGCCAATAGGTGGCTGAAAAAAAGATGAAAATATGTCTTAAGAACAGCGTGGACCGGAGGTCATGATACAGGTGTGTCTGCCGTCACAGTGGATTTTTCTTCTTCCTCCGGCATCAGGATCCAGGCTGCGATGTAGACAATCACGCCTATCCCTACGGACAGACAGGTGAGCACCACCCACAGGATTCTGATAAGGACCGGATCAATATCGAAATACTTCCCTATACCTCCACATACCCCGCCAAGCATTTTTCCTTCCCGGATCCGCACAAGCTCTTTCATGTCCTGTACACTGTCCTGATATGGGAAAAACGTTGGCACAGGGATCCCTTGCAGGCCCAACCTGCTTATGTAAAGAGATGATACATTATTGCATGTCCTATTTCTGCCAGCAGTGCGGAGAATGCTGCAGTGTCATGGGACAGGTATTCCTGGTAGTTGAAGATCTGGGAGCATATCGATACCTCCTGAGAAATGAATACACCGGAGATACTATTCCGGTTGAGATTACGCCGACCTTGCGGGAATTATTTCTCACCGGCACCGCCCCTCCCGGATCCCAGAATCCCTGTCCGTTTGTGCGATGGGACGCGGGACAAACCCTCGCTTTTTGCACGGTTCATCTCTCAAGGCCTGATATCTGCAGGGAATACCAGTGCTGGAGGATCCTTGTAGAAGATGAAAAAGGCAGGCGTGTTGCCCGGGTCATGGACGAGAGATTTCTCTGCATTGAGAATGAGAATCTCCGTAAATCGTGGGAACTATTCAGGGACTCTCTCGATCCATCCGGAAGAGAAGAGTGGGACGAGATAGTGATCCGTTTCTTTAAAGAGCGTGGGTATACTGTCAGGGTATAGTGATCGCTTTTTCATACAACACCCGTATCTCCGGATAGTAGGAATGAAGTATTATGCGACACACTAGAACACTCCCGAAGATTCTGACTGTGTTCAACGCTGATATCTGCAGACTCGCAGGTTCGAGTGTGAGGCTTCTCCAGTGTCTTTATGTACGAGTTCCGATGAGATCCTATAAGACAAGAGGAGTGTGCAGTTTCGTTGGAAGAGAAGAACTCAGCCACAATAGAAAATGAGATTCACCCAAATGGAAGCACCCAAGCCCGATCTGGCAGGAGGTTCCTGGTTGGACCTTTAAGCAAGGCGATTATTTTCCTTGCTGTCCTGGGGGCAATTATTCTCTCGGTTACCTTGTTCATTTACGGTTTTCTTGTCACCCTCTTTAGTGTCTCGCATTCGGTCACGCATTTTTCAGCCGATATCCAGAGCATGAAACATGTAATGGCATATTCCATCGAGATTATCGATCTCTTCCTTGTTGCCATTGTTTTCTATATCATCGCGCTCGGCTTCTTCGAACTCTTCATTGCAAAAGCGCCTCTGCCGGGGTGGCTGAAGATAGCCGATCTCGATGACCTCAAGGAGAAACTCCTGGGTCTTGTGGTAATCGCTCTTGCCGTCCTGTTCCTCGGTGAAGCGCTGACCTGGGTAAGCGGGACAGATATCGCCGCGTATGGCCTCGGCACTGCAGGTACCATCATCGCGATCGCACTCTACTTCTGGACAAAACATTGATCCGGGGAGCCGGAAGCCTACGGGGTGCATGAATCCCCGGGCTATACCGGCCGGACCCACGCTCACTCCATCACGTGGAATTTCTGGAAAATTTACCGACCCGCTGACTTCATGGGATCAGATGGCAATTTCATGATCATGCGTGTCGTCGCGTTTAACGGGAGCCCGAGGAAAGGAGGGAACACCGAATTCCTCTTGCGGCAGGTGCTGGATGTGGTTAAGGAAGAAGGAATAAAAACTGAACTGATCCAGCTGGGAGGCACAAAGGTGCACGGATGTACTGCCTGCGGGAAGTGTTTTGCGAATCAGGATAAACGGTGCATATTTGACGATGATATCATCAATAAGTGCATCGGGAAGATGATCGCATCAGATGGCATTCTTATCGGCTCACCGACGTATTTTGCTGATGTCTCGACTGAGACAAAAGCCCTCATTGACCGGGCAGGATTTGTAGTGATGGCAAACGGAGGCCTCCTCGCGAGAAAAGCCGGAGCTGCAGTGGTCGCAGCAAGAAGAGCCGGGGCAGTGCATGTCTTCGATAGCATCAACCATTTTTTTGGCATCAGCGGGATGTATACCGTGGGTTCAAGCTACTGGAACCTCGGGCTGGGCATGAACCCCGGGGACGTCAAGAAGGATACGGAAGGCGTGGAAACCATGAGGAACCTTGGTGCTAATCTGGCCTTTCTTCTGAAGAAGATGGAAAAATAACCCGGTTTACGGCATATAAGGTGAAGACACGGGCGATTTCTGATATAATTTCCCATTGATTTTTTGCCAAAGTGCCGCTCCGGGATACAACAGAGTATCGGGCGCGTACAATATTTCTACTTCAGAGGGAAAAAAGAGTGTGAATCTGTTTTTTTGATTAATTATTGCCGGTGATGGGCTTTCCGGAATCAGATGATCCCAATGCCTCCTTCAGAGAGTCAAAGTCCCCATCCTGGGCATCGATCTCAACGAGCATTGGTCCGTAACAGGGTTTCACAAAAGGCATCAGGATCTTTTTCTTCTTTCTCTTAAATCCCATTGCCATGGGAGCGGGAAGGAGGATGGTGATCCCCCGGAACTCGAAATTCGGGGGAATATCATACCATTCTGAACATGTATTTTGAACATATTCGTTCACCTTTACGACCGTAGTATCCTTGAGAAGGATCTTTGCTCTCAGTTTATTTATGCACCGAGCCGGCGTCGCCATGCACTATCGGTGAGACAGTCGAGTTTAAAAAAGGAGTGTTGGTGGAAAGCGATCATTGGAAATTGCATGATCCGACCGAAAAATAATCCCATGATTCCGGGTTACGACAGAGGCATATAGAAGGAAATGGCGGAGCTATTTTTGTAAAAAAGTCATTAATGTCCCGGAATGGGCAGGATAAAAATGAGAATCTCGAGAGCGATCAGGCCAATCACTATCCATTCCAGGAAATGAGCATGCTGAACATTCACTTCCTCAGAGAGCATGCGGTAGGTCTCCCTGATAGTGGCAATCTTCCGGTTGACGCTGTCCGTCCACTGGTTGCTCCGTAATACCTGGAGAGCTGCCGCATATACTCTCGCGTAATAGACGTCCTCAGTGACCTTGATGAAATTGTTGATTTCCTCGATAATCTCTGAAACCTCTGCCTGTTCGCTCATGAGGTCCTTCATCAAGGCCTGATATTTGAATATCCTTGAGATCCACCATTGCCGGTCCGCATTCTCAATATCATCATACATCTTCTCCATCTGGCGTGAGAGCTCCCGTTCATAGAATCGCAACTCCAAAACTTGGACCGACGCAAATTCTATAAGCTCAATAAGATCCAGGGGGGGTTCTGGGGAGAAGAGAAGGGCACCGTTCCAGGAGAGGATAGCCTTCTCGTCATGGTAATAACTGTATGTATGGCGGAGTGTCTCAGTCCTGATCTCCTGGGAGAACTCTGCTCTTTCACCGAGCAGGATCGCAACCGGATCGAATCCCGGGTCATGGTGATCTGCCAGGAATATCGTATAATCATCGTAAAATCCTGGGTCCAGGGGACGCACCCCGAGGTGTGGGGCCAGGATAGTGCGTAATTCCGTAAGTGCACTCTCGAAATGGCCGGCCAGGTGCTCTTCACCTGCAAAGTGAAGTGCAACGTCCTCGAGTGCCCGGGAAGGTGCATGCATATCCTCAAGGTAGAGGCAGATGCTGATCGCCCCGAAATCGTAAATCCTGGCCATGCTGGACAGTGGGAGGGTGCCACCGGGGGTCTCTGCCTCCGATCCCTGCAACCGGATGAGGAGTGGAGGCTCTTCAATGGTGATTGATGTCGGCTTGACCCGGAGGAACCGTGAACGTGTGGTCGGCATGCTTGCTGCCAGGTCCCGTTCCAGCGAGGCGAGGTCAATCTCATCACCAATGTCATAAATCCGGTAGAAACGGATGGCGAACATGGGAGGATCAATTCTTTGCACATATGTGCAATGGCGTACACGATAAGTGTTGGTTGGAGGGAGGGTGTGTATGATAGGATTGAGGGGGATCGTACAGATGAGTAGTCATGAAAAAGTCCAGACATAATCCTTGATTGGAAAGGAACCCGGGTATACTGAAGTGGAATGAAAAATTCCGAAGGGATGCCGGGAGATCATGCAGGAAACGGATCAGGATTCAAGCACTACTTTTTTTGGGAATCGGATCCAACAGTGTTCCAAATGGTCTCCTATTGTGCAACGAGCGCCAAACCCTCGTGGAAGCATACCCTTGCGGGAGGGATCATCAGTATTGTTGTCGGGTTGATTCTGTACTTTGAACCCGCACTTTCTCTCCGGATCATCCTCTATTTCTTTGGAATCATTGCAATTATCATTGCAATTGTACTTCTCGCTGCAGCAGCGTTCTTTTCCCGGGGCAGCGGTCCGCTCACCCCTGTGCTTCTGATTATCGGCCTCTTCTTTCTGGTCGTCGGTGCGCTGGCATTCTGGAAACCGGAGGTCATAGGTGGTTTTCTTTCAGTCATCGCTTCAGCGGTTCTGATCATTGTCGGCCTTGGAATGGCAGTAACAGGCATGTTCCAGGGGGAGAGCATAGTCAGAAAGATCCTCACAATTGCGGGCGGTATCGCACTTGCACTGCTCGGTATCCTGGCCCTTTTCCATGCAGGTTTCACATCTATCCTGATTATCCGCCTTCTCGGAGTGTTCTTCATCGCAGGGGGACTTGTATCCATTGCAGGGGCATTCATGTTCCGGCGGAGGGAGGAAAAAACCGATCCCGGATATATCGATGCCACGATTGTCGAAGAGGAAAGAGTGGATTGAGCGTAGTGAGGTTGGGCTCCCTTTAAAGCGGGCAGACCTTTATGCACATCCCGCATCGGAGTCCGCCAAGTTCCCGGAACATATAATCTGAACAGGCATGCCTGTCGATCGTGCCATCCCGCGATATGGCATGTACGGGACAGGCATCTATACACTTCTGGCACGTCGAGCAGCGTGAATGAAAGAACCCTTCCGGGTCAGGAGTTCCAGCCTCCAGCGGTGCATCAGTCAGGATTCCTGTTATCCTTATCCTCGCACCATGGTCGGGGTGAATCAGGAGATGGTTCAGCCCGAACGAGCCCAGGCCGGCATGGTAGGCAGCATACTTGAGAGAGAGGTCAGCATTGAGGGTTGATGGGTCGGCATACCAGTATCCGAATTCATTCCCCTCTGCAGGCACGATGGTCGCAAGGTACCCCTCTCTCTCAACCTGGCGGGCAAGTGAGAATGCAAGGATTCGGAGGGTCGCTGTCCCGGCCATGAGGGTATTCGTGTATTCGGCTCTCCCCCCTCGGAAGGGTCCCGAATGCACCGCGGGATCGAGACACCGATGATAATGACAGAGCCAATCCCCGGCATGATTTCCGAAGGTCGCATCCCCGTGTACTCACGATGAAGAAAGCAGGATGCATCGGCAATGCCGAACAGATCGGCTCCCTTCTGGAAGGCAGCATCCCTGAGGTTGCCTGACAACGAGAATCTGCTCATCAGGACTCTGTAATATGGCCGTTATACTATGTCGGGGTTTGGGAGCAATGGATTTTTCAGAGGTGCCCGGGATGATATTGAAGGGGTATTCCTCCTGATGCCTGAATAGAACAGGAAGGATACTTTTTCCAATCATCTATAAGGGATTGGATAGAGATATTCCTGCAGGCGAGGGTATCTAAGCCAGGCCAAAAGAGCCGGACTTAAGATCCGGTCACGAAGGTGTTCGTGGGTTCGAATCCCATCCCTCGCATTCTGGCATCAACAGAAAAATGCTCCCTGAAGGGAGTCGCTTTTTCAGAGAATTCGAAAAATGAACAGCAGACAGGGGATTACACGTTCCCGCTGACCGCCAAAATCGTCCTGATTGATGCTTCCCATTTGCCGGGATTGTCGACATATAAAGTCGTTGGCTCCATGTTCCCTTCGAAATGGATCTGGAGACTCTTTCTGCCGGAGACGGAGAGCGCTTTCATCGAGCGAATCGACTGGTCTATCTTTACCTCGGCCGTCTTCGAGAGGAAACTGCCGGTCATCACTTCGAATACCATCCTGGAATTTGTCAGGTACAGCGTGCCCTTTCCAAAAAAATCTGATTTCGCACTGTCCTGCAGGATGATAGTTTCACCTTCCTGTAAAAAACCCATGAGAACCACCACAACCCTTTAACCATTAACTCAATTCCAGAGGTATAAGAATGTTGTTGGTATGTGCTGAATGGATGAAATACGGTATCTGCAGGGGATCTGTCGGAAATCCGGAGTCGGGCACAGCATGAGTATCTATCGGGCCCTTTTCAGGAATTGCAGGTGCTATTCCGGAATCCAAATGTTTGGTGTAAACAGATGTTCGGAGAAATGAAAAAAAGATCCGCAATGCGGGAAAGAGAGTGTATAAAAAGTGGATTCAGGCAGGTTTCGCCTGTATCTCCTGCGGAAGTATCCTCTCGATCAGGAACGAGGGAACCTGCTTCGATGTCCGGATAATGAGGGAGAACTCGGCATTGTTGTTCACCCGGCCGCGAAACGTTGCAGTGATCAGGTAATTGGTGGACAATACGGGAAGACCAAGCATCCGGAACTCCGCTTTTCTCTCTGAGATTGTCTTTGTCTCACCGATGACAAATTTTTCATTCTTATCACCGATTTTCATGATCATCTCATCTCCTGCCGTCAGTGCGATGATCGGAATTCCCGCGATCAGAATCTCTTTTCCCTCCGGCAGGAACACCGAATAGGTTGTGGTATAGGGATACGATGCCCTCTGTTCTGGGGGAAGGTCGGGGTGGACGGAGAGGGTCAGCAGCGCTATGAAAAGAATGGCGACAATCGCGATGACCGCACCTATAAGATAAAGACGCGTGTTATTCTTGTGCGGTTTTACCACCGGCGGAGGTACACTCTTTGTTTCACCCCTGGAAGGTGCTTCATCAGTCATGGTTCATCATCAGGAAAGGATCGAATACACCGGCATAAATCTTCCGACCGGATCCCTCCGGGATATACCGTACACCTTTCAGCCAGGAAATATGAGATAAACCTGCCTGGAAGGGGTATCATGCGTTTATTTTTCAACAAGAACAGTCTTTTTCAGGGGATGGACATATCCCCATGCATCCTGCATCCGGATCGCGGATGTAATCCAGGATTTTTTGAATCACTTCAGGATTTCGCGGGAGATGCAGATGGCAATACAGGTCCGGTGATTGTTCCATGAGTGAACGCGGGTCTTTCGGGAGTATGTCGTACTGTGCATTGGGCAGCCATGAGTCATGGTGGGGAACGATCCCATCTCCTGCGTAGGTACCTTCCCAGTTGCCGTCTGCATACGTCACTGTTTTACCCCGAAATGGCGGGAAAAAATCCGGGATGGAATCCCGGTTCTCGGTCAGGATCAGCCTGTAGGTGATATCCTCTCTGAGTCCTGCGGACCTGATTTCCTGCATGATCTCGCTCCCGGGCCGGAACTGCCGGACAATGATATCCTCCAGAGGAATGAACCTGCGAGGGACAAACACTCCACCCAGCACATGTATGACACGGGGTCCGTATACGGGGTCAAAGAATATTTCAGCAAGGCTTGATCCGTTGTTGGGCGGACCGAGCCCGACAAGCAGGCGGACCTTCTCGAGGCATGACTCCCCATCAAGCACTTCAAGCAGATACCGTGCGATACCGGTGCCCATCGAGTGACATATCATGTCGACAGGGCCGAAATAGCCAGTACCTGCCCGCATCTCATTGAGAAATTGTCTCAGTGAGTGAGCAATTGTGTGAACTCCCGCACCCTTCATCATCGAATGGTCGAAAATCCAGAATGGTTGAGATTGTTGATCAAGCACTCTTGTGAGCTGGTCCCATATCCCTGGATGGCTCTTCCATCCATGCACAAGTACGACCGGGATGCTCTCGCTGATCACGAACAGAGTTTTTCGCCGTCTATCGCCAAATATGTTGTGAACAGGGATGTGCAATACAACGTGTGAGAATCAGGAATCCTGCCCGATTGACAGACTCAATCGCCGGACTTTTGGTCCCTCCATGATATGGATGGAAAAAATACAGCAAATGACATGATTTTCCTGTATGGGAATTATCATCAGGTCTGTGCTTTTCCTGATCACGGAATAGCGTGTCCCTGCAGTCTTCGCATACGGGCCATCCTTTTTACAGGAAACCTTTGAGAGGGAAGAGAGCGATAGTTCCCTTGATGCCACAAGGAGATTGGTCAGGAAGTTCCCGTATTCTTGTTCTTGCCGGGTTCTTCTTTCTCGTGATAATGGGGATAAAATTTACTGCGTATGTCTTCACGATAATAACTGTCTCACTCATCTTCACACTAATCGCGTACCCTGCGCTGGAATGGCTGAAAAAACGGGGTGTTCCTGGTCTTCTCTCGGCCACATTACTCACCTTCGCTGCCATCGCAGCGGTCGTGCTACTCATTATTTTCTCGGTCTACTCCTTTGGAGTTCTTTTGAGAGACCTTCCAATCTATCAGGTGGAATTTAATGAGAAGCTGGCGGGTATATCCGGGATACTACAAACCATGGGGCTTCCCGCAGAGATCGTGTCATCCATACCTGATCTCCCCACTATTATGAAGGCAGTGCTCTCCTTCACAATGACCCTTTCTGATCTCATCCTCTACCTCTTCTTCATCGCCGTTACCACGTTTTTTATGATGCTCGAAGCACCGCACCTTGCAGCCCGGCTCGCCCGCCTGTCAGCATTCACCCCCGAGAAAATAGCCCGGCTCTCCCGCATGAGCCGCATCATGATCGACTTCGTGGTCGTCAGGACAGAGACAAACCTCGTCCACGGTATCCTTTTCGGAGGAATCCTCTATGCAATGGGTGTCCATGCAGCCCTGCTGTGGGGAGTGCTGACTTTTGTCCTCTCGTTCATCCCCTACATAGGGATGATCATCGCTGCAATCCCCGCGATATTCTTTGCCTGGCTCCAATTTGGACCATGGGGTGCGATTGCGGTGATCGCCGTGGTCTGCCTATTAAATCTCGTCGTTGAGAATCCTGTTTTCTCATTTTTTGCAGCCAGGAAACTCGAGATTCCTGCGCTCCTTGTCATCCTGTCGGTCATATTCTGGGGATGGCTTCTCGGTATTGCAGGGATGGTCTTTGCAGTGCCACTTACCCTTCTTGTCCTCATCCTTATCAGGTGCATGGATGACCTTGAATGGGTGAATACTCTGATTGGCGTGGACCACCTTTTTGGCGAACGGGAAGAGGAACGAGGGTAACGCATTGGTTTTTTAGGGATGTAAAAAACCCATGAGCGGTTTCGTGTATGAAGGATGATGATCTATCCCAGGATAGTAAGCCAGGAAAGAGGAATGGGTACCATGCGGCATGGAAATAACAGGGATATGGACCAGTGCATCCATCTTCTCACCCACGACACTGCGGATGCCACTGCCGAACTCTATACCCGGGTATTCCTGGAGGATGAACCGATGACCCGCCATCATGGAATTAACCCGGAGGAATTCCTTCCGTGTGCGCGGGAATACCTCCATTTCTGCGCTGACCAGGAGTTGAGTTTCATCGCGGTTGACCGGGAGACCCGCCAAGTGGTTGCGTTCGTTCTCGGAAGTGATCTGACCACTGATCTCTTTTCCGTGGGTCCCGGGATGGTTACCCTCCTCTCGTTCTTCAGGGAGAGCATGGAAATTATCGAGGAACTGGAATCATGGTGCCCTGATCTATCAAATGCAAAACCCGGAATGATTTTTCACATATTCCAGATAGGAACACACTGTAACAGCAGGCGCTATGGACTGGTAAAGCAACTCATTCGACTGAGTCTCTCCCGGGCAGCAGACCGGGGATTCGTGAAGGCAGTTGCTGAGTGCACAGGGTCGATCTCCCGGCATACTTGTGAACGCTGCGGTTTTCACTGTGCAGCATACATCCGGTATGATGACTTCATCACGGGCGGAAAAGCATTCTTTTCCGGTCTTCCGGGTGGTATTTCCCTGATGATCCGGGATATCTGAAAAGGTATCCGTACCACGGCCTCTCTAGGAATTACGAGACCTGTGGTGAAACAATCTATATATGGGAAAAGTGAAGCAATTAGAGTATGGCAGAGCGACCGTTAGGTGTAACGATTATTGGCATCCTCTGGATCATCGGAGGCTTGCTTTCACTGTTCGCAGGATTGGGGATTGTTGCTCTTGGAACGGTAATTGCCGGACCTATCGGCGGGATTATCGGTCTTATCTTTGGCATCGTCTTCATCATCATCGGGATCATCTCAATAATTCTAGGAATCGGTTGCTTCAAGGGATGGGGCTGGGTGTGGATATTAGGAGTGATCGTCACGATCATTGGCCTGGTACTTGGAATTTACACCCTCTTTACGAGTGGGTGGAGTGCACTCATCACGATCATTATCGATGCAATTATACTCTGGTACCTTTTCCAGCCGAATGTGAAAGCGTATTTCGGGAGAGCCTGAATACTCAGCTCATCCAGAACATCATTCATTTTCCTATCTTTCTGCGAGAAACGCGATAGTTCCCGGGCTCCTGTGTCCCCGGGCAAGAATTTTCTCAATCACCCTGCAGGATTTTCCCGTCTTCAGCCCGGATTTGTTCAAGCAATTCTCCCAGTCTTCTGAAGTCCTCTTCAAGGGTTGACCGGGCAGGCGGGTTATGCGTGATCACTGCGGGGTGATAGACCGGGATGACCCATATCCCGGAGCCATTTTTTCCACCGGGCACATGGAAAATCTTCCCCCTGACTTCTTTGAACGAAGGGAACTGAATATCAAGCATAGTGAACACTGCAGCAGTAGCGATCCTGCCCATCGTGACAATGATCCCTGGTGAGAGGATTTCTACTTGCTTTGCGAGGTGAGGGATGCAGGATGCGATCTCGTCCTTGCCAGGGGCCCGATTTTTCGGTGGCCGGCATTTCACGACACTGGTTATGAACACATGATCGCGGGAGAGTCCGGTATCTGAAAGAAGCCCTGAAAGTATTGTCCCCGCACGCCCCACAAACGGCCTGCCGCTCTCATCTTCCTTCTGACCAGGCCCTTCCCCGATGAGCATGATCCGGCAGGGGACTGGTCCCTCACCCGGTACCGTCATTGTGCGCGAGCGAGAGAGGATGCATGCACGACAATTTTCGATCTGATCCACGACAGATTGCATCGCGGATTTCGCGTTTTCTGGTTCTCTTTTTTCCAGGAACGATCACCGGACATGCCCCGTGTACCTGAACCTGCACCGGGGCTTTATTAGGATGAATAGTGTTTGGATGCATCACGTCATAGATATAGTCACCCGGTGTCCCCTGTCTACCACAGTGTCCGGAAAAGATCCGGGCCGTTACACCAAATGCAGCGATCCCTCCAGCAATCACAATGATGAGCAAATCCATTTCCACCCCTAAAATGTACAGTCCTGAAAGGATATCCCCTTAAAGATCAGCACCCAAACTATTCAGAAACAGGAATGACATGATCCAGACCTTCCTCCTTGGAGTCCTGATAGGATTGACCGGAGCGCTTGTCCCTGGTCCCACGCTTGTGGCAACCATCAATGCATCCGTCCGGGGAGGGTGGGCTACGGGGCTTCGCATCTCTGCGGGGCACGCCCTCGTCGAGGCATGTCTCTTCGTCCTTATCATCATCGGTATTGGATCGGTTGGAAAAGTCCAGGACTATTCCACGGGAATTGCGGTTGTCGGGGGGATTGCGCTCCTGGTATTCGGGATCCTGACCATCCGGAGCTCTGGGGTTATTGATATGGAAGGAAAGGCACAGTCCGCAGTGGCAAACCCTTACCTTGCGGGATTTCTCACCAGTGTCGCAAATCCCTATTTCTGGATGTGGTGGCTCACGGTCGGCAGCGCGCTGCTTCTCACTGCAGCGCAGAATGCGTTTTATTTTGCGGTTGCCTTCCTGATCGGGCACTGGTCGGCAGATTTTGGCTGGTACACCGTCGTCTCGGCAAGCGTACACCAGGGAAAGAAAATCCTCGATGAACGGGCGTATACATGGATATTGCGGGGATGCGGGGTCTTTCTCATGATATTCGGGCTGTATTACCTTGTATCAGCCGTTTCGTTTTTACAATAAGGGCCTTTAATGGTATTCCAGGGGGGATCCAAGGATTCATTGTTCCAGGGTATTTACCCTGATTGAGAGCATTGGCCCTGAAAAAGGATCTCAACAATATATTGCCTCCAGATATAGTCAACGAGATACCGTCCGGGTTCCATATCATAGGAGATATTGCCGTCATATCCCTGCCTCCCCACCTCCATGAGTACAGGACACTCGTTGCAGGAGCGATCCTCTCACGTCACCACAATATCCGCGCTGTCGTCTCGAAAAACCCTATACCGCACAGTGAATTCCGCGTTGCAGGCATGGAACTCGTTGCCGGTACAAGAACCACAACCGTGTGCAGGGAATACGGATTTTCCTACAGGCTTGATATTGCACGATCCTTCTACTCAAGCAGGCTTGCGTCGGAGAGGCGGCGTGTCTGGATGCAGGTGGGAAAGGATGAGAGGGTGCTGGTCCCATTTTCCGGTGTAGGGCCATACGCGATACCTCCTGCAAAGAGGGGTGCATGGGTGACTGCGATAGAGAAGAATCCCGACGCATGCCACTTTTTCAGAGAGAATGCTTCGCGAAATCGGGTCAAATCCCATGTCCTCCTCATTGAGGGCGACGTCGAAGAGACCATCCCCTCCCTTGCTCCCGGTTTTGACCGCGCCATTATCCCGGCACCA
>Ga0302252_1001399_pt1 | contig 14081 bp, 14 predicted proteins | sample AAG_RA_Leu_MG_FD_193511 | JGI IMG/M metagenome (GOLD analysis project Ga0302252, IMG submission 193511) | Enriched activated sludge microbial communities from anaerobic digester in WTTP, New Holstein, Wisconsin, United States - AAG_RA_Leu | ecosystem: Engineered > Bioreactor > Anaerobic >...
GCCGCAGAAGAGGTAGAAGAGGCTCCCGTAGTTGAGGAAGCCGCCGCTGCTGCCGCCGTAGCTGCTGAGGAGACCGCCGCCGAGGCTGAGCAGGCTGTCGAGGAGACCGCCGCTGCTGCTGAGGAGGAGGTCCACGAGGCCGCCGCTGCTGCTGAAGAGGCTGTCAATGAGACTGCTGAAGCCGCCGAAGAGGCTGCTCCTGCTCCCGGATTCGAGAGCATCTTCGCCATCACCGGACTTCTGGCAGTTGCCTACCTTGTGCTTGGCAGAAGAGAGTAAGAACAGATAGCTGGAGGGCTTAGGCTCTCCAGGACTATTCCTTTTTTATTCTGAGTTATTTTGCAGGATCTTCCCCTTGAAGCTGCAAATCTGACGGTTGAGCTGTCTTCTCTAATTCTCTTCAAAAGGATTTCCTTCCTTGCTCCGGCTCATTGGGCCTAAAAAAGCAAAGCTGTTATATTCCATCGGCACATAGATATGTACTCTCAAGCGGTGAGAATAATGCCGAAGACCATTCGAGAGGCCTGGTTCTGGGAGAAGCTGGATGGCGATGTGAGGTGTAATCTATGCCATCAAGGATGCCGCATCCGGCCCGGCCGGAGGGGAATATGCGGGGTTCGGGAGAGCCAGGACGGATCCCTCAAAACAATGGTATATGGAAAACTGGTCGCAGCCAATGCCGATCCCATTGAGAAGAAGCCCCTCTTCCATTTTCTGCCCGGGAGCATGGCTTACTCTATAGCCACAGCAGGCTGCAATTTTCGCTGCCTGCACTGCCAGAATTCCGATATCTCCCAGATGCCCGGAGAGATGGGCATGATCCCCGGTGATTTTGTCTCTCCGGATGAGGTCGTCTCAGAGGCTCTCAATCTCGGCTGCCAGTCCATTGCCTACACCTACACCGAGCCGACTGTCTTCTTCGAGTATGCCTATGATGTGGCAGAGCTGGCCAGAAAGTCGGGATTGAAGAATGTCTTCGTCAGCAACGGCTACATCGGGCGAGAGGCGGCAGAGAAGATCATGCCCCTCATGGATGCAATAAACATCGATCTCAAGGGCGACGATCAATTCTACCGCCAGGTCTGCAAAGCAAGGCTTGAGCCGGTGCAACAGAACATTGAACTCTTCTGGAAGAAGGGGGTCTGGGTGGAGGTGACAACCCTTCTCATACCCGGCTATAATGACTCCGAGGCCGTGCTGCAGGAGCTGCCCTCTTTTCTGGCCGGGCTCTCTTCGGAGATCCCGTGGCATATATCCGCCTTTTATCCCATGTACAAGATGAGAGATGTGCCCCGGACGGGAATAGATTCGCTTCGCCGGGGGATGGCGGCAGGAAGGGCAGCGGGACTGAATTATATTTATGTCGGCAATATCCCAGGCCAGAGCGAGAATACCATCTGTCCTGCCTGCCGGGAGATACAGGTGGAGAGGATGGGATACCGGATAGTGAGAAATTCGGTGGTCGAAGGCCGCTGCTCGCGATGCGGCGCACCCCTGTCCGGCATATGGTCTTAATCCGGGCTGTTTTCAAAACGCTTAAGTATCCAGCAGCGCTGCTTCTGGCCTATTATGTCATTCTGCTCGGTGGAAGAAGCTATAGAGGAGATCAAGGCAGGCCGGTTTATCATTGTCCTGGACGACGAGAATCGGGAGAACGAGGGCGACCTGATCCTGGCGGCAGAAAAGGCGACTCCTGAGGCCATAAACTTCATGGTCCGCCATGCTCGCGGCCTGGTCTGCATGCCCATGATTGGAGAGAGGCTGGACGAACTGGAGCTGCCCCTCATGACCCTTCAGAACACCGAGTCCATGCAAACCGCTTTTACCGTATCCGTGGATGCCAGGGCCGGCACCACCACCGGAATCTCGGCCTTTGATCGGGCTGCAACGGTCCGGGCCCTCATAGATCCCCTGACCAAAAGAGGCGATCTTATGACACCAGGCCATCTCTTTCCCCTGCGAGCCAAAGAGGGTGGTGTCCTGCGACGATCCGGTCACACCGAGGCCTGCATCGACCTGGCCAGGCTGGCAGGGCTCTATCCGGCCGGAGTGATCTGCGAGATCATGAACGAGGATGGCAGCATGTCCCGGCTGGCCGAGCTGGAGAAGTTCGCCGAGAGGCACAGCCTGAAGATGCTCACCATAGAGAGCCTCATCCGATACCGCATGCAGAGAGAGTGCCTGATCCGCAAGATCTCCGATGTCAGCCTGCCCACGGACTATGGCTTCTTCCGGGTCATAGGCTACGAGTCAGTGCTGGACGGGCAGTGCCATCTGGCTCTGGTGGCGGGAGATCCTGCCGCTCCCGATGCCCTGGTGCGGGTGCACTCGGAGTGCCTGACCGGAGATGTCTTCTCCTCCCAGCGCTGCGACTGCGGCGAGCAGCTCCGCCGGGCGCTGCGGCTGATCAGCCGGAGGGGAAATGGGGTACTGCTTTACATGCGCCAGGAGGGCAGAGGCATCGGCCTGGCTAATAAGCTGCGCGCCTATGCCCTGCAGGATGCCGGCAGCGATACAGTGGAGGCCAACCACGAACTGGGCTATCCGGCGGACCTGCGAGACTATGGAATCGGAGCCCAGATCCTGGTCGACCTGGGGGTGAGGCAGATGCGTCTTCTGACCAACAATCCCAGGAAGGTCATAGGCCTCGAGGGCTACGGCCTGAAGATCATAGAGCGGGTCCCTCTGGAGATTGAGCCCAACAGCATCAATAGAAGATATCTGGAGACGAAGAGGGATAAACTGCATCACCTCCTTCTCCAGGACGATGCCCCCTGATCAATCGATAGAGATTCTTTTTCTGGTGGTGACCACTGCTTTGGGGATGTTGATGGTCAGAACGCCTCTATCGAGCTTTGCACGCGCCTCATCGGCCTTGACCCCGGTGGGCAGTGACAGCGTCCGCTCAAATCTACTGTAGGACCGCTCCCGCTGGTGATAGCTGCCCTCCGCCAGATCCGTCTCGGTCTTTTTCTGGGCCACCAGTGACAGCTCATCATCGGACAGTGCTATATCCACATCTTGCTTGTCTATTCCGGGCAGCTCTATGCTCACCACTATCTCTGCGTCGGTCTCCTGGACGTCAGCCAGAGGCTGGATCAGATCCATCTGAACCTTGCCAATATCCGCCTCATCCATCAGCTCTCCCAGGCGCCTGCGCATGCGCTCCATCTCATCGAGGTATTTGGACTCAATCCTGGCCAGACCCAGATCCTCCATGAGACGGTCCATCCTCTTCTGCAGCTTCTTCAGCTCTTCGGATGCCACCAATCCTTTCATAAAAACACCGTTATAATAACTACGCCTTATGCTTAATATTCATTCCGATAGATAGGCAGCCTGAATTTCGATCACCTCGGCGGAATTCTGGGCTGCGGCGTACTCCCGCAACGGCTCGCGGTTCAGCTCCAAGAAAACATGTCCCCAACTGAATTTGGAGAGGATCAGCTCCGCTTGGGCCGCCTCACCCAGTATGACCAGCCCCGCTGCCAGCGCCTCCACTGTGGAGAGCTGGAAGGGCTTGCCGTAGTTGACCGGATTGGCGGCTACCAGGAATGGCAGAGCCCGCTCCTTGAGGGAGAGGCGGGAGAATGCCTCCCCGGCATGAGCCCAGCTGCAGTCGAGGGCAGCCAGCCCTCTCGCCCCCCGATCCTCAGGGGAGAGGGCTTTTTCCGAGAAGGGGCTCAATACCAGGAAGGCTCGCAGATGGCTGAGCTGCTTGGTCAGGCGGACCAAGCCGAAGCGGGCCAGCTTCTTGCCGGAGCACTTCTTGGGGTCACACTGGTTGGCATGGTAGACCAAAAGCTGCATATCGCTACTGGTGCACCGATAATCCTATTAACATTGTGTTCAACTGCCTAGGCTAACCAATAAGCCAGGAGCTTTCTGATGAGCGAGGTCTCCAAAGAATACGACTTTAATTATGTAGAAGAGAAATGGGTGCAGAGCTGGGATGCTTCCGTCTATCATTTTGACTGGCAGTCCGACAAGCCTCAGTACATCATAGACACGCCCCCGCCCTATCCCACCGGGAACTTTCACATCGGAAATGCCCTGAACTGGTGCTATATCGATTATGTGGCCCGCTACAAGCGCATGAGGGGCTATAATGTCATGTTTCCCCAGGGCTGGGACTGCCACGGCCTGCCCACCGAGGTCAAGGTGGAGGAGATAAATCACATCACCAAGAACCAGGTGCCTCGAGAGGAGTTCCGTCGGCTGTGCGAGAAGCTGACCGAGGAGGCCATAGAGCGCTTCCACCAGTCCATGGGCCGGCTGGGCCTGTCCATAGACTGGTCCAATGAGTATGTGACCATGAGGCCGGAGTACTATGTCAAGACCCAGACCTCATTTGTTCGCATGTATGACCGCGGCCAGATCTACCGGGATGACCATCCGGTAAACTGGTGTCCCCGCTGCGGCACGGCCATAGCCTTCGCCGAGGTGGAATACGACTCTCGCACCACCACCCTGAATTATATGCGCTTTGTCTCGCCTGAGGGTGAGATGCAGATAGCCACCTCCCGGCCCGAACTCTTGCCGGCCTGCGTGGCCGTGGCGGTCAATCCCAATGATGAGCGCTATCAGAAGTTCATAGGCAAGAAGGTCCGGGTTCCCATATTCGATTATGAGGTGCCGGTCCTGGCCGATCCGGTTGTGGACAGGGCCTTCGGCACGGGGATAGTCATGATCTGCACCTTCGGAGACAGGCAGGATGTGCGATGGTGGATGGAGCATCACCTGCCTCTGCGCCAGGCCATAGACCGGGAGGGACATCTCACCGCCGTGGCCGGACCCTATGCCGGCTGCTCTGTTGACCAGGCCAAGGAGAGGATCATCCGGGATATGCAAAAGGAGGAGATAATCTTCAAGCAGGAGCCCCTGGAGCAGAATGTGGGCCTGTGCTGGAGGTGCAAGACCCCCATTGAGATCCTATCCGAGAGGCAGTGGTTTGTGCGCATCAATCCCGAGGAGATCAAGAAGACGGCGGAGGAGATCGAATGGGTGCCCCCCCATATGCAGGTTCGGCTCAAGAACTGGGCCGACTCTGTGGAATGGGACTGGTGCATCTCCCGGCAGAGGATCTTTGCCACGCCCATACCGGTCTGGTACTGCCGCTCCTGCGGCGAGGTTTTGGTGGCCAAAGAGGAGTGGCTGCCCCTCGACCCCAACCAGACCCGGCCGCCGGTGAAGTGCAGATGCGGCAGCGACGATTTCATTCCGGAGAAGGATGTCCTGGACACCTGGATGGACAGCTCCATATCCGCACTGGCTGTGGCCGGATGGCCGGACCGGAAGGATTTAAGGATGCCAACCCAGCTGCGACCCCAGGGGCATGACATCATCCGCACCTGGGCCTTTTACACCATCCTGCGCACCAAGTCCCTGGAGGGGATCAAGCCCTGGGATACCATACTGATCAACGGCATGGCCCTGGGCGAGGACGGCCACAAGATGTCCAAGTCCCTGAACAACTTCATCCGACCGGAGGAGGTATTTGCCACCAATGGAGCCGATGCCCTGCGGCAGTGGGGTGCCATGGGCGGCAGTCCGGGCAATGATATCATGTTCCAGTGGAAGGAGATCACCGCAGCCAGCCGCTTCCAGCAGAAGCTCTGGTCCATATTCCGCTTCTCTCTGCCCCTCATCGCCAATGTCGAGGCCAAGCCGGGCCAGGTGGACCGCTGGCTCTTGGGAGAGCTGGACCGTCTGGTGATCCGGGCCACAAAGGCAATGGAGGCCTTCCAGTTTGACGAGGCAATGAAGGCCGTACGGGGCTTCGCCTGGGAGACGCTCGCGGACAATTACATCGAGCTGGTCAAGGCCCGCCTCTATGGACCGGACAGCCCGGAGAAGAGAGCGGCCCAGAGCACTCTCTACCGGGCTATTGAGACAGTGGCCCGGCTCATGGCTCCCTTCACCCCCTTCATCTCCGAGGAGATCTTCCATACCCTCACCAAAGAAAGCGTCCATGTGCAGATCTGGCCGGAGCCGGCGGGAATAGAGGTCGATCCGGCCGGCCTGGCCATCAAGGAGATTGCGGCAGCCATCCGCCGCTACAAGGCGGAGAAAGGAATGGCCTTGAATGCCCCCCTGCCGGGAATAGTGGTCTACTCAGACCTCGGCCTGGAGACATTTGACCTGTCCGGTGTGGCCAACTCCACTGTGGAGAGCAGATCTGGCAGTCCGGATATCGAGATGAAGCCAGTGGCGGTCAGGCCCCAGATGAAGATAATCGGACCCAGATTCAAGGATAAGAGCGGCAGGATCATCAAGGCCCTGGCATCCATGGACCCGGCCCAGGCAGCAGAGCAGAAAGCCTCCGGCTCGATAGGAGTTGATCTGGACGGGGAGAGAATAGATCTCCCGGCTGAGGCGGTGGAGATGGAGATGGAGACCCTCTCTGCCGGGCTGGCGGTGGACGTACTGCGCCTGGAAGGCGCCAGCGTGCTGGTTCGCAGATGATCGAGGTCGAGGTCAAGGCCAGGGCTCCGGAGGGCATGGCGGAGAGGATAGCAGACCTGGGAGGGGAGTTGATGGCAGTGGAGAGCCACCTGGATCTTTACTTCAATTCCCCCTTGCGGGACTTGAAAAGAAGCGATGAGGCTCTTCGCATCCGGATCAAAGAGCAGGGGGCCCGTCTGACATACAAGGGGCCCAAGCTCGACAGCACCACCAAGTCCCGTCTGGAGCTGACGGTGAAGATAGATGATGCCCGGCTGATGGAGGAGATCTTAGGCCGTCTGGGATTTGTCCTCTCCGCCACAGTTCGCAAGCGGCGCAGCAAGTACTCCTATCAGGGCCTCACTCTGGCCTTGGATGAGGTGGAGGGATTAGGGTGCTTCGTGGAGTTGGAGGCGGCAGGAGAGGAGGAGATCGAGGAGCAGAGGCAGAAGGTTCTGCGGACCTTAGAGCAGCTGGGATTGGGCCCGTCCATCCGGAGCTCCTATCTAGAGCTGCTGGAGGAAAAGAAAGCCACAGCCTCAGGCAATAGAGAGCCGGTCTGATGTCCGAGAGTTCAAGGCTGCAGACGCTGGCCATGCTATCCTTTGTCATCGCGGTCCAGATTCTGGCTCTGGCGGTGACCCCGGCAATATCCGCCAGCGAGAGCAGAGTCTTCGACGATCCTGCTTCAGCCTCCAATCCCATCCTCTATATGCTTCTCATCCTGGCATTCACAGCACTTCTTCTCCTGGCCATGAAGAGGAATCAGGGCTGGCTGGTCAGCGCATTCATACAACTAGCCATAGCCAGCAGCATATACTATCTGGCGGCGGCCTTTCTGTCGCCCAGCTATTCCATTCTGCTGGCGGCAGCTGCCCTGCTTATCATTCGATTTTATCCGGAGTGGTATGTCATCGATGGCCTGGGCATTGCCGTGTCTGCCGGAATAAGCTCGCTCTTCGGCCTGAGCATGACCGTCCTGCCCGCCCTCATTCTTCTGGTCATCCTGGCGGTCTATGATGCCATATCCGTCTATAAGACCCGCCATATGGTCTCCCTGGCCGAGGGAGTGATCAGGATGAAGGCCCCTCTTCTCTTCGTGGTGCCGAAAAGCCGGGGCTACAGCTTCCGCAAGGACCAGCCCCTTCTCTCCAAGGAAAAGGCAGGCGCAGAGCAGTCTGGCACGAAAAAAGGCAGCGAGAAACGGGGAGCCTACTTCCTGGGTCTGGGCGATGCCATCATCCCCACCATCCTGGTCATATCCGCCAACACCACCCTTCCCCCCGGCGGCTTTCTGGGGGTCAATCTCCCCGCTCTGGGGGCCATGCTGGGAACATACCTGGGTTTTCTTCTGCTCATGAGCACATCGAGGCAGCGGCCCCAGGCCGGTCTGCCCTTCCTCAACTCCGGGGTGATACTGGGATTTCTGGCCGGCTGCGCAGTTGCTGGTATCGTGCCATTTTAGCCCTCTGCCCAGGGCATGATGAAAAATGGTTCTCTACTACCCGCAATAGCTCAGTCAGGCGCTCACCAAAAGCCCTGGGATCGAGAGAATTTGCCAAATGACCTTAGATTTTCCCCCTGAAAAGGGCGAAGATTCACATCCATTCTAAAAAAGCACCTCTCTCTATGCAGCAGATCCCTCAAAACGCTTATCAAAGATGCAGTCTGACCATTGGATTAGATAGCATGACTGATATTGCATTAGTAAATGAGAAGCCTCAACTGGTTGCAGGAATGAGACGCAAGGGTCATTACAAAGAGATTGCAGAGATGCTTCCAACTCTCTTTGAATATGCCATGAGCCATAATGCAGTAATTGCCGGTCCTCCTCTTTATCTGATGCACGAGATGAGCGCAGAGGAGGCCCGAAAAGCGGATGAGGCAGGCAGTGCCGACATAGAGGTCTGCGTTGCCATTGCCGAAAGGATCCCGGAAAGCGAAGAGGTCAAATGCTATGAGATTTGCGGCGGAAAGATGGCCAGGACGGTTCACAAAGGACCCTATCAGGATTGCCCCAGGACTTATGAGGTACTCCTTGCCTGGCTGGAAAAAAATGGCTACAAGATCGCCGGGCCGATGAGAGAGGCCTATGTCAACGATCCCAGAGAGGTCGCACCGGAGGATATTCTTACCATTATCTATGTGCCCATAAGCTGATGGTTGCTGATTGCTGATAATTCGTAATGACGAGATTCGTCATAACGAGAGGGTCATCATATCCCAGCCGACGATGGTAGGAACCCCGGAAAGCTCAATGACCTGCTCCGCCATCTGATCCTCGCACCCGGCCGCCTGGGGGTAGAGGTGGGTGAGCACCACCCTCTTGATGCCGCAATTTTTGATCATGCTACCCAATCTCTTGGGCGTGCTGTGATTGGTGACATCAAAGGGCTCCGGAAAAGAGCACTCGTGCATCAGAAGGTCGGCATCCCTGGCCAGGGCAGCCACGCGCTGCGAGGGTTCGGTGTCGCCGGAGTATACCACCACTCCATCCTCTCCCTCCAGCCGGAAGGCCAGAGCAGGAACGCTATGTAGCGCCTCCTCGGCAAATATGTCGAATCCCTTCAGGTCCAAAGAGTCCATCGGGCCGATCTCTTGCACCGCCACATCCATCTCTGATAGATTGGGGTAAAGCTGCCGGGCGGAGCGGATATACTCCTCTGTTCCGGCAGGACCGAATACATTCAAACCGGGCATATCTGCCAGGTAGCGACCGTTTGCCAGGGCCATAAGATCTGAGACATGATCCAGATGGAGATGGCTGAGAAGAACAGTGTCCATGGCCTCTATGCTCGCTCCGATCTGATCCAGCCGCAGAAGGGTTCCCGCTCCGCAGTCCAGCAGAAGCTGCTGGTCGGACTCCACCAGGACCGCAGCCTGGGATCGGCCTGGCTGGGGTATGCCCACTCCGGTACCCAGCAATGTGACCTTCAGGCTCATGGCCGTCCTTTAAGCTGGCCAATGGTAAATAATTGCTGCGAGAGGCAATGCTTCAATATCTTTATAATTTATTGGATATAATAGGATTATGCGTCAGCATGTTATATTCCTCAAGAGAGGCTGATGCTCTGAAATTACATTGACAAATATATTAATAACTCCTTCCAAAGAACTCCTATCTTCAATGAATCCATGAGAGCGATCCTTATGAAAACAAGCTCCCCGCCAAGAACGCTACCAGCGCCACCGCCATTCCCTTCTTCAGCGCCTTCTGCGCTCCTGTGGCATCTCCCTGCAGTATCATCTTCACCGATAGCAAAAATAGGATATCCGCCCCGGCCACCACCACCAGATACCCCCTTCCCAGGGGCGGCAGGAAGCTCAAAGCCACCGCCGCCAGGGCGAATCCCGCTGTCAGGGCTTGGGAGAAGCGCTCCCCGGCCAGTATGGGCAGGGTCCGGGCTCCTCCGGCCATGTCCCCGGCCATGTCCTCTATGTCCTTGGCGATCTCCCGGCTCATGCTCACCAGAAAGGAGAGAAAAAAGGGGATCAGATTGGCCTGGAGACCCTGCATTCCCACTGCTGCGCCGCCGAAGAGAAATGTCGATCCGGTGAGAAAGGAGACTGTGACATTGCCGGAAAGAGGCATGGCCTTGAGGCTCCGGGCATAGAGAAAGAGCAGAATGGAGTTGAATGCGGCCAGGGCGAAGCAGATTGGATTTACTAGCCCGGCCAGAAGGCAGCCGGCCAGGAAGAGGGCCAGAGAATAGCGAAATGCTGCCGGCGGGGATATCCTGCCGCTGGGAATGGGCCGGCCGGGACGGTTGATGGAATCGATATCTCGATCATAGTAATCGTTGATAGCATTTCCCGCTCCGGTCACGAGAAAGACGATGACAAATATGAAAAGAGTGGCCTTGGGCTGCATTCCTCCCGCCAGGGCCAGGCCGATCATGGCTGCCGCTGATGCCATCAGGCAGTTGAATGGACGCAGGATCTCCCAGAAAGCCCTCAATGAATAAGCCTCTGCCGCCTTTTTATAAGGCTGCACCAGAGATAGAGCAGACATATCCTGGTTTAAGTAGATGTCTATAGAGCGGCCTCTGCAGTTTGAACTGCGCCTGCAGGCAGGGGAAAAGGGATGTGAGAGGGGCAACAATAAGATTATATTCCCTTCTCGCATCGACTTGCCCCTATGTCTATTCACTGGGCTGATGTCATAGCTGCCAAGCTGGAAGGCTCCGGCCCCCATACCATCGCCACGGGGATAACCCCCTCCGGCCCTGTGCACATCGGAAATATGCGCGAGGTCATGACCGCCGAGGCGGTCTACCGTGCCCTGATCGATCGCGGCGTGGAGGCCCGCCTGATATACATCGCCGACAACTACGACCGCCTGCGCCGGCTCTATCCCTTCCTGCCGGAGAGCTTCTCCGAGCACATCGGAAAGCCGCTCTCAGAGATACCCTGCCCGGAGGGCTGCTGCAGCAGCTATGCCGAGCACTTCCTGCAGCCGTTTCTGCAGAGCATGGCCCGGCTGGGCATCAAGCCCGAGGTCTACCGGGCTGACCAGCTCTACAAGGAGGGAAAATATAATGAGGCGATCAAGACTGCGCTGAGAAAAAAGGACGACATCGCTCGCATCTTAAAGGAGGTCTCGGGCCGAGAGGTTCCGGAGAACTGGACCCCCTTTGATGCCATCTGCTCTTCCTGCGGCAAAACCAATACCACCCGGGTCACAGGCTTTGACCTGGAGGCCGAGACTGTGGACTACCAGTGCTCCTGCGGCAGCCGGGGAACCGTTCCCATGCGTGGTGGAGGAAAGCTGGTCTGGCGGGTGGACTGGCCGGCGCGCTGGCCCATCTTCAAAGTTACAATAGAGCCCTTCGGCAAGGACCACGCTACCGCCGGCGGCTCTTACGATACCGGCAAACGCATCAGCGAGGATATCTACGGCTACCCAGCTCCCTTTCCCATGGTCTACGAGTGGATCCATCTCAAGGGGGTCGGGGCCATGCACAGCTCTACAGGAATAGTGGTGACCATTCAGGAGATGCTGGACGTGGTGCCCCCGGAGGTTTTGCGCTATCTGATCATCAGAAACAAGCCGGAGAAGCACATCGAGTTCGATCCAGGCCTGCCGCTTTTGAGCTTGGTGGACGAGTACGACCAGAGAAAGGGAGACCAGAGGGCAATTGAGCTATCCAATGTCTCCCAGAGCGGCCCCTTCGAGATCCCCTTCCGTCACATGGTCACCGCAGTCCAGATCGCCCGGGGAGACCAGGCGGGGCTGCTCCAGGCCCTCAAGCGCTCCGGCTACGATGTTACCTCCAGGCAGGAGGAGATCATAGGCCGGGCCAGGAATGTTCAGACCTGGCTGGACAAGTATGCCCCGGACTATGTCAAATTCCAGGTTCAGGAGTCTCTTCCAGCCGCAGTCAAGAACCTCACGCCTCAGGAGAGGCAGGGCCTGGGCCTGCTGGCAGAGCGGATGGATGACAAGAGCGCTGCCGAGATTCATGAACTGGTCTATGCCGTGGCTGCGGAGCAGAAGCTGGACTCCAAGAAGTTCTTCCAGGCCATCTACCTGGCTTTCCTGGGCGACCGCCAGGGCCCCAAGGTGGGCTGGTTCCTCTCCAGCCTGGAGAGGGATTTCGTGCTGGAGAGGCTCATCGAGGCATCCAGGGCGTAGATGCTCAAGATCTACCTCTCCGGACCTCTCTTCTCCCGGGCCGATATCGCCTGGGGCGGCCGGGTCAGGCAATTTTTGGAGGAGCATCTCCAGGGTGTCAGGGTGATCTGGCCTCATGAGATCGCCCCTGCTTCGGGCGGGCTGCGGGAGATCTTCCAGGCAAATCTGAGGGCCCTGGAAGAGGCAGATATCATGGTGGCTCTTTTGGATGGGCCCCAGGTGGACGATGGCACCGCCTGGGAGGTGGGCTGGTTCTTCTCCCAAGGGAAGAGGGTCCTAGGCCTGCGCACGGACCTGCGCCGCGCCGGCGAGGCGGACAGCTCAAAGGTTAACCTGATGATCGAATGCTCCTGTCACAGCATATCCTCCCGCCCGGAGGAGCTGCTGGAGCAGATGCAGAGGCTCGAAAGTTGATCTCACCGGTCTGCAATGCTCCCCTCCTTTTGGCGGAAGGAGATGAGAAGGTCCTGGTGGCATCAGACCTTCACCTGGGCCTGGAGCATGAGCTGCAGCTGTGCGGCATATCCATTCCCAGCCAGACGGAAAAGATCCTACTGCGGCTCCTGGAATTCATCGACCGGATAAAGCCGGATCGGATGGTGCTCCTGGGAGATGTCAAGCACAACATTCCCGGCACAAGCTGGCAGGAGAAGAGGGAGGTTCCCCGATTCCTGAGCCGCCTCGCCTCCAGGCTGGCCGTTGACGTGGTGCCAGGAAACCATGACGGGGATCTGGCGGATATGGCCCCGGTAGGAGTTCAGGTGCGCCCGTCATCCGGATTTATGCTCGACGGTGTGGGCTACTTCCACGGCCACAGCTGGCCTGAGGAGAAGATCCTGAGCGCCGGCCTTCTGGTGGCAGGGCACCTGCATCCGGCGGTCAGCCTGCCCGATCCCCTCAGCCGCCCCACCACCCGGCCGGTCTGGGCCAGGTCCCGCCTTTTAATTGAGGAGGTCAGGAGCCGCTACGGACTGGCGACGGAAAATGAGATCATCGTTATCCCTGCCTTCAATTTCCTATGCGGCGGGCTGCCCCTCAACCTGCCGGTGGAGGATGTGCGGGGTCCTCTTTTATCCCTGGTGGACTGGAAGGTCGCCCGTCTCTTTCTTCTGGACGGAACTGAGCTTGGCAGCCTGGCGGGGATAAAGGCGGCGCAATTAGGCGGGGAAGGAAAGACGGTCAGAAGGGGAAAGGATGTCCGGGATGGATGAGCAAGGCATAGACCTCTGATGAGCCTTGCAGCAATGACTCAATCAGTAAGAGTTAATACCCTTCCCGCTTGATGCTAATGCCGCAGAGGGCGATTTAGAATTGAACCACAAAGATAGGCTTTTAGAGTTGCTCAAGGAGAAGGCCCTGGAGATCCGGCCGGTGGTGCTCTCTTCGGGAAAAAGCAGCGACTATTATATGGACTGCAAGAGGGTCACCTTAAGCCCGGAGGGGGCCTATCTCACCGGCAAGCTGATGCTGGAGTTGATCCGGCCCGATGTCCATGCCGTGGCCGGCCTGACACTGGGGGCAGATCCAATAGTGTCAGCCGTATCCCTTCTCAGCTACCAGTCAGGCCGCAATATTCCCGGCTTGATTGTGAGAAAGGAGCCCAAGAAGCATGGAACCATGAGCTATGTGGAGGGGCCGGTGCTGCCCCAGGGCAGCTTGGTGGCTGTGGTGGAGGACGTGATAACCTCAGGAGCATCGCTTCTGCGGGCTATGGACCGCATTGAGGCGGCAGGCTACCGCCCGGTTCAAGCCCTGGCCATACTGGATCGCCAAGAAGGAGGAAGAGAGGCGATAAGAGAGAGGGGATGGGATCTTCAGGCCCTGTTTGAACGAGGAGACCTGGGAATAGACCGATAGAAAAATACAAAATTAAAATTTTTGTACGTGTTTAGCTGGCGAGTCTTGCCGTTAGCATTTGGAGACTATCCAGTCCTCTCTGTCCCCATGTTGCCAGTGCTGTCATGATCCGCTCGTGAATCGAGGTCCCTTTGTTATTGCGTAG
>Ga0302252_1001402_pt1 | contig 14074 bp, 8 predicted proteins | sample AAG_RA_Leu_MG_FD_193511 | JGI IMG/M metagenome (GOLD analysis project Ga0302252, IMG submission 193511) | Enriched activated sludge microbial communities from anaerobic digester in WTTP, New Holstein, Wisconsin, United States - AAG_RA_Leu | ecosystem: Engineered > Bioreactor > Anaerobic >...
CGTTCTGGCCACAAAACCGCCGTTTTTGTTGCTTTCAATGCCCTTCCCGGCTACCAGCATGCCTTTGATGAAGATACTTTCAAAGGCTCCCGTAAGTTCAAGCTTGTTCCCCAGTACTGTGGTTGCCTCTGGGTTGTATAGCAAGAAGTCCGCATCCGAACCGGCTTCCAGACATCCCTTCTGAGGGTATAAACCCAGGCGTTTGGCCGCATTCTCACTGGTCATCTTCAGACAGGTGGCCAAAGGCACTTTACGTTTCTTCCAAAGCTCAGAGAGCACCCATAGATAAGAATGGCGGACGAGTTCTGGATTATCGCCTTTGAAGAGTTCGCAGTAATCTGTTTGTTTTGCCTCGGGAGAAATTGAATTTGAGATCAAGTAGAGCTTATTGGTGCGCAGCAGCTCAAATAGCAGATTCTTAGTCTCTTCATTATCGCCAAAATCACAGCTGTGCTGAAGCTTGAAATGCTCACCCGTAAAAAGAGCCATCATGTCGCTGCAAGCCAGAGCAAAAGAAATATCGCTCCGCTTGGAGATGCTATTGATGAACTCGATGGTGGCGAAGCTGGAAATCCGCGGGATATGAATAGGGTTTTCCTGCATTCTGCGCAGGATTTTCTTGATTGCTTCCATCTGTGCCAAATGGCTGAATTTCGCATGGGATTCATGGTCAAAACCCTGGAAGGCAAAGGCGGTATCGCTTTCGTAGATATCCAGAAACAGGTCCATGATCTCGGTAAAGCTGATCTCAGGAATAGCCTTGTTGGGAGCCGGGGCAGTGAGCGCAATACCCACCACGCCCTTTGCCCAGAGTTCCTGAGCCGATTCTGCATGATAGGGGTATTCATCGATGTTAACATGTCCCCAGAGAGCCATGGAAGTCCAGGCCTCTTCTTCGATCAGTGCCACGGTTTTCTTCAGATCTGGCAGGCCGAAGACCGGATTCTCCGTATGGTAGGATAGTTCTGCCAGAGTTGTCCAACCTCCCTCCAAGGCGGCCTTACTGATCGAAGACAGATCGGCTGCGGCGGTTGAGGCCTTGCCCAATATATGGACATGCGGGTCTACCCCTCCAGGGAGGATTATCCAGCCTTTTGCGTCGATAATCTCGACCTCGTCATCCACTTTCAGTTCGTCAGTGGAAAACTTCAGAAATCTCTCATTAAACAGCACGTTCACTCGTTTAAAAGCAGTGGACGCAGTTGGCAACAGGGCATTGATCAAAAGTTTCATACTAATACGCCATTATATTCATTCCGGCATCAACGTAAAGCGTTTCGCCGGTTACACCGCTGGATAGATCTGACAACAGGTAAAGAGCCGATTTTGCCACGTCATCAGCCTCAATATTGCGCGCCAGAGGTGCCATTTTCTCTATCCTCTTTTGCAGTTGTGAGATTCCGCCGATGGCTGAGGAAGAAAGGGTTCTCAGGGGTCCTGCAGATATGGCGTTCACACGGATGTTCTTCTCTCCGAGGCTATGCGCCAGATAGCGAACACTGGCTTCCAGAGCTGCCTTGGCAATCCCCATCACGCCATAATTGGGTACCACCTTTTCAGCTCCGTAATAGCTGAGGGTTATCGCACTGCCACCCTGGCTGAACAGAGGTTCTGCCTCCCGAAGTGTGGCAATAAGGGTATAAACACTGATATCCAGGGCTGTTAAAAAACCATGCCGGCTGGTATTGTGAAAGGGAATATTTAGCTCACTGGTAGGCGCATATGCCACAGAATGCACCAGATAGTCCATCCTGTCCCATTTGCCCTTTATCAACCTGAAAAGATTTTGCAGGTCATAGTCTTTGCTCAGATCGCATTGGATGCAATCGCTGATCCCCAGTTCATCGGCTATGGGTAAAACCCTTTTGGCTAAAGCCGGTGAAGCATAGGACAGGATAACTTCCACCCCGCTCTTCCGCAATGCCTTGGCTATGGCATAGGCTATGCTGTGCTGATTGGCCAATCCAAGAATCAGGGCGCGTTTGTTAGCAATATCTATCATTCTTTCTCCTTGTTTAGTTGGCGTTCACGACGGATTTCCAGCAGAGATGCTGAATCGCCCAAACCTTCAAATATACCATAGGCCCTGTCATAATAGGAGAGCGCTGATTGGTACTGATTGTCGGCTTCTGCTACCTGAGCCAACAGCCATAAGCTGTGTGCATACGCATTCAGGTTCCCGGTCCGGAAATCCCAATCACTGCATTTCTTTGTCCACATCCATGCCTGGGGAATGTTTCCGGTACCATAGTAGTAGAAGCCGAGAGCATACCAGGCTGAAGACAGCGCTTCCGAATCGCCATTTTTTCCTTTTTCAAAACCCTTTTGCTGAGCCTTGGCCAGCTTCCTCAATTCCCTGGCCTGGGTTTCGTCAGCCTGTTTCAGATAGCTGTCCGCCTGAAGCTTAATTGCCTTAAGCCGCAGATTTATCGCTTCTGGATAGTCAGAGCGGGCAATCGCCAGTTGGGAAACCGCTGCGTGACTTCTCTCAGACTGCAGCTTGTGCAGCTTGGTCAGCAAAGGCAGATAATCCAAAGATCCGCCATGTAGAGCCGAGAAGCTTTCCATTTCAGCCAGAATGCTCTGAAAACCTGCCAGGTCACCCTTGGCCCATGCCATGCGAGCCAAACCGCTTTTCGCAGCAAGCTGACCGTCCGGCTCACCAAGCTCTCGGTATTGGCCATGGGCAAATTCATAGTTTTCCGTCGCTCCGTCCAGATCATTTGCAGCTTCCAGGCTTAACGCAAACCGCAGATAGCTATCCGCATCGAGCCTGGCTTGAGGTTGGGCAGGTGATTTTACGGATGAACAAGCCGCTAAAAGTAATAACAAAAGCAGCCAACTACGGTGCATCGTTCACCTCATGCAAGCGTTTGGCTCCGGGTGCAAGCCCTTTGTCTTCGGGGCTTATCCCTTTGCGAAGAAGAGGGTTGTTATTCAGCGCTTCGAGGGTTTTACGCGCCTTAGCCAGGCTATCATTCAGATTGTTCAACAGCATCCTGAGTTCAGGATTATTCACTGTTTCCAGGATTTTCTCCATTTCTTCAGCTGCTCCGGATAGGTTGGTAAGCGTTGTGGAGAGAGGTTTCAAGATTAAATCCTGTTTCGGATCGAGCAGCTTGATTAGCAGTGAATCTGGTTTTTTATAATTTTCTATGCCTTGCTGGACCCCTTGCATAATGCTGTCCAATTCGTCTAAACGTCTGTTCAGGCCGTCGCTGAGATTTGCCAAATTGTTTATTGTCCGCAGTAAGACCCCAGTATCTGGGTTATTGTCCTTATTTAAGTTAGAGGCCAGCTTTGCCAATTCCGAGAGAGCCCGATTAGCTTCATTCATTCCTGTATTGGCTTTTTCAGCGGCATCCGCCAGGTTTACCAGAAGCCTGGGTATTGCACCACGGTCGGCATTATTGTCTTCTGTTAGAGATGTGGAAAGCTCCGCAAGATTGGCTATTATTACTGATATTGGGTCGCTGAGTTGAGGTGCGATTAGCTTCAGTTGCTGTTTTCCATCCTGAAAGTCTGAGGACAGAATGCTTTGCCCATCTGCAAGAATCTTTTTGGAAAGAGGATTCCTGATATACTCAAGAGTTGTTTTTCCAGTGACAGGATTTGTATTGCGCACCAAAACAGATCCATCCACCATGATGTGTTTGTATCGCTTAAGAATGTGAAACACCAGCCCGATGTTGCCATCCTCTTCCAGAGCAAAACTACGTACTCTGCCCACTTCAAAACCCCTGTAAAGTATAGGGGTTTGCGTGGAAATTCCCATGGCGTTAGAAAGCACACTGTGGTACAGGTATTTTTTCTCCAGCAGGTTCTGCCGGAGGGCAATGAACACCAAGGTGGCCAGAAGCAGCAAAACCGGAATGCTGACAAAGGCAATCACTATCTTACGGGCATGCTTTATCTTATAGCTCATATTTTAACTCTATTATGGGGTAGAAGTATAATTTTTAGATTCCTTTTTTTGTCAAGCTTTTACTGTATGTGCAGTGAAAAAAACTCGCATCTGCCTTCGTTAGCCGCTCCCGTGAACTTGACTGCGTGCAGAAATCTCAGGTTCCAGTAGAACTGGTTGAATCAAAACCGAAACCACACCAAAGGCACTTGGGGATAAGACCCGAGTTCGGAGAATTTTCACTTGCCAAACCCGATCATAATGCTATCTTTAATAGTAAACATTATAATACTGAAAGCAATAATAGAGAGGTAGAGAATGTCCAAGGCACATATGGTGGTGCTAAGCTTCCTGAAAGACAAACCGTTGCATGGATATCAGATGGGGCTGATCGTTGATCAGCTCAAGCTGCCAGGCTGGGTTGGCATAACGATGCCAGCCATTTACAAGGCATTGCAAGCACTGGAAAAAAGCAAGCACATCCGTGGCGAAGAGATGCGGGAAGGCAATAATCCTCCCCGCACCGTGTATCATCTGAATCCCAAAGGACGCGAGTATCTGAGGCAAATCGTCACTAACTATCTGGCAGGCAATGAAATGCTGGATAGAGACTGGTGGCTGGCACTGCATTTCGCATCCGGTTGTTTAACCCGCTCCGAGCTCCTGGCAGCCATAGGCAAACGCCTTTCCCGACTGAAGGAAGTCGAAAAACTAAAAAAGAACTGCATCCAAAATCTTGATCCCGAGATAAAGGATAAAATCCCCTTTGTCCATGCTCACTTGTTGGCCTTGGGGGTCCGCTATTTGCGGGCTGAACAGCGCACTTTGGATGAGCTCACCCGCGACATAGAAAGTGGAGCCCACTCCGTGTTCTTTATAACGCAAGGAGAGCATAAATGAAGCGATTAACCTTGATCTTACTGCTCCTGACAATGACTGCGATCACTTTACATGCTGATCTCAAGGAGTTTGATCAGTTAAGCAAACTGAGCCTGGAACAGGCCAAAGAGTTGGCGTTGAAACACAACAGCGCCTATGAAGCGAAACATGCTGCTCTGGAAGGGGCAAAATGGAACAGGCAAAGTGCTTTGGCTGCCTTACTGCCCAGCGCATCTCTCAGTGCAACATTGCTGTACACCGATCCCGCCACCCGGGTTAGCACAGGGAGCCAAAGTTATACTCTGAACAGGGATATGCGCACACTATCGTTCAACCTAACCCAGCCCTTGTTTTTGGGAGGAAAACTCTATCAGGCCTACAAGATATCAAGTACCAGCGAAGAGATTGCCAGGCTTGGCTATCAGGCTCAGCGCAGCATCCTTTTAGCTGAAACTGAGAACAGATACCTGAGTGTCTTGCAGCTAATGGAAGTTTACAGACTCAGCCAGTCGGAGTTAGAATCCGCAAAAACAAATCTGGAAATCGCTCAACTGAAGCTAGAAAACGGCCTGATATCCCAAGCGGATTATCTGCGTTTCCAAAGCACTCTGGCTGCCAAAGAAGTAAGCGATTTACAAGCTTACACAGCCTTGCAGTTGGCTATCAGAGACTTTGGCAACTATCTTGGCGATAGCGAATTGCGAGTTCCTATGGAGCTCAGCCCAGCTGATTACGCCCTGCACATCGAAGCTTTGGCTCAGTTTGGTCTGGCTGAAAGCAAAAACCTAAGCGACAGAGCTATGCAAGTGGCCCTACAGCGCAACCTTGGCCTTAAGACACTGGACAAAACTCAAGAGCTTAGCGAGAGGGCGTTTAAAATAGCCAAGGCTGCCTGGCTGCCCACTCTTATGCTCACAGGAAGCCGGCAATACAAGGAAAACGGCCTTGACCGTTATGAATTTGATCCTGCCAACCAACTGATGCTTAGTTTTAGCCTGCCAATCCTGCCCGGGTTGGGCAACTACGCAGGGGTTCGCAAAGCCAAGGAAGACATGCGCAAAGCGGCCTTGGAAAACAAAACTGCCACCGACGGAATCAAGTTGGGGCTGGAAGCCTCCACCCTCAGCCTGATCAGCGCTGCCCGTCAAAGCCGTAGCGCACTCCTGTCGAAACAGTATAATGAGCAGCTTTACGCCCAGCTCCAGGAGCGCTTCAAGCTCAATATGCTTTCTGTTAAAGAGCTTTTAGACGCCGAACTGATGCTTTCTGCCGCCACTCTGAACTACAATACCGCGCTGTTCGGTTTCCTGAAAGCACGCAGCGCTTTGATGCAAAACCTGAACCTGGAATCCAGCCAGGAGCTGAGCCAAATACTAAATCTACAATGAGGAGTTAAAATGCGTAAAATATACATCTTTGCACTGCTTGTACCGTTTATTATCTCAGCCTGCGGCAAAAGAAACACAGCCACAAAGGGACCAGCCAAAGACGATAAACAAGCCGTGATGGTGGAAGAGCTAAGCCTTAGACCCTTAGACGAGTTTATAAGCGTCTCGGGCAAACTGGAAGGCATCACTGACCTCACCATGAGCAGCGAAACCGCAGGGCGTATCCTGCAGCTTTACAAACGCCTGGGCGACAGGGTTGATAAAGGTGAGCGCTTGGGCAAGGTGGAGAACGAAATCCTGCAGATCAGACTCGACCAAGCTGAAGCAGCTCTGCTATCGGCCGAAACCTCTCTGGATAATGCCCGCCGCAACCTGAACTACGCGGAAGCATCCAAAACCAAAAACCTGATCTCGGATGCTGAGTTTAATACTGCGCTAACCGCTTTCAAAAGCGCCAAAGCGGGTTTCGACGGAGCCAAAGCAGCCAGGGAAGCTGCTAAACTGGCTTACGACAATTCATATCTGCTGGCCCCGGAAAGTGGCATAATAAGCAATCTCATGGTTTCTGCCGGTCAGTATATTAACCCAGGTACACCAATCGCAAAAATCACGGATTCCAGCTCGCTGATCTTAAAAACCGGAGTAGGTGAAACTCAGATCGGCAAGCTTTCCAAGGGCCAGGCAGCCGAGATCAGATACCTGGGCAATGAGCGAAAATTCAACGGACGCATCAGAGGTTTTGGCATCAGCCCACTCACCAACACAGCCACCTACGCAGTGGAAATCGAAGTGGCTCCCCAGGGAGTTTTGATGCCTGGGATGGTGGTTAGCGCCAAAATTCTTACCCAACGCTACCAAAACCTGCTCTACACAGCTATTCCAAACATATCCAAAGAGTTTGGAAAGAACTATCTGTATGTGGTTCAGGGCGATAAGGCCATTAAGAAAGAAGTGCTTCTGGGCAAGATAATCGGCGAGAATGTAGAAATACTATCCGGCGTGGAAGCCGGTGAAATGATCGTTACCACCGGAAGCGAAAATCTTGAAGACGGCAGCCCCGTCCAAATCCGTAAATGAGGAGAGTGAAGTGTTTTCGGTAGCTGAAACCTCGCTAAAATACTCCATCTTGATCAATATGCTCACGCTGGCAATCCTGATTTTTGGCTTGATCTCTATGGTGAATATGCCCAGAGAAGAATTTCCAGCAGTGGATTTTGGCAGTACAATCGTGGTTGTTCCCTATCCAGGAGTATCTCCCGAAGAGATAGAAAAGCTTCTGGTGAAACCTCTGGAAACCGAGCTGGCTGATCTGGAAGACCTCGATTACATAACCGCTACCGCCGAAGAAGGCAGAGCTTCCGTGCGGGTTGTTTTCACCTCGGAGGTAAGCTCGGAAGAAGCCTTCGACCGCGTTAGCCGCGAAGTGAACAAGATAACCACTTTCCCCAGTGACGCGCTCGACCCGATAGTGATACGGCTGAACATGCGCGAAGTGAATCCCATCGCCCAGATCGTGCTTACCGGAGAGAATTTCGACAGCATGGCCCTGCAAGAAGTAGCCGACAATCTCTCAGATGGAATACTCAACATCGATAACATCTCAAAGGTAGAACTGATCGGCGAGCGAGAAAGGCAGGTTCAGATAGCTGCGGACCAAGCCCGTCTCGATGCTTATGGACTTGCCCTCAGCGATATCTCAGCAGCCTTGAGTGGGCGCAATCTTAATATCCCAGCAGGTTCAGCCAGATTTGGCAAGGTGGAATTCCTGGTGCGTACCCTGGGTGAATTCAATTCGCTCGACGAGATCAGTTCCTTGATTGTGCAAACAGACCCAAGCGGCCGCGCCATAAGGATTGGCGATGTTGCCGCAGTGAAAGACACTCTCGAGAAGCGCGTCACCATGGCCAGGCTGAACGGTGTGGAATCCGTCTCCATCTTCCTCTACAAAAAGGGTGATGGCAACATCATAAAGGTAATGAAGGATGTCCGCGACTACGTAAGCCAATCTCAAAAGAACATCCCTGGTATAAAGATCAGCGTGCGTAATGATGGAAGCCTGGACGTGAAGAACGGCATCAATGCCCTGGGTCAAAACGCTTTGATTGGTATCATTCTGGTTTTCCTGGCCCTCTTGATTTTCCTTGGCTTTCGCAATGCCATCCTTGCTTCTTTCGGCATACCCCTCTCAATTCTAATCGCCTTTTGGATAATTCCCAGCCTGGACGTTACCCTAAACAACCTAACGATCTTTGGCTTCATCATCGTGGTAGGTATGGTGGTGGATAACTCCATCGTGGTGCTCGAGAACATCCATCGTCTGCGTGAAGAGGGATACTGCCATCGCGACGCAATTGTAATGGGGGTTGATCAGGTTATCTCGCCGGTTTTTGCCTCAACCCTTACCACAGTGGCTGCATTTCTACCTTTGCTTTTGCTCGAAGGAGTGATGGGAAGTTTTTTGGGTGTTTTCCCCATTGTTGTGTCAATCGCCCTGCTGGGTTCCTGGTTTCAGAGCATGGTAGTATTACCCAATAATGTGTACCAGTTTGGGCACAGCGAACCAAGTAAACAAGACCGCAGCAGCCGCATAATCGCCCCTTTGATTAAATTCTACCAAAAAGCCGTTACCAAGGCCTTGAAACACCGTCAGATAACTGTATGGTCCACAGTGCTCTTGCTGATCCTGTCTTTTGCAGTTCTGGGAACCGGTGCCATCAGATTCGAGTTTTTCCCCACCACAGCTTCGCAAACCATCTCTTTAAGGCTCCAAACTCCCATTGGTACTGCCCTGGAAGAGACAGAAAAGATCGTCAGCCAGGTGGAAGACTTCGTTCTGAATATGAAGTACAAGGAAGACGTGCAGTTTGTAGTGGGCAATGTCGGCGCTACAGGCGGTGAAGTACAGCGCAACTTTGCCACATCCAACGCCCAGTTAAACATAGACCTGGTTGATATAAAGCAGATGAAGCATAGCCACGAGGAAATCCGCAACGAAATCCGCCAGTTCCTGGACAAACTTCCCGGCCTATATTCCTATCGGTTTACCCAAGGCCAGTCCGGCCCGCCTGTTGGGAATGACGTGGACCTGCGCATCAAAGGCGAAAGCTTGGAACGTCTGGCTTTCATAGCCGAGGTAGTCAAAAGCATGCTGAAGCAGATTCCTGGAGTCACAGACATCGACGACAGCTTTGATAAAGGAAATAAAGAAGTTCGCATCATCCCGCGCCATGACATGCTTACAATGAACGGCCTCAGCGTGGCGCAGATTGCTTCGGCAATCAGGCTAGCCTCCACAGGCAGCGAAGTATCCAAATACCGCGGGGATGGAGTGGACGAATATCCCATCCTGGTAAAGCTGGAGGATAGCTACACTCAGGAAATCGAAAGCCTCAAAAACCTCAAAATCCGCACCCGCAGCGGGGATCTGATTGCCCTGCGCGATCTGGCAGAATTCGACATAGCCTCATCGCTCACCAAGATTGAGCATCGTGATCAAGACAGAGTGGTGACGGTTACTGCTTCGGTGAGTACCTACGACAGGAATGGCAGGCAGGCAAAGCGAAGCCCCAGCGAGGTGAATACTATTCTCATGGGTAATAAGCTGCGCGGTGAAGAAGGGTTGCTGTCCAATTTTGAACAGCGTTTCCCTGGCTATACAATCGAAAGCGGAGGAGTTCAGGAAGAACAGCGCAAAAGCTACGCTTCTTTAGGACGATTGTTTGTTTTAGCCTTACTGGTTATCTTCACCATTCTGGCCTCGCAATTCAAGAGCTACGTGCAACCCCTGATCGTGATGCTCACCATTCCTTTCGCCTTTATCGGAGTGATTCTGGGCTTGTTGGTAACCGGCCTGCCCTTTTCTTTGAACACTCTCATCTCGGTGGTGGCTTTGGCCGGAGTAGTGGTGAACAACGCCATTATCCTAATTGATTTTATTAACAGCGAACGTGAAAAGGGCACTGACCGCTGGCACGCCATTATAAACGCCGGTTCGGCAAGATTGCGTCCAATCATTCTAACTACCGCAACCACAGTGGCAGGGATGCTTCCCCTGGTATTTTCCACCGATCCCTCGGCTCAGGCTTGGCGGCCCCTGGCAGTAAGTTTCACCTTCGGATTGCTCTTTGCGAGTTTCCTCACTCTGTTTATCATCCCGGTGATTTACTCGATGGTCGATTCCTTCTTCGGCAGGCTGAAAATGACCCGCTTCAAGGAGCACAGCAAATTTGCTGAAGCCGTGGAAGAATGTAAAACAATCGAGTAGTAGCCGGAACTGGGACGATACAGAGTCGGCTGATGTAGTCTCTTGGCCCAAATGAATAAAGGGCGTGTCACCACGCCCTTTTATTTATAACTTTAGTAATTGCCGGATGGGATAATACTCATGCCGGTTGTCGATGATCTCCGTTTTCTTGCGTTGTTCCAGATACCACTGGTTAAGGTGTTCTTGTTGCATTTCTTTTTTCGCAGCTTCCAGCAATTTGCCTTTATCTTTTTCCCAAACGTTCAGGTCGGGCACGTAACGCTTGTTAACCCTGGCAAGATACCATTTTTTGTCTTTCTCAATAACCTCAGTCCAGTATCCTTCTTTTGTATCGAGGATGGCTTTATTCAAGCCAGGAATTTTGCCCAGAGGTTTGATCTCGTTATCGGCAAGCACTTCTGTGGTTTCGATGATTGCCAGGCTGTCTTTGCGGGCTGCTTCCAGATAATCTTCTGGCTTTATGTTTTTCACGAAGTTTTGCATATACATATCCATCGTCCACATACGTTTGGCGCGGTTTGCTCTGATCAGTATCTCCTGTTCTTTAGTCTTGTAGTCGATGTAATACTCCGGTGCTTCGCGGTTTAGCTCCAGTACCATGATATCGCCGGTGGGAGCGTAGAAGATTTCGGGAATTGAGCCTACCTGGTTTTCGTAGGCAAAGGCAATAAGCGATGGAGCACGGCCAATTAGGGGGATCACTTCGTCTTTGGCGTTGAATAACGGGCTTTCTTCGATGGGTATTCCCAGTTCCTGAGCAGCCTTGGTCAGTCCTATTTCTTTGGCGAGGTTATACAGAGCCAGACTTTTATTTTTGTTTTCCTTGGCGATGCTTTCGGCATCGTCAGCTTTGCTCAAAGCCCCTTTGAAACGGGCAAGAAGGTAGCCGCGTCCATTTTCACGTTTGAATTCTTCCTTGTGCTCGTTGTAAAATGTCTTAGCTTCGTCGTCGCTTGCGCTCAGGCTGGTCAGCTTGCCATAATCAAAGAATATTATCGAGGCTTCGGCGCGGTTCTGTTGCTTCAGCCAATCTGCTTTAACGCTATCCGGATTGGGGCTTACTTCGTTTTTTATTGCGTTTATCAGTTTATTATACGAGAATAGGTCGCGGGTATAGCCAATTACTTCCTTTTTGAAGTCGGGGTGGTCTTTCAGACCCTTTTCATACTTCTTTTGGTCAAACTTTCCGTTCGTTAAAAAATCTGGTATATGCCTAACGCCTTCCGGGGGATTTTTTTTGATCTCCGCTTCCAACTCCGCATTACTTACCTTTATTTTTCCTGCTTTAATCGCCTGATCGTAGATGTAGATGCCAACCAATTCTTCCCAGTATTGATTGTTATAGCGAACGCTGTCCTGCTGAGAAAGTGCGGTTCCCTTCGTGTGATAATGCAGATAGGCCTTGAAGCCGTCGTCAAAGGATTTGTAGTCGTAACTACGATCCCCTACCTTGGCCACCAAAGCCTTGGGATCGGGTTTAGCCGCGCTGAGAGCAAACATCGCCATCAGCAGGATCAGCACCGGCGTCAGTTTCTTGAAATACATCGATTTCTCCTGATTTGAACTGTCTTGTCCTTTGTAAACCATACATCTGAACCCGGCTATTCCTGCAAGTAAATTCTTTCTGGAGCTCCTGCGTCTCGCAGGAGAGGTCTGCCAGCGTCTTGCTGGCAGGAATATTAACGGCAAGATGCCGGTTTATCATTCTGGTGTGACAACGGAAGTCCACGGTTTGGGAGCTCCTGCGTCTCGCAAGAGAGTTATGCCAGCGTCTTGTTGGCAGGAATATTAACGGCAAGATGCCGGTTTACCATTCTGGTAAGACAACGGAAAGGCACATGGTACTCAAAGTTGCTGTTTCACTTTTTCTCTCCGTCAGGATGACGGAGCTACCCCCTGTCCCATCCTAAAAAAAGGGGTAAGTATTTGATGAGTATAGCTTATAATTGCCAGATAGCTCGGATGAGGAAAGTACACCCGGCTAAAGCACTCTGGAAAAAGAGAAAGCCCCGAACCAAGGTCCAGGGCTTCCCATATCACTTGTTAACCAGTTAACTTATTTCATCATCAGCATCTTGCGGGTGATGGTCTTTCCGGCGTTGTTCAAACGGTAGAAATACATTCCGCTGGATACTTTCTGGCTGTTGGCGTCGGTGCCGTTCCAAACCACTCTGTGGTTACCGGCAGCGATATCGCTATTGACCAGAGTTTTCACCAATTGGCCTTTCAGGTTGTAAACGTTGAGGGTGGTGAAACCACTTTGAGGCAGACTGAAGGCGATGGTGGTTTCGGGATTGAAGGGATTGGGATAATTTTTGGCGTCCAGAACCACAGGAATTTCGATCTGGTCGTCGCCGGCGCTGCTGGGCTGAATTATGGCGCGCAGCATGATTTCGCCAGTGGTAACGGCTTCCCAGTTGGTAGCGATTTTCTTGTAGCTAAAGCCGTTTGAGCTGGTATCGAGCCCGATCAGAGCGGCGTTTGTGGTTTCCAGAATGGCCACGTAGAAGGAGCCATCAGGCACTACAACTTCTTGGGGCAGCGTTACATAGTTCCAGCCTGCCACTACCGAAGCAGCGGGATATTGGAACTGAGCCATCTGAGTTCCGGGCATGCCATCGGGGCCATCGTTATCGAATACACGTACGATGATACCGGCGGTTCCGGGAGTGTGGACGAACACTTTCACGTATTTCACGGAAAGAGATTCGCCGAAGTTGTATTTAACGGCCATCTGCTTAGTGGAGCCTACGCTGAATCCCTGCTCGGCAGTTCCGTCATCGTGGCTTACTTCATGATGCAATTGAGGCAGCACAAATACGCTGATCACGTTTGAGGGCGTGGATTCATTTGCGTCGTACATGGCTGTTACGTGATAGGTATGAATTCCACCGGGAACGTTGTTATCGGTATAGGTAAGTGCATTGGCGGCAACCTGAGCCAGGAAAGTGCCATCGCGGTAAACCTTATAAGCGGTAACATCGCGGTCGCGCAGGGGAGTCATGGCCTGAGCCAGAGCACCTGAGAAAGGCTGAACATTGTTTTCGGGCAGTTGACCGATCACGTACTCGTTTCCGGCTGCATCGGCCACGTAAACCTGGATGTTCCAGTTGTAGGTAAGGGTGGCGCTCAGCGCAGTAAGGGTAGTCCAGGCATTATTGAAGCGAATCATATTGCCATAGCCTTCGATCTGCGGGCCATCATCGCAGCCTGCGGGATAGCCGCCGGTGGCATTGCAACGGAAACCAGCCATCAAAGAGGTTCCTGCTGGGATGGTGTAAGGAGTGGTAAGCACGATTTCGTTCCAGGCATCAATGGTGGGATTGGCCACTGCCTGTTCATATACCAAAGTGCCGGCTGCACCAGTCCAGATACGAACTGCATAGCTGCACAGAGTGGTGGGCTCGGCTGGGACGAATTTGATCTTGGTGATGTTCATGCCAACATAGGGATAGATGCTGTTCACATCGCCCATGGCATCCCATTTGGCGGCCACGTCGAAGTCTGCGGCTGCGTTGGTACCGATGGAATTGCCGGCGGGTTCGCCACTATAGGTGAGCCAGCCTTCTTCTCCGCCACCACCGCCACTGCCGGGAGCATCCCAATTCAGGGTAACGGAGGTTCCGGCCACGGTAGCTT
>Ga0302252_1001405_pt1 | contig 14062 bp, 10 predicted proteins | sample AAG_RA_Leu_MG_FD_193511 | JGI IMG/M metagenome (GOLD analysis project Ga0302252, IMG submission 193511) | Enriched activated sludge microbial communities from anaerobic digester in WTTP, New Holstein, Wisconsin, United States - AAG_RA_Leu | ecosystem: Engineered > Bioreactor > Anaerobic >...
TTTAATGTTTTGGCAGTTTATAGGAATGCTCGCCGCCCTGCTGACGATGTTTTCTTTCGTTCCGCAAATAATCAAGACCGCCGCGAGCCGTTCGGCCAGGGACGTCAGCATTATAACCCTGCTGCAACTGGGTTCGGGCGTGTCGCTCTGGATAATCTATGGAATATACCGCCGTGACGTCATTATTATCGCGGCGAACGTAATAACCCTTTTGTCCCTGTTGCTGCTCATTGGCCTCTACTTCCGTTTTAAGCCGGAAGGGGCGCGCGGGAATAATACGCTCCGCGCGGGGGAACAAACACGCAGAAAAGGATGAGAAGATATGCCGTTTTTATCAGTGATCATACCGGTTTTCAACGAATCCCGCACTATAGCGGATATCATCGAAAAGGTGGACGCCATACCTCTGGAAAAGGAATTGATAGTGGTGGACGACGGCTCGACCGATGAAACCGGGGCCATACTGCGGGCCCGGCGAGCGTCAAATTTAAAGATCATTCATCATTCGACCAACCGCGGAAAAGGGGCGGCGATACTTACGGGGATTGCCAATGCCTCGGGAGACCTGGTCATTATCCAGGACGGCGATCTTGAATACGATCCGTCCGACTATTTGAAATTGATCGGCGAGATACAGAACGGCGGAGCGGATATCGTTCTCGGCAACCGTTTTTATTCCAGCAGAAAAGGCGGATTTATGCAAGTTTGCGGCAACGGGGCGCTCACCGGGCTGTTTAACGCCTTGTTCGGCACCAATATACGGGATTGTTTTACCTGTTATAAGCTGACGAAGAGGAATGTGATACAGAAGTTAGGCCTGAAATCCCGCGGGTTCGATATCGAGATCGAATTTCTGGCAAAGGCCGTAAGGAGCGGTATGAAAATAAGCGAGATACCGGTTTCGTACACGCCGCGCAAATATTCCGAAGGCAAAAAGATAGGTTTCTGGAACGGGATCGCCGTCCTGCTCAGCGTGGTTAAATACAGGATGTTTTGAATTGCGGGGACACGATACTTAATTCGCTAACGGTTACCAACAGGTACCAACCAATCTTTCTTCCCGAATGGGAGCCTCTATTCTTTTCTCCCGAATGGATACCTCCAATCTTTCCTCCCCTGGATGGGGAGGATGAAGGCGGGGTGACAATCAAGGAGGATAAAGGCGGGGTGGGTGCGTTGTCCAGTAAATTTTATGGACAACGCACAGAGCAATCGAAAATCGAGAATCGAAAGTAGAGAAAAGAAACATTTAAGGGGGAGGGAAATAAAGAGTAAACAAGGGTATCGCAATTAATGCCTGCGTTGCGCGGAGAACGAGAGATGAAGGAAAAGAATAGAGGCGAACAGAAACAGGGGAAAGGACACGCGCGCAGGATACTTGTCTGCCGCACCGACCGCTTCGGCGAGTTTTTGCTGAATGTCCCTGCCTTCCGCGCTCTGCAGAAGGCGCATCCCGGCGCGGCCTTTTATATCGCCTGTGACCCGAATGTGGCTCCTCTGGCTCGCCTGCTTGTGAGCGGCGGCGGGCAGGTGGTCGCGTTCGAAAACAGGAGGCATTCTTTATCGGAGATACTTTCTTTTTCCCGCCGCCTAAAGAAGGGAAAGATAGATACCTGTGTTGTTTTCAATCCCACTAAGGAAATGCACCTCGCGGCGTATCTTGCCGGCATCCCGCGCAGGATCGGCTATTCGCGGAAATGGGGTTTTCTTCTGACGAAGAAGCTGCGCGACACGCGCGACCTGGGTTTCAAGCACGAAAAACAAAGTAATCTGGAGCTGGCGGCTCTGGCCGGGGCCGCAGAACCGGCCGCCGGAGACCACCGCCTTCTCAGCGCCGAAAGCCTGGGGACGCTTCTGCCGGAGAAGTTCCTGAAAGAAGGGTTTGTGGCTTTTCATCCCTGGACGAGCGACCCGGTCAAGCAATGGCCGCACGAGCGTTTCCTGAGGCTGGCGCGGTTGATCTCCGGCGAACTGGATATGAACCTGGCGATGATCGGCGGGCCCGAGGAGAGCAGGGTTTATCCGGAGTTCTATTCGGCTCTTTCCGGCGGGAACATCGTCAATCTTACCGGTAAAACCACTTTGTCCCAGTTGCTGAAGGTGCTTTCTGTTTCGCGCCTGCTGGTATCCGGCGACAGCGGCCCGATGCATCTGGCGGCGGCCGCCGGCGCTCCGGTGGCGGCGTTGTTCCGCAACGATATCGCCGGAAAGGCCCCGCGGCGCTGGGGCCCTCTTGGGGAAGGGAACATAGTGCTGGAGAGACCTTCGCTCCTAAAAATAGATGTTGAAGAAGTCTTCGAAGCAGTGAAAGGAATTCTTGGTGCGCAGAATACTCTTCATTAATCCTTTCGGTATAGGCGACGTTATCTGCACCCTTCCGCTGCTGGACGCGGTGAGGCGGGCGGTCCCGGATGCTTACGTCGGATTCTGGTGCAGTGAACGCTCCAGCGAGCTTTTTCGTTCAGACCCGCGAGTGCAGGCGTTGTTTCCTGTTTCCAGGGGGGACATCAAAAAAATATCCTCCGGTTCCGCCTTTGCCGGTATGAAGAAGACCGCCGGGCTGCTTTGGGCCCTGCGAAAAGGGCGGTTCGATACCTCCATAGACCTCTCCCTGGATTGGCGTTATACCAATCTTAGCATGCTCGCCGGCATACGTTTTCGCGCCGGGCTCGATTACCGCGGCAGGGGGCGTTTCCTGAAGAAAAAAGTCCGGCTGGACGCTTTTGACGGAACGCATATAATCGAGCATTACTTCAGGGTGCTGGAGACGGTAGGCATCCGCGGCGTGCCCGGGGCTCCTGTTTTGTTTATCCCGGAAATAGAGAAGGAACGGGCCCGGGAAATGCTGCGTTCGCGCGGCATAGATACTTCTTTGCCGGTGGCCGGCATGGCCCCGGGAGGGGGGGCGAGCTGGGGGAGAGATGCTTCTTCCAAGCACTGGCCGGCGGAGAAATTCGCCGGACTGGCTTCCAGGATATCCGGCGAATTAGGGATGCAGGTGGTGCTGCTCGGAGACCGGGCGGAAAAAGCGGTCTCGGCGGCGGTGGCCGCTGCCTGTCCGCGGATAAAAGCCGATCTCACCGGGGAAACTTCCCTGCAGGGTTTTGCCGCGCTCATATCGCTTATGGACTTGATGGTGACCAACGACGGAGGCCCTATGCACGTCTCGACGGCGGCAGACGCTCCGAGCGTTTCCATATTCGGGCCCGTGGATGAGAAGGTTTACGGGCCGTATCCTCCGGGGACAAAGAGGCATCTTGTGATTAAAAGAGACCTCTCCTGCCGTCCCTGCTATAAAGGTTTCAGGCTGTATAACGGGAATTGTTCCAGGGAGTGTCTGGGGGGAGTGGAGGTGGAGGAGGTTTTTCAGGCGGCGGCCGGGCTGGCGCGCAGGCGGGATGAAAAGAAATGAAGCTCCGGGATTTTCGGAGCGGAATACTGAACGGCGCGGTCTTAAAACCGTCGAAGTATAAATCATTTTTTAGAACAAGGAGGTAAAATGCCGGGGAAAGTCCCTTTGTCCGTGGTGGTAATAGCCAAAAATGAGGAATCCTGCATCGAAGAATGCCTGACCAGCGTTTCCGGCTGGGCCGACGAAGTGCTGGTCATAGACGACTACAGCGCGGACAGGACGGCGGAGATAGCCGCCCGTTACGGCAGGATGATACGGGAGAAATGGGATATCGAAGGGAAATTCAGGAATTGGGCTTATTCGCAGGCGCGCAACCGCTGGGTCTTCAGCCTGGACGCCGACGAAAGTTTTACCCCGGAATTGCGTGAAGAGCTTTCCGGGATGTTTTCGTCCGGAGAAGAGCTTCCCTGCAGCGCGTACAACGTCCCTCTGCGTAATTTTATCGGCAACTATTGGGTGCGCCACGGCGGCTGGTACCCGGCTTACAAGGTGCGTATGTTCCTCAAGGATAAATTTCGTTACGAGGAAGCGGAAGTGCACCCGCGCGTTTTCATAGAGGGGAAGACCGGCATATTGAAGCACGAGATCATACACCGCAGTTACCGGGATATAGCGGAGCTGATCGCGTCCAATAACGGGCAGACTACCCTGGAGGCGAGAAAATGGCTGCGTTCCGGCAGGAAGATGCGGCTTTTTCATTTTCTCTACAGGACGGTGGACAGGTTCTTCCGGCGCTATATAGGCAAGAAAGGCTTTCTTGACGGATTTTACGGTTTCGTGATCGCCTTCACCGACAGTTTTTATCAGTTTTTGAGTTATTTGAAATACGTGGAGATGGTGAAATCCTCCTCAAGCAAAGGGCAAAAATGAAAGTATTGATCACCGGGGGAGCGGGACTGGTGGGCAGCGCTGCCGCGGAGTATTTCGCCGCCCGCAAGAGCAGCCGCGTGACGGTGCTGGATAATCTCTGCCGTTCCAGGCTGTTCGGCTGTCCGCGCAGGTCTGTGGAATTCAACTGGGAATATCTGCGTCGTTTTCCCAATGTCCGCAGGATCAAGGCGGACATAAGAGACCGGGATGCCCTCCGGCTTGCCTTGCGCGGCGGGGTGGACGCGGTGATCCACGCCGCGGGACAGCCGGGAGTCCCTTCTTCGATCATGATGCCGGAAGAGGATTTCTCACTCAACGCCTTCGGGACGTTTTCTTTGCTTGAGGCGGTCAGAAAACACAGTCCCCGCGCCGGGTTTATTCTTTGCTCCACCAACAAGGTTTACGGCGAGAACGCCGGTTCGCTGCCTCTGCGCGGGCTGGCACGCAAATACGTTTACGCCGACGGCAGGAAGGGGATAGCGGAAAGCATGCCGGTGGACAATACCGGGCATACCCCATACGGGGTTTCCAAGCTTTGCGCCGATCTATACGCGCAGGAATACGGCAGGATTTACGGCATTAAGACTGCGGTGTTCAGGATGAGCTGTATATACGGGGCGCGGCAGTTCGGTTTCGAGGACCAGGGCTGGGTGGCGTGGTTTACGGCCGCCGCTCTGTTGGGCAGAGAGATCACTATATACGGGGACGGCAGGCAGGTGCGCGACCTTTTATACGTATCGGACCTGGCGCGCGCTTTCGATAACTGCCTGCGCAAGGGAAAGGCGTGTATGCGCGGCGAGGTTTATAATATAGGCGGCGGCCGGGAGAACTCGTTCTCTCTCCTGCAGATGCTGTTGAAGCTGGAGGCGCTTTCCGGCAGGCGGATAAAGAGGCGTTTTGCCCCCTGGCGCCGGTCGGACCAGAAGATTTACATATCCGACACTTCCAAGGCCGCGCGTATGCTGGAGTGGAAACCCGGGGTGGGAGTGGATGAAGGATTGGACAGGCTTTTCCGGTGGACGAGGGAGAATATAAGGCTGTTGCGCTGATACTACAGCAGGGTAATGACACAAGAAACTCGGAAGAGAAGAATATGAAGCGTCCCGCAGTATTTTTAGACCGCGACGGTGTGATAAATAAATACCCCGGCGATTTCAAATACGTGACTTCCGCCGGGGAGTTCCATCTGCTCAAGGGAGCGGCCGAGGCGGTGCGCGGCTTAAAAGACGCGGGGTTCGCCGTGTTCGTCGCCTCCAATCAGGCGGGGGTATCGAAGGGTATATTCAGCAGAAAGGCCCTGGATGAGATAACCGCGCTTATGCTCCGGGAACTTGAAGCTCGCGGGGCGTTCATAGACGGGGTCTATTATTGCACTCATCTGCAGGAAGACGGCTGTTCCTGCCGCAAACCGCGGAGCGGCATGATAGAGCAGGCAGTGCGCGATTCTTCGGCATCCGGGGTGGAGATAGATACGGCCGGGAGTTTTTTTGTCGGCGACAGCATAATAGACGTGCAGACCGGCAGGCAGGCAGGGCTTACGACCGTGCTGGTATTCTCCGGCAGAGAGAAAGAAGATAACCGGCCGTTCTGGAAGACCAGTCCGCATTACACCGCCCGCGGCGTTGCTGAAGCGGCCGGGCTGATCCTGGAGCTCAAGAAACGGGGTGAAGCAAAGGGCGCAAAGAAGAAGGTAGTCATCGCTTACGCCTCGGCCGGGGCCGGACACCGCAAAGCCGCGGAAGCGCTGTTTAACTATCTAACGCGCCATTATCCGCAATGCGAGGTTCTAAAGGTTGATATCCTGCGGATGAGCTCCGCATGGTTCCGCTTCGCTTATACCTACGGGTATGTGCTTTTGATCAAGTATTTCCCGTTTTTGTGGAGTTTCATTTTCACGCTCACCGCGCTCAGACGTCCTCTCCTGCCTGCCGCGGCCGATCCGCTGCGCCTGCTCAACCGTGCCGCTACCGCCGGTTTCCGGGCGTATCTTCTGCGCGAGTCTCCCTGGGCCGTGATAAACACTCATTTCTTGTGTTCCGAGATAAGCGCGCAGATGAAGCACAAAGGGGTGATCGGCTCCCGGATATTCACCGTGATCACCGATTTCGGAGTGCACCCGTTGTGGAAGGCTGAGGGGACCGACCTGTATTTCGCCGCTTCCGAACATACCGGGGCCGAACTTGTTTCCCTGGGGGTCCCGCCGGAACGGGTTTCCGTGACAGGTATTCCGGTAGCCGAAGAGTTTATTGATTACGGCACCCGGCGCTGTTTGGGAGGGCGGCCGAAGGGAGAATTCACGATTCTTGTGGCTACCGGCTCTTTCGGCATCGGGCCGTTCGAGAGGATCATCCGCAGTCTTTTCCGCGACGTCCGGATTATCGTTGTCTGCGCCGGCAACAGGCGGCTGTATTGCCGTCTCAAAGCAAAAAATTATCCCGGGGTGAAGGTCTTGGGGATGATCGATAATATGTTCGACGTGATGGCTGAAGCCGACCTGATCATCACCAAACCGGGAGGTTTAACCATTTCAGAAAGCTTGATAATGGAGGTGGTGCCGGTATTCATTATGGCCATACCCGGGCAGGAAGAGGAGAACGCGCGTTTTATAGACCGCTCGCGGGCCGGTTTTTACCTGCGCGGCACCGATGGCTTGCGCGGCCTGGTATTGCGCCTTAAAAACGACAAAAAAGAGATAACCCGCCTGCAAAATAACATCAGGCGGATAAAGAGAATCAACGTCTTAAAGGATATATGCGATGCGGTTTGCCAAAGTAGTCCTGGGACTGCCGGTTGAGGGGCCTTTCGATTACCTGATCCCTGAAGCGCTTCTTCCTTTAGCGCTCCCCGGCAGCAGGGTCAAGGTTAGTTTCGGCAGGCTGAAGAAGTGCGGCTATATAGTCGGGCTTTCTTCGGCCAGCAAGGTGCGCAATGTAAAACCTCTGCTGGAGGTTATCGATGGACGCCCTCTGTTGACCCCGGAACTGCTGGAATTCACCCGTCTCGTTGCGCGGCGCTCCTGCTCTTCCTGGGGCGAAGTAATCGAAACGGCCTTGCCGCCGCCTTTGCGCCTCGGTAAAAAGGTCGATCCGCAGGAACTCCCTGAATTCCGGGGACAGGACGGAAAGGCAGTTCATCCCGAGGTAACTTTATTCCATTCGTTTCAGCGCCGGCTACGCTGGGAGTTTTATCTAAACGCCCTGAAAGAGACCGTTTCCGCCGGAGGCTCGGCGGTAATGCTTTTGCCGGATATCCCGTCCCTGGAATCCGCGGGGCAAAAACTGGAGAGCGTCTTCGGTAAGGAAAAACTGGCGCTGTTGAACAGGAGCAGGCCGGATGAAGCCTCTGAATGGCTTAGACTGCGCTCCGGCAGGGCAGTGGTCGCCGCCGGCACGCGTTCGGCGGTATTCGCCCCTCTGCAGTCACCTCCTTTCTTGATTATTGTCGAGGAAGAGAACGACCCGGTTTACAAGCAGGACCAGGCGCCTCATTACCACGCGGCGGAAGCGGCGCTCATACGCGCCCGTTGTTCCGGCGCGCGCCTTATCCTGGGAAGCCATGCTCCTTCACTGGAAAGCATTCATGCCGCAGGGGGAGGTAGAAAAGGATATATTTACGATCGCCGGGCAGAGGAGACAGTTTTTCCTCAGGTCAAGCTTATAGATACCACCAGCACGTTTTACAGGATAAGTTCGGCTAAAAGGGCGGTTTCGAGGCTGATGGAAGATGCCGTTGGCGCGTGCCTGGAATCCGGGGGCAGGGTTTTGCTGTATATAGGCAGGCACGGATTCTCGACGTTCGCTTTCTGCCCTTCCTGCGGCCATGAGATGAAATGCGGCAGGTGCGATACTCACTTGGTATATTACTATAAAGAAAACCTTCTGCGCTGCCCCAGGTGCGTATTCAAGGCGGTTCCGCCGCGGCTCTGTCCGGCCTGCGGCAAGGATTATATCCGTTATGCCGGCAGCGGCACGGAGAAGATAGAGAGCGAAATAGCGCGCATCTTCCCGCAGGCAAAGATATGCCGCTGGGATGATGCCGCTTCCCGTAAACTTTCCGCCGGGAGCCGGATAGTGATAGCGACCTCCGCGATTACCAGGCAGGAGGACGCCGGATTCGACCTTGTCGGGGTGCTTTCCGCCGACGGCGCACTTAACCGGCTGGATTTCCGCTCAGCCGAGAAGGTTTTCTCCTTGCTTGCCGGGCTCTGCTCCGTGGCCCGCAAGAATATGATCATACAGACCGCTTTCCCGGGCCACCACTGTTTTTCCTGGCTGGTCCGAAAAGACCCGATGGTTTTTTATAAAGAAGAATTGAAACAGAGAAAACAGTTTGCCTTTCCTCCGTTCAGCCATTTCGCGGAGGTAAAACTGCGCGGACCCGACGAAGACAAGGCGGTAAAAGCGCAGGAAGCCCTCGTTTCCTTGCTTGCCGAAAAAAGCGGAAAGAAGAAGGCGTATGAAATATTTTCCAGCGGACCGGGCCGGCCGCCGAAGTTAAGGGGCAATTTTTACCGTCAGATCATTGTCCGCGGCAGGTCTGCGGAAAGGATGTCGGACGCCCTGAAAAAATCGCTGAAAGATTTCCGCCGTTCGGGTATAATAGTGACAGTGGATGTGGACTAATTCCGGGGTAGTGCGCTGTTAAATACAGCGCACAGAGCAATCGAAAATCGAGAATCGAAAGTAGAGAAAAGAAGTATTTCGATGCGGTCAAATTTCCACTTTCGATTTTCAGAACCAAAAAGTTTGCGCTGCTTGATAAATTTTTTAGACAGCGCTCTGAGTCCGCCACTGATAGGAGGGATGATAATCAATCCCCCCTCCCGGTCCCTCCCCACTAAGGGGGAGGGAAAAAACTAAAGCAAGGGTATCGTAACCGTTAAACGATAGACGAGTTTTAATATCGGCAACAGTTAGGCATATAAAATATGAAAATAGTCTTTTTCGGGAGTTCGAAATTTGCTTTGAAACCGCTGGCCGGGCTGATAGAGGCCGGGTTTGCGCCTGTTTGTGTTGTTACACAGCCGGACAAGCATAAGGCGCGCGGGATGCGGGCGGCAGGGACTGCCGTAAAAGAAGAAAGCCTGCGCCTGGGGATGCGGATCCTTCAGCCGGAGAATATAAACGACGCCGCGTCGCTTAATTTCTTGAGAGGTCTCAACGCTGATTTATTCGTGGTAGCCGCCTACGGCCGGATGCTCTCCGAACAAATCCTGTCCCTTCCGGGAATAATGGCAATCAATCTGCACCCTTCTTTGCTTCCTAAATATAGGGGCGCCGCTCCCTTGAACTGGGCCCTGATAAACGGGGATAAATCCACCGGTGTATGCGTGGTCAGGATGGTCGCAAGAATGGACGCGGGCCCTGTTTTGCGTTCCATGGAAAGAGATATACCGGAAGACGAAGACGCGATTAGCCTGGGAGAACGTCTTTCCGCGGCAGGGGCGGAATTACTGGTCGAGGCCGTAAAAGATATCGAAAAGGGCGTTTGGAAGGAGGTCCCGCAGAAGGAAGAAAAGGCTACCTTCGCGCGGCTTCTGAAAAAGGAAGACGGCCGGATAGACTGGAATAAACCGGCTTTTTCTATCCATAACCTGGTGCGCGGCTGCGCCGGCTGGCCGGGGACCTTTTCGTATTTTCGCGGAAAGACGATAAAAATAACCAAGGCGGTGGATACCGGATGCATAGCGGAGGGCATTCCTCCCGGGGAAATAATTTCCGTTGATGAAAGAGGCCTGGAAATAGCCTGCGGTAGAGGAAGTATCAGTGTAATGGCACTCCAGCCGGAGAGTAAAAAAGAGATGACGGCGCGAGAGTTCATAAACGGCTATAAACCTTTGAAAGGAGAACACTTTACGGCCTGCTAAAAAAAACGTTGACAAGGTCCCAGGTGGTGTGTATAGTAAATCACATCGTAGACCCCCAAAAAAAGAAGAAAAGACGAGCTTATAATACAGAAAAGAAAGTTTTTAAAGTGATAACACGCCTTCAGCATCCTCTAAAGTATATCGTTTTCGTTATTGTGCTCGGAAGCTCCCTCTCTGTTCTTTTACCCGGGCGCACCGCTTGTGCCCAGACCGCTCCGTGCCGGCCGCAGGCAGAATCCCCTTCCGGTTTTGTTACCATAAAATCCGAACCTGTTTCCACTATTATCGAAAACGCGCGCAGACTTTCTTCCGCAGAGAAGCATGAGGAAGCAATAGTTTCTTACAATCACGCCCTGGACGTGTCGCGCGACAAAGCCGAGAAAAAGGCCCTTTTAAAGGAAAAAAAGCAGGCGCGCGCGGCTATGCAGAAGAAAGAGCACAGGCTTAAAATTGCTGAAAAAAAGTCCGCGGCGGAAGCGCGTAAAGAACAGGCGGCGCAGCAAAAAGAAGAACTGCGCAGAGAACGCGAGCAAAAACTTTCGCAGCAGCGCGCCGTTGCCGAAGCCAGGAAGCAGGAATTAGCTGATAAACAAGAGCAATTGCGCAAAGAGCGTGAAGATAAACTCGCCCTGCAGAGGCAGGAAGCCGAAGCTAAACAGCAGGCCGCGCAGGAGCGTAAAGAAGAGCTTTTGAAGCAAAAAGAGCAGAAACGAGCTGAGGCCGCAGCCGCGCTGGAAGCAAAACGCCTGCAGGAAGCGCAGAGCAAAGAAGAGCTCAGGCAGCAGCGGGAGCAGCAGTTATCGGAAAAACGCGCCGCTGCCGAAGCCAGGAAGCAGGAATTAGCTGATAAACAAGAGCAATTGCGCAAAGAGCGTGAAGATACACTCGCCCGGCAGAAACAGGAAGCCGAAGCCAAACAGCAGGCCGCGCGGGAGCGCAAAGAAGAGCTTTTGAGGCAAAAAGAGCAGAAACGAGCTGAGGCGTCAGCCGCGCTGGAAGCAAAACGCCTGCAGGAAGCGCAAAGCAAAGAAGAGCTCAGGCAGCAGCGGGAGCAGCAATTGTCGGAAAAACGCGCCGCTGCCGAAGCCAAAAAACAGGAGTTAGCTGATAAACAAGAGCAGTTGCGCAAAGAGCGTGAGGACAATATTGCCCGGCAGAAACAGGAAGCCGAAGCCAAACAGCAGGCCGCGCAGGAGCGTAGAGAAGAGCTTTTGAAGCAAAGGGAGCAGAAACGTGTAGAGGCCGCAGCCGCCGCGGAAGTCCGCAAAGAACAGGCGCAAGAGCAAAAGGAAGAACTGCGCAGAGAACGCGAGCAAAAACTTTCGCAGCAGCGCGTTGCTGCCGAAGCCAAGAAGCAGGAAGCGGCTGTCAGGCGTGAACAACTGCAAAAAGAGCGTCAGGATACACTCGCCCGGCAGAAGCAGGAAGCCGAAGTCAAACAGCAGGCCGCGCAGGAGCGCAAAGAAGAGCTTTTGAGGCAAAAAGAAGAGAAAAAGGTTCAAGCCGAAAGAGACGCGGCCATAAGACAGGAGCATTTGAAAAAAGAGCGGGAAGCCAAACTCGCGGCGCGGCGTGCCGACCTTGATGCGAAAAAAAGGACCGCCGCCGCGGAAAAAGAAAGAAAGGCCGCGGAAGCGAAAGCCAGGAAAGACGCGGCATTGGCTGAAAGAGCGCGCAGGCAGAAATAAGCATTAGTGAATATATATTTTTACAGGAGCCGAATGAAAATCACAAAAACCGTTAGGAAGATAATCTCGTGCCTTGTCCTCATTAACTTTCTTTTATACGGGATCCCGGTTTATGCCCAGGATGAGAGTTTAAGTCAGGGAAATTCTTCCGGCCTGACGGCTGAAGTCCAGTCTTTACGGACAAAGGTGGACCATTTGGAGAAGACCGTGGCCGGACAGGCGGAATTGATCGCCCAGCAGACAAAGGTGTTGGAAAAGATCGCGGAAGTGGTGCCTGAAGTCAAGGCAATGCTCGCTCCTCCCGAACCAAAGACCCTGGTAAAGAAGTTTATGGTAAGCGGAGCCCGGCTTTTTAACGCGGCGGAACTGGAAAAGGTATTAGTTAAATATCAAAGCAAAGAGCTTTCGATGAGCGATCTGAAGAAAGCCGCCGACGATATCACGGCGCTTTACCGCAAGAAGGGATATCTGGTCAGCCTTGCTTATCTGCCGCCGCAGGAGATATCCGGCGATACAGTAGAGTTCAACGTGGTCGAAGGCAGGGTAGGCGAGATCACGGTGGAGAAACCCAAATACAGCAAACCGGAGGTCATCAGGCGCAGGTTCCTGGTGGAGAAAGGCCAGATACTCAATTCCGCCAGGATCGAATCTTCCCTGAAACAGATAAACAAACAGCCCGACCGGACAGTCCGCGCGGTATTGTCTCCCGGAGCCACTCCGGAAACATCCGACATCCTGCTGAAGGTTGAGAATGAAAGGTCTCCACATCATTTCTCCGCTGAGCTCAATAACCGCGGCACCAGATATACCAGCCTCAACCGCTGGGGCTTGGGTTACAGGAATACCAACCTGTTAGGCAACGATGATATTCTTGCCTTGAGATTTATTGCCAACAGCAAAACAGAGGTTTATAGCGGGAGCGCGGTTTACGATATGCCTGTATCGAGATACAACACCCGCGCCGGCGCTTATGCCGCTTATTCGAAGGCGGACATCGGAGGACAGTTCGCCGTTCCCGGGCTTTCCCCTACCGGCCATGCGGAACTTTGGGGTTTATACGTTACTCATCCCTGGCTCGATAAGGAATTTGTTGATGAGGATTCAGGTTCCAGCCTAACCTTGACCAGCAATCTTACCGCCGGGCTGGATTCCTTGAGCGTCTATAACAAGATCATGGGAAATGAAACTGCCCATGATGAACTGCGGATCCTTAAGGCAGGCATAAATTTTGAAGAAAAAGATAATCTGGGCCGCACTGGTTTGCTTACCGAAGCCCATTTCGGCATACCGGAGTTCCTCGGTTCCATGGATAAGCATGACGAGAGTGCCAGTCGTATCGACTCCGGAGGAGAATTCCAGAAATACACCGGTTCCATTTCCAGGGTCACCAGGCTGCCCGGTCAAATGTATTTGGTAAATTCTTTTAAAGGTCAGTACACGCCTTTCGCGCTTGTCAGCGGAGCGCAGATGACGCTCGGCGGAGCGGACAGCGTAAGAGGGTTCCAGGAGAACGAATATCTGGCGGATTACGGTTGGATCAACACCGTGGAACTGCGCATGCCGCCATTCCTGCTTCCATCCATATTGAAAGTCCCGTTCGATAAGAAACACACCAGGCTTATCGATGCCGTGCAGGTGGTGGGTTTTATTGATACAGGTAAAGGATACGTTAATAAGCATGTAGGTGAGGATAATGAAAAACTATTGGTCGGCGCCGGTTTCGGTTTCCGTTTCGACCTGTATGAGCATCTGCGCGCCCGCATAGATTTCGGATTCCCGTTAGGTAAAGAAAAGCCCAGCGACGATTCCAACAGCAGGGTGCATTTCGGGATGCAATACGACTGGTAAGCGCGCTTATAATAAGTCATTCTTATGGTTACAGCGCGCAGGGCGAGCGAAATCCGGGGCCTTTTGCGATAATACCCGGGCCGGCGTAATCCGTAATTTATCATTATTTATAAAATCCTTTACTACCTATATTAAACCGATGGCAGGGGGAAAAATGAGAAATAAAGGTCGGTATATAAAAATGAATAAGGCAGTTGTTGTCATCGTATCCGCATTGCTGGCGCTTACGAATTGTCATACAGCCGCGTTCGCCGGAGATCTCCCCGCAGGGGCCGTGGTTCAGGCCGGCAATGCCGCTATTACTTCCGACGGCACGAATATGACCGTGGCTACCGGCTCCGCCAAGACCTGGATAGACTGGAGCGGAGGTTTCAATAT
>Ga0302252_1001406_pt1 | contig 14061 bp, 11 predicted proteins | sample AAG_RA_Leu_MG_FD_193511 | JGI IMG/M metagenome (GOLD analysis project Ga0302252, IMG submission 193511) | Enriched activated sludge microbial communities from anaerobic digester in WTTP, New Holstein, Wisconsin, United States - AAG_RA_Leu | ecosystem: Engineered > Bioreactor > Anaerobic >...
TGTCGAGAATGACCTTTTCGATCATTTCTGTTTTTATTCCGAGTTGAAACTCTTTCAATTTTTCAGCAAGTTGCTCTCCATCAACTAGGTCTATAGGTGGCGCGCCGTCTCGTGTTGCTTCCTTGACGGCAGCAGGAGTAAACGTACCAGTAGTTATAAACAGCCCCTTGTCGGCTCTTCCGACCATTGCCCCTCTGAAATCCCTGATGTCGCCAGCGGATACCGTCCCTTGATATTTTTTACATTGAAAGATTACGTGAAAGCTCATGAAGCCATGGATTTTTGCAATGCCTTTTCCATCAATTCCGCCATCACCGGTACGGCCAGTAACCTCGACCTGGACAAAGCCAGATTCTCTCAATAAGCGCTGAGTAAGCCTTTCAAAGGCATCTGATGACACTTCTTTTGTGAGAACCCGGTAAAGCTCTTCACGCCAACCCTGCGTTTCAGGTGCATCAATATCTTCAAGCTCTATTTGCTCATTTTTTTCTTTTTTATGGGGCTTAGTAGCTAATTTGTCGGCTTCGCGAACCATTTTTACGACATCTTGCGGGGAAACCTGTTTTTTCTCCTTTGCAAGTTTTGTCAAAGCCCATACACCCCTGCTCGAATTTTCAAGAAAACCATATTTTTTCAGATATGTCCTTGCCCATGCCAACCGATAAGCAACTTCTGTCATGTTGCTTTTATCAGGGCTATGCGGAACGGATGAAATTTCTTCACTGATTTTTTCTATTTCTATAACTTTATCGTAAATTTCATCAATGGATCCAGAGCCACCAAGAGCAATCAAAGCATTGAGCAGTGGGTTCATTAATTCATCAAATGTTGGCATTTTATTACTCATGATTTTTCCTCTTTTGGTAGTTCAAATACGTTATCGACCGGTTCATGCGCATGAACTGGCGATCTGCTCCGGTAGCCTTAAAGGTGTCGTCGAGCGCCATAAAGGTGAATTTTCCATCCGTAGAGAGGTTCTACGCTCCTGAACGTCATCCTGCGTTTGTTTATGGAATCGTTATGGGAGATTTCACTCCCTATCTCCCAAGCGCACCCTCTCCATCGCCTTCATCACCGCATCCACGATCTTCACGTAGCCGGTACAGCGGCACAGGTTGCCCGAAAGTCCCTCCCTGATCTGTTCCCGCGTATGGTCCCGGCCACTGCGGATCAGCGCCAGGGCGGCCATCTCCATGCCCGGAGTGCAGAAGCCGCACTGGACCGCTCCTTCCCCGGCAAAGGCCCGGCGGATCTCGATCCCCTCGCGGCTCAACTCCAGCCCCTCGACGGTGGTGACACTGGTTCCTTCCAGTTGGGCAGCCACCATCAGGCAGGAAAGGCGTGCCTCGCCGTCCACCAGGATGGTGCAGGCCCCGCATTCGCCTGTGCCGCACCCCTCCTTGGTCCCGGTCAGACCCAGGTCCACCCGCAGCAGGTCCACCACCCGCCGGTCGTCCGGGACGTAAATGTCCATCATGTTTCCGTTGAGTTCGAAGGTGAGTTTCACGATATTCCTTTCAGGCAAAAACACAGGCCGGCCGCTAGCGGCCGGCCTCTATCGCCTCCAGCGCCCGCGAAGGGGTGAGGGGGGCATGACAAAGGCGGATGCCGCAGGCGTCGGCGAGCGCGTTGGCCACCGCCGGCAGCGGGCCGTTCATGGCAACCTCGCCGATCCCCTTCATGCCGAAGGGGCCGGTGGCTTCGTTGCCGTGATACGGTATGGAGACGATGTCCGGCGCGTCCATGGTGCCGGGGATCAGGTAGGTTGAGAGGTCCTTGCTCAGCACTTTTCCTTCACGGGTGACCAGATCTTCGGTCAGGGCATAGCCCAGGCCCTGGCCGACTCCACCATGTACCTGCTGCTCGAACATGGCGGGGTTCACGACCCTGCCGCCGTCGGTTGCGGCCAGGTAATCCATGACCCTGATAACGCCGGTGGCCAGGTCCACCTGGACACGGGCCAGGTGGGCGCCGTAGGCTAAGATTACGTGGGGAAAGCCGATAAAGAATCCCTTCGCGGTATCCGGGACATCCTCGCAGACCGGGGCGACGTACTGATTGATGCACACCCGGTCCTCCCGGGGCATGAAGGACGCCAGCCGCTCCAGGGGTACCTCCCGGCCGCTGGGGAGATGGATCACCTTTCCGGGAACGAGGCGCAGGTCCTTGTCGCTGTCGACGAAGAGGAGAAGCCCGGCGCGGTTGATGACGCGGGCCTTGAGATCCTCGCAGGCCTGGATGAGGGCGTTGCCGTATGTGAAGGTGGTGCGCCCCGCGGCCGAGGAGCCGGACGGATAGGCGGTGGCGGTGTCCGGCTGGAAGAGGTCCATGGCCGAGGCCTCCTGGCAGAGGATGTGTCCCGCCATCTGCAGGAAGGCGCAGGAGTTGCCCTGGCCCATATCAGACACGGCGTTGTGCACCGTGAACCTTCCATCCGGTCCCAGCTCCACCTTGGCAATGGCGGAGTCGCGCACCCCGCCGCCGTACCCGGCCGCGTTGAATATCGCGGCCAGCCCCGCGCCCCGCCTGGTTCCGGGAGGAGCGCCACGTTTCCATTCCTCCCGCTCCCTCCAGAACGGGTGGTCGCGGAGGAGCTCCAGGCATCCGGCCACGCCGGTGGAGGTTACGAGCCGAACCCCGGCGCAGTTGGTGTCGCCATCCGTCAGGGCGTTTTGCAGGCGCAGTCCCATGGGGTCCATGCCCAGCTCTTTTGCCAGCATGTCCATCATGGATTCAAAGGCGAAGGTCACCTGACACACGCCGAAGGCGCGCATGGCCCCTGCCACCGGGTTGTTGGTGTGGACGCACTTTCCGCGAATCAGGTTGTGGGGGATGCGGTAGGGTCCCCCGGCATGCTCCATGCCCAGCTCCATCACCTCTCCCCCCAGGTGGGCATAGGCGCCGGTGTCATAGATCAGTTCGCACTCCAGGGCATGGAGCGTCCCGTCCCGTTTCGCCCCCAGCCGGTAGCGCATCCGGCAGGCGTGTCTCCGGTAGCCGGCGGCCAGGTTCTCCTCCCGTTCCCACTGCATCTTCACCGGCCTGCCGTCAGCGTGGAGAGCGGCAAGGGCCAGAAGACACTGTACCGTGGCGCCGTCCTTGCCGCCGAATCCGCCCCCCAGGCACGGGCTCGCGATGCGGATCCTGTCGAACGGAATGCCCAGGGCATGCCCGATCTCCAGTCGATCGCGGAAGGGGGACTGGGTGGAGACGGTCATGGAGATGGCGCCGTCTTCCTCCAATTGCGCGGTTCCGTTTTCCGTTTCGAGGAAGATATGGGCCTGCACAGGGGTGGAAAATTCCCCTTCCGCAACCGCATCGCACTCCGCGAACGCGGCCAGGGCTTCTCCTTTGCGGATCTCGGCGGCCATCAGCAGGTTGTTCTCCCTGTCGGCATGGATGAGGGGTGCGCCGTCCGCCATGGCCTCCCTGGGATCGAAGACCGCGGTGAGCGGCTCGATAACGGCTTTTACCAAGGGGACCGCCACCTTGAGGGCCTCGCGTGTCTCCGCCAGAATCAGGGCCACGGCATCCCCGGTATAGCGCACCACGTCATCGGCCAGCACCGGCGTGTCCTTGTGGATGATACCGTGGCGGTTGGGTCCGGGCACATCCCCGGCAGTCAGTACCTTGAGCACGCCGGGCACGGCCAGGGCGGCCGATACGTCCAGCGACGTCAGCCTGCCGTGGGCCGCGCCGGCACGCGCTACCCCCGCCCATAGCAGGTTGTCAGGGTAGATATCCGCTGCGAAACGCTCCCGGCCGGAGGCCTTCGAGTATGCGTCGCTACGAATTTCCGGTTTTCCGATTTCCATCCGCTCCCTGTCTATTGTCATGCGGACCTGCCTCCTTCGCGGATCGATCTGATCTCTTCACTCAATGCCTCTGCGAACGCCTCCATAACTGCTATCTTTTTTAGGGTGACGCGGATCCATCCCGGATAGCGGAAGCCGGTCATGGAGCGGACCATCATGCCACGCTTCATCAGCCGCCGGTACATGAGCATGTCGTTTATGGGAACCTTGATCATCAGGTAGTTGCCTTCGCGGCCCACCGTCTCCAGTCCGAGGGCGTCGCAGGTCGTCATCAGGAAGGCTCGCCCGTCTCTGACCAGAGCGCGGGTGGCCGCGATATGGTCCGCGTCGTCGGCCAGGGCCGCCAGGGCGGCCCGCTGCGCCAGTATGTTCACCGAGTAGGCGATGCTGGTCCGCCGGACCATCTCCACCACCCCGGCCGTACCTGTCAGGTAGCCGGCGCGCAGCCCGGCCAGGGCGTACATCTTGGAGAATGTGCGGAAGGAGATGAGATTGGGGAAGCGATCCATCAGGGCAACGGCGTCAGGATACGCTCCGTCCTCCACGAACTCCCTGTAGGCCTCGTCCACCACCACGATCCGCTCCTCTCCCGCCCTCTCCAGGAAATCGGTCAGGAGCCCTTCGTCCCACCAGCCGCCGGTGGGGTTGTTGGGGTTGCAGAGAAAGATGATCTTGGTGCGGCCATCGATGCAGTCCAGCATTCCCTGCGGGTCGAAGGAGTAGTCGCGCAGGGGAACCAGCCTGGCCTGGATTCCGGAGAACTCGGCAACCCATTCATACACGGCAAAAGTCCTGTCCGCGGTGATGATGTTGTCTCCGGGCTCGCAAAAAGCCTTGATTACCGAGGAGATTACCTCGCAGGAGCCGTTTCCCACCAGGATCCTCTCCGGAGAGACTCCCATCCTCCGCCCGAGGGCCTCCCGCAGGTCGAAGGAGTCGCCGCTGGGGTAAACGGCCGCCGCCTCGGGAGGGAACTCGGCGATGGCGCGGGCCGCGGCAGGGGGAGGTCCCAGGGGGTTTTCGTTGTTATTGAGCCGATGGAGGAAAGGCGCACCGTACTCGCGCATCAGCAGGTGATCCGGCTTGCTGGGGATATAGGCGTCAAAGCAACGCACATATTCGGGAACGATGGCGTCCAGATTCATGGCCGGACATTCCCCCGGGAATGGTCATAGATAACCAGGTCTCCCTGTCCGGCGTCGGGAATGAGCAGCCGCGGAGCGAATCCGCATTGCGCCAGGGCGTCGGCGAAGGCCGTGTCTTCGCTGCGTCCGGTGTTGATCTCAACGAGGAAATTGGCTATTCCTTCGCTCTCCAGCAGGTCCAGATGGCCCTCAAGATTGGCGGCCATGTCCCTCCCGGCGCACAGCGGGCGGATAATCGCCAGGGAACGGGAATAGTCCAGTTCCACCGCCAGCACCGAAACATCCCGCGCCAGGCCGCGGTCCCCGGCGCTTTCCCGCACCTGCCGCGGCAGGCAGAGCCTTTCGTACTGCTGGTGGAGAAAGGCCGCGAGGACGGGGGAGCAATAGACTATCCCGCCGCTCTCCTCCCTCAGTTGTCGGAAATAGTAGACGGAGCGGGAGGCCTGACCGTCCACGCCCGCCATTTGCAGTTCGCCCAGGAAATCAAAGAAACGCTCGTATCCCGCCAGCGGACCCTGCCGGCGCAGCAGCCCCCGGGCCCTGGTGCGGGAGACGCGGCCGACCGCCTCGTCCAGGAGCATGGTCAGGGTATTGTCGTCCGGGTCGTCACGGAAGAGGTATGGTCCATACATCTCGATGCACGTTTCCGTCAGATGCGCCCAGAGCACGCCCCCTGTAATCCAGTCGCCCGCCACGGCCAGGAGCGCGTGCAGCCTCCCGGCGGCCAGCATGTCAGCGGCCATGGAGGGGCGGGCGAGGAAGTGGGGGATGAACGGAGCGCCGGAGGCATTCACCATGGCCGCGAAGTGCCGCACATCGTCGCGGGAAGGCTCGGAAATCATTGGGCCTGGACCGCCGGAGGGGGGCAGGGGGACGTTGCGGGCAGGTTCATAGTCCCTGTCCATGGTCAGGCGGATCACCACCCGATCGTTGTCGCCGAAGTCCAGTCGGAGGCTGGAGACTGAACGAGCCGCAATCATCGGGCCCAGCATCTCCAGGGAGTCCTCGCTGTCATGGCTGACGCGCCAGGTCAGGTTGAAGGCGCGCATGTCCGGATTGGCCGCATGGAAGGAAAGAGAGAGCGAGAGACGGTACCCTTCGTCCCCAAGTGCAATCTCCAGCGATGATTCCCGTGCGGCCCTTGACATATAGAATGAGAACAGCTCTTCCACAGCCAGGGTCAACGCGCCGCTCTCCCGGTCGCCGAGACTGAAGCCCCTTGCCCCCTTGTCCGCGAACTCCATGGCAAGGGGGAGGAACGGAGCGGTGAAGGGGATGCGAAGCAGGGCGTCTTTCCGGGTAAGTATATGCTGTGTCATTTGGATGCCTTTTTCTTGTCGCAGGTTAGAGGAAAGGTCGGCTTGTGGTACTTGTTTTTCGTTATTAACGGCGTCCGTATGGCTCACTCAGTTCCCAGTCCTTCCGTATCATTTCCACCAGGTCGCGTCCGCGGGCTGAATGAATCTTCATGCCGTCGAAGTCCGGGTCAACGAAGTGCTTTTGCATCAGCAGGCCGTCGTCCCCGAACCATATGGGGAGGAGGCCTCCCAGGGTGCAGCCGTGTTTGCGCAGCAGCTCGACGGCGCCTCCAGACCATGGCTTGCCCAGGTCGATGAAAAACTGGCACAGGGCGTAGCCGTCTTCCCGCAGTTCCCTTTCCAGCGCGTCCAGATGGTCGGCCAGATCTTTTCCTGGTGTTGTTATCGAGCATCTGGCGACGCCGGCATAGTCAAAGCGCTTCACTTCCATCTCCGCGCCGGTATCGGGGAGGTCGGCATGGGGCGCGAGTAGTTCCCGGTCCAGGTTCAGGCCGTCCAGGATCCATTTTACCTCATTGACATATGGAGCGGGGAGGTAAAGGGGCCTGTGGCCATCGCGGTCCACCCGGAAAAAGACCAGGCAGCCGACCCTCCCTGCCGCGCTTTGTTCCGCTTCGTATGCCTCCGCGGGCATCAGGGCGGGTTCCACCGCGGTTTCAAGCGCCCTTGCATGTCTGGAGAGTTTCTGGGTGGTGACATGGTTGCAGACCGCCTCGCCGAAAAAGCCATCGATGCCTTCCCGTCCCGCCAGTTTCAGCAGCAATTCATTGGTCCTGAAGAATGCCAGGGTGGAACGGTACCCGGGCAGGGTAAGTCCCACTCCGTACTCATAGAGGTTGGGGTTGGGCGCGGCGCCGCGGTAGAGGGCGACATGGGAAACCACGTCGCCGGAGGCGGCCCGGGCGACCACGCTGTGAATGTTTCTCCGGAGGTTTTCCTCTGCCAGTCTTTCCGGTATGTAATAGGTATCGATGGGATATCCATCGCCGTAAACCGCATAGAAAAGCCGGGCCACGCCCGGACCGTCCGATGGCTCGAAATAACCGGCGGAATATTCCTGCCCATCCGGGATGGCGTGGCGCTCGCCGGCCAGGAGCTTAATGGCTTCCTCTCTGTTCATGGATACTCTCTCCGTTTATGTGGTTTGCGCCGCAGGTTCCGTCATGTGCCGGCGCATGCGCAAGTGATTTCACCTTTTCCCATGGCGCAAAATACCCTAAATGTGGCGACCCCGCAAATTCAAAATCCATCAGTGCGCTGAAATACTTCAAGTTGCAGGGAAGCTTTTTCCGGAAAGCTGTGCTACCCTGTTGCCAGCGTTCCCTTCCGGCCATAGTCCATGCCGGCGACAGGGATTAACTTCGTGAAATGGAGAGTGCAATGAGGTATATGCTTGGTCTCGATGAAGGAAGAAACGAGCCCATCAAGGACCTGGACAACGCCAGGAGAGTCGTCCTCGTGGACGAGGAAACGGTGGGGGCGCAAGACATTACTTTTGCCTATTGCAGGTTTGAGGCGAAGACATCCACCCACAAGAGGCACGTTCATCCGGACGCGGAGGAGGTGATCCATATCCTTTCGGGAAGGGGGATCAGCGGCCTCGATGAAACTGAGGTGGAGATGGCCAAAGGCGACACCATGTTCGTGCCGCGAGGCGCGGAGCACTGGTTCTATAATCCCTTCGACGAGCCTGTTGAGATGGTGTTCGTGTACACGAGGCCCTCTCTGAAGTCGGCGGGCTACCGGATTGTGGAATAGACATCCATGCGAGAGATACTGAAGCCCTGTTGTCTGGAAGAGTTTTTTTTCTTTCTGGACCGGCATCCTGACGCCCTGCCCATGGCGGGAGGAACCGACCTGCTGGTAAAGCTGCGCAAGGAAACGGGCACGGATCATCGGCCGCTGATCCTGCTTTCCGGCGTGAAGGAGCTGAATGGGGTGCGGGATACGGGAAGCGAAATCTCCATCGGCGCCGCCACGCCTCTGTCCAGGCTGATCTCCGACCCCTTGCCGGCGCTGCATGCCCCTGTCCTTGTCCATGCGGTCAGGACCATAGGCGGCCCTGCCGTGAGGAACATGGCCACCATCGGCGGCAATATCTGTACTGCGTCACCCGCCGGAGACTCGCTCCCGCCCCTGTACATCCTGGGTGCGGAGGTGGAGCTGGCTTCCCGGGCGGGAATGCGACGACTTCCCATCGAAGAATTCGTCTCGGGTCCGGGGCGCACGCAGCTGGGAAACCATGAGATCATCACCCGCGTCCTGATCCCTCACACGGGGCCCTTTCCCTGTCAGTCATTCGAAAAGGTGGGCCTGCGCAGGTCCCTGGCGGTGGCTGTTGTCAGTTTCGCGGCAATGTTGAGGCTTTCCCCTGACGGAACGGTGGAGGAGGCTCGCTTTGCCTGGGGGAGCGTTGCGCCCACGGTTGCGCGTGTCCCGCAACTGGAGGCTGGTCTGGCCGGCAGGCGGCTCGATGCCGATGCCATCCGCTTTGCGGCTGATTCAGTTCGAGGTTTTGTAGCGCCCATCGACGATATAAGGGCCACCGCCGGATACCGGCGCTCTGTGGCTTCAAACCTGCTGGTCCGTTTTCTGGAAGGCATCCATGGCTGAACGTTCCGGGCTCTTTTCCATCGGCTTCCTGGTCATCAATATCCAGTTCGCGTTGGTGACGGCCATCGCGGCGCTGTTTTTCGCCTTTTCCGGGTATCTGGCGAGCCTGGGGATCGGCCCCGGCGCGGCCGGTTTCATCATCAGCGCCGACGCCCTGGCTGCCTTGTTAATCCAGCCGGTTATCGCCCCGTTGGTGCATCCCGGAGTCGCCCGGCGCTGGCTGCTGGGCGGCTCCCTGGTGTTTTCCGCGGCGCTTTTCATGCTGGCGCAGGCTGACTCGGCGCCTTTGATGATAGCCGCCCGGCTCTTGCAGGGCGCCGGTTTCATCTGCGTCGTTTCCGCGCTCGTGACGATGGTGGTCCAATGCATCCCGCCGGAGATGAGCGGGCGGGCATTCGGCTGGATTTCCCTTATCCGTCTGATACCCTATGCCGTCATACCGCTGTTCTTTGATCTCATGAAGCTTGCGCCGTCTTCCTTCGGCGGGGCGCTCAAACTGGCCGGCTTTGCCGCTCTCATGCCGATTCTGGCCCTGGCGCTCCCGCGTGCTCGTCACTCGCAACAGGGCGCCGCCGTTGCTCCGGGTCTGTCCGGGATGCTGGAGAGTCTCCGTTCCCCGGCGGCGCTGATGGTGCTCCTTTCCTCGCTGTTCTTTTTCTGCGGCTATGCGGCCGTTTTCTTCTATCTGAAGCAGTTCGGCGTCAGCAGGGGGATAACCGACGCAAGCCTCTTCTTTACCATCGCCACGGTTGCGATGATTGTGATCAGAATCTCCGGAGGGTGGCTTTTTGATCGCTACGACAAGGTCATGATGTGCGTTGCCGGGCTTTTCGCGGCGGCTCTCAGCTATGCTCTCCTGCCGGCATGCTCATCGAGCGTGATGTTTTTTGCCCTGGCAGGTATTGCCGGAGTGGGGTGGGGGGTGTCGATGCCGTTGCAGGCCGCGGTGATGTTTGATATCTCGGACCCTCGGGCGCGCGCCATGAACCAGAATCTCCTGATGGTGATGATGCAGGCCGGTTTCTTTCTCGGGCCACTGCTGGGCGGCTGGATAATCTCTGTTTCCGGGTATAAAGCCCTTTTTGCATGCCTGGCGGCCCTGACGCTGGCGTCCATGATCATGATGGCGGCCGTGAGGAGAGTGGTGAAATAATGGCGAGGTGTTCAGTCTGACAACCACTCGCGGCCGGGCTTTTTTCCCGCCTGTCTGTCCAGGCGCGGAGGTCTTACCTCCATCTTCCATCTGCTTCTTCAATGCCTTTCCGGCCGATAGAGGCGTTCCTGAAAATGGGTGAAACAGCAGCGTGCCGTTTCGCTTGTCCCGGCTGACCCGGTTCATACCCTGGGCGTCGGGATGAAAAAACTGTTACCGTCAGGGCGCAAACAGTGCTATTTTGTGCGCAATCCGCCAGTGAAACGCGGATTTTACCGTATCTGGCCGCACCGGCCCGCACTGACGGTATGTGAGAAAGGAGTCCCGGACTTTTTTATGAGAACGTCAAAAAAACGGATCGAGGTTTCAGGAAGTCTGTCTTTCAAAAAGACTGACATGGACTTCCTGAGGAGCGACCGCATAGCGCTGCTGGAAAAGATAGATGAATGCGGTTCCATCAACAAGGCCGCCAAACTTGTGGGCATGAGCTACAAGACGGCCTGGGATTCCATCAATTCCATGAGCAATCTTTCCGAGAAGCCCCTTTTCGTGCGTATGGCCGGCGGCAAGTCGGGAGGAGGGACTACCCTTACGGAGGAGGGAAAGGAACTGGTCAGAAAGTACCGCCTCATCCAGAAGGAGCACGAAAAGTTCCTTACCAGCCTGGAAGACAAGATGCTCGATGTGGATGTGAACAATCTGTACCGTTTCCTCGAGAAGGTTTCATCCAAAGTGAGCGCCAGAAACGCTTTCATAGGCAAAGTGGTGAACATCGTCAAGGGAGAGGTGAAGTCGGAGGTGACCATGGCCATCCAGGGTGGAGGCCGTATCATCGCCATCATCACCAACGAAAGCGTGGAAAGCCTCGACCTCCATGAGGGAATATTCGCCTATGCGATCATCAAGGCGAATTCCGTCATCATAGGTTCCGGCGACTGTGACCTGAGGGTCAGTCTCAGCAATAAGCTGCAGGGAAAGATTATCAGCCTGGAAAGCCACCTCATCACCACCGATGTCATAGTCGAACTGCCCGGAGGAAATACCATCAGCGCAATCATCCCCAATGAGTGCGCCCGGTCTCTTGACCTGAAGAAAGGCGAAGTGGTGTATGCCATGTTCAATGCCGCCAGTGTCATCCTGGGCACCGACTGACCGTTATTCAGTCCATGATGAATGGCCGGTTTCTCCCGGCCTTCCGGCAAGCAACTTCAGACAAAGTTCATGGAAGAGAGGTATCATCAGATGAAGAGAAAAACCGTAACCCTGCTGGCGGGCGCATTGATCGCGGCCGCTTCCCTGGCTGTTGCCGCGTCAGCCCTGACACTTCCCAAGGGTTATCAGAAGTGGCGTAAGAGCAAACAGCATATCGTAAATGACAGGAAATCCCTCTTTTACGGCATTCACTATACCTATGTGGACGCCAGGGCCATGAAGGCATTCGAGAAGGGGGGGCCGTATCCCGAGGGGAGCACGTTTGTCGTTGAACAGTTCACCATCAGTGACAAGGGCGGAAAACCGGTTCCTGGAAAGAAGTCCATGATTGTTATGATGAAGAAGGACAAGCGCTTTAAGGAAACCGGGGGATGGCGGTTCTCCGGTTTCACGGCGGCCGGCCGGCCAAGCGGGCTGGACCCGGTTAAGAACTGTTTTGAGTGTCACCTCAAGGATGCGGCTGACCGCGATTACGTTATCTCCAAGTATTCGGAATTCAGGTAGAAAATGCCAGCGGTCCGAGTCGGGGCGGGGTTTTCCAGTAGAGGGAAATCCTGCCTTGACACGTTCCGGGCATTTGATGTAACGTAGTGCGTCCCGCCACCGGAAGGGACTGACTATCACCGGAAAGTTCCTTTTTCATTATGCGAGTAACCGCCATCATCCCCGCCAGATATGCATCGACCCGCTTTGCCGGAAAAGCCCTTGCGGACATCATGGGAAAACCGATGGTGCAGCATGTCTATGAAAGGACTGCCAGGGCGAAACTTGTTTCCGGTGTTATAGTGGCTACCGACGACCCGCGCATCGAGACCGCTGTCAGGTCGTTCGGCGGGCAGGTGCAGATGACGTCGCCATCCCACGAGACCGGCACGGATCGCCTTGCCGAGGTGGCGGAAAGAATTGACTCCGAGATTATCGTCAATGTCCAGGGGGATGAGCCACTCATCGAACCCGCGATGATCGACGAGGCCATTCGCCCCTTGCTGGATGACGATTCCATAATGATGGGCACGCTGAAGTGCAGGATAAGGAATCTGCACGATTTCCTCAGCCCCAATGTAGTAAAGGTCGTGACCGGCCTGGATGGATTCGCGCTCTATTTTTCCCGTTCTCCTCTGCCCTTCTTCCGGGACAAGTGGGACTGCCTGAAGGATGAAGCGTTCGCCTCCGGAAGGCTCCTCTGCTTCAAGCATGTGGGTCTCTATGTCTACAGAAGGGATTTCCTCGTCAAATACGCACGCATGGCCCAGACCCACCTTGAACGTTCGGAAAAGCTGGAACAGCTCCGGGCGCTGGAAAACGGCTACCGCATCAAGGTGGTCGAAACGGAGTATGAGTCTGTCGGCGTGGACTCGCCGCCGGACCTTGAAAAGGTTCTAGAAAAGCTGAGAAAGTCCCAGTAAGCTGGGACTTTCTTCATTGAGGGATGTTTTTATGAAGACCAAGTTTATATTTGTTACGGGCGGAGTTGTTTCTTCTATCGGAAAAGGGCTTGCTGCGGCGTCCCTGGGCGCGCTTCTGGAGGCCCGGGGCCTGAGGGTCACGATGCAGAAACTGGATCCATATATCAACGTCGATCCCGGCACCATGTCTCCTTTTCAGCACGGAGAGGTTTTTGTCACTGACGACGGCGCCGAGACGGACCTGGACCTGGGGCACTATGAAAGATATACCAACGCCAAACTCTCCAAGAGGAGTAACTTCACAACCGGCCAGGTGTATTTTTCCGTTATCGAAAAGGAACGGCGTGGTGACTATCTGGGAGGTACCGTCCAGGTGATTCCCCATATCACGGATGAGATAAAGTCCAAGATCCTGGAGAACGCCAAGGGGATGGATGTGGCCATCGTGGAGATCGGAGGCACTGTAGGTGACATCGAGTCGCTGCCGTTTCTGGAGGCCATCCGCCAGTTCAAATTCGACCGCGGACCCGGCAATGTCCTGTACCTGCATGTAACCCTGATTCCCCATATCAGGACCGCTGGGGAGATGAAAACCAAGCCGACCCAGCACTCGGTGAAGGAGCTGCGGGAGATCGGCATCCAGCCGGACATTCTGGTGTGCCGCAGCGAAAAGGACCTTCCCACGGAAATGAAGGCGAAGATCGCCCTGTTCTGCAACGTCCGTGAAAAGGACGTAATCCCCTGCGTGGATTCCGAGCACATCTACGAGGTGCCCCTTGCCCTGCACAAGGAAGGCCTGGACGAGCAGATCACGGACAAGCTCAATATGTGGGCAAAATCCCCTGATCTCAATCACTGGCAGGAGGTCGTGAACACCCTCAAGAATCCCGGCGGAGGTATGGCGCGAATCGCCATCGTTGGGAAGTATGTGAATCTGACGGAATCCTACAAATCCCTTTCCGAGGCCCTGACCCATGGCGGAATAGCCAATGACTGCCGGGTGCACATCCGTTATCTCGATTCCGAGAAGATAGAGCAGGAGGGAATCGGTTCTCACCTTGATGACGTGGATGGCATTCTGGTCCCTGGAGGATTCGGCGAGCGCGGCACGGAAGGGAAAATCCAGGCCATTGAATTCGCGAGGAAGAACAGGATACCCTTCTTCGGCATCTGTCTCGGGATGCAGATGGCCGTGGTGGAATATGCCAGGAACGTGTGCGGGCTGTCAGATTCCTGCTCCAGCGAGTTCAAGCCGGACTGTGAACATCCGGTGATCCATCTGATGGAGACCCAGCAGCGGGTTGAACGGAAGGGCGGTACGATGCGCCTCGGTGCGTATCCCTGTTCCCTGGTGAAGGGGACCCTTGCGCGCAAGATTTACGGCACATCCCAGATAAG
>Ga0302252_1001408_pt1 | contig 14020 bp, 15 predicted proteins | sample AAG_RA_Leu_MG_FD_193511 | JGI IMG/M metagenome (GOLD analysis project Ga0302252, IMG submission 193511) | Enriched activated sludge microbial communities from anaerobic digester in WTTP, New Holstein, Wisconsin, United States - AAG_RA_Leu | ecosystem: Engineered > Bioreactor > Anaerobic >...
CGCAGAATTTGCAGTCCGCCTCTTGCAGGGATTCGGGGCCTATCCAGTGGTTGCGGTGGAAATCGGGATTGATGGACAGGATGCCGAGGCCTCGCACCTCGTCACACATTCTCACGCACCTGCCGCACATGATGCAGAGGTTGTAGTTGCGATCGAAGAAAGGCTCTCTCAATACGGGCAGATTCCTGAATGTGAGGTCATATCTGATGCCCTTCAGGCCGACATAGAGCACCGCCTCCTGCAGCTCGCACATTCCATCCTGGGGGCAGTACTTGCATCCCACGGTTACCGGAAGCCGCCTCATGCACTCCCGTAGCTCCCCGCACTCATCTTTTCTATCGCAGAAGAGGCAGCTGGTGGGATGGCTGGTCAGAGCCAAGAGCATTTCTAGTGTGTGCCGCCTCATCTCCTGCAGCTCTTCTGTCCGGGTCTTTACCACCATGCCCTCCCGGGCCGGAGTGTTGCAGGCTGTGGGATAAGAGTCCATGCCCTCAACCGAGACGATACAAAGCTTGCAGGAGCCTACTGGCTTGAGGTCCGGGTGGTCGCAGAGAGCCGGGATGCATACGCCTGCCTTGCGGATTGCATCCATGATGGTGGACCCCTCGGAAACCTCTACCTCCAGACCATCGATCTTGAGTTTAATTGCCGACATGTTCCAACCGCGCCAGAAAATGATGTGGATTTATTATATTAGAAGGTTGCCATAATCGCTTAATTGCTATCCTGGAGATAATCATATATGCTTACTGAGAATTGGATTGGCCATAGCTGCAATGGATGTTGAAGGGATCATAAATGATGAAAAAAACTGTTCAGGAAATAACCGATCAGATAAAGAAGTTGAGGAAGGATGTGTATGATCGCTCCTTCCTGATTTCCTGAGGTTTTAATCTTTAAGACCTTTGCTGCGATGAGGGATCGCGGCCTTGAGCTCAGAACTGGATCAGCCTTGCCAGCGGATCGACCCACTTGACCTGGGCCGGCTGGGCGGAGATGTCGAATGTGGAGATGATATCACCTTCTCCATCCAGCAGGGAGACGAAGCTGTCCAGCCACAGGGGCTCGCTGCTGTTGGTGTAAATATCTGTAGCGCTTGCTGTGCCGGTTCCCTCATGAACCTTTATCGCGGCTCCCTCCTCCAAAATCAGGCTGGGGAAGGTGAAGGTGGTGCTGCCTGCTGAGGAGAGGCTCCAGTTGGCCAGATCCCATTCTCCCACTGCCTGGCTGGTGACCTCAACAAACCTGTCCTCGCCCGTTCCGACCTTGCTGATCCCAAGCTTGGTGGAGGGAGAAAGCTCTCCCGCATCTCGGGTGAAAACTGCGGTGCGATCGGTGGTGGCAGAGACATCGGTATATCCGCCCGTGGCATTCTTGCCCAGAATGCTGGACTCGCCGGCATATACCGAGAGTTGCTTGAAACGGGAGGCGATAGCCTCTGGCGCAGCATCAACGGCATCCAGAACGGAAGCAGCCTCAGCAGAGACATCTTCCGCCACAGAGACAGCTTCCTCGGCTGCCGGAGCTATAGATTGGACGGCAGCCTCGACCAAAGCTGCCGCAGCCGGTGCGGCTGCGCTTACATTAGTATCATTCAAGGCTGCGGTTAAATTGGTGGCATTCAACAATTCGGTCACATTAGTGGCATTCCCGGCCTCCTGAGCCGGAACTGGAGCCGCCAGAAAGGCAGCTATTGCAGTTAGCAGTATCAAAGCAATATTGCATCTCATATTAGGTACCTCAAGATATGGCTCGCTTAGAAAAATATAAGCCTTTCTAAAAATTTCTTTGTATTTCAGAAAAAGAGAAGGCAGGAGAATCCTGCCACGGCATCAGCTCCAAAGAGCTGGATTTAGCTGCTCTGAGCCTCAATGTCATCAACGATCTCAACGTCATCGGTCATATTGGTGACGTTTGTGAGGTTGGTGGCATTGGTGGCATTGGTTAAATTGGTGTCGTTGATCTCAACTACGGTTTCATCTGCAGCCTCATCTGACCCGAAGGCAACTCCCAAAGAGAGAGCCATCAGGAGGGAGAAGAGCACAATTCCACTGGTTGCTTTGCTCATAGTTAACACTCCATTTGATTGGTTTGGTCAAAACCCGGTATGCATTTAAACCTTTCTCCATAATGGTCCTATATATCTCATAATCCAGGTATTATTTGCCAAATATCGAAGCATTTTCATCAAACCGAAACTCATATCGCCTGGCCCATAGGGGTTGATTGTTTTGCCTTTTTATGAGAATCTTCAATAAAATTATTTCAGAGTCGAAAATATCGCATCCAATTCCAGCCGGGACTCAGTCGCGAGAATTTCGCGATAAAGCCGCTATAAAGCAATGATCACTTCTCTATCCCCTTCCTTCAGCCGTCCCTGACGTCCTCTGATATCTCTGGCACTCTTCTATGAAATGCTCTGAAGAGAGGGAGAAGAAGTGAGCATGCAGATAAGCTCCCAGGGTGCTCTGCTCCACCAGGCCGTCCCGGCCGTCGTAAATCCCCCTCCCCCGGCTCATGCAATAGGCGAAGTGGGCGTCTCTATCGCACTCGAATCGGGAATAATGAAACTCGTGGCCCAGTATGCTCCGGCCCATCCCGGCTAGAGGGCTGTACCCCACCACCTCGGCCCGGGCATAGCCCAGGGCCACCAGCTTCCCGGTCATGACTGTGGATCCAGGAAGCGCTCCCGCCATCCTGAATCTTTTGTCATCCATCACCAGCTCCTCTCCCAGGTACATCAGCCCGCCGCACTCGCCATAAATGGGCATGCCATCCTGGGAGGCCTCCTTGATCTGCCTTCTGGCCGATCCTTTCTCCAGAGCAGGGGCATATAGCTCGGGATAGCCACCCCCAATGTAAAGACCATCCACCTCCGGCAGCCTCTCCCTCATAGGGCTGAAATAGACGAGCTCCGCCCCTGAGCGCTCCAGCTCTTGAAGATTGTCAAGATAGTAGAAGCAGAAGGCCTCGTCATAGGCCACGCCAATTCGCACCGACTTCTTGCCGGAGGGCATCTCATTCTCAATGGTCGGGATAGACGCGCTGAGCTTCAACATATTGTCTATGTCTGCATGTTCCTTCACCCAGGCAGCCAAAGCAGCAAGGTCATGCTTTTCCTCAAAACCCATCACCAGACCCAGGTGGCGGCTCTTCATCTCCCGCTCCTTATCGCGAGGCAGAGCGGCGAAGACAGGCATTTTCAGGCTGCTCTTGAGCATTTTAAGGTGCCTCTCGCTTCCCACCCGGTTGAGAATAGTCCCGGCTATTCTCAGTTCGGGATCGAACTCGATAAAGCCCCTCTCCATGGCCGCTGCGCTGCGGGACATGCCGTGTACATTGATCACCAGCAGGACGGGCAGGTCCAAGATCCTGGCCACCTGGGCAGTGCTGCTGACATCTCCCCCATCCATGCCGTCAAATAGCCCCATGACTCCCTCCACCACAGCCACGTCAGCGCCCTTTATGGCAGCGCCGAAGGAGCGGCGCACTCCTGCCTCCCCCATCATGAAGGGGTCCAGGCTGCGTGAGGGCCGCCCGCAAACGGCGGTGTGGTGGGTTGGGTCTATGAAATCCGGCCCTACCTTGAAGGGCTGCACCGCCAGGCCCCGGGCGCGCAGAGCAGCCATAATGCCCAGAGTAACCGTGGTCTTGCCCACCCCGCTGTGGGTGCCGGCGATGAGAAAAGCGGGAATGCGGCGCTCTGAGGCATAGGAGATTCTTGATTGGCTCATTGTTCTTGGGCCCTTAGATCTGATCTGATATAAGATCATGCAGGGCTTAAAGCACCGTGGTCCAGTATCCCGGCAAACCTCTATTAACATCCCCATTCATCCCTTGGATCATGCTGGTTGGCGTAATTAGACGAGGCAAGTACGGAGAGCGCCTGCTGGAGACCATTGCCGAGCACACCGACTTTGAGGTGGTCTCGGTAGAGGTACCACAGGTACTGCCGGGCTTTATCGAGGACCCGGAGGAGTTTGTAAAAGAGCTTAACCTGGACCCCAGGATATTCCAGGCTGATCTGCTCATTCTCTATACCTTTCATCCCGACCTCACCCCGGAGATCGTGCGCATGGCCGGGGAGGCGGGGGTCAAGGCGGCCATAATTCCAGGTGGCATAGGCCGGGCCGGCTCCATCGGAGAGCTGGAGAGGATAGCGGAAAAGACGGGCATACACATCGAGGTAGACGAGATCTGCTGCACCCTGGAGGAATGCGGCGTCCCGGCTATAGACGAGTTCGCCCGGAAGCTGGGCCGCCCGGAATTGGAGGTGGAGACAAAAGACGGCCGCATCAGCCGGGTCAATGTGCTGCGCGGATCGCCCTGCGGCGCCACCTGGCATGCTGCAACGGGGATTGTCGGAAAGACGGTGGATGAGGCAGCATCAATGACCGGCCTGTTCTGCCAGCAGTATCCCTGCCGGGCGGTGCGGGGAACGCCGGGAGGAATCCACACCTCAGGAGACCTGCACAAGGATGCCATGGAGAGGGCTTTAGGTCGGCTCACAAATCTCGTCCTTCCAGAGCAGTCCCGCCCCATTAAGATCGAGCCGGGCAAGAGGGGGAGGCAGGAGTGAGAGAGAGGGTGGTAGAGGCAACGGTCCAGGCCCTGCAGAAGGCGGAGACCAGCCTGCCGGATTGGGTCCTGCAGAGGATCAGGGATGCCGCAGCGCGGGAGAGCCGGCCCCTGGCCAGGCAGCACCTGCAGTTCATGCTGGAGAATGTGGCCATTGCCGGCCAGGAACGCCTGCCCCTCTGCCAGGACACAGGCCTGCCCATATTTCAGGTGCGGATGGGACGGGAGCTAAAGCTGGACTTCGATCTGCAGGAGGCCATAGCGGATGGGGTGAGGAAAGCGACCAGGCTAGTTCCTCTGCGCCCCAATGCCGTCCATCCCCAGAGCCGCTGCAATAGCCAGGACAATACCGGCCTGAGGATGCCGGATATCATCATGGACTATGAGGCCGGAGGGAGCCTGAGCATCACCGCCTTTCCCAAGGGGGCAGGCTCGGAGAACATGAGCCTTGTCGCAATGCTCAATCCTGCCGACGACCCCTTTGACTTCATAGTTGAAAGCGTGAGAGAGAGGGCGGCCAACGCCTGCCCCCCGCTCTTTCTGGGAATCGGCCTCGGCGGAAGCTTCGATCTGTCCGCCCGGCTGGCCAAGCACGCTCTCCTGGATATGGACGGTAAGAAGGAGGATGAAGAGGAGCAGGCCCTATTGCAGAGAATTAACAGGCTGGGCATAGGTCCCATGGGCCTGGGAGGAGACACCACCGCCCTCGGCCTGCGGATAAAGAAGGCCTACTGCCATACCGCCTCCCTTCCCGTTGCCATCAACTTCCAGTGCTGGGCTAACCGCAAAGCCACAGAGGTGATACTGTGACCGAGCACCATCTGAGCACACCGCTCTCCGAAGAGGATGTAAGGATGCTAGAAGCAGGTGATGTGGTCTTCCTGAGCGGCGTCATCTACTCCGCCAGGGACAAAGCCCATGCTCTTATCCGCAGAGCCGGCACCCCCGTCTCTCTGCAGGGTTCGGCCCTTTATCACTGCGGACCGCTCATCCAGGAGGGGCGGGTCCTCTCCGCCGGACCCACCACCAGCAGCCGCATGGCCCGGTATACTGATGAGATGCTGGAGATGGGAGTGCGGGCCATCATCGGCAAGGGAGGCCTGCCTCCTGAGCCCTTCCGGGGTAGAGCGGTATATCTGGCTTACCCCGGCGGCTGCGGCGCTGCCGCCGCCCGTAAACTTGAGGTGCTGGCAGTTCACCTTTCCGAGCTGGGCATGGCCGAGTCTCTCTGGACCTTCCGGGCCAAAGATTTCGGTCCTCTCATTGTGGCCATAGACAGCCAGGGCAGAAACCTCTACCAGGAGGCAAGAGAATAGACCTAGAAGAAAAGCCTGATCAGACCCTGAAACGGGCTGCCCAGGTGGCCAGGTTTCTCGTGGACAGAGGCTATCCTGCCCCGTCCGCGATTCGCTTTGTCTGCGATCACCACCGCCTTGCAGAGGATCAGAGGATGGTTCTGCAAAGGGTGATCATCCCCGCCAGGATTGCTCTATCCAGAATGGACCGAGCCCTGAAGCTGCCCGAAATTCGGGGCAGAGAGATCTTCCTGGATGGATACAACTGCATAATCACCTCCGAGAGCCTTCTGGAAGGCTTTGCCGTCTACCTCTGCGACGACGGCTTTCTTCGTGACACCAGGGGCTTCTTTCGCAGGTACAAGGCCAGCCGGAGGGCCTCCCGCCCCATCCAGGAGATACTGGGCCTCCTGGCCGAGGCCGAACCCAGGAGAGCAGTCTTTTTCCTGGACTGCCAGATCAGCCACAGCGGAGAGCTTGCGGCGGAGATAAGAGGCTTGATTGCGCAGATGGGTCTGGACGGCGATGCCCTCTGCTTGAGGGATGTGGACCGCCAGCTCAAAAGCAGCCGGAAAATAGTTGCCAGCAGCGATGGAATTGTCATAGATTCTGCCCTAGAAGCCGTCGACCTCCCAGCAGAAATTGCCAGAAAGTGGGGTATAAAAGCTAGGGTCATATAGAGAAGAGCCAGGATGGATAAGGCTCTGAATCCTGCCCTCAATCGTCATCTTTTTATGCAGCAGATAATTATTATACTATTGGGGTTGCAATAAACTTACGGAGTAATGGTGAGTAGCAATGATGAAGAGAGTTCTAGCTTTATTGGCCTTAACCGTCTTGCTCACGAGTGGATTGGGGAGCGCTTCCCATCCCATGTTCTTTCCCCTCTCGGAGCACACTATAGCCAGAGAGATCAGCCCGAATGGAATGCCACTTTACAGGACCTATGCCTTCACTACCGATGACGAGCAGGTAGCCTCCTGGCTTCTCATCTGGAGGGACGCCCAAGTTCACAGAGTGGAGTGGAGATGGTACTGGCCGGAGGGAAGGACCTATGCCCGCTCCTTCAGTACCATTCCCCCCATCGATGGATTCACGGGGATGTGGGCGGCACCGGTGTGGAGCTGCCTTCCCATCAGAGGCACTGATGTGGCCCGCCTGCCGGGAACCTGGAGGGTGGATGTGATAGTCGACTACCGAAAGGTGCTCACGGAGTATTTCACTATCAATAGCCCACTAGCCTGCTAACGGCCATATCATCTTTTCGAGAGATGCGGCTGAAGATCTGCCTCTATGCCTAGCTTTGCTGGAGGCAAACCTGCAAATTGAGCATAAAGGGAAAATCGGGATACGATCATATATAATCCAGTAAGGACATCTCCAGAGACAGGTGGTCAAAGATGCAGCTGCAGTTCGGCAATAAAGTTCAGGACCCTGATATTCGTCATCTCTTTGACATGACCGATGTGATCTTCGATCAGGCCTGGCTGGCCGGGGCGGAGGACTTCGATCTATATTTCATGTTTCGCGACCTCTTCCTCAGCCGAGCAGATAAAGACAGGCTACTGGCGCAGGGCCTGCGCTATGATATCACCATTATTCCTCCCGCAATGCTTGGAAAGGAGTATATCAAAACCGCGGGACACTATCACCCTATCGTGGCCGGAGGGGCGGTGACCTATCCGGAGCTGTATGAGGTGCTAGAGGGCGAGGCTCTATATCTTCTGCAAAACGAGGATTACAGCGATGTGGCTGTGCTCCATGCCTCGGCAGGAGACAAGGTCCTGGTGCCGCCTGGCTACGGCCATGTGACCATAAACCGCTCCAACAAGACCCTCAAGATGGCCAACTTCGTGGCCAGAGATTTCTCATCTCTCTATGAGCCCTACCGGGCCAAAGGAGGTGCAGCTTACTTTTTCACCAGGGAGGGCTGGATCAAGAACCAGAGGTGCAGCGAGGCGGCAGATCTGCGGCGCATAGAGGCGCCGGACAGCGCCGGTCTGGCCAAGCTCGGCCTCAAGAAGAGCCAGGAGATGTACCCCCTCCTCAGAGAGGGGGGAGCTCTAGAGTATCTGATCAGGCCGGATGATCATGTAAAGCTCTTCAAAGGGCTCATTTGATTGCAGGCATTTGAGGGGAGAGTCCAATCTAATGCATCCTTACCTCTCTCGGTTCAGGGCGCATATAGAGCTGCTGCGCCCGCCATTGGCTCCCATGGACCTGGCCATGCCCGCTGCAGCGGCGCTTCTGGCTGTCTACGCCGTAGAGGGAGCCCTGCCGCCTCTCTTTGCCTTCATCCTGGCATCCATAGGAGCCTACTGCGCCATAACCAGCTCCTATGTCTACAATGACTGCTGCGATATAGATGTGGACAGCATCGCCATGCCCGACCGGCCCCTGCCATCCGCCCAGCTGAGCCGGAAGGAGGCGCAGCTCTGGTCGCTCTTTCTCTTCCTGGTGGCGGCGGCAGTGGCCCTCTATCTCAATCCGGAGAGCTTTGCCATACTGGTCGCTGCCACGATCCTCATCACCATCTACTCCACCTGGGCCAAGCGGAATACCCCCTTCTCCTGGATCTTTGTGGGGCTCTCCTTCGGCCTGGTTCCTTTAGGCGTCTGGCTGGCCTTCGAGCCGGCGGGGATTCTGAAGGCTGGCCCGGGGCTGCATCCTGCCGGCCTCATGCTTGCAGCAATGATAGCCATCACCGATTGGGGGTTCACCAACTGCGACGCCAGCCGAGATATAAATGGAGATAGAGAGAAGGGAATACCCACGACGCCCGCTACCTATGGAATCCCAGCCACGGCCAGGATGGTGGCAGGCTTCTGGATCATAGGCGTGGGACTGTCCCTGGCCCTGGGTCTAGCCGCCAATCTGGGATGGCTCTACCTGGCGGCAGCGGCGCTGGCGGGTGGATGGCTGCTCTGGCAGAACCTGGAATTCGTGCGCCACCCCACTGCAGAGCGTGGGGAGAGGCTCTTCTACCAGTCCGCCAACTACCGGGCGATCCTATTCGCCGCTCTGATCACTGATGTCCTGTTTCGAGCCGGGCTGGACCTGAGCCTGGGCGCATAGAAGAGATCAATCTAAAAAAGCTTTCAGAGCCTCGAAAGACTACGAAGATCACGATTCGAGGCGCTTTTCACCTTCGCCCTCTCAGGGATCGGAGAGATACTGGAGGATGAAAGGCGTTCCAGGATAGTTTCCGTCAATAGTACCCAGGGAGAAGTCCCGGCCGAAATGGTATTGGGAAGAGTATTTTGGAAAGGCTATACCCTTCTGGTAATTCATTAGGTGCGAGCCGATGGGATAGTACTCCAGCATCAGCGGCTCCTCGCACCCCCGACTGGATAGTGAGACCGGCTGGAAGCGAGCCGTAGCTTTGACCGGCTCCTTAACCAGCACCGGCTCGGGCTCCGGACAGGGGGCGGAACAGGGTGCAGGGCAGGGCGGAGAAACACGGGGCGGAGCATATGATGCCGGCCCGCAGGCATTGACGTCCACAGTCACCGAGTTGCTCTCCTTGCCAGCCAGTACATATGAGAAGACATGCCTTCCCGGCTCATCGGCATGCATGGGCAGACGATCATAACCCAGGAAGAAGTAGCTATATTTCTGGATGGTTCCATTGGGATAGAGATGGTTGAGCCCGGCCTGGCCCTCATCTGCCGGAAGCACTACCAGAAAGAAAGTCGATCCCTGGCAGGTCTCCAGACGCTCCGTCCAGCCGCAGGGGCTGTCTGCTCGCAGCAGGCTAGCCTCAGCTGCCTGCCCGGCATTGCCTAGAAGAAATGCCGATATTACCATTAAGGCACAAACTACTGGTCTTTTCAATTCAATCCCTCCTCAGGAATACGATGCATGGCGGTATGATGTAGTATCACCGATAATGATATCTTTGGATTATAATTGCCCCTCATTCTATATAAAAAAATAGGGCGGATCTTCTCCAGCTCTGCGGCGGTCAGCTCTTGACCTGGTAGGTGGCCCGGACGTATGCGGTGACCTCGGCCATTCCCTCCGGAATGAATTCATCTCTCCAGAAACGATCCATATCATAGAAGGGGTCCATCCAGTGCATCCAATGAATCCGTCCCATCCTCCAGGGCCTCTCCCAGCCGTAGCTCGGTCCGATCTCGATATCGGGATAAGCCGGCTCCTCTATCTGCATCGACTCCCCTAGAGTGAGATCATAGCTGGACGCGATATACTGCGCCTTGGCCTTGGCATTTTCCAGGGCCTTCTTTCTGGCCTGGTCCAGGGCATAGCTGGGATCGCTCAGATCATAGCCCCATATAGCCGCCTCTGCCCCGGCTGCCTCAGCCGCCTCTATGATCCGCTTTGTCTCATTGGCGTCGCTGCTCTTCAGCCGGACCACCATCTTCATGGTGGCGGCATTTACCATTATATCCCGGCAGTCGGTGCTGTTGTTGATGGTATTGCAGATCACCTTATGGGTGGTGATGCGGCCCTTTGACCGATGCGAGCCGATCTCTTCTTGGCTCACCCCGGCAGCCAAGATGGCCTGCTCGGTCTGATTGACCATAAGAGATGCGGCCTCCTGGGCTATGGTGAAGTTGTCGCTGCTATTCTGAACATAAAATGCTATTACCGTTGTATCGGCGGGAACCTGAACGCTTCCGACGCCGGTAACTCGCAGGGTGCTCTCTTCCGCCGAGGCGGCGGCGCATAGGGCCAGAGCCGCCAGGCTTAACCAAAGAATAAGCTTCGAACTCAATTCTTAGGCCTCCTTTTTTTTATCTTCCAGATTTATGCTAATTGGCTTTGGGCTTTAATGCAATCAACTGAACTCCCCACAATCCCAATTGCCACCTTAGCCTTGAGGCGCTGCCTGGCTATAAATGTTGCCGAGTTCAGGCCTTTCTTGGGATGAGAGTTTAAGAAGCATATTTGCAGAATCGCTTTTGGTTTTTGCAAAAATTAGATGTATAAAAACAACTACGACTATGATGGTGTTTTGAGTGACCGCGGATGGATTCCTTTGAGCCTATTGAGAAGCAGGGGATTAAGGCATTTCCAAATCAGGGGGATTGTTCGCCAGGGAAAAAGGCCGGATTAGACGACGAAAATTTTATGACCTTTTAAAGGAGTAATTGGATATGGAATATACAATTCTAGTGCATCAGGCCGAGGAGGATGGCTTCTGGTCTGAAATCCCTGCCCTTCCCGGCTGCTACACTCAGGGAGAGATAATTGATGAAATACTGCACAATACCAAGGAAGCTATCGAATCCTAATTGATGGCCTTGAAAGATGATCTAATGGCTGCACCAATTGAAGAGAGCCTGTTCATAGGAAAAGTTAGAGTGGAAGTTACAGGCTCATAATACCTGCGTAATTTTAAGTTAGAGTAATCTGGAGTTCTGGATCCGGCCTGGGATAATGTCAGTTGCTTTCCGAGAGCTTGCGCCCTTTGGTAGGGATGCCGCATGGTTGCGTGGATTCGCGATAGCATTAATCAGGGCGCTCATGCTCCCCATCGATTAAGCTGCAAGGCTAATTGAGATTCGTGATAGTAGTAATTGCCGCGCCCTGAATCTCGCTTGGGATAGTGGCTGTCGTTTCCAGTTGGCTCGCCCGCCTGAGTACAGCACAGAACGCTCTTTATCTGGGGACTCCGCGCGCGTTGCCAGTTTTCGCGCGCAAGAGAATGGGGGCTGTTCTCAAGGCCGGACGGCCCTCTTGACCCCGTGGCCACGGGGGACATTCCTGGGCTAGGTAGGCATGGTCGCACGGATTCGTGCTGGCAGTGATCCAGCAGCCCTGGTTCCGGCCTGGGATAATGTCTGCTGCTATCCTGAGGGCTCGCGCCCCTGTGGGCGGGATGCAGCGTGGTTGCCTGGATTCGTGATAGCAGTAATCCGGAAACCCTAGTTCCGGCTTGGGTTAATGTCTGCTGCTTCCCGAGGGCTCGCGCCCCTTGGGGCGGGATGCGGCATGGTTACGTGGATCCGGCTTGGGGTAATGTCTGTCGCATCCCGAAGGCTCGCGCACCTGTGGGGCAGGATGCTGCATGGTTGCTTGGATTCGTGAAGCAGAAATTGCGAGCCCTTGGCTTACGATAACAAAAGATAGTGAGCCAATCTTGGATAATAGAAAAGTAGATACCATAGAATAATTGATTAATTATCATGGCTGCGACTAATAAAGGATATAATCCTCTCCAATATGGGGATCTTATAAGGAAATATGTAGTTAGGGCAGGTTCTAATGGAGAGGAGAGGCTATATAGTCGCTTTAGAGACTCGAATTATTATAGGAAAGCTATGACAGGCGATTTAATAGGATGTAATTTACGTTGCAAGTTCTGCTGGGCAGATAATGATATAAGAAATAGAATTCAAAAACCTCCTGCAGGTGCGGTATTCCATTCGCCAAAATCAGTGGCGTTTATTTTGCACAATAAGGCTAAAGAAAAGCAAAGCAAATACCTACGTATTTCTCAAGGAGAGCCTACACTATCAAAAAACCATGTTCTATCAATACTCGAGGAACTAAATAGATCAAGCAAACCAAAATACCCATTCATCTTAGAGACAAATGGCATCATATTGGGAAACGATCGTGATTTTGCGAAGAAGCTATCTGATTTTAAAAATTTACACATTAGAATTTCTTTGAAAGGGGTAAATTCCAAAAAGTTCTCGTATTTAACTGGAGCACGTGAGGAATTTTATGATTTACAGCTAAAAGCTATGTCCAATTGCTTAAATAACGGTATAAGCTTTCATCCGGCCATAATGATTGATTTCATTGATGATGCACATGAAATGGCGGATCTGAAAACAAATCTAGAGGCCATTTCTCCTCAATTGATTGATAAACTGGAATTTGAAAGACTAATTCTATATCCCTGGGTTAGGGATAGATTAAGAAAACTAAATATTGAGTATGAAGCAATTCTAAATAAGAAATCGGAAGGTGAGTAAAATGGCAGGAACATCAATTATTGCAAAGGAAGGGTTCAACTTAATTAAAAGTTATGGGCCCAAATTATATAACATTATGAATGATTATCTTGGATTGTCTACGTATTTTAGCATTAAGTGTGCAAGATTTACTGGTAATGCAAAGGAATATGATGGCAAAGATCTAGCACTATATTGGAGAGATCTATTTGGTGACTATTATGCATTTTACCAAGCTAAAAAAGCACTTCATCAAGGAGATAAGGTAGTATTTAGGGATATTATGCTAACAAATTGGATTCCCTTAAGTCCAGGATTATATTATTCTAGATATATGTGGGAAAATTCTCCTAAAGAAGCTAGAACCTTATTTAGGGATGTAAGATTTAACGAGCATGACGGAAAAAGAATATTGTCTATACATTATCCAAGGGAATATGAGGCACATTGGGATTTGAGTAAAGGAATACCAGTTGTAGTTAATAAAAAGGCATATGAAAGTATTCAAGATATAATTAATCAATATGGTGCCGCCCATGTGGAAGAATTTAATGCGATTCTTGGCCAAATGTCAGATCAAGTTGGAGGAAATCTGGATCTAGTGCGAGGCTACCCTAATTTAATCCTTACTTGTGAAGGAAAACTTTGCCTTAACAAACCTGGCACACCAGATCCTATGTTAGGTACCGCTTGGAACATATGCCAGACAGAAGAGAAAAAAGAAGAAGCTTTATGGTATAGATTTTGGGTTGGGACCGAAGAGCATGAATATTATCTAAAAGATGCTAATGCTAAGCTTGTTGATATGATAAATGATTTGAAGTCAAGAGCTTGCTGTGATTTCGATGAAGAAATAGTGAGATTCCCTCGAGCACCGATAGGGCCTAATAAGATTATGCAGTTCTGCAAAAAATATTTAACTTAATATTTTTTGCTTTAAACTAACTCGTAACTCGCAGCAGGGTGCTCTCTTTAGCTAGACAGGTCCTACCATCAATAGAACCGAAATAATGGTTCATGGATTATGGTATAACAATTAGAAGCTGTTTTGATAAATTAGTCTAAAAATAAAAGTTAGGTTAGCGTGGCAGCGATCTGCATCTTGCCTCAACTTCGGGCGCACAGTAGCCCATCAACAATGCAGCATGGCTGAATGGAATCAGGATAGAGTAATTACCGAGCCCTTACTGTAGGCTTGAAGAAAAATAAAGTTAGGTG
>Ga0302252_1001409_pt1 | contig 14008 bp, 9 predicted proteins | sample AAG_RA_Leu_MG_FD_193511 | JGI IMG/M metagenome (GOLD analysis project Ga0302252, IMG submission 193511) | Enriched activated sludge microbial communities from anaerobic digester in WTTP, New Holstein, Wisconsin, United States - AAG_RA_Leu | ecosystem: Engineered > Bioreactor > Anaerobic >...
TTTTTTTCCGCCTGCACATTTGCCTGGCTAAAGACCTGAAGAAGCAGCATGAACAACAAAGCCGTAAGCGCAGGGAATCCCTTTCTACGACGGTATAAGTGATTCATATTCTGTTGTGTAAAATTATTTCGATAGATCGATATGTGTTTAAGAACGGGCAAATATAAAAGCTAATTTAGAACATAAACCGACACCGCCAAGAAATTTTGGTAAGCGAATGCCTGATTAGGGATAATTTATAAATTTTCTAAACAACCAGGATGGCTGATATTATCTTGACCTTGAACGTTAAACTGGTACTTTGCCTTTTATACTCATACTTGACGGATTTGCGAGTGCACAGCTGTTTATACCGACACATAGTGGGTCTTCAGTAAAAGGTCTTCAGAGCGGTGTACGGTATTACTGGTTCTACGCACCACTGTTTCACACTGCTGTCAAGAACCTTTAAGTTTGAGTAATGCCGTACACCGCTGGAATGTATATTTTTCGCAATCCCATGCCGTGTCGGTATACACCTGGAATTTGTTCCTTGTTTCTTAACCTATTATTTCCCGGGCCTTGGATGTTGTGAAGGAAAACCTCACGTATGGGTCTGCGGGGGAGCGCGGCGTTGACGAACCGCTATACCCGGAAAGGGAAGGAGGTGATTACTTCTGGACAATAACCTTTCCGGACTGGTGAAGTGTATCACCTTCAAGGATATAATAATAAATACCGGCAGGGACCATGCCGTCATTTGTATCCCAGACAACGCTAACTGCGTCATTTACCGAAGGGAATATTGTTTTTTCAAATATCCTTTGACCACAGGAATTACAGATAATGAACCTTGAAATGGCATTACACGATTGACTAAATCTGAAAATAATAGCAGATTTGCCGGGATTTGGCGTTATGGTGACAGCTTGTGAATGATGGATTGAGTCAGGAATACAGATGACATTATTGAATGATACGATTGTCACTCCGCTGCCTGAAATAACAATGCGCCCGTCAGATGATGTCCGCATCACTCCTCCTGATTTGATCATGGCGGGCAAAGACTGGCAATCGTCAAAGTATGTCCAGTTATTGTTTTTGAATGCACCTATTCCCTGATGTGCTGTAGATACCCACAAACTACTGTCAGGTGCCATGGTAATGTACTCAATGAGATCTTCCTGAAGTCCGGAATTATTGGCAGAGTATACTGCCCAGTTGGTGCCGTCAAAATGCACAAGTCCTGAGGAATCTGTTCCGATCCAATAATGATTCAGGTGGTCGATACAGATGTCAGCTATCCTGTTTGATGGAAGGCCTGAATTTGAAGAATTATAAATAGAATATGGGCCGTAATTGCATTGAACCAGACCGGCTGTTGCTGTTGCTACCCAAAATGTGGTATTGTTTTCAGGTAAAATTCTTCTTATACTACAGCTTGGATTTGGAAGCTGCAGCATGTTGCTGAAAATATTGGTTGTTTTAAGTTGTACACTGCCATTTTTGAATCCGATAAGCAGCCGGTTGTTTTTATCTACAGCCATTGCAGTGATAGAGTCGGAGCTGATCGAGCTGTTTTGGGTATTGAAATTCTGCCAGTTCCCGGCTTGCCGAACCCAAAGGCCCTGATTTCCTGTACCCAGGTAAAGGTTTGAACTACCGTCGACAGCAATGGAAGTAGTTGATGCTCCGCTGATCGGAGAGTTAAGTGGGGTAATGTTTTCCCAGACGGTGTCGTTGTAACTTACTGCAAATGATTCATGTACCTTATGAAGGTTCGTTGCAAACCATACTTTCCCCTGTGTATCATCAAATGCAATATCAAATACCCTGTTACTGATAAGATCAGGAGCCAGGGTATAGTTCGTTATATTCAACCCGGAAATCCGGTCCACCCCGTCAAACCTCATACCTGTTAAAATTTCCCCGTTCTTTCTGACCAGGTGAATGATAATGTCTGGACCGGTCAGCAATGGGTTGGCAGGGTGTGGGAAGCAGGAAGTTCCATCGAAAAGGATCAGCCCTGACCGGGCACTGATCCATGCAGTATTATTTGCTTCCATACTCAGGTAATAACCATAGGTTCCCGGAGAAGAAAAAGTAGTCCGGAGTGTCCAGTTTATCCCGTCATAACTATATAAACGACTACTTGTCAGTACCCATAATATTCCTGAATCATCAATAGCGATGGATTGTGGATAAATTGGAAGCGGAAAAGCGAAGGTGTTGTAATGTGTCCAATCAGTACCATCAAATTTATATATCCCGTCAAAGTCCGGAAGTGCCCATACAGTACCTGCGGTATCAACCTCTATATCCTTTATCCATCCTGAGGGCTGAGCAATGAGATTTCCCGTAAGATAACTCCATCCTCCCGCGTCTATTTTTAAAACTTTGCCATCAAATAAACCCGCATAAAGCGCATGGGTGTGGTTTGAATAATGCAGTGCTGTAATACTTGATACTAATATTGAATTCTGGGGGGTGTATTTGATCCAGTTATTTCCCTGCCAGTGTATCAAACCACAGTAGGTTCCAATCCATATACCACCTGCAGAATCTTTTGCCAATCCGTGGATCTGAATCTCATCGAATCCTGAGTTTTGCCGGTTATAAAAGTATTGCAGGCCGTTTATAGTATTTAAACAACATAAACCTCCATATTCGCTGGCAATTAAAACAGCAGTATCAAGATCAAGAAAGCATGTCAGATTATGGTAATAGGGTGGAAATGTGCTTATCTGGTTTATGCTTTGCGGATATAGCGGATACTGACTAATAATAGAGTATGCAATAATTAAGATTTGTATTGATTTCATCTGCTCATATTTTTTACACAATGGTCAGATGGAATATCCGTATATGATCATCTTCAGTTTGTATGAACGATAGTCCTTATGGAAATTTCATCTGTTAATAATTTTGATTTCAATTGTCTGATAGAATACCCATGTATTTATTACTCAACATTGCCAGGTTTGAGAATGCAAAGCTGATTACTATACTGAATCTTAGCGAAAATGCGAAGCAATTTTCGGTTATGCCGACACAGAATGGTTTTCCGAAAATATGGACTACAGCGGTGTACGGCATTACTCATACTAAACAGCTTTGCTGATGCAAACCTGTCAAGTATGAGTGAAGATTCTTTATACCGATGACTTTGGATGCACATTTTTCGCATTCCTGTATTCTTTCAGTATATACGGAAACATTTGCCTTCGGACTGGTAAATAGTATTAAAAACTAATCCATTTCGATGATAAAAGTATCTCCCCAATCATACCAATGTTCCTCAACATATTTATAACAACATTCTGTATTATATTGATCGAAGAATTTAACCTCAATTTTCACTGTTCCCGGGGGACCAATAAATCCAACTTCACAATTGGTGGCATCAATCCAATAGGTTGTTGTCTGAGAATACTGTCCATAATAATAGCCGTCACATTTTTTTCCGTAAGCATCTATAAATGTAATAATAATTTCCAGATTAAAGGGATCTGAACAATCGGTGGTGCACACCTCAGGTATTTTTACACCAATATTTTGTACTTGTGAAGATGCAGTAAAGCAATTCAACGTTAATAGGATGATTAATAAGCTGATAAGATTGATTTTTGTTTTCATACTCCTGGGTCTTTATTGGTTTGATATGGAATTGAATATTAGAACTGACGAAATTATATGCTCCCTCTCAAAAAATTTACAATTGCAAAGCTTCCAAGAACCAGTATAAATCATATAAAGCGATGATGTTACAGGCTTCATTGCTACTCAATTGGTCAAAGCAGGATTTGTCGGGAAGTGAAGGCCGGGCAGGTTTGGGATATAAGCCCGGATTCTGTGGTTATAGTTGTTTAGAGATGTACCAGAGCAACAAGATTTCTGCTTTGGGCACATAAATTTATAACATAAAAAGTAAAATGTCCCACTTATGTTGAAAAATAATTTTAATCCCTCCACATTCGTATCCGTGGCCCGGTCATATTGAATTGAGGGATTTATACTCATACTTGACAGGTTTGCGAATGCAAAGCTGTTTAGTATGAGTAATGCCGTACACCGCTGGAATGTTTATTTTTCGCAATCCCATTCCGTGTCGGTATACTTGTTTCTTAATCGACCATTACCCAGGTACGGAACGATGCTTCGACTGCGCTCAGCATGACTACTCATAAGACCTTAGTCCTTAAAAAATTAACTCAACTTCTAAACCAATAAACTCCTAAACCGGTCTCCGGCCGGGAAGGACACGATAAATCGTGTCTCTACTAAATTCAAACAACCCAACTTCTAAACCAATAAACCCCTAAACCAGCATCCATCCGGGAACTGTTTCCGTATGAAACGATGCTTCGACTTCGATTAGAATGAGAAACCCGGAACAATGCTTCTCCACGCCCGGCCTTTAAAACCACGGATCCGCCGCGGCGGACACGGAGTTATGCACGGAGTAGCCAAAAATGATTACTTTTCATGCATATTGAGTTTAGAAGTGAAGTAAGTAAAGAAATGAATTCCAACCTTTTAACTTCACTTCAATTTTTTGCCTTCATTTTTCTCACTTCTTTCAAATACTCAACGTCTAAACCAATAAACACCTATACTGTAAACTAGAATTAATTGAACCACATAGGACACATAGGGTAAACATCTATGTGATCTATGTTCCTATGTGTTGAACAATAAGGAAATTAATACGCTCAGTCGAAAACAATGCTTCGACTCCGCTCAGCATGACAGCTAAACTCAACTTCTAAACCAACAAACCCCTAAACCGGCTTCCAGCCGGGAAACGGATCCCGGTGCGAAACGATGCTTCGGCTCCGCTTCAGCATTCACTTCTGCACCACCACCTTTCCGGATTGCCGGATGTTTTCCCCGATAAGTGTATAAAAATAAATACCTGCAGGGACAGGGTTTTCATCTGTATCCCACATCACAGTCACCTCACCGCCGATTCCTGATAAAACCGGACGGCTGAAAACCTGCTGCCCGCATGTGTTGTAGATACTGAACTTACAGGATGTAACAGCAGGAGAAAGGAAACTGAACTGTATTGTTCCTGAACCGGGGTTGGGAAACGGATTTGTCATCGTGGGTTTGGATATAACCGGCTGGTTTGTGGTGAGATAATCGAAGGAGATTATGTTTAGTCCGTCTGAAGCCAGGCATATTTTCCCGTTCGGAAAGGTTTTCATCCTGTGATTGCCTATCAGCGGCACATTGCATTGCAAATTTGTCCAGGTGGACCCATCGAATATGGATACACCTTCATAGGAACTGCTTGCATAACCCATCCAAACCGTACTATCCGGTGCTACAGTAATAGAAATCAGGTTGTTGTAAAATAAACCTGAATTCGATGAATTAAAAGTTGTCCAGTTCTGGCCGTCGTAAAGGCCCAAACCTGCATTGGTCGCTATCCAGCAACGGTTCAGGTGATCCACGGTTAAATCTTTGACGGTATTTGAAGGTATTCCTGAGTTGGTTGTGTTGAAAACATTAAACCCGCTGTAGTTACAGTAGATCAGCCCGGAGGAATCTGTTGATGCCCAGAACGCTGAAGCGTTGACCGGTACAATATGGTTGATGACGGAACTGACAAGAGGATTATTAAGAAGGGTATAAAAGTTTCCATTTACAAAATATTGGATTTGACCCTTAGCGTTTCCGACCAATAAGCGGTTAAGGGAGTCCATGGCAAGGGACGAAATGCTTCCCGGGAAAAGGTTGCTGTTGGATGATGTGAAATTTGTCCATGTGTTACCCTGTTTCATCCAGATACCATCATAGATTGTTCCGAGATACACAGTTGAATTACTGTCAACAGCAACAGCACTGGTAGTTATCTGGGCAATGGGGGTATTGGTATTGTTGAAATGTTCCCAGACAGTACCATCGAAACTCAGGAGAAAGGTGGGTTTATCCGCACCTCCGGTTGCAAACCAGACCTTTGCTTGCACCTTGTCGTAAGCAATATCTTTAAAAACAGATGCGTCAAACTCAGGAGTCAGAGGGAAATGCGTAACATTCATTCCATCAGCATAATCAACGCCATAATACCTCATGCCTGTCCACAGCTTCTGATCTTTACCTTTCAGGTGATACCGTAAACGGATGTCCGTCAGTACTGAATTAACCGGATGATAGCTGAAGGTTATACCATTGAAAACATACAGGCCCTGGTAGCCACTCACCCATTTTGTGTTATTTTCCTCAATACTGATATGATGCATGTTGGTAGGACAACCAGGGTGATTTGTCCAGGAAGTGCCATTAAAGCTTAAAAACTTAATGATTAATGCAAGCCATACGATACCGGCCGAGTCAACAGCTACATCAAATACACGACTGTTGACCAGACTGTTGCTTTGATTGTAATGTTGCCAATTCAGGCCGTCAAACATATAAATACCTGTGCCAAATTGGCAAGCCGCCCATATATTCCCGTTCAGGTCAATCTCTACATCATGCACTCTGGCAGCGGGCATCGTCCCATTCAGGCCAAATACAAAGCTCCAGCCGGATGAATCAATTTTTATGACACCTCCGCTCACCAAACCCAGGAACAATGCATTGAGCGGTTCACAATACCGTATGGCAGAAACACCCGAATGCAGGATGGAGTTTTGTGGTGTAAAGACTGTCCAGTTATTTCCCTGCCATTTAACTAGTCCGCAGTTGGTCCCTATCCAGATTGATCCGTCCTGGCATTTTTCAAGAGCAAGGATGCCATTCCCCACTAAACCCGAATTACATTGATTAAAATAGCTTACCTGAAGGTTTGTTTTATTTATGCATGATATCCCGCCGGATGATGAACCAACAAGAATGGCAGTGTCAAGGTCGAGCATACTGTGAATTCCATCATCATATTTGGGAAAGCATTGCCACTGAAGAATTGCTTGAGCCGACAGAATATTGGGTAAGGCAAAAATGATTATAAAAAACAAGCTTTTCTTTTTCATGTTTATTTGCTTCAATAAGGATGCAATTTGCGAGAGACCGGTGCATCCTTTATTTTTACCTCTGGTGGTATGCTTTATTCACAGTTTTCAAGTTCGATATAAAATGGAGGGTTTCCCGACCAATCATACAAGTTACTATCTAATATACCCTCACAGCATTTGTGACCTTGTGAATCTTTTGTCCATATATATATCCATATTGGTGCGGGTAAGCTTGCATTACAGTCGTCAAGAAAAAAGCAGTAGGTCGTTTTTGTGACAAAATCAAAACATTCACTTTCAATCACACAATCTTCTTCCTGACCATCATCAATTATTATTGTGAAGCAGATCGTGATTTGATCTTCACATTGTGATTGGCATGTTTCGTCAATGTAGACACAGACTTTATGAGGAGTCTGTGCACTTGATATCATTGAAGCACACAGTAATACAATTGTTAATGCCAGTGTATATATTCTATTTTTTTTCATTTGTGCAAAGGTTTAAGGTTATATCGCCATTTCATTCACATATAAAAACAAAATTTACTAAAGAACATTCATGCTTTATTTTATTGAGGCTATGGAGGATATAACTTTTCAACAAGGAGTAAGCGTTTGTTACTCTCTCTCTCTCTCTCTCTCTCTCTCTCTCTACGGGTATAGGCACTATAGAAGTACCTTCTGCCTGTAAGGCTCGGTAAATCTGATAAATCAATGCTTTTTTGGTCTGCATTGTTTTTCAATTGTGAGAAGCAGGAAAAATTATCCGGTAAGGTACACCGGGCAGGTTCAAGGCAACAGCCACGATTTCACCGGTGCGAGCAATTCGGGAATGACAAGTCCTGAGGTATCCTGTTTCTGTTTTGCGTGCATAAATATACAACATAAAATAGTAAAATATCCCAATGGTGTTAAAAAACACCGGGTAACATTTTGTTTTCCTAAAGGAAGCTGAATGAGGCAGATATGGGGTCATTCCGGTCCGCACCCATTGAAAAAAGGTGACTGCAATTGGTCGAATGCTTTGTGGGAAGCCTGGTATATTTCTCCACGCCCGGCCTTTATAACCACGGAGTTACACGAAGTTATGCACGGAGTGGCTGGAGCGTGGATTATAATTGGACCCTTGAATTTGAATCTTTTATTCACTTGAATTGAATCTTGGTTTTGTGATCTGGCACTTTATCTTTTAAACCTGGAATTTGTCACTTATTTCCTGTCCTATTCTTTCCTGGGCCTTGGGTATTGATATATTGATAATTGATGCTTCGACTTCGCTTCTTCAGGACACGATAAATCGTGTCCCTACTGCACAACTTCTAAACCAATAAACCCCTAAACTGCATATTAGAATTAATTGAACCACATAGGACACATAGGGTAATTACCTATGTGATCTATGTGCCTATGTTTTGAAAATAAAGAGAATAAGCACGGTCAACATGCCGGCTAAAGTTCTTAGCTACTATACCGAAAGAACACAGGAATGCGAAAAATGTGCATCCAAAGTCATCAGTATAAAGAATCTAAGCGAAAATTGCTTCGCATTTTCACTAAGATTCAGTATACAGGACCCAGACTTACCTCACTACCACCACTTTTACCCTGCCGGCGGATCTGTTGTTTTTAATGAGAACTCCGGTGTAAACCCCCTCGGCAAGGTCGTTAACCGGTTCCCTGAGGATGGATTGCCAGGGGGCTATCCGGTATTTTTTGACCTGCTGCCCTGTGAGATTATAAAGGCTGAACTCCATTTCACCGGCATCAAAAGGTCCATTGATGTCAAGAGTAAGCATATCATGGACAGGGTTTGGACTGACGGTAAGATGAAATTGTTCTTTATATACATCTTCTGTATGCATCCATGGAATAGTATCACATTCCGATCCCGCTATCCGGCCAAGACGGAAATGCGGGAAGTTTGGGATAAATGTAGAATACCTGCTAAGACAGACAGCATTAAGTTGAAAATCACAAGTACTTCCGTATAAATCCGGATGATTGACCACGGACATGCACAAATTATTGTGAGAATGCTGGAAATAGATTTTCCCGTCAGGTGCAAGAATACAAGAGGAAAAATGGTCGGTGTTTGGCAAATAATGTATGATATGCTTGGTGGCTTCTATGTTTTGCGCTTCAAGGTCATATTGTTGCAATTCCCTTCCCTTGGTGACATAAAGATACCTTGAATCGGGAGAAACAGCCTTGCCTGCAATTCCTGAGTTACTACCGCAATAGAATTCCTGGTATTTGATAAGATTGCCATAGCAGCGGTCGAAATGTAGTATTTCCATTAGTTCATTTTGTGACACATAGGTTGCTGAAGATTTAATTATCTTCGTTCCATTAGTGGAAAATACGAAACTTCCATTTACTAAATTTTCTCTGACTCTTGTTTCACTGAATTTTTTTAGCTGCCATAGGTTTATTCCCTGTGGCGACAGCAATAAAATATAGTACCAGTCATAGAATTGTCTTTGTGCGATAATCCACCAGTCGCGTCCGTTGGCATGCCTGCAGGCGCTGAGTAATCCCATATCCAGTGAATCCACGATAACAGGAAAGTTCTTTTCGGTAACATCACCCAAACCTCCGTCCAAAGTCATATCCACTGTTGTTGCTAAGAGTTCGCTGATACCGCAATTAAAATCTTCACACCATTTTTCATGGATAATGACATACCGTTCTGGTGAACCGGGATACGGAAGCGCAATTGCTCCGTACGGTATCCTATAACCAAATTCATCCCAGTAGTTGTAAGCAAAACCATAGTTCAGCGAATCACCATGAGGCATTTTGACTCTGTTGTGGTTAGCCACCTGTTTTCCATTGGTGTAAAACAGTAAGTCTCCTTCCGGGCTGCACATACTGGCATTCGTAAAGACGAAATCAACTTCCTGGTCGGGGTAAGAAACGGTCATGGGGGAGGTGTTAAAGTCGAAGATAATTCCTCCGTGCGTGGGGCCGTCATCATAGCCGAAGTTCCAGATATAATCCCTGCGGGCATCGGGGTAATACTGGCCCCGCAGCTGCAGGGCCAGTATCATCATGAAAAAGACAACAGTTGATCTCATCAATGTGGCAGGAATACGAGTTTACCGATTTGCTTTTCAAAGGTAGGGCTTTTTATCCGCACTGTGTATAAACCCGCTGAAATATTGCTGATATCCAGGCTTGTACTTCCGCCTTCAAGGTTGAGTGTGTATTGTCTGCAGGTTTGTCCTGTTGTATTTATGAGCAGGAACTCCACATTGGATGCGGATGGGAGATCCCAGGTCAGACTTAGATGACCGGTTGCTGGATTGGGATAATAACTGAAACTGATTTCTGAGTTACTGACCGGTGCTGGCTGCAGCTTGTTTTTGATGATGCCTTCAGTAAGGCAGGATTCCATGTCATTGAAAAGGGTGTCATAATAAGCTGAAAGAAGCGATCTTGCCAGATAAACCGCTGGTCCTCCCGACACCGGACATTGCGCTGCAATCAGCCACAAATTATCCATTTGCTGAGTGTCGAATCCAAGGATACCTTTTGCTATGGTGTTCAGGTAGATGTCGTTGACGGTTTTCTCATTCAGCATAATCAGCGTACTGGCTTCCAAAGCATTGTTGATCCCCAGTGCAACATCCGCCATCTGGCTTCTTTCCTGTATCAGCAGATTTCTCCATTCGTTCAATTCCGAAGTCAGCAATTTGACTGAAGCCATTATGGTAATTCGCAGATCCAGCAAATCTTGTAATTCTGCCGGATCACTTGTCTCCATGATAAGTCCGCTGATCTGTCTTAATGTGTCATTGTGCGGTTCCAAGCTTTGTTTTAAGTCTTTGATAATCAACAACAGATCAGACAAGGATGCTTCCGTACTTCTGATAAAAACGGAAAGGTCCTGATAATCCCTGGCCGGCGTATTGATGATAGAATCCATAAAGCTTGTGAAAACAGGCTGGTTTACCTGAAGCACGGGGTAGTCAGATAATTTCTGGTAAAGGTTACGCGAGGTTACCCAACGGATCTCCTCCAGGTAGTTCTCAAAGGGTAGTTCGTTCATTGCTACGCAACTGTCATAGGATGAAAGGACGGAGTCCATGGCAATATCAAGTTCTTCAACGGACTCAAAGGACAGGCATAACTCCTCAATCTCTGAACAATCCCAGGGATTCTGTTGGGAAATATCAAACCAATATAGAGGAGAAAAGTTTGGGTTTGGCCAATAAGGATAACTCTGAGGTGTACGGTACAATGAGTTAATATATAGCGCTGAATTATCATGCCGGGCACCTTCAAGCAAACAAGCCTGGTACCATACATTCCCTTTATCAATCTGATGGCCGGTTATGGCCTGGTCTCCATAATGCAGGCCATTGCTGTGCGTCAGGAACATATTCCCCCTGAAATTGGTGCCGGTACAATAGCCGTCGAATTTCACTCCTTCGAAGGTGTTGTGCAACAGGTTGCAGGATAAGGTCGAGTTCTTTGTTGTTTCGACATGGATGCCGATATCATTCCCATACTCTGGATCTGTCCCGTAAATAATGTTGCAATTGATCGTATGAGCCCTGCAATCTTCAACATAGATACCCTTCTGGACAGCATTTGGGTCGTTCAGTTCAATGTAATTGTTCACGATCATGGTTTCCTTTGTTTCCCGGCAAATGATACCGAAGTTTGACGCATCGTTAACATACAGTTCATTGTTGTAAATCGAACAGAACTGGTCGGGGAGGTTCCCGCTCTCATTCAGTTCGATACAAGCGGGAACCACTCCGGCCGGTAATCCTCCTGGATTTGAGACAGAAATGTAATTATTTCCGATAAAGGTATAATCAACCGGATCGTTCTGGTACATGTTCACCCCGTGGTCGTTACAGAAAATGGTGTTGTTGTCAACACTTGTGTACCGGTCTATCCCGTTTTCCACGTGGATACCGACGCTCATGTCGGTCATATGGACATCCTTCACGATGGCATCATTGTTTCTGATATACACACCGTAACTGCAATTGTCGAATTCCGGGTTGTTCGGATCGTCATTGCCATACATTTCCAATATTCCCTGGAAAGCGAATACAGTATTACTTGATGAAAAAATAGCACAACCATCTGCAATAGATGTAGGTGTCATGCTGATGTTAGATGTTATGTCACTGAAAAAGAAAGTATTGGGTTCAATGATCACCTGGTCGATATCTATACAATGAACTCCGTTATGGAGATGGTGAAAGGAGTTGACCATTCCGTTGGTAAAAGTAATGTTGCTCTCAACTATCAGTAAACCAGCAAATCCTATATCTCCTGCAAAGGGAGGAAGCATGTTGTTGTCAGAGTAGAATTCATTATCAACAATTGAGTAACTGTATGGATTTTCCTGAATTGTCAGTCCAGAATTATTATTCAGAAAAATATTGTCCTCAATTTCAAGATTATTTGTGTTCGTTGACATATTCATGCTGTGTACTCCGAGGCATCCATCCTGGATGGTACAGTTTTTCATGATCATTGATTCATTATATCCTACATTCATAATGACATCCCACATTTCATCACATCCGTGAACATGAACATTATTCAATTCCAGGGTAGATCCATCCATAACCGCTATGTGTGCCTGTGGCAGGAGAATCAATTCGGTAATGTTTGAAAAGTCATAGGTTTGATCAAGATTGAAGAAGCCGTTCACAACGACGGTTGGTTCAGGAGGAGGGGTGGTGACCTGACTGGCGTACTTTTGATTGATAAGAAATACTTCCTTGTCAGAGCAACAATCTATTACTGTTATCTCTATTGATTCTGTAAGGTAATTGTTTCCGTCAAAGACCGTAAGATAGTAATAGCCGGCCTGATTCAGACTGGTGATCGGAACATCTACAGTCTGCTGCTGAGAACCATTCCAGCCCGGTCCACTCCATGTGTAGGAAACATATCCTGAGGCGGCATCAAGATGCAGTGTGGAATTAAGGCAAACCATGGATTCGCGGACAATGATCAGGGTGTTTTCGTTATTGGTTACGGATACATCAAAGTAGAAAGTGTCAATGCTTGCGAGCAGGGTATCCCAGACTATCAAACGGTATTGTCCGTCATAGGAGGTATCTGCGCTGCTGATGATGTTGAACTGATCGTCTGAGTAAAAGTTGTTCGGGCCTGTCCAATCAAAGACATGGCCCTTGAGGTAGTAGAATCCGAGCGTTTCGCCCTCTTCAACCGGAGAGTTGTAATACGGTGATTCTGTTCCGGGAAGCGGTAAACAATTGTTCTGTGAATGAGCCGCAAAGCATGGCAACAATAACAAAGATGTTAAGAGGCAAGGTAATTTCTTCATTGTGTTAATATTATTTTAATGAATTGAAATGATTAAGGAGATGAATATTGATGTAACAACCCGGGAATTATCCCTGTGTTTAAGCGTGCGTCGCTTTCCGTGAATGGATCGCAACCGAAGGTAGTAAAGGTCAGGGGATCTAATTCTCTCTCTCTCTCTCTTTCTCTCTCTCTCTCTCTCTCTCTCTCTCTCTCTCTCTCTCTCTCTCTCTCTACGGGAATAGGCAATACAAGGAAATTATCAGCATGAAATGCTTGATAAATAATGAAAATCGATGATGTTACAGACTTCATTGCTACTCAATTGTTCAAAGCAAGATTTGTTGGGAAGTGATGTCCGGGCAGGTTTGGGGTGTTAGTCCGGATTCTGTGGTTTAGCTATGAAGAGATGTTACCAGAGCAACAAGATTTCTGCTTTGGGCACATAAATTTATAACATAAAAAGTAAAATGTCCCACTTATGTTGATAAATAATTTAAATCCCCCATATTCGTATCCGTGGCATGGTTATGTTGAAGTGAGGGATTTACTTGTTTCTTAATCGATCATTACCAAGATACGAAACGATGCTTCGACTCCGCTTCTAAATGACGTCACAACTCATTAAACCTTAAACTTTGAGTCCCCTCCGAAAAGGGGGTTAATTGATTAGCTAAATAGTACAAATTGATTTCGATAACACACAGTGGTGAATAAATCAGTCCACTTTTCTCTGCAGATATTTATTTTGGAGCGGTAAATGGC
>Ga0302252_1001410_pt1 | contig 13996 bp, 9 predicted proteins | sample AAG_RA_Leu_MG_FD_193511 | JGI IMG/M metagenome (GOLD analysis project Ga0302252, IMG submission 193511) | Enriched activated sludge microbial communities from anaerobic digester in WTTP, New Holstein, Wisconsin, United States - AAG_RA_Leu | ecosystem: Engineered > Bioreactor > Anaerobic >...
TGATAAAACTAAAAGATAGAATCTGAACAAATAATAACCATGCTATGAAAAGACAAGAAAAACGACGAATAAGCTTATTTGATCTCACGGTTCCCTCCTGTTGATGCTGAATTGTTTTCATCGCTTGCATATTGTCCTTTAAAGTCTATTTTGCACCATCATAATTTTGTTTTATAGTAAAAGAAATACGTTCGAATGCAATGATTTGGCAATCATTCTTTCCTATTTGACAATGATGTTAACGTCACCTGCAGGTTATTTGTTTTATTCATGAATATCAACATAAACACTAGCACGAGCCAATAACAGGAAGAGTGAGAGCGATTTAAAAGCGGTACTACCCCTTTTTTACGTTTTTGACTCTTGACATTATTCTTTCAAAGAATATTCTATTTTATTAAAATAGAAATTCAGTATTATTGAATTTTGAATGAGCATCATTAATGGAGGTTACCAATATGAAAAAGACAATATTATTGCTTCTTATCATCCACTTATCAGTGGTTTTGATGGCATTTTGGTCACCACCCGATAAATGGGATAAAATTGCAAAAACAGAAGACCAAGTTTTTTTTCATCAAAACTGTCGGTCCTCTCAATGGATCGATCTCATCATCCAAACCGATTCTTCTCTAGATCCAGAAAAATGTATGGTGCAAATCTCAAAGGAAATTCCATGCAATCAACGTTATATTTACAGGAAAGCGTACCAAGGCGTAGCTATTCGTATACGTTTATATCATATCTCCATGTTATTGGATCTCCCATTTATTCATCAGGTTTTTTTCTGTCGGGATTCCTTCATTCCTGTTCGCAACCTTGCTTCCATTTCAGTAAAAGCAGATCATGTCTGGAAACAGCTAGACAATAAAACCACGACAATTACCGGAAATGAAATCAAAGTAGGTATGATAGATACAGGCATTGATCCACTACATAAAGAATTTGCACCAACCGGCATCGGATCAACTTCAAAAATCAAGGTAGCAAAAAATATCGTAGATCCGGGTGTTCCAATGGATGATTTGGCGATTTACCCTCATGGCACACATGTAGGCGGAATAATAGCAGGTAAAAATCCGGATGATACTACAAAAAAGGGCATAGCGCCGGATGCGAGTCTTTATGTTTTTCGCGTGTTTGGAAAAAATGGAAGTCTAACATTGCCAGATATATTAGCAGGTATTGAAGAAGCCATACTAAATGATATCGATGTGCTCAATATTTCGCTTGGTTTTTCCAGCAAAAATCCAATTCCGTCTATTATTGAAGGAGATCCTTTTTATGAAGCTATTCAGAATGGCATTCGAAAAGGCATTGTTATTTGTAGTGCAGCTGGAAACGACGGAGCAAGGCACAAAGATAATCCATGGCCTTTGCTGGCACCAGGTTTATTCGATAAGGTTATTCAACCTTCAGCTAGCGATGATAGGATGAGCCAAATCGTATCTATTGAGTGGAATCAAAAAACAATATGCACTATTAATACTTTATTATCACCGCATTCCCCTCCTTTTACGGAAGACATGTCAGATACTCCCGTGGTAGACTGCAATTATGGAAGTGCAGAGGATTTTAAAAACTTGTCAGTAAAAGGTAAAATCGCTCTCATTGCCAGAGGACCCAAAGACAAGCCTATTTCATTTTCTGAGAAAAATCTCAATGCGAAGAGAGCAGGTGCAATAGGTTGTGTTCTTTATAATTTTGAAGACTCGGTGATAGATAGCTCTCTTTTAAGCTTACATACAGACGATCAGGAATGCATCCCCAACATCGGTGTGAGCGGTAATTTTGCAGCAAGACTGAAAAAATATCTGCAATTAGGCGCTCATTTGATGTTTCAAGACCAAGACAATGCAGTGATTGCTGATTTTTCTTCTGCAGGTCCTTGTGGAAGTGCTGACCAAAACATATTTAAACCGGACTTATGCTTTCCCGGAAAACAGATCAATTCATCCGTCAAAACATACGTGGACGACAATCATGTTTTAATCCATCCATACGCGGATTGGGATGGCACTTCTATGTCTACCGCAGGTACATCGGGGTGCGTAGCACTATTGAAACAAGCTCATCCAAACTGGACACCTGAGGAAATAAAAGCAGCTTGCATGAATAATGCCGATTTACTTATCAATCCGATTAGCAAAGAACCTTTTCCTTTTTTTAATCAAGGAGCGGGACAACTCAATATTTACCAATCCTTAAACACCCCTGCAGTCATGACCCCTCCTTCTTTTATGCATAACATCAAAGATAAGGAGAGTATCTCCTTGCCTTTCATGCTGAAGAATCAAACCAATAAAACTATATTCTGTAGTTATGCGATTGAGTTTTTTCATTTGAAAAACCAGTCAGAATCATCTCCTTTTAAGTTGGTTACAAAAAACTCACCCACTATGATTTCACCACAGGTATCTTTTGATGAAACATTACAGATCAATTTCGACAAGAACCTTACTCAAAACATGTATGAAGGAGTCTTATGGGTATCCATTCAAAATCAAAATGAGGGAGATATCATAGCTAAACTGCATATCCCCATTATTTTATTCCAAAACTCTTTTGCACCCACCTCTCCCGTTATCGAGAAAATCAGCCTTTCTCCTAATAGAATCACTCCAGGTATAGTATGTAATTTGGCATATCGCTTACATGCCGGAAGTTGTCTAGACATTAATCAATCCTTAACTTTTTTGCAACATGCTCAACAAATCCGTATTGTTGCAGAGGATAATCATCATAATGTGTACCAAGAGATATTTTACGGAGAAAATCTTTTTGTAGGAGATTATCTTGCACAATGGGATGGAAATGATTTTGAGGGAAAACCTATTTTTCCCGATGGATTATATCATTTGGTGGCAGAGATAAGCGGGTTCAAAGCAAACCGTCAAAAAAGTGAGTCAATTGTTCACCGATACCCTCTTGGCGATTTTACAGTAATACAATCCTCCCTTCCAAACACTCCTTTACTGATTCTTTCTGCTGTCCCAAGGGTTACACTATATGACACATTCGTGATAGATCTGATTCTTTTGCATTCTAACGATGTAAAAAGTATTGATTTAAACATAAAATTCTCAAAAAACTCCCTATCTCCCATTTCCTATACCATTCATGACGGTTATATTGATCTGGACACCAATTCAGATATTGCTTTTGATACCGATGCTATCACTATCAAAGCAACTTTTAACAACCAACTTCCAAAAAAGATTACAATAGCATCTTTCTTGTTTAGGGCAGAAAAAGCAACGAATCAAAAAGACGGTGTATATATTAATATTGAAAACTGTACTATGATTGGTAATGATCAGAAAGAGCTTCGATGCAATGAATTCCGTCCTGTTATTACGATAGACAAATCATCCGTCATGCTCGGTGATTTCAACCAAGATAATATTGTCGACAAACAAGATTATGAGATGCTACTTTGCCATATTTCTGAAGAGTATCTGTCAGAAAATTGGAATCCGCAATTTGATTTAAACAATGATCTGCATATAGATGTAAACGATGTTTTTATTCTTTCAAAATACTATGCCGAGTAAAGCTGCGATTAGATTATGAAAAGTACACATTGTCCTACAGAATACAATGACCAAAAAAACTTGCTATTTCAGGTATAAAGAGGGAAAAATTTGTAAATTCCGATCGATTCGCAATATATGAATTTTCAAGTAAGTTTTTTAACTGAGGTAGAAAAATAAAGCCTTCTTTTTTCTCATTTTCCAAATAAGTTTTGCTCAATGAAGGGGATAATACGCTTTCAACAGCTCTGACACAATACTCATAAACCATGAATCGTACATTAGAATAGGCTGAATTGTGTAAAGGACGTAAAATCTGGTTTAAACCAGATATATAAGGTTGAAAATAATTCCAATAAAGATCAATCGTCGTATTAATGAATTGATGAGCTAATTCATGAATTACATTATGAACACTGGCATTTACCTTCACACACGGTGCGCCTAAAATTGCTGTTGCAGTTCGGTTAGGTTCAAATACAGAGAAACATCCGGCTTTAATAAACGAAAAAATAACAGAGTACTGTGACTGTCTTTCTCCGAAAAACCATTCCAGTACATCCAGAGTCGGAAAAGTATCGATAGAAATGGAAGCCTCTTTTAAAAATATAATCTCCTCAGACTGGATACTATCCCAAAAAAACTTCCAATTCGATTGTACCAAAAAATCTCTTACCAAAACCATCCAATAATCATATTCTGGATGTCGAATCACTGGATCTGGTTGAAGAAAAGGAAACTGGTGATGATACAGCATCCATCGGACTGGTTTATCGTAAAAGAAGCCATTTTGCTGTAGTTGGCGAAAAAAAGAAATCGCTGGGTGGTTAGCAAATGAAGAAAAATAATCGATGCATGCTTCTCTTAAGGCATTTTCTTTTATGGAAAGACTAGAAGAAAAAAGAGATTTCCATCCAATATCTTCAATAGAAAAATATTCCAAAACTCCTAATAAATCAATTCTTGGATCTATTCGAAAAAAATCACTCATTTTTACTCAACTTCACAGAGAGAGAAATTTTTAACTTTTTCTTTTTAAAACTCCTCTTAAAGGTACTCTTAAAAAAACTTATAGCTTAATATAGTATCTATATATTCTGGTTTAGCATTATTATATCACTCGAACTTTCCTAGATCAAAAGGATTTTCCTATGCTATAGATATTTGGCATCAGTGCTTTCTCTATCGGTTATCGCTTGATTGGATCTAACCACGTCTTTGTCTCCTTCCGTATTTAGCCATCACAAGCTGCTTTCCTGCTTCACTTTTGTAAATTCCATGACTATTATTCATGAGGAAGTCCTTTCTTGACCAAAGTCAACCACTTGATCTCATTCTCGTAAAAAGACTCGAAATTCTTGTTGATCATACTCCAGAGAAAGGTCTCCCGTTTGGTTCTGTTTGGGTGGTCGGTATCTCGTTTTGCTTTCTCTCGCTCCATTAATAAGGCAAGGTATAGCTCTTCCTCATATCGACTGATCAGATCTAATAACTCTTCGTGTGATAGAAAGTGGGCTCCGGCTAGCTGAATCAGGAAAGCGTTCCTGATTTCCGGTAATTCAGGATTGGCTAATGTCCATTTTTTTAACTCGGTCAAACCTTTCTTAGTGATAGAGTAGATTTTCTTCGCAGGTAAATTCTCCTGTTGCTGAATTTCCTGTGTCACGAGTTTTTCTTTGTTCAAGTTCAACAAGGTAACATAGATCTGATTATTATTACCTGACCAATAAAACAAACTCGAATTCGAGAATAGTTTCTTCAACTCATATCCGCTGAAAGACTTCCAACTCAACAATCCTAGTATAGCGTACTGTATGGTCATATTAAATCTCCTTTAACATATAGATTAATAAACATAGGTTAATAATAACATATGCTAACTACATGTCAATACTTTATTGAAAAAAGTGAGGAAATCAGGAAAAGAATGGTTTAGATCGTTGGTTTCAATAGAAAAGCGTATTCTTTGCGTATAAATTCCAAAATGACATTTGCAATAAGACGGTGTCCTTTGGAGTTTGGATGAATGCCATCCTGACAAAGGTATTTCCGAAAATCGCTGGTTTGAAGAAAAGCGGACCTAATATCAATCCAAATGGTTTTGGTTTCCTTTGCAATACTGAGAATGGCAGAGTTATATTTTTCCTGCCACCAGTAGATCCTGCTAATGCTACCAAGCCAATGGAGGATTTTCTGTTCGGGATTTTTTCGTTTGTTGGTGATCCAGGCAAAATACTTGTCGGAATCCAGCGGAGGGAGAGTCATCAGTACCGGAATGATGTGTTGCTCTTTGAGAGTGGTGATGACATCCTTCATCGCTTTTCGGAAAGCGAAGAATTCTGTTTTCGGTTGATGAGGCATTTCCGGATGGTCTGCAATACTCTCCCAATCAAAATCACAATCATTTCCGCCAAATTCCAGAATCACCACATCCGGCTTTTTCTTCAGAATATCCTGTTTCAGGGAATGCAAGGCTCTGGTGATGGTATTACCAAACAACGCAGCATTAGAAAGGATGCCATTTAGTTTGTCTTTGACAATATGATAAAAGCTCTTCTCCAGAAGGACATATCTTTCTTTCTCATCGTCATAGACCACTCCTTTGGAGATGGAGTCGCCATAAAGCAAAAAATAATAATTCTCTTTCATCATACCCCGTTACCCCTACTCCATCTCAAAACAACGAAATAGAGCAAGTTTGATTTGTTGTTTGCCCTCGATATCCTCAATGAAAACAAATCTCTTCTCCTTTAATATCTACTAACGGTATTCTATTGTATCCCCCCAAAAAAATCAACCGCGTGACAAGGGGACGGGGTTGTTGTCACATATGATAACCTTGTAAACAACGTTTAAATCATCCTTTAAAGAAGGATTTTGTATTATTGCTTAGGGTAAGTTTTATAAGCGGAGCTTGAATTCTATTCGCGCAAGTAGCGTTAATTACGAGAATGAACTCGCGGTATTAGCGTTAATTTTGAATGTACTATTTATGCGTAAGTGTCAACACCTCAATTCTCCGTTTCCGATTGAAGGGTAACCGAAGTAACGAAGCGTAACCATAGTTTCAATATGAAAGGCCTAATACAAACTAAAAAATGTCTACAAAATTCTTTTCACTGAATACTTCTAGGGGGATATGCGGATGTTTTTCCACCACTTGATCTCGAAAGAACTGTTTTAGCTTAGATAATGGAGAAGTTTTGTCAGGTAGATCACCAAAACGACTCTCAAAAACAAAATAAAGCTCCATTTGGCGAATTACCAAGCATGTGGGTATCGTTTGTAACCAATCGTCCGGCAAAGGAAACGCTTTTGTATAGCCCGAGAGGAAAAGGCGTAAGAAACGAACAGCATCATCAGCTCTTGCTGCATGATTGATTGATAAGGAAGATCTTTTGCGGTCAGCTCCCCAAAACCAATAATACAACGCCATGGCAATATCATACACATACCAACCGTATTGCATGTCATCAAAATCAAAAATCGTGATTTTCCCTTCATCAATAAAAAAATTCCCCATATGCAGGTCATAGTGAATCAATCCATAATGCTGTGGATCGGTTGGAAAATCTCTACAAGCTTGGATTATGGATGCGTAATAGGAGACCACTGAAGAATCCACTCGATTGGAAACCAAACCCCATAAGGTGCCAAAACTGGATATTAGGTTGGTACGAGAGAAATTGATCGGGGGAGAATAATTTGAAGCCAACCGGTGCATCTTCCCCATGATTTCTCCCCAGGAACAGATCATAACATCGGTCGCATCTTTGTGGGTAGGGGCATGTCCAGAGGCTTTTTGGAAGAGCATCAGGTAACAAGGTGGGTCTTTGGAAATCACAACACATTCATTCGGAGTGGAATGAACGGGGAGAGCGACCGGAACTTCATTTTTACCGAGGTGTTCTATCCAAATGGCTTCTGATAGTAAATCTTTTGGTTGCCTATGCGTTGGGTTGGTGATGCGTAATATAAAAGGAACACCGCCTTTGTGAACTTCCCAAATCTCACTTTCAAAGCTTCCGAATTTGGTAAACGGTGTAGAATCCAAGTTAAAAGCTTGTTGTGCTAGCTCCCATATTTTTCTATCTCTCTCTTCCATACAATCTTTATACTTTTTTTTCATCAAAAAAGAAGAAAGAATGAAAGCAATCAAACCTAACAAAAAAAGTTGATTCAAAAAATTGACACCCAATTTGCATAGCTTACAATCTTTGGCTTGTGAAAAAAAATGAATGGTTAGGTAGATAAATGTTATTTGTTTCTTTAATCGTTGGCGTCGGTGTCATAATGACGTCTTTATTGATCGCTCAAAAAATCACCTTCAGGAAAGCTTCAAACAGTAGGTTAACCGAGATAGCAGGATATATCCGACAAGGAGCCAATGCCTATCTGTTCCGCCAAATTAAAACTATCTTACTTGTCACTCCCTTCTTATTCCTGCTACTAGTACTCTCATTAGGCTGGGAGGCTGGTATTACATCTGTAATTGGGGTATTCACCTCTCTTCTATCCGCTCTGTTTGGCATGTCTATTTGTGTACGAGCGAATCTGCACACTGCCGATCTTGCGTATACCGATATCAAAAAATCTTTCTCAATGGCTTTTTATGGTGGATCGGTAATGGGATTACTGGTTACAGGATTTAGCCTCGCTGTATTGTCTGTGCTCTATATGGTGTACAAAAATCCGGAATCGTTGATCGGTTTTGGCTTTGGTGCCAGTTTGGCCGCACTTTTCGGTCAAATAGGCGGAGGTATCTTCACAAAATCAGCTGACGTAGGCGCTGATATCGTTGGAAAAGTCGAAGCGAAAATTCCAGAAGATGATCCTAGGAATCCCGCAGTAATCGCTGATCTAGTCGGTGATAATGTGGGTGATTGTGCTGGCAGAGGAGCTGATTTATTTCAGACTTTCAGTGACGATATTATCACCGGTACGATTGTTGCTATCCTGATGGTTCCCACGTTTGGACATCATGTCATCTTTTTTCCTCTCCTGTTACAGTGCATCGGTGTCATATCCTCTTTTGTCGCCATCATCAGCACACGTTTTTTTAGAAAAACCATGAGCCCGGTGCAAATGTTTAATATAGGCATTATAATCAGTTCCTTTATCTCTTTTGCCGGCTCTTTTTTATTATGCCGGTGGTTGTTACATTCCTACAGTATCTGGATCGCTACTGTATTGGGTCTGGCAACCACTTTGGTAGCAACCATTTCTACCAAGTATTACGCCGGTATGGATGGTTCTCCGGTCAAAAGGATTGCGCTGGCTTCCAAAAGAGGCCCGGCTATCAACATCATCACCGGTATCGCTTACGGTTTACGGAGCCCGATTATTTCGATTGTGATGATTCTGACTGCTATTCTTTTGGCGTACCGATTATCAGGAGGATTGCTTTTAGCCATCGTAGCAGTGAATATCGGTACCGATCTTTTAATATCTTTCATTATGGCTTCTGATGCATTTGGACCGATTGTTGACAATGCTGCCGGGATTGCAGAGATGTCAAAAGCACCGGAGCATGTGATCGAATCTCTATCAAAGCTTGATTCTGTTGGGAACACCATGAAGGCTATCACGAAATCGTATGCCATGTCATCTGGTACGATTACTTCGTTTGTATTGTTTGCAACCTATTTTTCATTTATGAAAATCAGCTCTTTGACCGTCGATACGCCGGTTGATCTCGTCTTTCTGTTTCTCGGTATTGCTTTGCCTTATTTGATCGCATCTATCACAATCGGATCAGTTGCGAAAACTGCGGAGCTGATGGTAGATGAGGTCAGACGGCAGTTTAAGTTTATTGTCGGACTCATGGAAGGTCATGCCAAACCTGATTATGCTAAATGTGTTGATATCGCTACAAAAAATGCCCTGAAGGAGATGATTTTACCGAGTCTGATCAGCATTCTTGTTCCTGCTGCAGTGGGAGTGATTTTTGGAGCTCATGCGTTAGGCGCTTTATTGATCGGCGCTATTGCTTGCTCCGCGATGTTGGGGCCTTTTTTCAACAATACAGGTACAGCATGGGATAATGCGAAAAAACGAATCGAAGACAACCGCCAATTGAAAGGTTCACTGGAACATTCTGCAGCGGTGGTGGGAGATACAGTCGGAGATCCCTTGAAAGACGTTGCCGGACCCTCTTTGTTAATTTTTATGAAGCTAATCGGTATGACTGCAATATTGATTGCTCCTTTAATAAAATAACGTACTGGAGACAATTTCCTTGTTTTTTACAAAGTCCAATGATTGAGTTTATTGGGAGCAAACGCCACTACTTTTCTTGTGTGAATCATAGTTTGGTATTGTAACCAAATTTCCTTTCCGAAAAGCTACCCAAAAGCAAATTTTGTATCATAATGAATGTGGAGCTTGTTTGCTGGAGGTTTATATGTGTATTGTCGGTCGAATCAGGATTGCGGCTATTGTTTTTGCTTTGCTATTGGTATTTGCAACCAGTTTTCTCGGGTGTAAGCAAGGAGAACAAGAGAATCCTGCACGGAACCGTGGTAATAGTATCAGCAACCTTCAGAATGGAGGTTTCGTAGCACAGGATCAGGATTGGATCTATTACATGAGCATCAATCCGAAAGGGATCTATAAAACAAAGAATACCAGCAATAATAAACAAAAAATCTGTGATGAGGTGGGACATCAGTTGAATGTCGTGGCAGATTGGCTTTACTACATCAATGTTGAGGACAATAGCCATATCTATAAAGTAAAAACAGATGGTTCAGATTATGAAGCAGTGACAGAATACTAATTTTTTGATGACGAATGATAACAAAAAGATTGTCCTATAATCTTCACTACAATGGATAGTATATATATTTATGCGCTTCAAACGTTATTAAGTTTTGTTGGTGCTATTATCGGAGGAAGCTTGACTTTGGCCGGAGTGATCATGGCAAATCGCTTGAATGCCAAAGAAAACAGAGAAAATCTTCGGCTCGAGAATATGCCCTATCTGGTTTTTACAGGATATATCGAAACAAATACGAATAAAGTCGATCATCTGAAGCATAGAAAGCCGATTGAAACAAATGTATGCATAGCTGGATTGGAAGTGAAGAACTTTGGTAAGGGTACCTTAAAGAACCTTGAGATGACAATTTACAAGAAGGGAAACCCGAATCCCTATACAATTAATCGTTATCAGTTCATGGGTCTGAATGAGATTATCAACATTGATCTATTCAAAGCGAAACTTACAGGGGAGTCAGAAAAGGAAACATCACTCCGAGATTTTGATGGTATTGAGTTTAAAAACTTACGAACCGAATCAGAATTCCTTTACACAATAAAGATTCACTATAAAGACGTGTACGATAATCCCTATAAACAAGAAGTAACGATGGTTTATTTCATTGAAACCGGCATTGAGCCGATTTTTTCTTTTGCGGACGTGGAGTCCTGTTCTGGTCCTACCTTTTGCCCCTGAATTGCCACCACCTCAGCAAGAAAATCCGAAAAATATTTCTGCTTTGGTGGAATTGTCAATAAAATAATACAAAAGACCCTTCCTATCTTGAATAAAAAGAAAAGAGTAACTGATGCGTAACGTTAAGTTTTTTTTGGCTTCTGGCAATGCGCTCAAGAAAGACCGCGACGAGATCATGCTCTTCCTGGCAAATAAAAACCAGTTTCTGGTAAAGCATGGGATTTTCTTGGAATTAGTCCGTTGGGAATTTCTCTCCTCCTCTTTCTCCGAAACCAGAAAACAGGATGACTTTAATAAAGAGTTAGAAGAATCAGAGATTTTCACCTGTTTAATCTTCGATCGAATAGGGCAGTATACCAAAGAAGAGTTTGATAAAGCGTATCAGAATTACAAACAAGGAAAGAATCCCAGGAAGTTCTACCTCTACTTTAAAACTTTACCGAAAAACAAACAAGAAGAAGCGATAGAAGTCTATGAACTGCGTCAAGCCATTGAGAAAGATGAACAGATTTACCGTGAATACAAGAATCCTGATCAGCTGAAACTGTTCTTAAACCAAAACCTGGACGAGGATTTACCTGGGATGTTGAAAGAAGCTCTGCTCCAAAATATCTACGGACCAGAAACCAAATCAGTGACAGAGACGATTCCTGACTACATTTTGGATAACCTTGATGAAGCCGATAAATTATTGAACAAAAATTTAACCGAAGAAGCGTTAGAGATTTATCAGGATACGCTGAAGCAAGTCAACAAAAAAACTGATCCAATCACTTATTGTAGAATTCAACTAGGTATTGGTGTCTGCTATATCAATCTTAGTTATCTGGAAGATCAGGAAAAAAATCTGACCAAAGCGATGACGAAATTCGAAGGAATCTTGGAAATTGCTGATCCTCAGCAGGATAAACAAACGTATTTATCCGCTTTGCTTCGCTTGAGTAGCGCCTATTTTTCAATGAGTGGTTTCAGGGATCGTAAGAAAAACTTGTTCCAAGCAATCGAACTTTCTGAAAAAATACTTGCGTTTCCCGAAGAGGCAGAGTCACGGTATCTATTCTTTGATGCAAACAGAATAATGGGTTCCTGCTATGTTGAAATCATGACTTTAGAGTCACAGAAAGATCTTTTTGAAAAAGCACAAACTCACTTAAATAAAGCGATCACTTATCTCGATAAGCAAAGAGATTATTCAGAATACGCCGAGATCTTAACCGAAATTGCCAAATCTTATGACACGCTGGCGTTGATCGAAGCAGATAAAGAAAAAATGATCTCCCATCTTCAAGAAAGCATTCGTTATTCGGAAGAAGCCTTATCGATTGATACGATTGAAAAGGATGCTTTTTTGTATGTTAGTATCTTAAACAACATCTCAAGTAGTTATTTCAATTTATGTAAAATTCATCCAAGTGTCGAGAATATGCTAAAAGCTCTGGAATATAATAAAAAGGAGCTCAATGTCCTGGCTGACTACCAAAACAGCATATCGTATCTGACCGCTTTGAGCAATAATAGCATGATTTTAATGGGCTTATTTGATAATACGAAAGATGTCAACTATCTTGATGATGCCATAAAAGTATCTCAGAAAGGCCTGGAAAAAGCTACGCTACAAACTCAACCGATTCGGTATTCAAAATATCATGTGAATATCGGTATGTGTTGTTTTAAAAAAGCTTTCCTTGCTGAAACAGGAAGCGATAAAGCCGACTTATTGAAAAAAGCAATTGATGAGTTGGAAGCAGCATCCAATATCTTTACAAAATCTCAGTTTTTGATTGGATATAAGACTATTCGCAATTACCTGGCGAACTGCTATATCCAACTAAGCAGACTGGAGAATAAGGATTTCAATTTATCCCAAGCACAAAAGGCAATCAATGATTTTCTTGAATGTTATACAGACAGAGAAAAAGATGGGTTCTATGAAAGTGTGATCAAACTGCAAGACCAAATCAACCAAGAAAAACAATAAAAAACAACTGGGCTCTATTATTGCGAGGAAGATAATCTTATTTTCTGATACAGAATGTATTTTTTTTCAATCCGATCTCTCAAGACAATATACAAGGAAAAGTGTATTTTTTTGTTAACTTAAGCAAGGATTGATCAGCTTTTTGGTAATATAATAACGTGACAGGGGGACGGGGTTGTTGTCACACATCTGGCGCTATAATGGTCAGCTATAAATTCCTACAAGCTATCCAGTTAATCAGGAAGTATTATGCAAAATCACTTTTACCCTTTCATCGAAGCTTTCTTGAGAAACTGTGTGCAGAATGGAGCTGGCAGGAGCGAAGCGAGACAGAGGGATTTCGAGTGACTGAGGATTTCAAAAAAAATCCGCCATTTTTGTACCCATAGATAGGTGCAAAAAGTGGCGGAGGGTGTAACTAACTTTTGGGCGGGTCATAAATCCAAGTTTCGCGTTCGACTAAGATAATGTCTTGGATGTCGATACGACCATCACCATGTTTGTCTCGGTCTGCTTCGAGAAGGGATAAAGCTGGAGGAAAAACGTCGTATTTGAGATCGTAGGTTTTGTCTTTTGATAATTGTCCGAATTCGTAAATGATTTTGTCTAGGTCGTGTTTGTCAACAATATAATCTTCATTAATATCCAATGGATTGGGGTAAATAGCAACAGTGTTAATATAATAATGTCTTAATTGTACATAAGTCCAACCACAAGGGTTTTCTTCGGAATCGTTGACAAAAAGTTTGGTGACTGGAAAATCTAAATAGTATTCTGGATTAGTGCACCTAAGAACTAAATTAAATAAGTCCACTGTTTGATCACTATTTATTTCTTCTGGGAAGATGGCATAAATGGTACCGGCAATTTTACTAAATCTTATTTCAGTATTAGGAATTAATGGTATTACGTGTGATAATTCAAAATGTCCCTTGAGATAATATGGTTCGATTTTAATATTGACTGTTTTTAAATAACTAGGTTTAATAGCCTTAAGAATCATATTGTCGTAACCGGTATGCAGATAAA
>Ga0302252_1001415_pt1 | contig 13981 bp, 10 predicted proteins | sample AAG_RA_Leu_MG_FD_193511 | JGI IMG/M metagenome (GOLD analysis project Ga0302252, IMG submission 193511) | Enriched activated sludge microbial communities from anaerobic digester in WTTP, New Holstein, Wisconsin, United States - AAG_RA_Leu | ecosystem: Engineered > Bioreactor > Anaerobic >...
GGGTGGGTCAATTTTCAATTTCCGAGCTCCCGCTAAAGTGGGTCAATTTTCGATTGCCGTTGACAATAAACAGGCACACCGACTCTCGATACTTGAGGTGGGCGGCGGCTTCGCGCAATGCTGCAAATCCTTTGCTGAAGACAAGATTTGTTTCATTAGCCGTAACATAATAGCCTATGTTTTTAAACCATTTTTCTATAGTCGGAGGAAAAGTGATTCCAGCAACTTGATCATCGGCACTGTCATAACGCATACTGGCATTTTCCGAATCCCTGAGCGCGGCGAGAGCAATCCAGTCAACGGCATCTATTGTTTTTCCCCAATACTTAATAGTCTTGCCTGTTTTTTTGTCTTTATATTCCATATTCTTGTAATTGTAATAATTTCTATAGTTCGCACATGGCGCTACCAGCAAATCTCCCATCTTGCCGACGCCTGTTTCACACACGTTGATTACATATTGAACATACAGGTCAGGACGCTTACGCAGCCAGCAGAACATGACAGACGCTGCGCCGCAAAGGCTTGAGAGTTTCTGATTAATACTTTCCGGGTCATTCACTCTATCCACCAACTCCTTTGCTATATTAAGTGAAACTAACCTTGAAAAACCGGGAACAGGCTGGTTCACTGGATTAGCAGGATCAGTCGTTTTGAGAGAGTGCCTGAGCTTGAAATCCCATATACGCTTTTTTGCATCAGCCTTGTATTTCTCGTATTGCCCGCGTGATAATCCACCCATAAGAAATCTCCTTCTTGATTTCAGAGGTATTCGCATGCCGTTCAACAACGTTATCGGCAGGCGTATTTCCATCACCTTTCACACCAAAGCCCTTCTCCCCATCTTCGCAGGCCACGCATACTCAACGCCGCCCCGCACATCTTCAATAATGGTCCTGGAGAAGTACGCTTCGGAGACAAACCCTCGCAGGAAATGGTCGAGCATCGAGCCGAACAGGTACCTGTCACCCGGAGAACAGTAATACTCGGGGTCCAGCATAATTCTTATGGTCCAGCCCCGTTTCATGACTTGGCGTACAATCCGGTCGCAGGCTTCAACATCAAGCCGTTGTATCCCCACCAGGCGCCGTTCGTTGCGCTCCGCCGTGCGCCTATCCTGGCCTTCCGAGACATAGTGTAGCCTCAGCGCAGCGTGAAGGCTTACCGTTGTCAGCAGCTTGAGGTTGATGAACTGCATTCCAAACAACCTCCAGAGGCGGTTGTCGCCGAGAGGATCGAACAGGGAGCGGGTAACTTTCTTGCAATTGGTGAAGGTTACGAAATTCAGGGATACCCGGCTATGTTCACTGATGTCCCCGACACGAAGGCTCTCCGGCAGCAGTCCGTTGGTGCACAGCAGTTCCGCGGAAAGGGAGTTGATGTGCCGCGGAACTCCTTTTGGCGCTTTCGGTGGAAGCTTCACAGAGATTGATGCTTCATAACCGTACACAGACTCACTTCGCATCTCGTGGTAAGAGGGATTCGGAGCAGCGCTCGAACCATATGAACCGGATGCCACAAACGTAACTTTTTCCACCAACCCTTCAGAAATTCCCGTAACCCTTTCGATTGAATAGACCTCATAATGCCCGGCTTTGCCCTCCGGGATGACCGGATAGTCAGTTTCCTCATGGCGGAGAATTATCGGCTTCGCCTTGTGCGGAAAGACGTTCACCGCCGGCGTGGCAAAGAGGGTGAAGTCTTCCCTGGCGACGTTCTCCAACGTAAACGGCGGCCGCTCGACCTCGAACCGGACCTCGAACCTGGCGCCCTCCCCCCGGTTTCGCCAGTTGCCCCAGCCGGTGAGGTCCAGGAAGAGAAACTTCTCCGGCAGGACGGCGTATTCCCTGACGCAGTGAAAGCCTGACGCCTCCTGCCCCGAGGCCGGGAACAGTCTCTCATCACCGCCGAAACCCACCGATTGCAGAAAGGTCGGCTCCAGTACGGCTGGCGCGCCTTCTTCCTCAGGGGTGATGACGATCCTTCTCAGGTAGCGGCTGAGGAGCAGATAGAGGTCAGCGGCGCGGGCGAATTCTCCCGAGAGGAAGAAGCGCACCCTTTCCGGCTTCCATTCGGCAAGGCCTATCCCCTTGAGCTCCAAGGCAAGGGTTATCATGGCCGGCTTGCCGGGCGGCCTCTTGTATGCGGCGTCGAGTAGTTCCAGGGGATGCAACTCCACGGGGTAGACGGTGGTGAAGCGGCAGGAGGTCCCGTCGATGGGGATTGAAGCTACCTCGGTCCCGGCGGGAATGAGGTGGGTTTCCGTGCAGTTGGCCTTGGGGGTGAAGGCAATGATGGTGGCCGCCGGGATGGGGCACAGGTGTTGGGGCTGGGTGTTGCGCATCACCTCGTGGATGATCTCCGGCAGGTCGTCGTCCAGCTTCATCCGGAGCAGGGCGCAGAGAAAGGCCGTCCCTTCCAGGACCCGTTCGACGCTTGCGTCGGCCATGGGCCCGCTCACCAGGGGTCTCATTTCCGGGTGAGTCATGGCATATGTGCTTGCCAGTTCCCGGAGATGCGCCAGTTCCTTCTGGTAGGAGGCGATGAACGGAGATTCCTTGCCATGCTCGGAGTATGTTTCGTAGTCGGGCTCATGGTGAGGGTTGCGCAGCGCCGGCGCTGCAAGGGGAAAGCGGACGCTGGTCTCGGGCATGACGTCGTCGAAGAGGAAGATGGTGTAGTCGAGCCTGAATTCCGGGTCATCCAGGATAAAGGGGGGCGCTTCTCCCTCGGCCAGGACCAGTTCCAGTTCGATTACGAGGGGATGGGGCAGGTAGAGATGGACCAGCATCGCCATCAGGTTGTACATGGGGGCGTCGGGCAGGAGAGCGGTGTACTGTTCCCAGTCAAGGGGGCCCGCTTTGATGATCATTTTTCCCATCCAGTCTTCCACATCCGGCCCGAGGACGGCGTCTACGTCCAGGGTGTTGGCGCCGCAGTCGAGCCGCATCCGCTGGTCTTCGGGGATGGGGACTACGCGCCGTTGGCACTGGAGGATTTCGATGCGTTCGATTGACAGGGCGTCTTTCAACATGGCCTCCAGGGCGGAGACGGGTCGGGTGAGCCGGGCGAAGAGGCCGCTGTAGCGGAGGAAGGGGAAGGAGGCGGGAGCGAGGTCGGCCAGGTCCTTTTCCCCCATTCCCAGGAGGCTCCAGGCCCGTTGCGTTTCCGCAGGGTCCTGCTCTTCTACGATGCGGATGAGGGTCCGGTACTTGCTCCAGGATGTGGCGTAGAGGTAGTAGAGACGCTGGTGGATGATGTCGAGAAAGTCCCGCGCCGCCGTTCTGTCGTCGCACTGGTCGTCGAACAGGTCTTCGGTCTCGAAGGTGGGCAAGGGGGAGTCGACGCCGTACAGCCCTCCGAAGTTGGCGCTGACCAGAAGTCCGCCGTCCGCGTCTCTCTCCACCCTGTCCACATCGGCGGAGGGAAATGCGAGGGAGAGTTTGGGGCGTACCCGCACCCGGTTTCGCTCCAGGGCGTCCGGACCGAGGCAGGCGCGCGCCAGGCGCATGACCTGGGGGAAGCTGAATTCATGCCCCCGCTCGAGCAGGTCGCGTATCAGAGGAGAGGTTTCCGGCCAAGCCTGGGCGGCCATTGATATACTCCTCCTTTCAGGGTTTCTTCGAGAGTCAGCATGGTGAAGGTGTTGGGCTCCGCGCACTGGGCCAGAAACCTCTCAAGCACGCAGCCGAACAGGTACAGGTCGCCGGGCCCGCCGAAGTGATCACCCCGCGCTTTCACCAGGATTTCCCTGCCGCTGAGCGGCATGCCCCGTACCCACCGGTGGCACGGCATCGCCGTTACCGTCCTGATCCCGGCTATGCGCTTTCTGTTGGCGCCTACAGATGCCCCGGAGCGGTTCCCGGAGAAAAGATACAGTTCCAGAAGGGAAGGCAGGATATCAATGCTCGCCAGAGAGAGGCAGGAGAGGAGGAGATGGGTGCTGAATCTGTCGCCCAGCTCCGGGGGCGGGGGCGGAAAGGTCCCCGGATTGATGGGGGCGATGTTGCGGGCCGATACGGTGTCCATCAATTGGGATGACAACCGGGTGACATCGCCTGTATGGAGCCCCTCGGGAAGGGTCCCGTTGCTGCAGGTAAGCTGAATGGAGAGTGTTTCATCTTCCGCAGGAGAGATCTCTTTGGGCCAGGCCGCGGATAGATAGATGTCGAATCCGGCGTGAACCGCCGATTTTCCGGGCATTGTCTGGTAAACGGGGGTCTCCCGGCTCTGTGCCCGGAACAGGTCAAAGGGGGCATAGTCCCGTTCTCGGCCGGTACTGCGCGTGATTCCGGTTACGCTGTCCACCGAGAATATCTGGTAGTGGGAGGGGTCCGGCCCCGATGGACGCAGGAGAGAGGCGGTCGCGCGATGGTCCAGGAGAATCGGGTCGGCTTCGTGGGGAAAGAGGTTGACCGCGGGAACGGCGGACAATGTGAAGCTGTCGCGCCGGACGGGTATCGGCCCGGTGGCGGGACCTTCCAGTTGGAAGGTGATGCAGAAGCGGCTCCCTTCTCCCCGGTCTTGCCATTGCTCCAGGCCGCCCAGGTCGAAGAAGAGGAATTTGTCGGAAAAGGCGAAGTATTCCTGGAGAAGACGATATCCGGGAAAGGCGTGGGGGGGATATGGAAACAGCGTTGCGTCCGCGTCGAAACCAACCGGCCTCAGGAGCCCGGGAGGCAGGAGAAATGATGTTCCACCTGTTTCCGGGGCGATGACGATGGCTTTCAGATGGCGGTTCAGGCACAGGAAGAGGTCCGCGGCGGATATGCGGTCGCCGGAAAGATACAGGTTGATCTTCCTTGCTCGCCATGTTCGCAGGGGAAGCCCCGCAAGGGACAGGGAGAGGCGGATCTCCCACTCTCTTGCGGATAATCGTCCGTGCGTGACCCCGGTTATGTGCAGGGGATGCAGTTCTACGTCCCGGGTGGTGGAAAAGGCGCAGGTAGTCCCCTGGACAGGAACGGAATGGATGAGAGTTCCGGCAGGTATGATGCGGGAGTCCGTAGCAGGCGGTTGCAGGGTGAAGGCGATAACGGTCGAGGCGGGAAGATGACGGGCGTAATGGGGGAAGAGCCGCCCCATCATCTCGTTGACGACTTCGGGGAAGTCGGCTTCCAGTTTGTCGCGGAGGAGGCCGATCTTGAAGGCGATTCCCTCCAGAAGCCGTTCCGCGTCCGGGTCGGCCGAGGGCTCGCCAAGGGCCGGGGCCAGGGCCGGCCAGGCCAGGGCAAACTCTCTCGATTCTTCCCTCAACCGGACCAGTTCCCTTTGATAATGACGTCCGGACATGGCGGTTGCGCTATCTCCCCACTACCATCAGTTCTAATTCCGCGTCATCCGGCGCGTTGTGCCAGTAGAGGGCCAGGGAGCGGTTTCGTTCCACCCCCTGCCATTGGTCGTGGTGATGGTTGATGATGAAGTAGTGGGTGTGGGCGCGGCGGGGAAGTTCCTGGGGCGGAACCTGCAGATACTCCAGGTCGATGCCGGGCAGCGCCTGGGTGACCAGGGTGCGCACGTAGTCCGGAGAGCTGAGTTTGGCGATGTCTACCAGGGAGTGGAGGATGACCTTGGGATCTTCGTCGGTCTTGACCGCCAGATAGTAGCGATTGCGTCCCTCGAAGATTGAGGGTTTCAGTTCGGCGACGAAACAGGTTCCGTCACTGACCAGGCGGATCACGTATTCGGGACCGGCGGTGATCTGGTCGAGCAGATGGGATATCATATCCTGGGCCGCGGAGAAACATGACCAGATGTTATCGTGGTCGTAGTCGGGAATATTCCTGTCTTTGCCTCTGCTTTTCATTTCCCCCAGGACACTCACTTCCTCGGAAAAAGAGGTGAGTTCGCCGATTAGCTGCCTCAGGGCGCCGAACACCTCCCACGGATGGGCAAATTCGGCTTTCGTGTAGTGGACCAGCAGGGGGACATAGCGGTTGATGGACCTCAGAGCCAGGAAATAGACCATGTCCCTGGAGCCGAATTCCGCGGTCTGGACCCCTCGCCTGCTCTTGTGTTCTTCCAGCTGGTAGGCCCGGGCCGTTAACTGATCCCGTATTTCCAGAACAAGTTTCAGCAGTGTTCCGGATGCCGAGCAGGAAAGGCAGGGTGGTATGAAATCTCCGGACAGCCTGATCTCGGAGCCGAATTTCTCCACCCGGCCGATGGGAATGAATTGATAGTCTCCTTTCTCATGGCGTTCGGACTCCCAGAACAGCTTCAGGGAAAGATGGAGTTTCCTGATGAAACCTTCCGGCCCGCCGGTATGGAGGTCTTTGGCCTCCTCCGGGTCGGCGGTGGATATGAATCTGGTGAAAGCAGTGGAAGTTTCCGCAAGTGATGGCAGGACGGATACGTTGGCGTCGGTGTCGCTCCAGTTCCTTACGCCCAGATAGACAGGAAAAGGCTTGCCGTCTTCCGCCCAGTCCGATCTGAATGAACGGGGATTGACAACGGCATTGCCGGGAATGGCCGCATGCGTTCCGTCACTGAAGATGAAGTTCCCCTTTACCAGATGGAATATTCCGGTCCTGAGCGCCCCCTCGTCCACCTCCATGTCCCACACCCCCCGGAAGTACGGGGTCATGAAGCGCTGATAAGGAATGAGAAGGCTCTGGTATGCCCGATCGAGGCTCTGCATGTGCAGCGAACGGAACGCAATCCCCGAATGCCAGAAAAGCGGTCTCTGAATGTTCATGCTTTCTCCAGAATGCTCCCTTTAAAAAACGCGGGAGTGGATGCTTACTGCAAGTAGCATATAATATTTTTTGAATGAATAATGTTGTTTAATAATAAAGGAGAAACATTAATATCATTTTGCCAGGAATTATGTCAACCGGTAATAATCGCCTTCCCCCCGAATCGATCCCTGACTCAGCCATAATGAAAACTGACGGACCGAAAACGCCCCACGGACAAAAAAAGCCCGCTCCGCGAGTCTGCTTCTCACGGGGCGGGCTTTTCAGCATTCAAGTATCTCTCTATTTTCAGAGGCGCCAAATCAAGGCATTGTATCCGAGAGGATTTGGGGCATGTCTTCCTAAAGGCTGTCCTTGACCTTGTCCACTTTAAGGGTAAGCCTGTTCAGGGCATTTATGTATGCCTTCGCCGAAGCCTCGATGATGTCCGTTGAAGAACCTCGTCCGATTACGGTGCGGTTTCCTTCAGACAGACGGACAGTCACCTCACCCTGGGCATCCGTGCCTCCGGTGATACCCTCGACAATGTATTGCAGGAGCTTCGCCTTGTTCTTGGTCAGCTTCTTGATTGCCTTGAGGGTAGCGTCTACCGGCCCATCCCCCAGCTCCGCGGTCCTTACCGGTTCTCCATCTATCTCCATCTGGACAGTGGCGGTTGCCACAGCGAAGGAACCGCAGGTAACCGTTATATGGCTCAAACGGTACTTGTCCGGAACACGCATGACTTCATCGGCGACAATTGCGTCCAGATCCTCGTCGAAGATCTCTTTTTTCAAATCCGCCAGGTTCTTGAAACGCTCAAATGCCTTGTTAAGCATTTCATCTTCAAGCTCGTGCCCCAGTTCCTCAAGGCGTTTCTTGAAGGCATGGCGGCCGGAATGCTTACCGAGCACTAGGGCATTCTCCTTGAGGCCGACCGATTCAGGGGTCATGATCTCGTAGGTTGATTTCTCCATCATGACCCCATGCTGATGGATTCCCGCCTCATGGGCAAAGGCATTGGCGCCCACTATGGCCTTGTTGGGCTGCACAACTATACCTGTTACCGTGCTGAGAAGGCGACTGGCCGGCGTGATCTGCTCCGTCACGATATTGGTCTTGAAGGGGAGGATATCGCGCCTGGTCCTGAGGATCATGACGAATTCCTCAAGGGAACAGTTTCCCGCCCTCTCACCGATTCCGTTGATGGTGCATTCCACCTGCTCCGCTCCGGCCTGGACAGCCGCGATGGAGTTGGCCACGGACAGCCCCAGGTCGTTGTGGCAGTGGACGGAAAGGATTGCCTTTTCGATATTGGAAACATTCTCCTTCAGGTAACGGATTATGTTGAAGTACTCAAATGGAATCGTGTATCCGACGGTGTCGGGAATATTCACCACGCAGGCGCCCGCATCAATGACAGCCCCCACAACCTCGGCCAGAAATTTGAGATCCGTGCGGACCGCGTCCTCGCACGAGAACTCAACATTCGCGGTATAGGACCTGGCGCGTTTCACGGCCTTTATCGCCGTTTCCAGAACCCTGGCCGGCTCCATCTGCAGCTTGTACTTCATATGGATGTCGGAGGTGGCGATGAACGTGTGGATGCGGCCTTTATCCCCGGCATATTGCAGCGCCTCCCATCCCCTGTCGATATCCTTGAAATTGGCCCTGCAGAGACCGGCTATTTCCGGTCCTTTTATGGTCTGGGCTACCCTTTTCACCGCCTCGAAATCCCCTTCGGATGCGATGGGAAACCCTGCCTCGATTACATCCACGTTCAGTTTCTGAAGTTGCTTGGCTATCCTCAGTTTTTCATCAATGTTCATGCTCGCCCCAGGGGACTGCTCGCCGTCCCTCAGGGTTGTGTCGAAAATTCTGATGGTTTTAACATTTTCCATAAATAGCCTCCCTGTTCGCGTGACCCGATAATAAAAAAGCCTCCACCCCATCGAGGGGCGAAGGCCATGCTTCGCGATACCACCCTGCTTCGTCCGCTGGTACGGACCTCATTTCTCCCTTTACGCGGGGTACGGCTCCGGCTGATATATGTTTTCACCGAAGCGGCTCCAAGGCGAGTTCATTCCGTCTTCACACCGGTTCACACCACCCACCGGCTCTCTGGAGAAAAGAACTGGAATTACTACTCCTCTTCATTGCCTTTCCAATTGTGGACTTCATAATAAGAAAAAGCCGCGCCCGCTGTCAAGCTTCATTCCGTGATTCGTCATGGGCTGCGTTCTGTTTTGCCTCCCGATGGAGAGCCTTTTCAAGCCTCCTTCGCCTTGGATAAGTCATTACATATCCGACGGGACCGGAAAAGACATAGCAGATGAACAGCACAAACAGCATGACAACCGGCTCGGCCGCGATAATGATGAAGAGGAGTATGGCCAGCACAAGAAACACGAACGGCTGGCGCTTGATCAATTCCGGGTCCTTGAAGGAATAGTACCGGAAGTTGGAGACCATCAGAAAGGCAAGAAGATAGATGAGAATCAGTATCGCCAGCTTTTTGAAGGAACCCGGCCATCCGAAGTGATGAAACAGCAGAACCGTAGCGGATACCATGCTGGCGGCCGCCGGAATGGGCAGGCCTACAAAACGTTTGCTTTCCACCGTATTGACCTGGACATTGAAACGCGCCAGCCGCAGCGCGCCGCACACGACAAATAGAAAGGCTGCAAGCCAGCCGAGCCTGCCAAAGGGTTTCAGCGCCCATGCATACATGAGAAGGCCTGGGGCCACGCCAAAGGCAACGAGGTCCGCCAGTGAATCGTATTCGACCCCGAATTTGGAGGTTGTGCCGGTGAGACGGGCCACCTTGCCGTCCAGACCGTCAAAGATGGATGAAATCAGAATCCAGAGGGCTGCCGTATCATAGCTTCCGTTCATGGTGGCAACGATGCCGTAAAAGCCCGCGAAGAGACTGCCGGTGGTAAAGAGGTTGGGAAGGATGTAAATCCCCTTGCGCATCCCTTCCGACATATCGATCTTTTCCCCGCTCATGGCAAGCGTCCCAATACGGTTTCCCCTGCCACGGTTCGCTGTCCCGGTTTCACCAGGATGTCCGTTTCCGGCGGAAGATAGATATCCAGCCTGGAGCCAAAACGGATCAGTCCGAACCGCCGTCCCCGTTCCAGCATATCTCCCTTTTTGACATAGGAAACAATGCGCCTTGCGATAAGGCCCGCTACCTGAACGACAGCTATCCGGATCCCATGTCCAGTCTCGATTATCATGCCACCCTGTTCATTCTCGAAGGTAGCCTTGTCATCCCTTGCATCGTGGAATTTCCCCTTGAGGTAGAATGTGTCCGTCACCTTTCCGGAACAGGGAATCCGATTGACGTGGACGTCAAAGACCGACATGAAGATACTGATCTTGGTCATTTCCGCATCAAGGTGACTCTCCAGGGCGCTTCCCAGGTAGGTGATTACCCCGTCCGCCGGCGCAAGGACATTGTTCTCTCCCTCGGGAGGATTCCTTTGGGGGTTGCGGAAGAAATAGACCACAAAGAAGGTCAAGGCCAGCGCCAGGACAGAGGCGACCTTCCATGAAAGAAGCACCAGAACCAGCGTGATGATTCCAGCTCCCGCGATAAAGGGATACCCTTCCGCGGCTATGGGCGTATGTTGATTACGCATGCTCTTGCTACCTCGTAAAAGCCTGCTTAATATGAAAAGGCCGGATACGGACCCCCTGACGCTCTACGCTCCATGATCCGGAATCCGGCCTCTCCCGCATGGGAATTTCCCTAGTTCTTCGATTTGTCCACAATCTTCGAGGCGCCGATCCACGACATCATGGAACGAAGCCGCGCGCCCACCTCTTCGATGGGATGCTCCGCGGCATGGCGGCGCAGGGCGCTGAAGACCGGCTTGTTGGTCTTGTTCTCCAGCATCCACTCCTTGGCGAATTCGCCTGTCTGGATTTCGGCGAGGATCTGCCTCATCTCATCCTTGGTATCTTCGGTTATTACACGCGGACCTCGGGTCAGGTCGCCATACTCGGCAGTGTTGGAGATGGAGTAACGCATGTTGGCGATTCCGCCTTCATAGATGAGATCCACGATCAGCTTGAGCTCGTGGAGACACTCGAAGTAGGCCATCTCCGGGGCGTATCCCGCTTCCACGAGGGTCTCGAAACCTGCCTGGATGAGGGCGCTGACGCCACCGCACAGGACCGCCTGCTCGCCAAAGAGATCCGTCTCGGTTTCCTCACGGAAGGAAGTCTCGATAATGCCGGCCCTGCCGCCGCCATTGGCGGAGGCGTAGGCCAGAGCAACGTCGCGGGAGTTGCCCGCCGGATCATGGTGAACGGCGATGAGGCTGGGCACCCCCCCTCCCTTGAGGTACTCGTGGCGAACAAGGTGGCCCGGTCCCTTGGGAGCGATCATTATGACGTTGATGTCGTGGCGGGGGACTATCTGGCCGAAATGGATATTGAATCCGTGGCTGAACGCCAGGTATGCGCCCTGCTTGACGAAGGGGCCGATCTCTTCCCGGTATACATCGCCCTGGATCTCGTCGGGAAGCAGTACCATGATTACATCGGCTATCTTGACCGCCTCCGAAGTGGGAAGGACCGTAAGACCGGCGTTTTCCGCCTTCTTTACGGAGGTCGAATCCGGGCGCAGGCCCACCACCACATCAATGCCGGAATCCTTAAGGTTATTGGCGTGCGCGTGTCCCTGGGAACCGTAGCCGATAATCGCCACCTTCTTCCCCTTCAGCACTCCAAGGTTACAGTCTTTGTCGTAATAAATCCTCATTGTATCCTCCTGAATTATTGTGCAACAACAATCTCCGGCGGCTGGCCGCCGATCTATGATTCTTATCCCTTCCACCCTTTCGCGCCCCTTCCGATGGCAACCGGACCGGTGCGCACCAGCTCCTTGAGCCCCAAAGGCCTCAGGAGCTCAAGAATGGCGTCAACCTTGGAAGGGGAGCCTGTAACCTCGATGGTATAGCTTTTCGGCGTAACATCAATCACGTTGGCCCGGAAAATGTCCACAATCCGCAGCACCTCCGCCCTGTTTTCATCCTCGGCGGTCACCTTCACCAGGGCCATCTCTCTCTCAACGGCGCTGCCATCGGTAAAGTCGATGACCTTGATGACGTCGATAAGCTTGTTAAGATGCTTGGTAATCTGCTCCAGGATCTGTTCATCTCCCCTTGTGACAATCGTCATGCGGGAAATGGACTCCTCGTTCGTGGGCGCCACCGACAGGGAGTCTATATTGAAACCACGGCCGGAAAAAAGTCCAGCGACCCTCGACAAAACCCCGAATTCGTTTTCCACAAGTACCGTTACAGTATGTCTCATGTGGCTATCTCCTCGATGAACCGGCAATAGGCGGCATTTCAATAAAAAGACAATATCACCCGATCAGGAGGCCAGAACCATCTCGCTGAGAGAGGCGCCAGCCGGCACCATCGGCAGAACCTTTTCCTCACGGGCAATCTTGAACTCCATAAGAACCGGCCCCGGAGTGGAAAGACCCTTTCTGATGGTATCCTCCACATCCTCCGGACGGACCGCGGTCAAACCGGTCGCTCCAAACGCCTCCGCAAGTTTCACGAAGTCAATGGGGAGGTCAAGAACGGTATTGGAGTACCGTTTGTCAAAAAACAGCTCCTGCCACTGCCGCACCATACCGAGGTAATTATTGTTCATGACGCAGATCTTGACCGGCAGACGGTTCTGCACCAGGGTCGCCATTTCCTGGAGGTTCATCTGGAAACCTCCGTCCCCGCATACCACTATCACCTGCCGGTCGGGAAAGGCCGCCTGGGCGCCCATGGCGGCGGGAAGACCGTAACCCATGGTTCCAAGCCCACCTGAACTGAGGAGAGTCCGCGGCCTTGTAAAGGAAAAGAACTGCGCGGTCCACATCTGGTGCTGTCCCACGTCTGTAGCGATAATCGCGTCAGGTTCGGAGAGCTCTCTCAGCTTCCTGATGACGGCCTGCGGCTTGATAAACTGGGAAGACTCCTTGAAACACATGGGATGTCTGGCCTTCCATTCGGCAATCTGGGCCAGCCATGGCTTGACGGTTTTTCTGAAGCCATCGACGGAATCCTTGCGCTCTGCCAGGCAGGCCACGAGTTTAGCCAGAACATCCTGCACCGAACCTACGATGGGAAGGTCAACACGCACATTCTTCCTTATTGAGGTTGGGTCCACATCAACATGAATAATCTTGGCGTGGGGCGCGAATGCAGGAATCTTTCCGGTAACCCGATCGTCGAAACGGGCGCCCACCGCCACAAGAAGGTCGCAATCCGTAACCGCCATGTTGGCATAATAAGTGCCATGCATGCCGAGGAGCCCCAGGGAAAGGGGGTTATCCTCCGGGAAGGAACCGAGGCCCATGAGTGTTGTCGTCACAGGCGCGTTCAGTGTCTCCGCGAGCCTTTTGAGATCATCTGCCGCATCCCCCAGAATAACCCCACCGCCCACGTAGATCACCGGTTTTCTGGAGGCCAGCAGCATGGATGCCGCCTTTTCGACCTGCTTCGGATGTCCCTCGATGGTCGGCTTGTAACTCCGCATCTCCAGCTTTTCCGGATAGCGGAATTCCGTTACCGCGACCTGCACATCCTTGGGCAGGTCGATGAGCACCGGACCCGGGCGGCCGGTGCGGGCGATATAAAAGGCCTTTTTAACTATTCCCGCAAGTTCCTTGACATTCTTGACAAGAAAATTGTGCTTAGTGCAGGGACGGGTTATCCCTATGATGTCCACCTCCTGAAAGGCGTCATTTCCGATGAGGGCGGTCGGCACCTGCCCGGTAATAACCACCAGCGGGATGGAATCCATATAGGCGGTTGCAATACCGGTAACGGTATTGGTTGCGCCAGGCCCTGAAGTAGCAATGGCTACGCCCACCTTTCCAGTGGCGCGCGCGTATCCGTCCGCGGCGTGGACCCCGGCCTGCTCGTGCCGGGGAAGGATATTCCTGATATCCGGAAATGAGTAGAGCTCATCGAAGATATTTATGACCGTGCCGCCGGGATATCCGAAAACGGTGTCCACGCCTTCCCGTTTCAGGCATTCCAGCAGGATTCTCGCGCCTGCGAGCTTCATAGCAAAACCTCCCGCGCAATTCAGTTTTCGCCCCGTAAATGATGAGCTTTTCTAGTCAGCGGTGGTAATCGCCCCGGTGTACGCCGATGTCACTACCTTGGCATACCGGGACAGCCATCCCTTCTTGATTTTTGGTTCAGGCGGGCGCCAGGCTTCGCGCCGCTTCGCAAGGGTCTCCTCGTCAACAAGCAGTTCCAGTCTGCGCCCAGGTA